>Ga0302320_10030316_pt1 | contig 10311 bp, 10 predicted proteins | sample Bog_T0_3_FD_202130 | JGI IMG/M metagenome (GOLD analysis project Ga0302320, IMG submission 202130) | Peat permafrost microbial communities from Stordalen Mire near Abisko, Sweden - Bog_T0_3 | ecosystem: Environmental > Terrestrial > Soil > Wetlands > Peat | place: Sweden: Abisko, Stordalen Mire... | reverse complement strand
CGTCGAAACCAGACCATGCAGCACCGCATCTTTTTTGGTCTTGTCCACGGTCACCCAGCCGGCGCTCTTGAAGGTGGCGAGCAGTTGCTGTTCGCTGCCCACGATCAGGAAATTCACCATGTCGCCGGGATCGCCCTGCAGGTCCGAAATCCGCCGCGGAATTCTGTCGAACAGCCGTGCATCCACCCCGCTGATGCTGAGGGGCTTGGCGGTGTCCGGAAGCAGAGCCATCGCTTTCGACGCGTCCCCTCGATCCAGAACCTGAATGATCGCATGATAACTGCCGTCTGGCGAATCGCTCGAAGTCTGATTAAGCCCGAGCCATAACCGTCCACCCAGCGGAGCCCGAATCTCTTTCCGGGAGCCGATCGGAAATGGAATCGACGCGTCATCGTTACCCAGCTTTCCGATCAGCGCGCCGCGGCCGGCTTCGTTCACCGGCATAACCCGCATCAAGTCCTTCCAGCCGCGGGACATACCGTCCGGGGTAGCCGCCGTCTGTGCCTGCGGATACTGCAGCGAACCGCTCGCTGTTATCGACACCCTGCCCCCGGCCAAGAGATCGATCCCCGTATCCAGCCACTGCTTGGTCCCCGTAACATCGAATTCATAGCTCTTCTTCAGGGGTTCCTGAGCTTCGCACAGTAGCCCGGCGCACAATACGAGCGGAAGGAAACGATTGCACATAAGTTGTGTTTATCCCAGTTTAATCTATATGTTACGCAGCCTTGTTACCGCGCGGCTAAAACATAGTCCTCGATTCCGCTCTGGTGGAGCGCATTGAGCCTGAGAATCTGCACGGCGAGGAAGACATGGAAGAAGACGATGACTTTCTGAGTCTGGGAACGGAAGTATGGGAGTATGACATCGCCGACGGCCTTGGTCAGGAATTCGAAGACGCCTGGAAGAATTCTCAAATGGTGATGGAGTTTGAAGTCCTGGACGATTCCGGCGAGGTCGCCGACTTGCTGAGTGACCAACAAAATCCGCACGTTGGGCTTTGACCTCTCTATCATGGAAGCATGGGTGCTCGTTCGATGCGCTGGCTGGCCGTGTTGACGGCCCTCGCTTTGCCGGCGCAAATTATCGATTTTGAATCGAACGGACTCCACTTCAAGACCCAGACAAAGAACGGTCTCACGGTCATGTTCGCTCCCATCGGTTCGCACGTGAAGGAGTATTCCATCCTGCAGGTGGCAGTATCGAACGGTTCAAAGGCGGTCTGGACCGTCCGCCCCGAGGATTTCAGCTACTATCGCGACGATGGGTTGGCCATCCCCGCGTCCTCGGCGCTGACCGTGGTTACTTCGCTGATGAACAAGGCGAGCCGCCACGATGTCATTAAGCTCGTCTCCACCTACGAGGCCGGCATCTACGGCAATTCGCGAATGCAGTCTTCCAATGGATATGAGATCCGCCGTCAAAACGCGATGGCGGAATTTGGCTCGGCGCGACTGAAGGCGGCCGCCGCCGCATCGGCCATCGCACTGGTGTCCACGCGGCTCAACCCCGGCCAATCGACCGATGGCGCTGTCTTTTTCTCCACCAACGGCAAACCCTTGGGTCCGGGAAAGCTGGTCGTACACGCCGCCGCGGAGGATTTTGAGTTCCCGAGCGATGGCCAACAGCCCGCCAAATAGATCGTAGGCGACGCCCTCGCATTCGGCTAACAGTTGCTGGACCGGCTTCTGGACAAAAGACTGACTGTAGGAAATAACCCAAATCAGGTTATGACTGTTGGCGGCGTTAACCGTTGCAGCGGCTAAGGCTTTTTCGGAGCCTCAGGCTTGCGAATATCGATGCCACCCTTAAAATACGCGCCATCTTCAATCACAATGCCCGCTGTCTGCACGTCGCCAATCAACTGGGCGTCCTTGCGAATGAATACCTTGTCGGTGGCATCGATACTACCCTTCAGGAAGCCCATTACGATCACCTCGCGGGCTTTGATCGTATCGACAATCACTTTGCCCTTAGGTCCCACAGTCAGGCGGTGATCCGCCAGATCGATGGTGCCTTGAACATCTCCATCGATCGTCAGGTCTTCCTGGCTGAAAATCTGACCCTTCACCACGACGCTTTGGCCCAGCACCGCCGAGTTGCGGGGCAGTTCAGGCCGGAAGGTCACCGGCGGCGCTGCAGCAGGCGCCGGAGGCGGAGGCGCCGCCGGCCGCTGAGCAGCGGGAGGCTCAGGCACCTGCGCGGACGGCCTTGTCTTCGCTTCGTCTTCGTTCTTTTTGTTCCACACCATCCGATTATATAGTGGCTAGACTTACATTCTTCTCTTCGGTCCTTCCGATTCTCATCAGGCTGGCCAGCGAGCCACGCCACGGCTATGCGCTGATTCAGCATATCGAAACGTTAAGCCAGGGCCGGGTACGAATAAGCACCGGGACGCTCTATGGAGCCTTACCCAGGCTTCTCGAAGAACGCGCGGGCCGGAAGTCTGCGGCTGCGCTCGAACGAAACCTGATTGCTCTAAGCGAACGCCGCGGCCCGCTCAGGCTGGTAAATACAGCGTGGGTCTTCCGCCAGATAATTCCCCGTAAATGCGTAGGCCCGCGCGCGCGAGCCGCCACAAACCTTACCAAATTCGCAGTTCAAACACTTGCCTTCGCGGGCAGCGGGATCGCGCATGATGCGGAACAAGCCCGAATTGCGGTACACGTCCAGCAGCGAGTCCTGGCGGACGTTGCCGGCGGAAATGGGCAGGAACCCGCTGGGGTAGATCTCGCCGGTGTGCGAGATGAACATAAAACCGCGGCCATCGCCCACGCCGGGCGAACGGAAAATGCTGTGCGAACCGGTCCGGCCGTTCTGTTCCGCCTTCAGCCTTTGCGCGATATAACGCCGGTAGTGCATCGCCTCAGTGGTTTTCACCTCAAATGGAGCGACCTTCGAAATGCCATAAAGAAACTCGAAAACATTTTCATATTCTTCGCCGGGCAGGTCTTCTTCCACGCCGGGCGTAACCTGAAATACGATGCTCCACATTCGCGAACGGACGTCGGCCAGCTGTTCGGCCATCTCCGCCAGATGATTTACGTTCGACCGTGCGACGGTGGTTTGCACCTGCGTTTCGAGCCCGATATCACGCGCGTGGCGAAGCGCCATCAGCGTGCGGCCGTAGGAACCTGGCGCGCCGCATAAGCCATCGTGAATCGCGGCATCTGGCCCATCCAGGCACATCGCCATGCGCGATACCCCGCAACTCTTAAACCGGTCGATGGCCTCCAACGTAAGCAGCGGCGTGGCGCTTGGCGTAACATTGGTCCGCAGACCGTGGGCCACGCTGTAACCGATTATTTCGAATAAATCCGGCCGTTTCAGCGGATCACCGCCCGTCAAAACCAGCAAAGGATTCCCGAATTCTTTCACTTGCGCGACAAGTTCGAAGGCTTCCTGGGTAGTCAGTTCGTTTGGATTCAGCTCCGCATTTATGGCCGCACGACAGCAGGTACAGGCCAGATCGCACGCTTGCGTCACTTCCCAATTCACCAACAAAGGCGCCTGGTTGAAGTCCATGATTAACTCCGGTTTCGGGAAGGTAATAGCACGCCGGAGACCGATGCAATTCCACGGGCCCCGGCTCACCGACAGCATTGGCCTACTACTAAAGTGAAACCCTTATACCGCCGATCTATCCTTCGGGGGTAGTACCTTGGTAGAACGTTTCCGTTCCGTAGCCCCCGGCGCTCGGGAATTTACCCAGAAGTTGTCGGATGCACTGAAATTTAGCGAAGACGATCTGCGATGTAATCGCAGGCGTGAAATGAGCCGGCAGCAACTTCGGCGGCTCATCCTGCAGACACTACACCCGATTGGCCGCGCCTTTGCTGGGGTGCTGTTGGTCGCGATCCTCTATTTCGTATTGGGCGACCGAATCGGGACGGGCGTCACGATGAAGCTGATCTTCATCGCCGCGGCGCTCGCATTAATCGGCGGTTTCGTCAAGAGCATCGGCCAGTCCGTGCAGTTGGCTTCCGACGTTTTCCAGGGCCAAGTGGAAACGGATACGGGCCGGCTCTATCCGAGCTGGCAGGAGGCCGGTTTTCGGGCGGTGAACGACGACGCCAGCGGCTCGCGAGTGGTAAAAATGTTCCACTTCCGATTGGGTGGCCAGCAATTTCCAGTGTCGGAGGCGGCCTACCACGATCTCGCCGATGCATTTCAAGGCGGCCTGCCTACCGCGCGCGTGTTCTATACACCGTCCTCGCGCAGGATTCTGTCGATCGAAGTACTGGCTTTTGAGCCGGTTGTGCTGAGAGAAACAAAGCCTGTGTCGATTTGGAGGTGAACCTGCTAAGATGTAACTGACTGGAGGTCTATCTTTAAATGGGTCCCGTGGGTGTTCAGGAAATGATCGTGATCTTCCTGGTCGCCTTGGTCCTCTTCGGTCCGAAGAAGTTGCCGGAGTTGGGCAGGACGATCGGTAAAGCGATCAGTGAGTTTCGCCGCGCGCAGAGCGAACTCAAAGCGACTTTTGAAACACACATGCGAGAGCTGGAAAAGGAAAGCGAGTCGATCAAGGAAATCACGCGTGGGTATACCAACGAGATTTCGCAAGGCTTTACGGGTAATTACGAGCAGTACGACTCACCCTACTCTGAATCAGGGCACAATTACAACTACGGGTCCGATTCGCATACTTCCACCGCAGCAAATCCATCCACTGTAAGCGCATCCGCAACTCAGGGCGCTGAAGCTACCGTATCGCACGAAAAACAGCTTGAAGCTGGGCATGAAAACGCGGTCAATGGGACTGTCCCCCGCAATCCGTATTCGGAAGCACCATCCGAACCGGCTGCGCACAGCCATCCGGAACCGGAAACGCACGCGAACGGCTAGCGCAACGTAAGTAGCCAATTTCAAACATGGACGATGAGAAGCAGGGGCCTCCGGCTCCGAAAGGCGTGGACCCGTCGGACATCCACGTTCCTTCCGGGCCGGAGGTGCATTACAACCAGCGCACCGACGATAGCTATGGTTACTACGAGGACCCCTACGGCTACAAGCCGGCAGGGACTACCGTAGCGCCGCCGAAACCCGCTTCCGTACCCGCTGACAAAGCGGTGGCTGTCGCGCGACGGCCGTCGGGAGGCTCCATTCAGAAGCCCCCGCCGCCTTCTGAACCGGCCAGTTCGGATTCCGACGACGACGGCATGTTGCGCATGTCGTTCATGGAACATCTGGAGGAACTGCGGACGCGGATCATCCGGGCACTGATGGGCCTGGGTGTGGCGTTTGTATTCAGCCTGCTGTTCGCCGACAAGCTGTGGGACATTATCCGGGAGCCGGCCACCTACGCGCTCACCCATCTCCATGCCGTGCCGCCGAGGCTGGTGATGACGCAACCCATGGAAGGCTTTTCGATCATCTGGGTGAAGCTGCCTCTGCTGTGCTCCATTTTTCTGGCGTCGCCCTGGATCGTGTATCAATGCTGGGCGTTCATTGCCCCGGGCCTCTATCAGCGCGAGCGGCGCTGGGCGATCCCAGGAATTCTGTCCACAGCGGGATTGTTTATCCTGGGCGGACTATTCGCCTATTTCCTGGCTTTCCGCTATGGACTAGAGTTCCTCCTGGGCATCGGGATGATGAACGATGTGCAACCCATGGTCACGATAACGGAGTATTTCGACCTTTTCGTGGACGTGACACTCGGGGTGGGGCTGGTCTTCGAGATGCCGGTCCTGATCTTCTTCCTGACGCTGATCCGGCTGGCCTCGCCCCGGTTCCTGATCCGGCATTCGCGTTACGCGATTCTGGCGATCGTGATTATTGCTGCGATCGTCACGCCGACGCCCGACGTTTTCAACTTGATGCTGTTCGCGGTCCCGATGACGCTACTGTACTTCGTTGGCGTGTTCGCGGGCTATTTGCTGGTTCTGAGGCGTGAAGGAAAATCGCTGCCTTGGGCGAAGATCCTGATGTGGACGGCAGTGGTTGTGGCGGTGGTTGGGGCGTTATGGGGCGTGGTCGCGTTGTTGCATCTCAGATTTATACCGCACTGGCCTTATGTGACGAGATAGAGCGTGGCCGCACGCTAAGACCGATTGTTCGTGGCGTCGTACTGATCGCGCTAGTGGTAAAACCTATACTTGGCATCTCCCACCCGCAACCCTCTATTGAGATGGCGCAGGGTTCGCGCTGGCCGTCGATGATGCAGGAGCGGACAACGCAGGAACCTAAGGCCTTCGCCGCGGTCGGTGATGAAGTCTGGATCGACCGATCCGGCATCGATTGACTGGCCAGCGGCTTTCTGCGAACGTCGTTAACCGGCTATTGCAGGTTGTAAACTGAACTCCTATGAATTCGAGTCGATTTTCGCCGCGCCGGATGTTGTTGGCAGCGGTACTTTTGGTTCTTCCGCTGGCCTGGGCCTCGGAGAAAACGGCGCTGGATCGATATGTAGCCGCGCCCGATCCGAACTATAAATACGAAGTGGTCAGCACCACGCCGGGCTCCGGTTTCACGACATACGTCATCGATATGACCTCCCAGCAATGGCGCACGAAAGAGGAAGTGGACAAGCCCATCTGGAAGCACTGGCTGACCATCGTGAAGCCCGATATGCTGAAGTCGCAAACAGGCTTCCTGTACATTACCGGCGGCTCCAATAACGACAAGCCGCCCACGGCGCCCGATCCGATGCTGCCACAGTTGGCGGTTGCAACGGGTTCGGTCGCTACCGAACTGCGCATGGCGCCGAATCAACCGCTGGTGTTCGCAGGTGAGACTAAACTGCGCACGGAGGACGGCATCATCGCTTACACCTGGGACAAATTCCTACGCGGCGGCGACGATAACTGGCCGCTGCGCCTGCCCATGACCAAGGCCGCCGTTCGCGCCATGGATACCGTTACTTCGTTTTGCAAGAGCGCGGCGGGCGGGCAAGTGGCGGTGGAGAAGTTCGTGGTCGCGGGAGGGTCGAAGCGAGGGTGGACTACGTGGACCACGGCGGCCGTCGATCCTCGCGTGGTAGCGATTGTGCCCTTCGTGATCGACCTATTGAATATCGTGCCGTCGTTCGAGCACCACTATCGCGCCTACGGTTTTTGGGCACCCGCCGTGCAGGATTATCAGTTCATGGACATCATGTCGCGGGTGAATACGCCGCGCTACCGGGAACTGATGAAGATCGTGGAGCCATACTCGTATCGCGACCGCTTGACGATGCCGAAATTCATGATCAATGCCACCGGGGATCAGTTCTTCCTGCCGGATTCGTCGCAATTTTATTACGACGATTTGAAGGGTGAGAAGTATCTGCGATACGTACCGAATACGAACCACTCGCTGAAGGGATCGGATGCGCGGGAGAGCATGCAGGCTTTTTACGAGGCCATTCTGACGGGCAGCCGGCGGCCGAAGTTTTCCTGGAGATTCGAAGAGGATGGATCTATCAGCGTTCAGTCGGTGACCAAGCCCAGTGAAGTCCGGCTATGGCAGGCTACGAACCCGAAGGCGCGCGATTTTCGGCTGGATACGATTGGGAAGGCGTATACCAGCGTCGTTCTCGCAGACCAGGGGAACGGAACGTATGTTGGGCGTGTTCCGAAACCGGCCAGTGGATGGACAGCCTACTTCGTGGAAATGACCTACCCGGGCTCGGCGGAACAGCCGTTCAAGTTCACTACCGGGGTGCGGGTGATACCAGATGTGTTGCCATTTGCAGCGCCACGATAGGGAGCTACTCCGTCTCTTCGACCAAACGTTCTACCGACATGGTATAGATCGCCCACTTGCCGTGGCGGTCGGTCTGAAAGAAGACGCGCTGGCTGTTGGGCGAAAACCGGGGAGCCACCAGCGCCGGATCGCCGGCCTTGTGCTCGCATAAAGTCAACTCGCGCTTTACGGCGCGAACCAGCAACAGCACGTAAGGGGAGGCTTTGCTCCCGCCGGCCCCCACGAACACGCTGGAGTCGGCGTTGCGATCCAGTTGCACGAATTGCGTGGTAGTGGCGAGAAACCGGTCCTCATTCGCGTCCGGCGTGTATTCGCGAATGTTGTTCAACTGCTTTCGATCGGCGGGGAAATTGAGGTAATCGACGGTACGTCCGTCGGCGGACCACAGCGCCGGACCTAAGCCGCCCGGCTCTATCCGCAGCCGCTGATTCTGCGCTCCGTCGAAGTTCACGACGTGCAATTCGCGGCCCCCTAGCGTGTAGAGAATGCCGGCCCGGCGCGGACGCGGCTCGGCGTGCGTGATCTCCACCGTTGTTTCCAACACTGTGGTCGAGGAGCCCCGTGGCACGCTGATCAATCGCAAGCGAAAGGCGCCTGGCTTCTTCTCAATCAGAGTTGCATATTGCCCGTCGTCATTGACGCAAAACCCACCCGCTTCAAACCCTGGGGAAACGGAGCACACCACCCTCGCGCGGCCGCCCGACAGATTGGATTGCACCACGTTTCCGTCGGCGACGTAACAGCAGCTCTTTTCGTCCGGCATCAGGGTAGGCGATCCCGTATCGAGCGTCTTAACTTCACTCAAGAGCCGCGACACGCCGGTCTTTAAGTCCATGCGATAAAGCTGAAAGCTGCCGCTGCGGTCGCTGGAATAGAGCAGAAACGATCCCTTGCGCGACACCGCCCGATCGTAGACAGACGGCAACCAACTGGTGCTCTTTGGATCGGTAAGCCGTGTGACAGCAAACTCGGTTGCCGGATCGGCATACCGGAAGACTTCCGAGGGCACAGTCTTCTCGGAGGCTAATCCGTAGGCTGCCGCGGAAAGTGAGGATAAGAAGGCGCGGCGGCTCGGCGTCACTCGTGAACTACCGGTGGCTTGTTTCGTAGTGCTGCTTCAGCAAGTCCAAACCGAAATCGCCATCGTAATCGCGCCACACGCTGTGGATATGATTGGCATTGTTCTGGGTATCGTCGTATTCGATCAAGAAGGCGGGCGCCTGTATCCGGTAATAATGCGGCTGTGTTTTTTCGATGCCGCCCGCCCATGCAAAATACAAATTATCGCCCGCTTTCTTTACCTTTTCTTCGCGATCCTGCGCCAGTTGATCGGGCATGTTATAGCAATATTCGTCAAGGAGATTCTGCAAAAGCTCGCGCTGCTTCGCGGTCATTTTCGATGCTTGGATGCCGCTGGGCTGGCCCGTCAACGCCGCTTTGCGCGAGGCCATGGTGAAGATATCTTTGTACGCCTCTTTGTCGACAATGGCGACCTTTTGCTGATCGGGATTCAGCGACTGGATCAGTTCGCGCCCCAGATCTTCTTCGTTGGCCAGCGCTCGCAGACCCTTTCGCGGTCCGTCCGGAACCATGGCTGGATTCGCTCCGAAGAAACTCGGGCTGCCGGCGATCTTGCCGTTCACGATGGTGAAGTTCTGGCTGACGTGATGCCCTTCGACGCGGAAGCCCCAGATCCCCTTGTCGGACGGTTCGCCGAAGACGCTAAAGAAATATCCTTCTGGATTCCGCCGCACTCCGTCGTCGTGCTCCATGATCCGCAGCACGTCGTCGAGGCTCATGATAGTAACAGCCTTGATGTAGCCGCGCTGGCTCAAGCCGGCGCTCAGCAGCGCGTGCGCCAAGTGCTTTTGGGTGGGGGTCATGTCCTTCAACGGCAGACCTTTGCGCGGCTTGGGAATGAAGTGCCAGTCCATCCGCTCGTCGTCTTTAAAATCGAAGACCGCTTTACCGCGTTGTTCCGGGGTCAGCGAGTTCAGAAACGCGATGGCTGAATCCGCCATGATCGAGGCGGAATGCACGCGGTAATAAGCCGAACTCAAGAGAACGATGCCCATGGCAATCGCCAGCAGACGCACCCTGGTGCTGTTCAAGATGGCTTCTCCTTTTCGACTTTATAGCTTATCAGTTCGCGGGCGGAACTGTTTAGAACGGAAGATCGTGCGTGGCTTTGGCCGTGAGCGTGAGAGGCGCATGGGACAGATATTTATACGGATTCACCGGACTGCCGCCCATGCGGATTTCATAGTGCAAGTGCGGTCCGGTGGACCGGCCGGTGCCGCCCGATTTTCCGATGGTGTCGCCGCGGCGAATCTCCTGACCCGCGATTACGTCGAACTCGGACAAATGCCCATAATAGGTCTCAATGCCATTGCCGTGATCGATGACGACCAGCTTGCCGTAACCGCCGCTCCACGACGCGAAGTGGATGATGCCGTCGCCAGTAGCGCGGACGGGTGTGCCGTTGTGCGCGGACAAATCGACTCCGGTGTGGATGGCGCCTTCACCAGAAAACGGGTCGGATCTGGATCCGAAGCCGCTCATCAATCGGCCATCCAACGGCCACAGGCTAGGAATGGTATTGACGAGATACTGTTTCGGGTAGGC
>Ga0302320_10030315_pt1 | contig 10311 bp, 9 predicted proteins | sample Bog_T0_3_FD_202130 | JGI IMG/M metagenome (GOLD analysis project Ga0302320, IMG submission 202130) | Peat permafrost microbial communities from Stordalen Mire near Abisko, Sweden - Bog_T0_3 | ecosystem: Environmental > Terrestrial > Soil > Wetlands > Peat | place: Sweden: Abisko, Stordalen Mire... | reverse complement strand
ATTGTTCGCAAAACCACCACGCTCATGACCGGCGCCGGCATCGCCATGACGGTGGCTGTGCTCCTCGCCGTGCTCGGCCTGGTGTCCGGCTTGCAATCCGCTTTTGATTCGAGCGGCGATCCTCTCCACGTTCTCGTTCTTCGCAAAGGCGGCAATTCCGAATTAACCAGCCTGCTCACGCAGGAACAGTTTCAGATCGTCAAGAATTTCCCCGGCATCTCAGTCGGCAAAGACGGCCAGCCCATGGCTTCGTTGGAAATCGTCACCGTGATCAATCTGCCCAACGTAGAAAACCCCGAAGGTTCAAACGTCACCCTGCGCGGCGTTTCCAGCCGCGGCGTGGCCATGCGCAAACTCACCATGATCGCCGGTCGGCCGTTTGCAGCGGGCCAGCGCGAGGTCATGGTGGGCAAGTCCATCGCCAAGCGCTATCCAGCCACCCAGCTTGGCAAACAGCTCCGCTTCGGCCGCGGACTCTGGACGGTCGTCGGCATTATGGATGGCGGCGGCAGTTCTATCGATAGCGAAATTTTCGCCGACGGCCCGCAGGTAGCCGGCGATTACAACCGCCCCGACACTTATAGCTCAGCGCTTTTACAGGCCACCGATGAAGTCTCCGCCGCCGCCCTTCCCAAGGCTCTCGAAAGTGACCGCCGCCTCAACGTTTCCGTCATGAGCGAGAAGGATTACTACACCGCGCAAACCGCCGTCTCTTCCGCGCCCATCAAATTTCTCGGCTTTTTCGTCTGCATCGTCATGGCCGTTGGTAGCTGTTTTGCCGCCATGAACACCATGTATGCAGCCGTAGCCCGCCGCGCCAAGGAAGTCGGCACGCTGCGCATACTCGGCTTCACTCAGGGCAGCATTTTAATCAGCTTCCTGCTCGAATCCCTGCTCCTTTCCCTGTTAGGCGGCTTGATCGCCTGCGTCGTCGTCTTGCCGCTGAATTCCATCACCACCGGCGTCGGCAATTTCGTCACCTTCAGCGAAACAAGCTTCAACATTCATATCGGACCCGAAGTGATGGTCATCGGCCTGGCCTTCTCGCTGATCTTAGGAGCCGTCGGCGGCCTTCTGCCCGCCCGCCAAGCCGCCAGGAAGGAGATTCTCACCGCCCTCCGCGAAGTGTAACTCTATGGAACTCGAACTAAAGAATCTCAAAATCGACCGCACCGCCCGCCGCGAAAAGGAATCGAAATCGGTCCTTAATTTAATCGCCATCGCCGTCGTGGTCGCGCTCCTCGCCGTCGGCGCGCTCGTGCTCTACAAAAAGCTCAACGCCCCCACTCTCGTCCAGGTCGTCGAAGTGCAATCGCCCATGTCGGTTTCTTCCGCCGGCCAGCAAGTTGTCTTGAGCGCCACCGGTTACATCATCGCCGCGCACAAAATTGAAGTCGCCTCCAAGGTAAACGGCAGAGTCGCCTGGATCGGCGTCGACAAAGGCGACAAAGTAAAAGCCGGCCAGGTGTTAGTCCGCCTCGAAGACGATGAATATCGCGCCCAGGTAACTCAGCAGCGCGGCCAGCTTGAAAACCTCCTCGGCCGCCAACTCGAAATCAAGAATGGCAACCGGCCCCAGGAAATTGAAAAAGCTCGCTTCGATGTAAACCAGGCCAAGTCCGATCTCGATGACGCCAAAGTTTCTCTCGACCGCACCAAAGAACTCGTCAAGGGCGGCGTCTTTGCTCAGCAATCGCTCGACGATGCACAAGCGAAATACGATAACGCCGTGGCCAAGGTAGCGAGCTTCCAGCGGCTGCTCGATCTGGAAATTCTGGGCCCGCGCAAAGAACAAAGCTTGCAGATTGCCGGCCAGGTCGAACAGGCTCGCGGCGCGTTGGATTACGCGCAAACCCAGTTGGATAACACCGTTATTCGCGCGCCCATCACTGGCACCATTCTCGACCGCAACGTCGAGCGCGGCGAATTCATTACCACCGGCTTCGTCGGCGACAAAGGCGCGAAAGGCTACATCGTCACCATGGCCGATCTGAACGATCTTCAAGTCGAACTCGACATCAGCCAGAACGATTTTCCAAAGTTAGGCCCACAGCAAAAAGGAATTATTACTACGGACGCTTATCCGGACAAAAAATACGAAGGTTTCATCGAGCAAGTCTCGCCCGAGGCCGACCGCGCCAAGGCGACCGTCCAAGTCAAGGTGCGAGTGATGAAGCCCGACGATTTCCTGCGGCCGGACATGAACGCCACCGTGCAGTTTTATAACGATGCGCCAACGGAGAGTGCAGCCACCGGCGAAGCCAAGCGGGTGGTTGTCATACCGGCCGGTGCCGTGCAAGGCGATCATGTGTTTGTGATGGTAAAGGACAAGGCCATCAAGCGCACCGTCACTACCGGTGGTTCGTCGGATAAAGGCGTGATTGTGACCAACGGATTAAACGGCGGCGAAGATTTAATCATCAGTCCGCCGGCGGATATGAAAGACGGGCAGCGAGTAGAAGTGAAACAGTAGGGGAGCGCAAAACGAATGAGCGATCAAGTTGTAGTCACTAACAGATTAAGCAAAGAATATGTGCGCGACGAATTTCATGTCAACGCGCTCGACGCCGTGGACATCGTCATCGATAAGGGCGATTTCGTGGCCCTCATGGGCCCATCCGGTTCCGGCAAATCGACGCTGCTCCATCTCATCGCGGCCATGGATAAAGCCACCGATGGCGATATCCGCGTGCTCGGCGCGAACCTGCGCGATATGAGCGATAAAGAAATCGCCCATTGGCGCAATATCCACATCGGGTTTATCTTTCAATCGTTCAACTTGATCCCCGTGCTCACTGCGTTGGAAAATGTTGAGCTGCCGCTCAAGCTGACGAAGCTAAATAAAAAGGAACGCTTTGAGCATGCCGAGACCGCGCTCAAGCTGGTCGGCTTAGGCGACCGTCTCGGCCACTTGCCCAAGCAGTTATCTGGTGGTCAGGAACAGCGCGTCGCCATCGCCCGCGCCATCGTCACCGACCCCGACTTGATCCTCGCCGATGAGCCCACCGGCAACTTGGATGCCGCCGCCGCCGAGGACGTGCTCACCATGCTCACCCGCCTCAATCGCGAGTTCGGCAAAACCATCATCATGGTGACGCACGACCCGCACGCCGCCAAGTTCGCCAAGACCGTCCGCCACCTGGAGAAAGGCCAGTTGCTGCCGCTCGGCACCTTACCCGCCGATTGGGCCTCCGCCATGGCGACCCGCCAGTAGCTAATGCCGGAAATGCCGCACGCCGGTAAACACCATCGCTAAATTCAATCGGTTTGCTGCCGCGATGACGTCTTCGTCTTTGACTGATCCGCCCGGCTGAATCGCGGCCGTTATGCCGTGCTTCGCCGCTTCCTCCAAACCATCGGGAAAAGGAAAGAATGCGTCTGATGCCAGCACTGTTCCTTTTAGCGGCAGCACCGCCTTCATTGCTCCGAACTTCGCGCTATCCACGCGGCTCATCTGCCCCGCGCCCACGCTCACCGATTGCCCGGCGTTCGCATAGACAATCGCATTCGACTTCACGTGCTTACAAACCTTCCAAGCGAATAGCAGCGCGCGCATCTCTTCTTCGGTCGGCTGTCGCGTTGTCTTCACCTGCAAATCGGATTCGACAAGCGTGGCCGTATCGGGCGTCTGCGCCAGCAACCCTCCCGTGATGGACTTGATAACGAGCTCCGGTTTCGCTAACGGCTTCACCTTAACCAACCGCAGGTTCTTCTTCGCCGTAAGAACGGCTAACGCATCGCTGGAGTACGACGGCGCGGCGATCGCCTCCACAAACAGCTTCGCCACTTCAATCGCCGTCTCTTGATCCAGCTCGCGATTGAACGCCAGCACCCCGCCGAAAGCCGAAATCGGGTCCGCTTCGAGCGCCTTGCGATAAGCCTCGGCCAGCGTGTTCTGTTCCGCGCAGCCGCAAGGATTCGTGTGCTTGATGATAGCCGCCGCCGGTTCCGCAAATTCCTGAACGAGTAGCCACGCCGCATCCAAATCAACCAGATTGTTGTAGGAAAGCTCCTTGCCATGCAGCTGTTCAGCCCCTGCAATGCCACTGTCGCCCAACTTGTATAGCGCCGCTTGCTGATGCGGATTCTCGCCATAGCGCAAAACAAGCGCTCGCGGAGCCGCTATCTGCAACGCCCCGGGAAGCGCTTCACTTATGCTGTTGCCCGCGGCATCTACTTCCAGCAATCGGCTCGACACCGCCTGATCATACGCCGCCGTATGCAGAAAAGCCTGCTGCGCCAACTTCCAGTGAGTAGCGGGCAGCAGAGCCCCTCCATGCTGCGTCAGCTCGCTGATAATCGGCTCATACTGCTCCGGCGCAACCACAATCGCCACATCCTGAAAGTTCTTCGCCGCCGCGCGAATCATGGTCGGCCCGCCGATATCGATGTTCTCAATCAGCTCTTCGCGCGTCACCCCAGGCTTGTTGGCGAACTTCGCAAACTGATACAGATTCACCACCACCATCTGAATCGGTGGAATGCCGTGCTCGGCCAGCGCGCGCATGTGTTCCGCGTTATCGCGTATCGCCAGAATGCCGCCCGCGATGCGCGGATGAATCGTCTTGACGCGCCCGTCCAGCATCTCCGGGAACCCGGTGATCTCCGCCACCTCGCGCACCGGTATCCGGTTGTCGCGCAACAGTTTCGCCGTGCCGCCGGTGGATATCAGTTCCACGCCCATGCCGTTCAGTTGTTGGGCAAACGGCAGCAAGCCGGTCTTGTCGGTAACGCTTAACAGCGCGCGTTCGATCTTTGGCATAAGAATTCATTCTGGCAAATCATAAAATGAAGCGTGCCACACTATGTCACTTTGATCCCGGGCGATGGCATCGGCCCGGAAGTTGCGCAAGCGGCCGTCCGTGCGGTCGAAGCCACCGGCGTCGATATTGTCTGGCGGCGCGCCGAGCTAAATGAATCCATCATTCTCGAATCCGGCAAGACGCTGCCGCAATATCTGCTCGATTCGCTCAATGAGACCAAGGTCGGCTTGAAGGGTCCAGTCACCACCCCCGTAGCCGGCGGCTTTCAAAGCGTCAATGTTGCGCTCCGCAAAACGCTCGACCTGTTCGCCAACGTCCGCCCCGTGAAAACGCTGCCCGGCGTGAAGACGCGTTTTCAAGATGTGCAGATCGACATGGTGATCTTCCGCGAGAACACCGAGGATCTCTATTCCGGCCTCGAGCACGAGATCGTCAAAGACGTAGTTACCAGTTTGAAAGTGATCACCCGCATTGCATCCGAACGCATCGCCCGCTACGCCTTCCACTACGCCAAGAAAAATGGCCGCAAGACCGTGGTAGCGATTCACAAAGCGAATATCATGAAACTCGCCGACGGGCTCTTTCTCCGCTGCTGCCGCGAAACATCCAAGCACTTCCCGGAAATTCAATATAAAGAATTGATTGTCGATAACGCCTCCATGCAGTTGGTGATGCGTCCCGAAACGTTCGATATCCTGCTGCTGCCCAACCTCTACGGCGACATTGTTTCCGATCTGGCGGCAGGCTTGGTTGGCGGCCTCGGTATCGTTCCGGGCGCGAACATGGGTGAAACGCACGCCGTGTTTGAAGCTGTGCATGGCAGCGCACCCGATATCGCCGGACAAGGCAAAGCGAATCCAACGGCATTGATGCTTTCTTCAGTAATGATGCTCACGCATTTGGGCGAAAACGCAGCCTCGCATAAACTGCAGAGCGCCGTTGAAGCTGTTTACCGGGAAGGAAAGTACCTGACTGGAGATGTGGGAGGAACCGCGTCCACGGGTGAGTTCGCGGACGCGGTAGTCAGAACCATCAAAGGCTAACTACAGGCCCTTGCTGCCGAAGAACGCAATCAAATCAACCACGCGGCTCGAATAGCCCCATTCGTTGTCATACCAAGCCACAACTTTCGCTAGATTGCCGCCAATCACTTTGGTCAGATCGGCATCCACAATCGAGCTGTTGGAATTGTGCAGCATGTCGGTCGAAACCACCGGGTCTGTGGTGTAGCCCAGAATGCCCTTCAGTGAACCTTCCGACGCCTTCTTCAATTCGGCATTTACTTCTTCGGTGGTGGTATCTTTTTTCAGCACGGCGACGAGATCAACCACGGAAACATCAGGCGTCGGGACGCGCATGGCATAGCCATCCAGCTTGCCCTTCAATTCCGGCAGCACCAGCCCAATCGCTTTCGCCGCACCGGTAGATGTAGGGATCATGTTCAAGGCGGCAGCGCGGGCACGTCGCAGATCCTTGTGCGGAAAATCGAGAATCGGCTGATCGTTCGTATAGCTGTGAATCGTTGTCATCGAACCTTTCTCGATGCCAAATACGTCGTTCAAAACCTTTGCCACGGGCGCGAGGCAATTGGTGGTGCAAGAAGCATTCGAAACGATGTTGTGCTTGGCCGGATCGTAAGCCTTATCATTCACCCCCAGCACGATGGTGATATCTTCGCCTTTCGCCGGCGCCGAAATGATGACTTTCTTGACCGACCCGCTCAAGTGCTTCTTGGCATCCACCGCATCGGTAAAGCGCCCGGTGGATTCAACCACCACTTGCGCACCCAAGCTTGTCCAATCGATCTCAGCCGGATCTTTGATCGCAAAAACTCTGATTCTTTTGTCGTCAATGTAGACGCTATCGCCTTCCGCCCGGATATTGTGGTGCAGTTGGCCGAGAATGGAATCGTATTTCAGGAGATGAGCCAACGTCTTGGTGTCGGTCAGGTCGTTCGCCGCGACAAACTCAATGTTGGGGTTGTTCAAACCAGCGCGGACTACATTACGCCCGATGCGTCCGAAGCCGTTAATTCCTACTTTAATTGGCATCCCTCTATCTTAAAGGGCGACGCCTTCAAAATCGTTGATTACCAACACGAAGCTGCTACCTCGCCGTCGGCAGCGGTGGCGCGGTGGTGCCACCAATATTGGCATAAGAGTCTTTCACCTCCGACACCTTGCCTTCCGTGAATTTCACGAAAATCATTTTGCCGGGCGGTTCGCCATAAACCCAACTCTCAAGCTCGTCGCCGTCTTTAGTAGTCTCGCGGCTTTTGTTCTTAGGCTTGCCCAGCGCCAACAACACCTGATCGCGATCCATGCCGGGGATTGCCTTCTGCTCTTTAATCGCCTTCTTTACCGGTTCAGGCAAACGATCTATATATTGGTCGGCGGCGGAGTGCTTTTCAAAATCGAAGATGGGCGCCAGCATCTGGCGGATTTCCGCTGATTTCAAGGAAGGAATGGGACCAGGGAACACCAGTTCCACATGCGAACCATTCACCGGTTGGCCATTCTGGTCGCGTGATACGGGAGCCATGCCGCCGCCCATGCCAATTTCGACGTGATCATACCAGTGGCCGTTGGACTTCGTGCCGCCGTTGATCTCAAGCAGGATTTTGTTCGATTCGATTTTGACGTTCGTGATTTGAATCTGATCTCCCATGCGCGCTGCCGGACCGGTCACGCGCAACGCCTCTTCCCAATCCGCTTTGTCGTACTTGCCGTCGCTGTGAATCACCAGCGGCTTCTTGGCATGTGGCAGAATCACTTTGGCCGTAGCATATTCAGCCGTCAGTCCGCGCTCAATCTCTACGCGCTCGTCAAAGCTCAACTTATCGGCGAAAAGGTTCGGGCTCAAGCACAAGACGAGGAGCGAAACAACTAGCCCTCTAAATCCGGCTCGTTGAGTGATCTGGCTATGGCCGCCTGCTGTGGGCGCAGCGGTACTTGATGCAACGCAAAAAACAGAACTATGGCAAAGATGGTTGTCAGCAAGCCGCCTTCGGGTCCGTAGGCGCCGCCGCTCCAAAGAGACGATAAATCCCATTTGTAGAAATACCTCGTCACTTCGATTGTAAGCCCGCTTAGATTGACGCCGAACAGCGGCAACACGGCGTTCCAGCCGAAGTGCATGCCTATAGGAAGCCACAAATCGCGGCTGCGCAAGAACGCATAGCCCAGCAGTACGCCCCAGAGAACAGTATTAAGAACACTCAGTCGAGTGGCGTTCGGATTGGAAGTATGAACCAGCCCGAAGATAACGCCCACCGGCAGAACGGTGGCGAACGGGCCAATCTTGTCGATCAGAAATTGGAACGCGTAGCCGCGGAAGATCATCTCCTCACCGGCCGCCGCAAAGAAAATCGTAGTCAGAAAGAATGCCAGGCTCAACCAGTTGAAATCCGAATTGGGGCGCAACTCAAGATGACCCGTGCCGGCGAGCAGCGGCGCGAGCAACAACAATGCTGCCGCGCCACCACCCAGAGCAATTCCCAAAATCAAATGCCGGCTGGAAGCCCGTGTGATCCGCAAGCCGATATCGACAAACGGTCGCCGGTCAAAAATCGCCATCGTGAGCAGATTGGCCGCTAGTCCAGCGGCAGCGAGGCCCAAAGTGCCGGCAATCTGCAGACCGAAGAAAAGATAAAGGAACGGCACCAGGAACCGCACCGCGACGAAAACCGTAAGGATAAAGAAGCCGATGCGCAGGACTACGCCAAGCGTAGGCTTCCCCGCCGGAGAGAGAGGATTAGGCGTGGGTGGTGGCGGGGTCATAAGAAAAAAACAACAATCCAATCCTAACCTCATGACCCTTTGGAACCGATGAGACGGGTATGCAGACGACCTCCGACCGTCGCGGTGGCGACAGGCTACTATGTGCCGAACTTGTCCAGATTATTTGGCAGGATGAGGCTGGGCGGGAACGAAAACGCGTGGCCAATTTAGAGGATATTTCACTGTCCGGCGTTTGCCTGCAGGTGGAAAGCCCAATCGCCGCGGGCACTCCGATTGCCATCCAATATGGCGACGGCGAGCTGTTGGGAACCATCCGCTATTGCCGCTTTCAGGATTCAGGATATTTTCTCGGCGTGCAACTGGCGGAAGGCTCGCGCTGGTCGACCCAGCACTACAAGCCGGACCACTTGTTGGACCCGAGCGAGTTGCTCGATCAGGCGATGTCGCGGCACCAGATTGACAAGACGAAAGTGAACTGATCGGCGCAATTTCTCTCAGCGATGGCTTAATAGACCGAACTTCAGCGACTCGTCCACACCCCTCGTATCGTCCATAGCCAAAGCTACTTCCCGATAGTCCACATCGCGATCAGCGCGAATAAACAATTTATGGTCAACGCGGTTCCTGAAAAGCCTTCCCATTTCACTGGCCGACTCCTGGCGCGGCACTGCCTCCCCGTTCACTAGGAATTGGCGATCGCGCGTGATCTCCAGCACAATTTCCGGCTCCCGGCAAGCTGCGCGCGCCGGTGGCTTGCCGCGGCAGGTTGGCGGTAATGCCGCGAGACGACAGCGGCGTAATCACCATAAAGATCACCAGTAAGACCAGAAGAATGTCGATTAAAGGCGTTACATTGATGACGCCGATTTTCTCAGACGGAGATGTCATAGATCTCTGACCCCAAAGCGATAGACACCGTCGTGCTCAACAAAGATCCCGCGAGCGGTCAGAAATTGAATTGATCGATATTGTCTTTGCGGAACAACAGCGGCGCGCCCAGGATGATGTCACTCTTTTTGATCTCAACCTTGCCGAGCTGGCCTGCGTCAAAACTCGTCGCTCCCGCTTTGAGTGTTCCGCGCGCTAAGGCCGCCGGAGCGGCCACCGCCAAATAACCCAAATTCCTGGTGTTCCAAAGCGCCACTGCTTCAATCTCGCCCCCGTGAACATAGGGCTTGCATAAATTCGGCAGCGACAAGCCAATCACCTGCACGTCCTTGCGTCCCGATTGCTTTACCGCTTCGCCTGCTCCGGGAACCGCCGGCGCGGAAATGGCCACCAGCATTTTAACGTTCGGGTAAACCTTCATCAACGTTTGCGCTTCAGCGAAGGCTTTGTCGCGGTCGTCGTCGGATGGCCGCACGGCAATCAGTTTCAATAGCGGATATTTATCGGCCACGCGCTGCCGCATGAAACCCATCCACAAATTCTGATTGGCCGCACTCAGCGCGCCGGTAATGATGGCGAAATCGCCGTGGTCATGCATAACGCGCGCAGCTTCATCGGTCAATGCGAAGCCGATGGATTGCGCGGTGGCCTGGTTAATGAAATAATCGCGCGCGTCGGGCTCGGCGTCGGCATCCCAAGTCACCACTTTGATTCCTTGCGCGCGCGCCTCGCGCAGCACGGTCGAGATGCCGGGAGCGTTCTCCACACTCACCGAAATAGCGTCCACGTGCCGCGTAATCCAACCTTGCACCAGTTCATTTTGCTTGGCGGCGTCCAAGCCGGTGGGGCCGTCCCAGATAAGATCGACATTCAACGCGTTGGCCGCTTCCTCCGCGCCTACTTTGCAGCTGATGAAATAA
>Ga0302320_10030314_pt1 | contig 10311 bp, 9 predicted proteins | sample Bog_T0_3_FD_202130 | JGI IMG/M metagenome (GOLD analysis project Ga0302320, IMG submission 202130) | Peat permafrost microbial communities from Stordalen Mire near Abisko, Sweden - Bog_T0_3 | ecosystem: Environmental > Terrestrial > Soil > Wetlands > Peat | place: Sweden: Abisko, Stordalen Mire... | reverse complement strand
GAGGCGACGGGCAGGCGCTAAACGCCCGCCCGTCGGCTAACTCATCAGAGGGAAAGACCCCCATGCCTCGGAAAATCCAATGCACATACGGAAAATCGGCTTGATCTTGAACAGAGAATCTTTCAAATCAGACCCATCCTACAATCAGAAATGCGATTGCCCTCTGGGCCTGGCGTTTCGCATTCCCAATTTCGCCAGGCTTGTGAGAGAATCCTCGCATATCGGCATGGTTTCCCCGCTCCGCAAAAATCGCCGATTCGCGAAAACCAAGGATGTGTCCATGACTGAGACCGATCATGCAGACCCCTGCATCCTCACGCTCGAGATTGAGCGCAAGACCGATGAGGCCGTGGTCAGGCTGCAAGGCAAGCTGATTGCGGAAGTCAGCGGCAACTTTTACTATCGCCTGCGCCAACTCGCCGCTGAGAACAAGCGGATCGTGCTCGATCTTGGCGACGTCATCTACATCGACAGCATGGGCCTCGGCACGCTGGTGCGCCTGCTTGTCTCGGCAAAGACCAAGGGCTGCAGCCTTGAGCTGCTCAACGTCGGCAAGCGCGTCCGCCAGATTCTCGGCCTCACCAATGTGCTTGGCTGCTTCACTATCATCGGCGAGCAAGGCATCACGCCACGCTTCTGATCGAGCGTTGGAACCGGGCCTCACACCTCAATCAAGCATTGAAGGTGGGCGCCCCCAGTCTGGATTTTCAGATATGGGAAGCACGAATCCAAGCTAAGGCTCTACGCCGTCGAAACCTTAGTGCAGGGGCCTTGTGTCCAGACTTCCGCTGTGCCCCATCCATCGCGCAGCCTTTTCGCGCAATGGATGGGATAGCACGAACTCAAACCATGCGGTCGAAACCTTAGTGCTTGGGCCTTGTCTCCACGCTGTGGCTCGGCGGAGGCGGCGGTGGCGGAGAACTCTGGCGCGGCGCGCTGTACTCTGGCCTGGGCTGTGGCCTGCTCTGCTGAGGCGCCGTATGCATAGGCGTGGGAGCCGGTCGCATATTAGCTGGTCCGCCGTGCTCCGTGCCTTGTCCGCGCTGTGGCTCCCCGTAGGCTGGGTGAGGATTATTCGAATCGGGCCGCGTGTAGTTGTACTGACCTCCAGGCACGCCAAACTGGCGTCCCCCGCGCGCAGGCGTTGAGTTCTGGTAGCCCGGCCGATACACAAAGCCCGATGCCGAACGCTCACCCCCCTGCTCAGGCCGCGGACGCAGAGGCATCACCGTTTGTCCGCCAATCTGCACAACCTCGTTCCGGCTCCTCAACGGCAACACTCCCGGTGCGGCAAATGAGTGCCGATTGACGCCGAGTATTGGCGGCATAATTCTCCCGATGGGCCCGCGCGAAATCGGCCGCGGAATAATCGGATATCCAACCGGCGCTCTTCCGATATTCCAGCCCCGGTATCCGCCGCCGTTTCTCCACCACGGCATGCAGCCGCCCATTCCCGGCGACCAGCCCCAGCCAAAGCTGTCGTAAAAGCTCCACGCGCCGCACGAGTACGGCATAAATCCCCAGCTCTCGCAGGAGACCCACACATAGCCAAACCGTGGCGTCCACATCCAACTGCCGCAGCCATACGGATCCCATCCACCGTCTGAAGCCTCAAACGGCGACCACACCGAGCCTTGGCCAGGCACGTTGTACCAGCTTCCGTTAGCGTCCAGATCGCTCCATCCCGGAGCTTCGCTCTCGCTGTTCACAAAAGTGCTCGGCGCGCCGGTCTGGTCTGCGGTCAAAGCGTTCAGCGTCTGGTCCCGATCCTGGTTCCATTGGTCCCACGAATCCGGTTCAATCGAATCCGAAGGAGCGTAATTGGTCGCGTCGGTATTCAGCGGGAGGCTCTCACCGCCATGGAGATCGATCGGCGGTGAAGTGCCGCGCTCCAGGCGTGCATTGCCTGAGAAAACCGCCACTTCACCCGGAGGATTGTCGAAGTTGACGCGCAGCACGGTGAAGCCGCTCACTGTGACCGCCGCGTCAGCGAACATCACGCGCGTTTGGTCGTTCTGCAACTCAAAGTAGCCCAGTCCTCCATCCAGAACAACAAACGTGCCCGGTCCGCCGTCCCCGGCGATCGACCTCAGCGTGATGGCGCTGTCAGGCGAAATCCTCGCAATGCTGCCGTCGTCAAACTGAACCTCGGCCTTCCCATCGTTGCCGGTCACGACCTGAGTTCCCGCAAAAAGCGGCGCATTCACCAGCGCAGGATCGGCCAGCACCTGCCCGCCCTGCATCAGGCGCACCTGACCCTCCACGCTGCTCAACCGCGCTGCGCCTCCTGTGCCCTGTCCGGGTCCCGCATCGGCGGCGCGCGCCGCAAACGATACCAGCATCGCGCCCAGCGCGGCCGCCGTCAGTCCAAGGCCCCACGCGCTACGGCTCAATCTCCGCTGCCTCTTCTCACTCGCCACGCCACTCGCTACTAGTCTCATGGTTCTTGCCTTTCTCAACCACCCGTCCCGGTCAGCCTTCGCCGCCAAGCAACTTTACAACATATAGTTGACACCTAAATACAGGGAAATGTTGCGTAGTTCCCTGCAAATCTGGCAAAAATGTCCTGCTTCAGGCCCCTGCCTGCGCCAGCAGTTCCTTCGCCCGCTTTTTCACCCGGTCCAGAACCTCGCCGTCATTCGACAGCCGCTCCAGAATCTCCCGGATGGCAAAAATCTGCTGCATCCGGCCGTCTTTCGCCCGTTCGCAGATGGCTTGCATCTCCTGGTCCAGGCCCAGACGGTCATGCTCCAGCAGCATCTCCAGCCGCGCTCCTTCCGTCAGCGTTTCCTCTACGCCCAACAGCGAGTCGCCCAGTGCCTGAATCTCTTTCTCGTGGGAATAGTTGAACGTGCAGCTTCCCTGCCCCTCGGGCCCGCTATAGCTCAGCTTCTTCCAGCCCTCAAAGGCCACTCGCTGATGACTCTCGCACTGCACCTTGAACCACTTGTTCTGCCGCGCTGTCTCAAACGCACTCGCGGCAAACCCGGGCTGCAGTTGGATGTCGCGATCCACCTCCGGCACATCCATTGCCTTCGGATTGGCGCCCGCCGGGTTTCCGCGCTCAGAGTGGAAGTGTCCGCTGCCGTCCGGATGTAAAGTCAGTATCCAGTGCGAAGGCGAAACGCCCGGATTCGTGAACTCGATCGTCACCTCGGCGCTCGGCGCTAATCCTGTTTGCGCATGAGCCGAATCCATGAAAGCCATTCCAGTTGCAATTAGAATAAGGCCGGGCAAAAGGGCTCTCGTTCTTGCCGTCACGTTGTTGCTCCCTGCAGCATGAGCGTCTGGTGGGTGTGAATATGGCAGATGGCGACGGCCAGTGCATCGGCCGCATCGGCGGGTTCGGGCACTTCGTCGAGCCCCAGCAGGCGCGCCACCATAAACTGCACCTGCTCCTTCTTCGCCAGCCCATACCCAACTACGCTCGATTTGATTTTGAGCGGAGCATATTCGGCCACTTGAATTTTTTGGCACGCCGCCGCCAGCAGCGCCACACCCCGCACCTGCCCCAGCTTTAGCGCCGATTTCGCATTCACCGAGTAAAAAACCTCTTCAATCGCCACCGCGTCCGGCTCCCAACGCTCAAGCTCAGCCGTCAACTCGCGAAACACTTGTTCAAGCCGTTCCGGCGTAGTTTTGGTCTTCTTTAACCTGATTGCTCCCATCGCGTTACACACAAGCCGCGGCTCACGGCAGCTCGCATCCGTTTCTACCACGCCGTAGCCCGTGATCTCCGTCCCGCAATCGATTCCAAACACACGCATCGGGTCCAAGTTTACCGCAATGGATGGCGCAAGCCGGCCGCGCCTCCTCTTCCCGATTGACATCCGGCTAACCGTTTTGGTTCATTTACACAAGTTTCATCGCATATAACACCAAAGTCAGGTGTCCTTAGACCCCTTTTCCGTATCTAATCGTAGTAGTAAGGTTGAGGGGATTTCCGGCACGTTATGGCGCTCGCTCTTCACAAGTCGATCAGGCAAGCTATCTCCCCGTGGCTCAGGCAGGGGATTTCGCCGCGCCGTCTTGCGCTTACGCTGGCCCTCGGTTTCGCTATCGGCTGCATCCCGGTCATCGGCATTCCCACCGTTTTGTGCGCCGCTCTGGCACTCACACTTCGGCTGAACATGCCCGCAATCCAAGCTGCCAACTACGCAGCCATGCCCTTGCAGGTACTGCTTATCTATCCCTTTGTCCGTCTTGGCAACTGGCTCTTCGGCTATCTGCCCTGGCACGCGCTGCAGGCTGCGCCGCAGCTGCACAGTGCTCTGTGGAACTTTGGCGTCCGAATGGGTTCGCTCGCCGGGCACGCTCTGTTCGCCTGGGTTCTGGTCTCCGCCCCCGCCGTCATCCTCATGACGCTCACGCTCACGCTGATGCTGCGCCGCATCCCGGCCTTCGCCGCCGCAGAGGCCGCCGACTAGCGCAGATCGTTCCCTGTTCCCTACTTCCCCGCATACGGGTCGGCCACCGGCTCGGCGCTATCCACCCACGCCGAATAGATCATGTCGCGCAACATGCTTGCCCCAGCGGCCAACCGCTCCGCGGTAAACTCTCGCGACTCCTGCGTACCCTGCCCAACAAATCCACCCGCCTTCTCAAGCTGGTAGACCCGCTCAACCTGCGTGTGGCTCACGCGCAAGTAGGCGACGTAAGCGTCGAACATATCCCTGCGAATGGCCTTTGCCGGAGTCATCCTGGCCTGCACTTCCGGTGAGTGAATTGCCGCTGCCACAAACGGGCCTTCAAACTGCCAGTGAATCTTGTGATCCGTCGTGTAACCGTTGGGATTCGGTCCCGTCCACCCGTTGTACTGGATTGTCGTGTGCAGCGGCTGCGAGCCGTCTCCCACGTAGTGGCCCAGCCAACCCGCGTAAAACAGAATCGCCTGCTCCACCGGGTGTGTGTCCTGGTGCGCTGCCGCAAGGTCGCGATACTGGCGCATCGCAGCCTTCAACCGCTCCCACACCTCCGTCGTCTCCCACGGTTGAAGCCCGATGCGGTCCGGCCGGTCGCCCTTGGCGTAGGCCAGCGCCTCAAAGTCGAACCGCTTGTGCGGCAGCGGTCCAAGGGCATCGGCAGGTTCCAGATCGATAAAGTGTTCCGGCGCCTGTGCCGAATTCAACTCCGGCTCCGCCGGCGAACGCCACCGGTCCGGCTCCGGCCCCAGGTACTCAATCTCGTTGAATGCCTCATCCGAGCGCAGAAACGCCGGCGTGTCGGCCGGCAGCGCGCCTGCGGCCAGCCGGTTAATCATGCGATGTCCCTCGTTTCCCCATGCATGAGCGGCTGGCGAAGCCACAACAAGACAAGCCATGACAGCGGCAAACGCGCCGCATACGCACTTGGTTCCAGATCGCGTCATCCTGTGCCCCAAAGGTCGAATCATGGAGTCAGTATACGAGCGGCGAGTGCAACAGGCCGTTAAGCCGTCAACATTACGGATGGGTATCTTCCCTTTTCGATTTACCTACAGATACTGCAATCAATTGCTTATACTACGAGCAACCACTGTAACTGGCGGAGGTCTTTCGTTTCTGGAAGGCGCAAGTACGATTTAGGCGACTGGGGGCAACATGGGTGAACCATCGGGGGAGATGGCCGCTACCCGCAATTCCAACCCTGCAACGGCAGTTTCGCGAGGAGCTTTCTACGTCTGGCTCGCATTGGCGGCCTTGGCATTGCTTGTGTCTGCCTGCACCATCGTTGTGCGCATTCTCGCCGGACCACGCTTTGATGGCCTGCTCCTGCTTGCCGCCTGCAGCGCAGCTGCGCTCCTGGCCTTGCGTGTGCCCAGGCGAATCGCCGAGTCCGTCGTACCCCCACCCGCTCCTCCTGACCCATCGAAAGCAATTCTGGAGTCCACCGGCCCCGCTATCGTCGCGGTCGACCTCAACGGCGAGCTGACCTACATCAATCCCGCAGCCGAGAGATTGCTCGGCTGGGACGCCGCCCAGTTGAAGAAAGAGTGGGGGCACGCTGAGTTATTCGCACCGCGTGAAGGCGCGCATATCCTGGCGGAGATGCAGAAGCTTTGCGGCATCGAGCGTTCTCAAGAGCACACTCCCGCCACCCGCATCGCCGCATTTATGAACTGCGTGCGCGCCCTGCCACCCAGCCAGGTGCCAAGCTTCGCCGTCCAACTGCGCCACAAAAGCGGCGAAACTCTTCCCATCGCCCTTCACATATCCGCACTGCGCGACAGCTCCGGCGTTGTCGCTGGAATGGTGGCCGTCGCCATCGATCAAAGCGCAAACCTCCGTCAGGAACAGGACCAGCGCGAATCCCAGGAGCGGTTCCGCGACCTGTTTGAGAATTCCAGCGAAATGATCGCCACGCTCAGCCCTTCCGGCCGCTTCCTCTACGCCAATCCCTCCTGGAAGCGTTGCTTTGGTCTCGATTTGACCGCCCTGCTGGCTTTGGATTCATTCAAGGATCTGTTCGGCTCCAATTGCCGCGGAGATGTCGACGCGCATTTCCGCCGCGCCCTCGACGGCGAACAGGTCGACCGCGCTCCTCTGCGCTTCTTCAATGCGGAAGGCCGCATCCTCGAGTTCGAGTTAAGTCTCAGCAAGCGTCAAAAAGCCGGCAATCCCCTCGCCGTCCGCTGCCTGCTTCGCGACGTAACCACCCAGAAGCGCCGCGAGCACCGCCTCGCCCTGCAACTCGCCGTCAGCCAGATCATTGCCGAAAACCCCGCTCCCGAAGTGGCCTCCATGCGCATCCTTGAAGCGCTCTGCGTCTCGCAGGGGTGGGATCTGGCCATCAAATGGGACGTGAACTCCAAAGAGGACCGGCTTGAGTTTTCCACCGCCTGGGGAGCGGCCGGCCAGGACTCTCAGGCCCTCGTCCAGGAAAGCATGGCGCTCACCCTTGCCAGCGATGCCGAACTCCCCGGCCGCGCCTGGAAGCAGGGCCGCGCTGTATGGATCTCCGATTTCAAGACGGTTCCCGCCACTCCGCGCATACAGTCCGCCATGCGCCAGCAGTTGCACTCCGGCTGGGCCGTTCCCATTCGTGTCGGCAACAAGATGCTCGCCGTCCTCGAGTTCTATTCCGGCTACTGCCTCAGCGAAGATCGTGAGTCGATGGCCGCCATTGAATCCGCCGCCGCATCGCTTGGACAGGTGTTGGCCAGCTCGCAGGAACGCGACCGCGCCGAGGATCTTTACCGCCAGCAGCAGATCCTCCTCGACTCCGTCGCCGAAGGCATCTGTGGCGTTGACCGCCGCGGCTTCATCACCTTCGCCAATCCGTCTGCGGCGCGCATGCTCGGCGCGCCCGCATCCTCGCTCAACGGCCAGCCCGTGCACAATCTGCTCCACGGCGCTGCGCCCGCCAATCGCCAATGCGGAGAAGACTGCCAGCTGCGCCGCGCCACCGAACGGCGCACCGCAGCCACCGGAGAAGAAAACGTCTATCGTGCCGACGGCACATCGTTCCCCGCAGAGTACGCTCTCACCCCCATCCCGGATCAGGGTCACTTCTCCGGCTCCGTGCTCAGCTTCCGCGATATAAGCCAGCGCAATGCTCTCGACCGCATGAAGGATGAGTTCATTTCCACCGTCAGCCACGAGTTGCGCACCCCGCTCACATCCATCCGCGGCGCATTGGGCCTGCTCTCCTCCGGCATGCTCGGCGAGCTTAGTGAGAAAGCCGCCAATCTGCTCCGCATCGCCCTCGCCAACTCCGAGCGGCTGGTGCGCCTCATCAACGACATACTCGATCTCGAGCGCATCCAAAGCGGCCGTGAACCGCTCACCTTCCGTCCCGTACAGCTGCTCGATATCGTCCACCAGGCCATCGGAGACATGCAGCCCGTTGCCGAAGCCGCCGGCGTCCGCCTCATTCACGACACAACCCAGGTCGAGATTGACGCCGATCCCTACCGACTCTTGCAGGTCCTCACCAACCTCTTGTCGAATGCCGTCAAGTTCTCTCCCGCCAACTCGACCGTGTCTATCATGACCCGCCCCGGCGCTACCGGCGTCACCCTTTCGGTCATCGACCACGGCCGCGGCATCCCCGCAGACAAACTGGAGACCATCTTCGGCCGCTTCCAGCAAGTCGATGCATCCGATTCACGCCAGAAGGGCGGCAGCGGTCTAGGTCTTGCCATCTGCCGCACCATCGTCCTGCAACACTCCGGTCGAATCTGGGCTGAGCGGAATCCCGTCCGCGGCGCCACATTCCGCATCTTCCTTCCCTACCACCCAATTCCGGAAGAATCTCTTGAAGCCGCGCCTGAGCAGACATCCACGCAGGGAACGGTGCTGGTCGCCGGCGCAAACGCCGATGCCCGCCTCAGCGTTGCCTCGCATCTCACCCGTCACGGATACCGCGTCGTCGAATCGGCCAACGCCGAGCAAACCGTAAACGCCGCACACTGCGGTGTCCAGGCCATTCTGCTCGATACCGGACTTGAGGGCGGCATGAACGGCTGGGAGGTTCTGCCCATGCTGCGCCGCATGGAGCCCGAGTCGCAAACCCCCGTTGTGCTGCTCAGCGTGAACTCCGCGAGCGCCGCGGCTGAACCGCCCGCCATCCCCGGCAATGGTGCAAATGGCTGGCACGGTGTGCCCGCGCGCGAGGCCCTGCTGCTTGGCGAGCTCGCCGGCGCTCTCTCCGGCCCCGGAGAAAAAGCACGCATCCTTGTCGTTGAAGACGACCGCGATCTGGCGGGCATCATCGCTGAAGTCTTCCGGCGCGAAAGCGTCTCTGTCCATCTCGCCCACACGCTCAAAGAGGCCCTCGACTCCTGCTTCACCTTTAAGCCTCATCTGCTCGTTCTCGACATCGGCTTGCCCGACGGTGACGGCTTTAATCTGGTCGATTGGCTGCGGAAGCACGAGTCCCTCGCCCGCCTGCCGCTCGTCGTCTACTCCGGCCGCCAATTCTCGCCGGCAGAACGCGCACAGCTCACGCTCGGCCCCACTCACTTTCTCTCCAAAGCCAGCGTTGAGCCAAAGCAGCTTGAAGCGTTGGTGCTCACCATGCTGCGAAACTCCACGCGGCTTGAAGAGGCATCTTCGCGATAGTGCCTCTCTTCACGCACATTCACTTCTTCAACCCCTCCGAAGTTGCTCAAGTCGATGCCCACACCTCCATGTGGGACTACCCCTAGTCGACAACCGCGCCCTGACGGAACAGAATGGTACTAGAGGTGTTTCTTGTGGCGCGCAAGGTGCTCATTATCGACGACGAGGACGACATCCGCGAGGTGGCCGCACTTAGCCTTGAGAGCGTTGCAGGCTGGGAAGTGGTCACCGCAAATTCGGGGTCGCAAGGTCTCGCCCGTGCAGCAGAACATCAACCCGACGCCATTCTTCTCGACGTAATGATGCCCGGCATGGACGGTCCAACCACCTTTCGCGAGTTGCGCAAGAATCCAGCAACCTCCAAGATCCCCGTGCTGCTGCTCACTGCAAAAGTGCAAAGCTCCGATCAGCGCCGCTTCGCCGATCTCGGCGTTGAAGCAGTGCTCTTCAAGCCGTTCGATCCCATGACACTCTCAACCCAGATCGCCAGCGTACTCGGCTGGAGCTGACCCTAAATCGCACGGCTTTCGCCCCATGAATCTCGTCCCACACTCCCGTCGCGAACCCGCAGCCAATCCTGCTTCCGGCCAGGAAGCCGGCGGCGATTCTACCGGTCTTGCCGAAGCGCTCAATCGGATGTGGGAGCGTTTCCTCCCCGAGATCCGCGAGCGGGCCGCGCTTCTTGAAGCCGCCGCCAACGCGCAAGCCATCGGCCGGTTTTCCGCGGAGATGCGCCAACAGGCCAACGCCGCCGCTCACAAGCTGGCCGGCACGCTCGGCACCTTCAACCTGGCCCATGGCACCGAGTTGGCCCGCGAGTTTGAGTCCCTCACCGCTCCCGCAAACCCTGCTTCCATCGATTCCAAGCTCGCCGTTCGCCTGAGATCCCTCTCCGCGGAGATCCACACCATTATCGAGTCACGCTCATAGGTCTCCGACTGCACAAGGTTTTACCGAACTTGGGCGTCAAAGATCTTGATCGAGCATTGAAAGTGGGTGGGCCCCATCCTTTCGCGTTCTTTGCGAAAGGGTGGGATAGCACAGCTGTTAATCCACATCTCCGTCATGCACTGAAAGTGGGTGCCCCAGGCCGGGGTCCCCAACGGGCGTTTTTTGCCCGTTGGGGTGGAGGTCCCGCTTTTGAGACCTTGTATGTTGCAGATTGAGGCGTGAGGATGGATTCACGTCTTGGCGGTAAGGCCGTTCGGACCTAAGGCCAGCGCGAGTTGAGCCTGTATCCCAGATCGGCCACCGCCCCTCTGCCGGAACG
>Ga0302320_10030312_pt1 | contig 10312 bp, 7 predicted proteins | sample Bog_T0_3_FD_202130 | JGI IMG/M metagenome (GOLD analysis project Ga0302320, IMG submission 202130) | Peat permafrost microbial communities from Stordalen Mire near Abisko, Sweden - Bog_T0_3 | ecosystem: Environmental > Terrestrial > Soil > Wetlands > Peat | place: Sweden: Abisko, Stordalen Mire... | reverse complement strand
GTGGCGCACCTGATCAATCACAACTATTCACAGGGATTTCAGGAGCAGGATGAAGTGCGTGTCAGCTTTCCCGTTGCCAAGGCTCCCAGGAGTGTGACGCTTGTCTCGCCCGATTACGGAGCGGATATGCCGGTGGCAATTACCTACTCGGGAGGGCAGGTGCAGGTTACCGTTCCAAAACTTGTGGCGTATGTCGCCATCGTTTCGAACTGAGTTACTCGACCAATTCGAGACATGAGTTTGTAAATGTGCAGGGTCCTCATTTTCAGGAGATAGTTCTTTGACTCATGACATCATAGCTCTGACCTTGTTAATGCTGGCGGCCGTACCCGCGCAGCCTCGACAAGCGGTCTCTCCCACGGCAACAGGGAACCTGGAGACGCTCATTGGGAAGGACGATTGGGCAAGACTCCCCGTGCGCCTGCAGGAGCTCAATAGCGATATCCGGAACCAGGGCCTCCATGACTTTCCAGGGGCGACAGGCAAGTTGCTCACGGGATATAAGTACGGTGAATATTATGATTGGGACCTTTACTTTGAAAATCTTTACCTTTCTTACTACGGTGTGAGTGACTACGATCTGACAAATCTCAAGGTCTTTCTCGATCGCCAACAACCTGACGGCTTCATCTCTCGTACTCTCGGTAACACCTATCCCAAGCCAACTCAAATGTTCAAACCGTTCATGGCCCAGTTGGTGGTGCTGTCGGCGAAACAAAACGGCAATAGTTACGATTGGCTCCGCGGAAACTACTACTCTCGGTTGCAGAAATACGTAGACCGCTGGTTTGAATATGATGCGGACCATAATGGACTGCCTGTGTGGGACAGCGCCGATGCCAGCGGCATGGACAATCAAGTCTCCCGGTCCGGCGAAATCGGCGCCTTGGAGGATGAGGGGGTCGATTTGGCCTGCTATCTCGTTCGAGAACTGCAAGCAATGTCGATGATTGCGAGAGCTCTCGGAGATGCGACAAACGAAGAGAAGTATACCCAACACGCAAAACGCTTGTCCGCGTTGATCAATAAGGTGTTCTGGGATGATAAGGACGGCTTTTACTATGACCGCAATGAGAAGACTGGTAAGCAGATCCACGTCAAGTCCGTGGCAGGATTCATACCGCTTTGGATCGGCATCGCGAGCCCTCGGCAAGCGCGCCGGCTCGTGCATGAACACCTTTTGAATAAAGAGGAATTTTGGCTTCCCTATGCGGTCGCCACCTATGCGAAGACCGAGCCGGACTACTATCAGGGAGTTCGTGCGGGAGAATGCAATTGGCGTGGCCCCTCATGGATTCCCGCAAACTACATGATCTTCCATGGGCTGCTCAGATATGGCTTCCGCGGTGAGGCGCGTGAGCTCGCCCTCAAATCGTTTGACATGGCACTCGACCGGAACAAAGTCACGCGAGAGTTTTATGATGCCGACTCTGGCGAAGGTAATGGGATGAATCCGTTCTGGGGTTGGTCGTCTCTGGCGTATGTGATGATCTTCGACCTGGAAGAAAACTATGACCCCACTGACCTCGCAGGCCCCGTACGGCCCCTGCTTCGAGATGTGATCGGCATACGCTTCAACTAAACAACAGATTGGTCAACGCTACGAGGAGACAGGACAAATGAAAAGATTCAGTCGTCGACAGTTCGGGGTAGGCGCTGGGGCTGCGGCTGCGCTTGCCGGTGTTGGGTTGCCTGGGTTCGCGGAAGCTAAACCGCTCGCGCAAGAGCGTGCCTTTCCAAAGGGATTTTTGTGGGGCTGCGCAACGGCGGCGTATCAGACTGAAGGCGGAGCACGGGAGGATGGGCGCGGGCCTTCCATCTGGGATGTTTTCTCGCATATGCCGGGAAAGACCCACGACGGCGATACGGGCGACGTGGCCGATGACTTCTACCATCGCTACAAGGAAGACATTCAGCTGCTGAAGAACCTGGGAGTGCAGACGTTCCGCATGTCAATTTCCTGGTCGCGCGTCTTCCCGACGGGCCGGGGTTCGGTGAACGTGCCGGGTCTGGACTACTACAAGCGCGTACTCGACGAACTGCATATCAACGGCATTACACCTTACGTCACGCTCTTCCACTGGGATCTGCCGACGGCGCTGCCGGGCGGATGGCAGTCGCGCGACACCGCCAAGGCCTTTGCCGACTATGCGGCATTCATCGCCAAGAATCTGGGTGATCGCATCCGGTGCTTCATGACCACCAACGAGTTCGGGAGTTTTACCGATGCGGGCTATCGAGAAGGGCTCTTTGCGCCAGGCCTGAGGCTGCCTGCGGCCGAGTCCAACCAAGTGCGCCACCATGCCATTCTGGCTCACGGACTCGGCGTGCAGGCCATCCGCGCCAACGCGAGAGCGGGAACCGAAGTGGGTCTGGCGGAAGATGCGGCCGTCTTTGTGCCGGTGATTGAGACGCCAGAGCACATTGAGGCCGCCAAAAAGGCGACACGCGAGCGCAATGCACAGTTTTTGACCGCGGTGATGGAAGGGCGCTACATCGACTCCTATCTCAAGAGGGAAGGCGCCGACGCGCCGAAGGCGGAAGCGGGTGACATGGAGGCCATCGGCTCAAAGCTCGACTTTGTGGGATTGAATGTCTACCGCCCAAGCTACGTGCGCGCCGATGGCACTGCCGACGGATTTGTGGTGGACCCGCTGCCAACATCCTACCCGCACATGGCCTCGCCGTGGATCTCTATCGGTCCAGAGTGTATCTATTGGACCATCCGCAATGTGAGCGAGCTGTGGAAACCGGAGGGCATCTTCATCACCGAGAACGGCTGCTCTTCGGACGATGTACCCAATGCAGAGGGGCGCATCGAAGATATCGACCGTGTGATGTATCTGCGCAATCACATCGGCCACCTGCGGCGCGCCGCCCAGGAAGGCTTTCCGATTAAGGGCTACTTCCTGTGGAGTCTGCTCGATAACTTCGAGTGGTCCGATGGCTATTCCAAGCGCTTCGGCATCCACTACGTGGATTTTGCCACACAGAAGCGCACGCCGAAGCTCAGTGCGGAGTACTACAAGGCAGTGATTGCGGCCAACGCTGTGTTGTAAACCCATCGATGTTCAAGTTTTCGATAAGTTACTAGCACTTTGAGTTATGACATGGAAAAGGTCATCCGTTGGCTCGCGAACAACCGGAAGCATGTGCTGTTCTTGCTGGCTAAGAAGGGCGACGGAATGATCACGCAGAGTTTTTACAGACATCGAAGCAAATGAATGGAGATGACGTCATGAGTCTTGTCATTTTGAGGACCTTTCAAAGATTTCTTTTTGCCTTCTTCATTTGCCCTTGGGTGACGGGCGTTGCTTTGGCCCTCCTTCAGGGCTCGTGTGCGGCCGCCGCAGCGTACGGTCAGACTGAAAATGCGACGGCAGGCACCAGTTCCCAACCCGCTTTCCGCCTCGATGGTGGCAACACGACCTACGCCTTTGGCGTGAATGAACGCGGCGAGTTACAGCAAATCTACTGGGGGGGCAGGCTTGGAAAGCATGATGTCATCGATCCGGCCAAATCAGAAGATGATCTAGCCGGCTTCGACTCCTCATACAACAACACGCCTCAGGAGTACGCAAGTTGGGGTAGCGGGTTATTTCTAGAACCCGCTCTGAAGGCTACCTTTGCGGACGGCAATCGCGACCTGGTCCTGCACTACGCTTCGAGCAGTAAGCACGATGATAATTCTATCGACGTTGTCTTGAAGGACATCAGCCGCGCAGTGATAGTCACGCTGCACTACAACATCGATCCCGAGTCGGGTATCGTCGCACGCTCGGCGACAATCGAAAACCATGAACCGAAGCCAATCATGATCGATCAGGCCGCGGCTGCGGCTTTCTCGCTCCCCGCCGCGCATTACACACTGAGCTATTTGAGCGGACGTTGGGCGGGCGAATGGACGCTGAACGAGGAGACAATTCACCAAGGGGAGCGGGTGCTGGAAAGCCGGCGCGGATCAACTGGAATTCAACTGAATCCATGGTTCGCTATCCGTCGGGGTAACGCAGATGAAGAGCAAGGCGAGACATGGTTTGGGGCGCTTGCATGGAGCGGTTCATGGCGTATCACTGTCGAACAGGATGCGCTGGACAAGGTGCGCGTGACAGGTGGTTTCAATCCATTCGACTTTGGCTATCCTCTCAAGCCAGGCGAGAAGTTGGAGTCGCCGGTCTTCTACGCGGGCTACACAGATCATGGCATGGGCGGCGCTTCGCGACTGCTGAACCGCTTCACGCTGACGCATATCCTTCCCCAGGCGCCGAGTCCCAAACTTCGGCCGGTGATCTACAACTCCTGGGAAGCAACCCAGTGGAATGTGTCCGAGGCCGTAGAGGGGGCTCTGGCGGAGAAGGCCGCGGCCATGGGTGTCGATCGCTTTGTGATGGACGATGGCTGGTTTGGCCAGCGCAAAGGCGATCACGCGGGATTGGGAGACTGGTATGTGAATAAGGAGAAGTTCCCCAAAGGGCTTAAGCCTCTGATCGACAAGGTCCATTCCTTGAATATGGACTTCGGCTTATGGGTCGAGCCAGAGATGGTCAATCCGGATTCGGATCTCTATCGCAATCATCCGGATTGGGTGCTCAATTTCCCCGGGCGCCCGCGTACTGAAGGACGCAACCAGTTAGTCCTGAACCTGGCCCGGCCTGATGTGCGCGAGTACGTCTTCGGTGCAATGGACAAGTTGTTGACTGAGAATGATATTGCCTTCCTCAAGTGGGACTATAACCGAAATTGGAGCGAGCCGGGATGGGACCAGCTTCCCGCAAACGAACAAAAGAAAGTCTATGTCGAGTTTACGCGGAACCTGTATTCGATCATGGCCGAATTGCGAGCGAAGCATCCGGGAGTGGAGATCGAGAGCTGCTCGGGCGGCGGCGGACGCGTCGACCTTGGCATTCTGCACTACACCGACGAGGTGTGGCCCTCAGACAATACCGACCCGCTGGATCGGCTGACCGAGCAGGATGGCTTCACACATGCTTATCCGGTCCAGACGATGGCGGCTTGGGTGACAGACTCCCCGCACTGGCTCAATAGCCGCACCACCTCAATGGCCTATCGGATGCTGGTTTCGATGCAGGGCGTTCTTGGCATCGGCGGCAACCTTAACAATTGGACAAACGAAGATATGGCAATTGCCAAGCGTTTGGTCTCGGCCTATCACCAAGTGCAGAAAACTATCACGCAGGGAGATTTGTACCGGCTCATTTCTCCGACCAATGGCAGCGAATTCTCCGCCACAGAGATCGTCTCGCCCGACAAATCGCAGGCCGTATTTTTTGCCTTTGTGCATTCGACACAGGAGGGGCGCAGTTTTCCGCGCCTGCAGTTACTGGGGCTCGATCCCAAGGCGACCTACGCACTCGGCAGCATCGAAGGCAAGGCGGCGGAGGGGACACCGGCAGAAGCCTCTGGCGCGTGGTGGATGAACCACGGAATCGAGGTGGCGCTGCAAGGTGACTTCCAGGGCGCGGCCTTCCGGCTGGATCGCAAGTAGCGTGAGTGGGCAAAGAGGCTGTCGTCTACATTGTGAGGCGGAGCGAGGCGAGAATGATGGCCGGATGTTCGTCTCGGAGTGTGAGCAGGATCTGATCTGGCAGACCGAAATCATCAGGGGGACTTGAATGACTTGCAAGATACCAATCAATGTGTCTGAAGGTACGGGGCACGACCAAGCTAGCTTCGGAATACTCGGTCGGAATACGCTTTGGGGGCCGGCGTTCCGTCCCAATCTTCCGGCGACTAACTTGCGCATTCCTTCCGTTCGCGGCCGGAAGCGGACGCTTCTTCCGGGTCTTCTGGCGGTGCTGATCGCTGTTTCTGCTTCGTCGCAGCAGACGCGGGTGATTCATGCGGATATGGCGGAGGTGACCGGGCCTCACAGCGAGGTTCCGTTACGCGTCGTCGGTGCTGGCCGTGCCGAGGAAGGGCTTCGCGCAGACTGGCAGGAGCAACTGGCTGTGGTGCAGAACGAGATCGGCTTCAAGTACCTGCGGTTGCATGGGCTGTTATGCGATGAGATGGGTGTCTACACCGAGGACAAGCAGGGGAATCCGCAGTTCAACTTTCAGTATGTCGATGCGCTGTATGATGCGTTGCTTAAGCAGCACATACGACCGTTCGTCGAGTTAAGTTTTATGCCAAGCAAGCTGGCGAGCGGCACAAAGACGGTGTTCTGGTGGAAGGGGAATGTGACGCCGCCGAAGGACCAGGCGAAGTGGGCGATGCTGATTCGCGCGCTGCTGGCGCACTGGAAGGAGCGCTATGGTGAGGCTGAGATAACGCAGTGGTACTACGAGGTGTGGAACGAGCCGGATCTCAAAATGTTCTGGTCGGGCTCGATGAACGAGTACTTCAAACTCTACAAAACGACCTCGGAGGCCGTGAAGGCGGAGTGCCCGCAGTGCCGAGTCGGCGGTCCTGCTGCTGCGGCTCAGTATACGGCTGAGGCGTTTGAGAAGTGGCTGGCCGTCAGTCACGAGCCAGTCGACTTTATTTCGGAGCACACATATGCCATACAGCATGGATTCGTTGATACGGACGGAACGGAGGGCACGATTCTCGACCCTGACCCCGACGCCGTCAGCGGCAGGATGCAGCACGCACGGGAGCTTGTTAAGGCTTCGGCGCTGCCGAATCTGGAGATTCACATTACGGAGTGGAGTTCGTCGTATTCGCCGACTGACTACATGCACGACCAGTACCACCAGGCCAGCTTCATTCTGGATAAGGTGCGGCGGGGAGCGCCCTTTGTGGACTCGATGTCGTACTGGACGTTCACGGACATCTTTGAAGAGCATGGGCCGCGGTTTACGCCGTTTCATGGTGGTTTCGGGATGATCAACCTTGAGGGGATCAAAAAGCCTTCGTTCTATGCCTTCAAGTTTCTGAGCCAGCTGGGTAAGGACGATGTGCAGACGGACGACGCGCGGTCGTGGGTGACGAAGTCACCAGATGGGTCGATGCAGGTGCTGGTGTGGGACTATTCGCCAGTAGTGCCACCGACGGGACAGACAGACCAGACGTTTTACAAGCTGGAGCAGCCGGCGACGGACCTGGGCTCGGTTGAAGTTGATCTGACGCATGTGCCAAGTGGGCACTATCATGTGACTCTCTATCAAACCGGGTATAAGCGCAACGACGCATATACTGCATATTTGGAGATTCATGCTCCAAATCAACTGACGCGGGCGCAGGTTGAGGCTCTGAAGAAAACCAGCGACGGATCGCCTATTTCTGAGACCGATGTTGCGGTCACGGACGGACACCTGATGCACCAGATGACTCTGCGCACCAATGACGTGTTCTTCCTGAAAATCACACCACTGAACTAGTTAAGTGGATAGTCAATGATGACGATGGCGTTCATGCCGGTCGGCTTACCTTCGGCGAGATATGGGCGCTAACGCCGGTGCTCGACACGTCGACATTGGCGTCGCGAAGAAGAGGTGCTTAGTGCGTTGGTTGATCCCTATATTCATTGCCAGTTCAGTCTCCATGGCACAAACAAATAACGCTGTGCGAAAGCATGATCCTGGCCCAATAGCCGTTGAACATCAGATTCTTCCCGATTTTGAAGCAGATCCTTCGGCGCGGGTGTTCCACGGACGGCTGTATGTTTATCCGTCACACGACATTGCAGGCAGCAAAGACTGGGACATGATCGACTGGCATGTGTTCTCAACGGATGACATGGTTCATTGGAAAGATCATGGAGTGATATTCAGCCTGAAAGATATCCGGTGGGCCGATAAACACGCATGGGCACCCGACTGTATCGAGCGTAACGGAAAGTACTATTTCTATTTTCCTGCGGACGATCAGATCGGCGTCGCCGTGTCGGATTCACCCACAGGCCCCTTCAAGGACGCCCTGGGCAAACCTCTTGTCGACAGGATGGAAGCCGGAGCCGACGTTCGTTCTATCGATCCAAATATTTTCATCGACGACGATGGGCAGGCGTACCTCTATTTCGGAAACGGCCACGATCACGTTGCGGTAGTGAAGCTGAAGCAGGACATGATCACGCGAGACGGGCCAATCCAGGTCCTGGACCTGAAAAATTACCACGAAGGTATTTGGGTCCATCAGCGAAACGGTTTGTACTATTTCAGCTACCCGTCATACCGGGGCGATATGGTGGCCAATCTGATGGAATATAGCGTGGCGAAGAGCCCGCTGGGCCCGTTTCAGTACAAGGGGGTTATCCTGGATAACCACTCTCGAAATATTCACGGGTCCATCACCGCATTCAAAGGAAGATGGTGGCTCTTTTATCATGTGGCCGGGCCAAGTCCATATGAGCGCCGAGTCTGTGTTGCCCCGCTTCACTACGACAAGGGCGGCAACATCTTACCTGTCCCGGAGTCTGATCTGTGTCGAAACCCATCAACTATATCCAGATCGGCTCCATAGCACGAAGCCGCTCGCGACGATTCCCGACGCGCGGGTTGAGTTACCTGCATATCGGCTATGTACAGTCAGCACAATAAAACAAGGAGGTGAAAGATGAAGGTGCCGATTAGTAACAATGCGGTGTTGCTTGTGAGCTTGATGCTTGAAGCACTCTGGGCTGCCGGTCACGGTGACCTCGCGTGGTGCCAGAAGGTCGTGACGCCGGGTTATCTGTTCAACGACGATCCGACGTGCAGAGAGTTAAATGGACAGTTCTACCTGATCACGACGCAGGATCCTTTCACCGTGCAGTTTGAGAGGCCGAACCAGTTCTACAAAGGGATGTATGCATATCATGTGTTGACGACGACGGACTTTGATAATTGGACAGATCACGGTTCAGTGCTCACAGGCCGTGATGTGAATTGGAATACTGGCGAAGCGCTTTGGGATGGAGACGCCGCGTTTCCGGCAAACGGCAAGTACTACGCGTTTGCGCCGTTTCGTGTGAACCCGGCCAGTGAACTCAGTTACGGAGTGTTCGAGATCGGTGTTCTGACCGCCGAAAATCCGCTCGGACCCTACAAGGATGCGCTCGGAGGTCCGATGAAAACTCCGGATGGAAAGCCACTTGTTGGACTGAGTCCATGGGTTGTTTATGGCGACGACAAGCAGCCTTATCTCATTTGGGGAGCGGGCGACACCTCCCAGCACTGGATTAAGATCGCGCGGTTGAAGCCGAGCCTTACTGAGCTCGCGGAGTCTCCGAGAGATGTTGAAGTACCGAAAACCGCATGCGGTCAGCAAGACTATTTAGAAAGTCCGATGCCCGTAAAGATTGGCGCGAAGTGGTACCTGACCTACGTGGCATATAACGATTCGCCAAATGTCCCGGTTGCTAATTCAAAGCAGTCCGGAAATGGACAGTCATGCTCGACCAATGAAAGGTATCTCAACTACGTCACATCCGATAGCTTGTTCGGCCCTTACAGCGGACCGATTCGGCACTTGTTATTGTCCGCGGGAGACGCGGACGAGTCAACGCAGCAAGGGATTTGCGAGTATAAAGGTCAACGGTATCTCGGTTACCACATCCCTTACGACAGCGGCCTCTCAGACAGAGAGGGCGTGAAAATGACGGAATCGGACCTCTCCACCACACAGGACCACCACAGAATGGTGGCTGTCACCAAATTAGGCGTGCTCTCGGATGGAACGCTCCGACAGATTGACCCAGGGCGGGATGAAGGTGTCGGCACTCCAGGTGTGACGCATCTGGTGCTGGATGCATTTGCGCCACGACGCGAGGCGGCGGAATTTCATGTGCGAGTCAACGTTTCGGAAGAAAAGGGATTGTTGGGCGAGTATCAGATGCAAATGGGCGACGGCGGCTATCTTCTTTTTCGCAACGTCGATTTTGGAGGCGGCGCCGCGACATTTCATGTCGAAGTCAGCTCGGAGTACGCTGGTGCTCTGGATAGCTCACTCGAAATCCGCTTGGATAATCCCGCCGGAGAGCTTATCGGTAAGGTGAAGGTTGAGCTCACGGAAGGGAGGACTAACTATCGGACGTTGACAGTGCCAGTCAGTGCAAACGCAAAGGGTATCCATGATTTATGTCTGATTGCGAGGGGTCGTGGAGCGGCGGGACAGATGAGGCTTTTCAATATCACATCGTTTGGCTTTACCAAACGCTGACTTCACGTTCGATCGGCGCCCCGAACTCTGGAATGGCTTTAATCACAAGCTCAAAACACTAAAGGGCTTTTCGAGCCTTTCTCGGTTGATACCGGGACGTTTCGCGGGTCTTGGGGAACGTCATCGCCCAATCGACGAGCGTCTTCATCGCCGGACAGAGCGTTTTCCCAAACTCGGTGAGTTCATATTCCACCTTTGGTGGAAATTGAGG
>Ga0302320_10030310_pt1 | contig 10313 bp, 10 predicted proteins | sample Bog_T0_3_FD_202130 | JGI IMG/M metagenome (GOLD analysis project Ga0302320, IMG submission 202130) | Peat permafrost microbial communities from Stordalen Mire near Abisko, Sweden - Bog_T0_3 | ecosystem: Environmental > Terrestrial > Soil > Wetlands > Peat | place: Sweden: Abisko, Stordalen Mire... | reverse complement strand
TGATGCGTTGAGGTGTGGGAACGCGCCAAGCTCGATGCGATGCGCGCGCGCCAGCTCTCGGAGGTCGAGCACCACGCGCGTCATGCGACCTCCAGCGCGCGCGGTGACGAGGCCGGCATCTCCGGCGGGACAGGCGGCCCCCAGGGCGTGCACGCGCGCCCCTCCGGTACGGGGCTCAGGTCCTCGCAGCACGCCTCGAGGACGCTGGAGACACGGGCGTAGTTGGCCTCGAAAGTGCTCGAGTCGCTCCCTTGATCGAGGTGCCCCACCACCGTCCCGCAGCACGCGCGCACCGCGAGCGACGACGGGTTGAACCCGAACGCCGCGTCGCTCAGCTGCGTGGGGAGGTAGCTCGCGCAGCAGCTGAACACAGCGCTCGAGGACGCGGCGTTGACGTTCTGGTTCGCGCCCGTGCAGCCGACCGTCCCCGCCTCGGGGAACGTAACCTCGGCCTCGGCGACTGCATCGCCTGCCTGGGCTCGCGCGTCCTTCCGCGCCGATCCCGTGTCGGGAGATCGGCCCGCACCGTCCTCTGCCGTCGTGGCGGCGTCTATCGTCCCGTGCGTGGTGGCCGGTTCCGGGTTCTCGGTGCCCGGTTCTCCGACCATCCCTCCACATGCCGCGAATGAAGCCGACAGGGCGACCTTGGCGGCGGCGCGCAGCGCGAAGCGTCTCGTAGAAGCGTTCATGAATAAGTCCTCCTCGACGGAAGACTGACGCCCTGCGGCTCTCCGGACCATCGCGATGTTCCGAAGAGCATTGTACGGCGGCGCGAGACAATCGCGCCGTCAGCGAAGAGGAGTCTTCGAGAGCATCGCGGCGAGCGACTCGAAGAGCGCGCGGCGCGGGTCATCTTTCCGGAAGACGATCCGGAAGTAGTCGTGGAGAAGCGCGACCTTCGGGAAGACCCGCCGCAGGATGCCTCGCTCGAGATCTCTTCGAACGAGGTATTCGGGCAAGACCGCGACGCCGCTCCCGTGCCGGACGCGGTGCCGGATGGCGGCGATGGTGCCGAGATAAGAATACCTCGCAAAGCGCAGGTGATCGCCCGCGCCCGGCGCGTCACGCCAGTATCGAAAGAGGGGGAGCTCGGGGGAGATGTCGATGAGCGTGTGCCGACCGGCGTGGTCGGTGCGAGTGAGCGGGGTCGCCTCGAGGAGCGCCGTCGCCGCGACGAGCACATAGTCCTCACGATGCAAGCGCAGCGCGTCGAGCGCGGGGTCGCCGATCGGGGCCGACGTGACCGCGCAGTCGATCTCGAGCGCGCCCACGTCGCGGTGAAGATCCATGGCCGAGCCGAACCGGAGATGAACGCTGAGCCACGGGCGCACGGCGGACAGCGCGTCGAGCTGCGGCAGGATCCAGCTGAGGCCGAGCTCGTGACGCGTGCCCAGGGTCAGCTCGAGGGGCGCCGGACCGATCTCGCCCCGCGCGGCACGGACCCCCTCTGCCGCGATGACGAAGCACCGCTCGGCGTACGGCACGAGCGCGCGACCCGCCTCGCTGAGCTGGACGGATCGCGTCGTCCTGACGAAGACCGCCACCCCGAGCTGCTCCTCGAGCTGCCGGATGCGCTGCCCGAACGCCGCGGGCGTCAGCGCGACGCTCTTCGCGGCCTTCGCAAAATGCAGGAGCCGCGCTCCGGCGAGGAAGCATCGAAGATTGTCGAGCGAAGGAACGGACGCCGTGAGTCGATCGGAGGTCATCGAGCGGGAGTCACTTCTATCATCGCGAGCTTCAGTCTAACCGGAACGAGGCAGGGGTCTGCGGCGACCGATCGATCAGCCGGGCGACTTCTCGATGTCGATCGCTCTGAGATCGTATACCCCCTCGAACGGCACGTCGGCCGCGCCGAACGGCGTGGCTCGAACCACCACTTCGAAGCTCCTGTTCTGTATTGGAACCGACACGGTCGTCGGGGTCGGCTCGGCGAGATCCTGACCGACGACGATGGTCCATCTGCCTTCCAGTTGCTTGTGCTCCCCAGCGTAGATGCGACGGGCGAGGAGACGTTTCACCCCAGGGCGGTCGTCGGTCGCCTCGAGGAGGACGTAGAGCCTTCCTGAGGTCTTCTCCGCGACGCGAAAGCAGGCGATGGCGGCCCGGACCTTTTCGGCGAGAGTGGATGTCGCGGCGAGGCTCATTCGGCGTTCTCCTGGTTGTAGAGCGTGGCGGTCCAGCGCAAGCGCGCGATGGAGGACATGCTCTGCACTTCTACTGCCCCTCTCGCACGGTTGGCGAGACCCGGCGCTTTCGGACAGCGCCCGCGCGGGCGGGGCGGCACCGATCGAAGAAGAGCCTGCCTCCCGACGTTCCCGCGCCCCTAACAATTCCACACACGCGACGGTGATCCGTCGAGCCCCGGCAAGCTCACTGAGTGTCGTGCCCCCACGTTGGAGGCCTTCACGCAACCCGGGAGAGATTGAGCATGAGCATCGACAAGACGGAGATGGACGACGCCCTGAGCAGACGTTCGGCGCTCGCGGCGCTCGTCGGCGTCGGGTTCGCGGTCGGCTGCGGGAGCGCGACGAAAGACTCCGCCACGGACGCCGGCACTTCGAAGCGCGACGCCGGTGCCGGCTCGCGAGGCGACGCGAGCGAGGGTGGCGGTGCCGACGGCGCGGGCGGGGACGCGGGCGCCTGCGAAGTCACTCCCGAAGGCGAGATCGGCCCCTACTTCGCGGACGACAGCGCTGCCGGCTTCAACCGCGCGGATCTCGTGTCGAACATCGACGGCACGGAGACCCAGCCCGGCGTGCCGCTCCTGTTGACGGTGACGGTGGTCGACGGGAAAAAGGGCTGCGCCCCCTACGTGGGCGCCCAGATCGACATCTGGCACTGCAATGCGAGCGGCGTCTATTCGGACATCTCGGCCGAGAGCACCTCGAGCGATCAGTGGCTGCGCGGTTACCAGGTCACCGACAAGAACGGGCGAGTGACGTTCAAGACGGTCATTCCCGGCTGGTACTCCGGACGCACGACGCACATTCACCTCCGGGTCCGCTCCTCCTACAGCGCGGCGTCCTCGACGACGGACGGGACGAACACGACCCAGTGCTTCTTCGATCAGACGTTCATCGACACCCTGTACACCACGGTCGCCCCCTACAGCACGAACGGGAAGAATCCGACGACGAACGCGAGCGATCGCGTGTACTCGCAAGAAGAGGACGGCGCGAACGTACTTGTTCTGCAAGGGAGCAACGCGAGCGGCTATGTCACTTCGCTGACGATTACTCTGCCGATCACCGCGTCGTACGACGCATCGAGTCCAGCCGGCGGCATGGGCGGCGGGCCGGACGGCGGGTTTCCCGGCGAAGGAGGGCCACCTGGCAATGGAGGACGAGACAGCGGGTAAATCACGTGGCGTCAGCGCGGCGAAGATCTGACCGAGCGCGCAACTGCACAGTACGGCCTCGTCGACGAGCGGGACGAAGGAACGCTCGTGTCGCCGCGAGGGTCGCTCGCTTCTGCCATCACGTCGATGAATCGGGTGCGAGCGCGCTCGTATCGTCCGGACGTACGCTCGCTCGGAGCGTCTCTTCGAAGAGTCGGGGCGCCACGAGCGCGAATCGGCACGAGTGACGCTCGTTCGCGCCGTTTGTCGGCTCGTTCGGGTCGTCGTGACGCTCGCTCCCGACGGCGGTGGTCACGGTCCCGCGGAAACGTCGTCGCTACGGCCGGAGCGCGCGTCGGTCACTGGCCACGTCTGTTCTTCGGGTCGCAGTGAGCCTCGCTTCGGCCGTGGTCGCCGTCGTTCGCGTCGATGGGACGCTTGCCAAGGTGGTCGCGTGCTCGCGGTCGTCATGGTCAGCCTCGTTCGGTCGGCCAGCATGGTCGCTCCCTGTCCCTGAACGCCCGAGGGAAGCTCTTGCCAGCGTGCTCACGATCGATGTCGCCAAGAAAGGACGAGGTGGAGCTTCGAATCTTTCGGAGTCGCGTTCGCGTTCGTGTTCGATGTCGTCCACGTCCGCGGCGTCCACCACGGTGACGCTGTCGTCCTCGACGACCTGCAGCGGCGGCAGCATGAGCACGCACGGTGTTGCAGGAAACGCGATCGATATGAGCGCCTGCGCTGCTTGGGCCGTGTCCATGAACTATCGAACGTCATCCTGAGGCCAAAGCCCGAAGGATCCCCTGGGCTCAGGGGATTCTTCGTCGCTGCGCGACTTCAGAATGACATCTCTTATTTCCAGACCACGCCTTGGAATCCAATCCCGGTCCACGGCGTTCCCGTGTTTCTACGCCGGGTGGCCCCCGGGGATCTCCACGACCGAGCCCGAGGTCTCGTCCATCTTTCCCTCCGGAAGTTCCATGCTCCGGCGCCGCCCTTTGTTCTGCCGGGTCCGTTGGGTAGGTTCCCCGACTTCGTCGCTCGTATCGCGGCGCTCTCGTTCCCCGGATGGCTCCGCTTGCCGCTTCGCTTCCCCGTTCCGGCCGACCACGCCGGAGACACGAGATCTCCCAAGTTCCTGGGTGACCCTTGTGCGCGTGCCACGAGCCTCACGGACCCCGGTGCGACGTCGGCTCAGGACTCCCGGGGACTTGCCCCTGCGCTTCGAGCTCGACGCTGTTGCCTTCCACGCTCCGAGCCGTGTCGGCCGCGACCACGACCTAATTTCGGGGCTTACCCTCGTGGCCCACTCACCTGCTGTCTACGCTTCGCAGCCGCCCTCACGGTGCCGACCACGCAAGACTCGCTCCCCGGCGGCGCTCCTCAGCCTTACCGGGACGGGATTTTCACCCGCAAGGTCCTTGCTTGGCGCAATAGGACGCTAGGACGCTTCGCGCGAAGCGTCGTCCGAGCACAGGCGCCTGCACCTTGTGCAGGTGGACCGTGCTCAACAAACTCAACCCACGACGTAAGCCGCTGCATTCACACGCTTTGGTCGAGACCGCGTCCCGCCGTCTCACCGTCCCAGTAGGCGGGCACAGACCCCGTTCACCTGCTTGTCCTTCCAGCTGCGTCCGGGGAGCGGCCGCGCTCCCCGCCAATTCTCGCGGAAGGAGGGAGGGAGGCTCTTGCCGACCGAGGCCGCGAGAATTGGGAACACGCGCGGCGCAGCCTCTCACGCGAGGTGCGCTCGGGACGATCGGCGGTGGCGGCTTCGCCCCGATCGCCGCTCTCGTTCTTCCTCGAGCACCGATGCAAGAGGTTCGACGTCGTGAAACCTCTCTCATCGCGTCGCTCGACACGCATGGGGCGGCTCTCGGCCTTCGTGGAGCACCGATGCAAGAGGTTCGACGTCGACCGACCTCTCGCACCGCGTCGCTCGGCACGCGTGGAGCGGCTCTCGGTCCGCGTGGAGCCGCGATGCAGGAGCTTCGACGTCGTGAAACCTCCCGCATCGCGTCGCTCGGCGCGCGTGGAGCGGCTCTCGCAGCTCGAAGAGACGCGCTCGCCCTTCGTGGAGCAGCGATGCAAGAGGTTCGACGACGGGGAACCTCTCGCAGCGCCTCGCTCGCCACGCGTGGAGCGGCTCTCGGTGCTCGAAGAGGCGCGCTCGGCCTTCGTGGAGCGGCGATGCAAGAGGTTCGACGACGGAGAACCTCTCTCATCGCGTCGCTCGCCACGCGGTGAGCGGCGCTCGGCGCTCGCAGAGACGCTCAGGTCTCTCGTCGAGCGCCGATGCAAGAGGTTCGACGACGGAGAACCTCTCGCATCGCCTCCCCTGTCACGCCGAGAGCCGCTCCAGGCAATCGAGGAGACGCTCACGTCTTTCGCGGAGCACCGATGCAACAGGCTCGGCGACGGCGGACCTCGCGCAGCGCCTCCGTTGTCATGCCGCCCGTCGATTCTCGTCCATCCGCGTCCGCCTCAATCACCGGAGCCCGCGCTTGCCTCTCTCTGCGCCAGCCGGCGCATCCATCCGCCATGTCATCCTGAGCCGCCGTGTCATCCTGAGCGAAGCACGGGGGATCCATCGCTTCGCGCAGGATGACATGGTGCGGCCGCCCCGCCGCGTGTCGTGCGCGCGCCCCGCCGCGTATCGCGCGGTGAGGGTCAGGTTCGTGGCCATAGGGTGCCGCACGCTCGGCGGACGAGAATCAGGCTCGCTGATTTAGGCCCAGAGCGCGGCCTCGATCACCGCGAGCATCCGCGCGGCGGACGCCGCGTCCGGCAGCCCCGCCACCTCGACGAGCGACGACGGCACCTCTCGCGCGACCTCTGCACGGAGCTTCTCGACGGTGTCACGACGGGCGGCACGCACGCGCGCACGCGCGGAAGCGGACAATCGCGTCTCCGCCCACGCCGCCACCTCCCACCCGAGCGCGGCGTGCCGCGTCTCGTCGACCGCGATCGAGGCCATCGCCGCGCGCACCTCGGGGTCCGTGGCCGTCGCCGCCTGGTGATGGGCGACGAGCGCCGCGAAGGTCTCCCGGACACATCCCTCGATGGCATTCTCGAGCGCGACGGCCTCGAGCGGACGGACCTCCCGGCTCGCCGTGCGCGGCGGGAGCGGACACGCGCCGTACCGACCCGCGATCGTCCGTGTGATCCGCGCGTGCCGCACCTCGTCCCTCGCTGCGGCCCTGGCGGAGCGGACGAGCGCGGACGGCGCGCGGTGCGCGGCGAGCTCCCCCGCGAGAATGCGGAACGCATCGACCGCCGACGCCTCGAGCTGCGCGCTCTCGGCGAAGAAGCGTGCGACGGGGGAGAGGCGGCCGCGAGCTCGGATGCGCGTCCGTTGCATCCCGGCGAACGCCCGGCCGAGCCTGGCGCACTCGGGGGCGCACTCGAGCGCGATTGGCCCCCCGTCGAACGCGGGCCCGCGGGAGCAGGTCGCCGCCCCTCCGCAGAGCGTCGCGCACGTCGAGAACGACAGCGAAGCGTCGGTGGGAACGCCGCCGTCGAAACACGAGGCGGCGATGCTCACGACCGACGGACACTCCGGCAGCGTCGGTTTGCACGGGTTACCCGAGTCTGCCGGCGGCGGACAGGCGGCGCAGCTGCACACCCACTCGCCGCCGACGCATGCGGAGGTCGACCCGCAGCTGCACCCGCCGATGCCACACCCCACCGCTTCGCTGCAGCCTCCGTCCGTCGCCGTCGCGTCCGGCTTCGCCGTGTGCCCCCCGTCCCCTGCGGGCGGCGACGCGGCGGTCGCGCCGCATGCGACGAGAGGGAGCGCGAGGGACGCCTTGAGCGCGGCGCGGAAGAGCGCGGTGAGCCGGGCTTCGTTCATCCAGGGATCTTACGCCGTGGAACCTCGAGCGCCACCCTGCGCTCGCGACGCTCCCCGACGTCGGCCGGGTCCTCCACGCGCGGCGCGGCGCCACCTATACGTCGTGGTTCTCGCCGCTCGACGATTCGAACGCACCGACAGATTGCGCAAACGTCGACCTCATCCTCGGGGCGACGCGAGCCTTGACTGGCGAACTCAGAGACCGCCCGTTCGCATCATCGCACTCCGGCCGTGAGCCCAGCGGGCGATGGCTGCGTTAGACTCGGGAGACGGAGGCCAGCATGAGTGTCACGTTCCCCGTGTCTGCCGAGGCGAGAGCCCGACCTGGCGCGCCGCGCAACCACAAGACCATCGACCCGTTCGACGCCATCGAGAAGCTGGCGAGGGTTCGGCCAGAGGCGGCGGCGGCAAACCTGACGGACCTCCTGCCGGCCGGCATCCGGCACGGCGAGAGCTCCGGCATGCACGGCTTCGTCCGGGCGCTCCATGAATCGTTCGCGGGCCACTACCCCCTCATCCTCGGCCCAGACGACGTCTGGCTCGCGATCGCGCAGGGCTTCGCCCAGCACGTGAACGCCAACGCCGAGAGGCTACGAAGCCGCCTCGTCGCCCACCAGGGCAAGCTCGATATCGGGATCCGACGCGACGAGCTCCGGAAGGGCGACCCCGGCAACGACTGGCAGGGCGGCCTGCGCGAGCTCTCGGACAAGGTCGCCGACCACGTCGGCAAGAAGCGAGATCTCCTCGTCGGCAACTTCACGACGACCGGGCCCGTGGAGAGGGCGACCTCCGAGCTGGTCCTGCTGGGCGCGATGCAGTCGTACTTCGATTACGGCGTGCACACGATGTGCGGGATCCCCGAGATCACCCTCCTGGGAGATAAGGCGGATTGGCGGTCCATCCTCGACCGCGCGCACGTGCTGGCCGAGCTCGACTGCACGCCGTGGGTCACCTCCCTCACCGCAATCCTCGCGCGCTTCGTCGGGGCCTTCGACGGGAGCGCCGACCCGAACGTCTGGAAGCACCTCTACAAGCTGAGCGACGAATCCGGCGGCCCCTACACGACAGGCTTCTTCAACGTCTTCTTTCCGTACTTTGAGAAGAGCCGTCCCAACACGTACGCGCTGGGGTGGGAGACCAGAGACGCGTTCAAGGCCGTCCGGAGCCCATTCAGCGGCCCGACCACCGCCGACTTCAAGACCGGACTCTCGGCGGTCCCGTTCAAGTGGACCTACTATGACCGCGTGTTCCCGATGCAGTTCATCGGCGGTTTCGTCGGCACCCATCAGCACCCCGAGACGCTCGCCGTTCGACCCGCGATCGGGTGGGGCATCGCCGACCGAATCGACGAGTAGGGTACGATCGGACGTGAGGGCATCCCGCCGTGGCGCGCAGGTGTCGGAAGCGCCGTACAGGTGTACAGTGCGGCCCTTCGCCCGCGCGAAGGAGGTTCGATGCGCATCTGTTCCAAGCACGTGGCGGCGGCCATTCTCGCGTGCGCGTCGTTCGCTCCGCGAACAGCCCTGGCAAAGTGCCCCGAGAGCAACCCGGGCGACACGCTGTGCGAGCCGGTCGTCTCGTACTTCATGCCCGCCGTCGCCGGCGTCGCCTACTTCCCGCACACCGGCGGCCCGTATCTCGGCGGCGGCGTCGAGCTCGCGCTGCTCGCATGGTCGAACAACAACGACGCGTTCGGCCCCTCCCAGGGCCGGGTGCGCGCGACCTTCGCCTACCTCGCCGGCCCTGGCGACCGACGCGTCGCGCTCTATCACGTCGGCGCGCTCGTCTCGTTCGAGGGGAACGCGAGCCGCCGCTTTCTCATCCCCTACTTCTCGGGCGCGATCGGCGGGATCTACGAGACCGACCTCGGGGGGCAGGCCGCGGCCGATGCGTCGCTCGGCCTCTTCCTCGTTCACACGCGCCGCTTCATCGTCGACGCCGAGGGGGGCGCCATCTTGCCATTCACGGCCGTCGATCAGCTCGTCGGCGGTCGCGTCCAGCTCACGGCGAGCTTTTCGCTGTGGTGACGCGATGAGGTGCCCATGATCACTCTGACGGTGAACGGCCAGACCCGGACGGTCGACGTCCCGCGCGACGTGCCGCTCTTGTGGGTGCTGCGCGAAGAGCTCGGGCTCACGGGCACGAAGTTCGGTTGCGGGATGGCGCTCTGCGGCGTGTGCACGGTGCACCTCGACGGCAAGCCCGTGCGGTCGTGCGTCACGCAGGTCGGCGAGGCCACGAACCGGAGCGTCGTCACCATCGAGGGTCTCGGCGCGGGCGCGCTCGACCCGGTGCAGCGCGCATGGATCGCCGAGAACGTCCCGCAGTGTGGCTACTGCCAGCCGGGGCAGATCATGAGCGCCGTGATGTTGCTGCGTGCCAAGCCCGACCCCACCGACGACGACATCGACGCCGCGCTCAGCGCGAACCTGTGCCGCTGCGGGACCTACGTCCGCATCCGAACGGCCGTGCGCCGTGCCGCCGCCGAGATGCGCAGCGGCGCGCAGCTCGCGCACGCCGACGCAAGCCTGGACGTACCGAAGCGCGAGGCGCCGCCGTGACCGCGACGACGCGGCGCGACTTCATGCGGTTCGGCGCGGGAGCCGGCGGGGCGTTCATCCTCGAGATCGTGCTCCCCGGGTGCGCCGGCGCGCTCAGGACGCCGGTCCAGCCGACGGCGCGCCCAGGCGACTTCGTGCCGAACGCGTGGCTTCGCATCACGCCGGATGACCGGATCGTGTTCACGCTCGACCGGGTCGAGATGGGCCAGGGGACGATGACCTCTCACGCCCAGCTCGTGGCCGAAGAGCTCATGATCAACCCCGCGCGCCTGGTCATCGAGCTGGCCGACTCCAACCGGGCGTATGACAACCCAGACCCAGGGATGGGCATGCAGATCACGGGTGGCAGCACCAGCGTGAAGGCGTCGTTCGTGCCGCTCCGCGAGGCAGCGGCCACTGCGCGCGAGATGCTGCGAGCGGCGGCCGCGCGGCGGTGGGGCGTCCTCGCGACCACGTGCTCCGCCGAGGACGGCGCCATCGTGCATGCAGCGTCGGGGCGACGGGCGCGATACGGCGAGCTCGCGACGAGCGCGTCGACCGAGACCGTCCCTCTGCACGCGACGCT
>Ga0302320_10030308_pt1 | contig 10313 bp, 7 predicted proteins | sample Bog_T0_3_FD_202130 | JGI IMG/M metagenome (GOLD analysis project Ga0302320, IMG submission 202130) | Peat permafrost microbial communities from Stordalen Mire near Abisko, Sweden - Bog_T0_3 | ecosystem: Environmental > Terrestrial > Soil > Wetlands > Peat | place: Sweden: Abisko, Stordalen Mire... | reverse complement strand
TCAAAGCTTGTGGCGACGAAACGCGGATTGCCGGACCGCATACCCGGCTGACAAACTGAAGATGGATTCGTCGCTCTCGGACCTGAAGGGATCTTGCCGGTGGGACGAAAGACCACCATTGAGGAGAGTTAACGATGTTGCTTTCTGACGCTCGACGTCTGGGTGTGTGCGTTGCATTGAGCCTAAGCTTTGCGCAAGTTGCGTTTGCGTCTGAGATTCTGATCGGCGATGCGAAGTCGCAGCCGGAGAGCTTGACCATGGCGCCGGGGGGCGTGCTGATTGTTGGCAGCGCCAGTTCGCCTTTCATCTATAAGGTGCGGCCGGGGTCGACGACGGCCGAGAAGTTTATCGACGCGAGCGCAGAAGCTCCTGGGACGTTTTTCTTTGGCGTGCTGGCGGATGGCGCGAGTCACACGCTGTGGGCATGTCAACTGACGCCGGTGGCGGGCAGCACTCCAATGAAGCGGCACTCGGCGTTGCGCGGCTTCGACCTCACGACCGGAGCTGCGAAGTTGCGCTGGGAGCTGCCAGGGGACGACAGTACGTGCAACGATTTCACGGTAGGACCGGATAAGGCGCTCTATATTACGGACACCGCGAACGGCAGAATCTACAGGCTGCCGGCCGGTGCAACCACCGCGGAACTTTACCTGGAGCATCGGAACCTGCTGGGCGTGGATGGCATCACGTTTCTGGATGGTGTGCTTTACGTAAACAACGTGTGGTTCAACAAGCTCTACCGGATTCCGGTGGACGCTGCGGGAAAGCCGGGGGTTCCGGTCGACATCTGGATGGACCAGCCGGTGCGGGGACCGGACGGGATGCGTGCGGCGAATGGGAAGCTTTTTGTGGCTGAGAATGGGAGCGGTGTCATCTCCGCGATGACCATCGATGGAGACAAGGCACGCGTGACTGTGCTCAAGGAGGGGCTGAAGACACCGACGGGGATTGAACCTGCGGGCGATGCTCTGTGGCTCAGCGAACGGGCGACCGGCAAGGCTGAGTCTGTTCCGATGCCGAAGTAGGTGGGTGGGATTGCGTTGCGCGTTGATCAGCTTGACCGAAAAGCTGTCATAGGACAAACACCGCGAGTTAGCCCCCGCTGAGGCGGGGGTGGCGAGTTAGCAGGTTGGCGCAGGCCCTCAGGGGTTGCCCCCTGCTCCCTCCGCAATTGCAGATCTGCAACTGTAGTGCTAGAGCACTTTCACTTCACGTGCTGACATTGCATCGGCATGAAGGGTGGCCTTTTCTTGAGGAAAAGGCCACTCAGCGGCTTGGGTTCCGTAAGCATTAGAAGTGAAATTGCTCTAGTGGGCGAGTTTGGATTGGACATCGGAGAGGACTTTGTGGGCTTCGGCGTCCATTTCTTTTGCGCCGGGAGAGACGCCGTTGGAGAGGAGGGTGCTGGCGATTTCGGCGTGGGGCAGCGCGTCCTGATAGCGATGCTCGCCGACCAGCGCCTGGGCCCAGATGAGGTGGGATGCGCCGAAGCGGCGATCGTTGGAGGCGACTTTTCCTTCCTGGACGGCGACCAGCTCTTTCGCGGCCTTCTCGCCCTCTTCGAATCGTCCGTTTAGCACATAGGCCCTGGCGAGATAGAAGAGGGGTTCGGCGAGATCGGGGCTGGTGCCGAGCATCTTTCTCCATGTGGGCATGGCGGTCTCAATCATCGGCAAGGCTTCTTTGGCCCGACCAAGTTTCATGAGGGCGTTGGCCCATGTTTCCTGCTCGGTAAGAGTGCCGCGGCTATCGGCGCCGGAACAGGCCTTGTATCCGTCGTAGGAGCGTTGATAGAGGGGCAGGCTGCTTTGCGGATCTCCGCGCATCTCTTTCAAATAGGCAAGCTCGCCGTAGATCTCCGATTGATCGCAGAGAGCGAGGGGGTCTTGTCCGTAGACTTGCATGGCGCCGTTGAAGGCTGTCTCGGCCTCATCCAGGTTGCCGCGCAGTTCCAGGTCCTCGCCCAGATTCCAGAGCGCATCGGCAGTTTCCCGCGGGGAGAGGTTGTTATTGCGACTGTCATTGACCGCAGCCCTGAGGAGGCGCAGGTTCTCATCGCTGCGATAGCCGTTATTGTCGCGATTCCAGGCATAGAAGATGGCGCTCCAGACGCGGACGGCAGGAGGAACGCTGGGCTGGCGGGACAGATCCAATGCATGCTGACTGAGCGATTTACCTGCGTCCATTTGGCCTTGCAGGTAGGCGATGTTGCCGGAGAATGCTTCGGCCTCGGCCTCGGCGGGAATGTCGTTGGCGGTTTTGGCGGTGGCGATGGTCTCGGTGAGAACCTTCTGGGCGCTGTCTAAATCGCCATTTTCGAACATGGATTCGGCAAGGCCCAGTTGCGCCTGGCGCAGGTCGGCGGGGTCTTTGATGTATTGGGGCAGCAGGCGCACGCCGAGTTCGAGGAACTCAGGTACGGTGGCGGCGGGTTTGCCGGTGTAGTTGGAGTTGGCGAGTTTGAAGAGCCTGTACATGAAGGTCTGCATGTGGAGCGCTCTCTGGCCTTCGCGAAGAGCCTGGCGTTGCCGCCACTCGCCATATACGAGGCTTGCGATCACGACGATGTGGATGAGCACTGTTGCGGCTACGCCTACGCGATGGCGGCGCACGTATTTGCCCAGGCGGTAGAAGGTGGTTTGGGGGCGGGCGAGGACAGGGCGGCCATCAAGATAACGCTGAATGTCGTTGGTGAGCGAATCGATGGTGGGGTAGCGATCTTTGGGGCGGGGGTTGAGGCATTTTTCCGCGATGGTTGCCAGGTCGCCGGTAAGCGCCTGGCGGAGACGGCTCTCGGAGAGGCCTCGTTTTTCAGCGGCGGCGGCGGTAACGGCGGCGGGAAGGTGCTCGGGCTCCTGTTCCCGGATGGCGCGTTCGATCATGGCGGCGACGGATGCGGACTGGCCGGGGCGGACGCCGGCGAGCAATTCAAAGAGAATGCCGCCGAGGGCGTAGATGTCACAGGAGGTGGTGACGGCCTCATTGCGCAGTTGCTCGGGGCTGGCGTAGGCCGGCGTGGCCATGACGGTGGTGGTGAGGAGGCTGTCTGGCTGGATTAACTTCGAAGTCCCGAAGTCGAGCAGCTTGACGGTGCCGTCGGCGGTGACGAGGATGTTGGACGGCTTGAGATCGAGATGGACGACGAGGTTGCGATGGGCGTAGGCGACGGCATCGCAGACGCGCAGAAAGATTTGCAAGCGGTCGTTGATGCCGAGCTTGCGGGCATCGCAATAGGTGTCGAGGTGGGTGCCGTCGACGTATTCCATGACCAGGTAGGGCTGGCCGCGATCACTGAGGCCGGCGTCGAGCATGCGGGTGATGTTGGGGTGATCGAGCGAGGCGAGGATGTGCTGTTCGCGGTGGAATCGTTCGATGAAGGCGGGGCCGGCGGAGTGGGGGGCGAGGACTTTTAGAGCGGATCGCTGTAGCGCGCCACCGACCATGCGCTCGACGAGATAGACTGCGCCGATGCCTCCGGTGCCGATGTGGCGAATAAGGGTGTAGGGGCCGATTTTGCCCTGGGGAAATTGGGCCTGGGCCTGGGCTTGGGCCTGAAGGGGGGCGGGGTCTGGTTCTTCGATGGTGGAGGCGGTGAAGATGTCCATGGCCCGCTGACGGAGCTGTGGATCGGGGCATTTTTCGGTCAGGACGCGTTGGCGATCGGCTTCAGGCGTTACTTCGGCCAGGTGGAAGAGCTCCTGAAGCAACTGCCAGTTGTCAGCTTCTTTCGTCATGACCGTCTCTTCTGGATGGCGCGAAAACCTGGGAAAGTGTGTCAGGCGTTGGGGTAAGACGCCCGATGCTTTTTCGTGCCTCCGGGGCTAAAGCCCAACCTTTATTCTGTTGCATTTGCGGCACGACTAAAGTCGTGCCCTTTCAAAACCTTTGCTGTCAGCGGAGCTTTCGGGCAGTTCGTGACGTCATGCCCTTTCAACGCATTGAGTTATTCAGCGGTTCCCTCACCCGCGTGGAGGCGGTCGTAGAGCCAACCGCGGACGAATCTCAGTTCCCTGTCCACGGTGGCTTTGGAGGTGTTGAGGAGTTCTGCTGTTTCTTCAGCGGTGAAGCCGAGGAAGAAGCGGAGCTCGACCATTTTGCATTTGCGGGTGTCGAGCTGTTCGAGCTCTTCGAGCACGCGGTCGAGGTCCATCATTTCGGCGGGGCGGGCGTTGATCCAGGCCATATCGGCGTGAAGGGGTACGGGGACGCCGCCGTCACGCTTTTGGCGGCCCTCGGAGCGGGCTTGATCAACGAGGACCCGGCGCATGAGGCGGGCGGAGAGGCTGTAGAAGTGTTCGCGATCTTCAAAGCGGAGGCTGCGCTGGCGGATGAGTTTGAGAAAAAGCTCATTGACGACGCTGGTGGGCTGGAGGAGGTTTTCTGGGCGCTCGCCGCGGAAGAGGGCGCCGGCGATATTCCTGAGCTGGGGGTAGACAAGCTCGAAGAGGTGCTCGATGGCCGCAGGGTTGCCTGCATTCCAATCGCGGAGAAGTACCGTGATTTCACCCGCTTCCGCCATGAGGAGTAGTCCTTGAGGGCAGTATAGACAATTCAGAGCGATTTTTTGCAGGGGAACGACGGGTAAGGCTAATGCGGGGCTGGATTTAGTGTTACGCGACGAAAGAATGCGTTGAGCGGATTAAGGGATGAGTCATGAAGGGATTGATTAGGGACGGCGGTCATAGCGGAGCTTGAGGAACAGGATGGTGAGGGCGAGGCCCAGGGTCACGGCGTTGGCGACGGTGATGGGGATGGAGCCGATGCCGAGGCCATAGATGAGCCAGGAAAAGACTCCAAAACTGAAGAGGAGGAACGTGGACAGGGAGATGTCTTTGGCGCTTTTGCGACGCCAGACGCGGAGGAGCTGGGGCAGAAACGCAATGGTGGTGCAGAGTGCGCCGACGGAGCCGAAGGCGTTGATGAGCCAGGGGGAGTAAGAGCTGACGGGGTGCATTTATCGGTTACTCCAGAAGAACCATGCGGCCATGGAAAAGCCGATGAAGATGACCAGGCCGCGGAGGACGGACTGGGGGATCATGCGGGCGAAGCGGGCGGATGTGTAGCCGCCAATGGCGCAGGTGATCATGGCGAGCAGGCAGTAACGCCAGACAACCTGGCCGTTGAACACGAAGATGACGAAGGCGATGCCGTTGGCCATGGTGGTGGAGACGACTTTGAGGGCGTTGATCTCGTTGAGGTCCTGGTAGCCGAAGAGCGACAGCAGGGTGATCATGAGGAAGCCCGCGCCGGCACCGAAGTATCCGATGTAGAAGCAGACCACGATGGTGGAGAGGAAGACAGGGAGACGGCGCTGGGGCTGGGGAGCGAGGCCGGCGGCGAGCTTGCGGCGTTCAAGCCAACGGGAGACGGGGCCGCTGGCGGCGAAGATGGAAGCGGCGATAAGAAGAAGCCAGGGGACCATGTGGAGGAAGGTCATCTGGGGTGTGTTGAGCAGGACTACGGCGCCGGCGGTTCCACCGATGAGGCCGGCGAGGCCGAGGACGATGGCCATGCGGCGGTTCTTGCGGATGTCGTCGCGGTAGGCGGCGATGGAGGTAAGCTGGCCGGGCCAGAGGGCGACGGTGTTGGTGGCATTGGCCTGGACGGGGAGCATCCTCATGCTGAGCATGGCGGGGAAGAGGAGAAAGGAGCCTCCACCGGCGACAGCGTTGAGGACACCGGCGATGAAGGCCGCCACGGTGAGCCAGAGCCAATGCCAATCCATGTAGGCGGGGAGGCTGGAGAGGTGAATCATCTGACTTTGATTGTAAAAGGCTGGCGGGTGAGCCTGCATTTCTGACAACCGCTGCCACACAATGTATGGCAAGGTCGCGAGGACCGGGAGGCCCTCGCGACAGCCGATCTGGAGATCGGCGCCACGGTCCCGCGGTCTTCCGCAGCCTGCGAGGAATGCGGGTGAGAAGCGTGTGCCAGATGTGGAAGTTCCTGTAGGAGAATCGGCGGAGGCGGCGCATGGCAGGATTTTGGGGTCGGTCGGTTGGGCGCGAGTAGACTTTGAAACATTGAGGGTGACGATGACGAGACGGTTGGTGCTGATTGGCGTGGCGAGTCTGTTGCTGGGGTGCGGGTTGCAAGGGCAAACACCTGCGAAGAGCCCGGCGGCGGCGGAAAAGGCCGATCCATGGGCCGGGGTGCGGTTTTTGCTTGGAGCCTGGGAAGCGAAAACTACCGGCGGGATGGCACAGGCGCAGGCGACGGGCGGGTACGCTTTCAGGCTTGAGTTGCGCGACCATGTCATGGCACGGCACAGCCGAGGGGGGGGCTGCAAGGGGCCGGAAGACTTCGATTGCCAGCACGGGGACATGCTCACCATCTATCCGGGGGCGAACGGGCAGGCGCTGCAGGCAATCTACTTTGACAATGAGGGGCACGTGATCCGTTACGACATTTCGACGCCGAAGCCGGGGACGGCGGTTTTCTTGTCGGATGCGGCTGTGCCGGGGCCGCAGTTTCGGTTGAGCTATGAGCTTGTGGAAGGGGTAATGACGGGGGAGTTTCAGGTGAAGATGCCGGGGCAGGGGGATTTTATGAGCTACCTGGTGTGGAGCGGGAAACAGGAGTAGGGGTTGGTTTTGGGCCGAATGGTTGGGCGTAGAATATGAGCATAATGCGCGCATATTTTATGAATCTCGTGTGCTATATTTTCATCATAATCAGGGTGTGAGTGGAGAGTGTGGGAGGGGTGTGGCAGGGGCTGGATGGGGCACCGGGCAAAAGTTGAGGATTTGGAGAAGACATCCCTCAAGGGCTAAAGCCCGCCTTTATTTTGTGTGATTTGTGGCACGACTGACGTCGTGCCCTTTCAAAACTTGGCTTCAGCCATCGTGTATCTGGGGGCTGGAAGCCAGGGGCTAGGAGCTGAATTTCTATGGCTATTCGTTGGGAAAAATTGACGGTGAAATCGCAGCAGGCGATGGCGCAGGCGCAGGCGCGGGCTACGGAACTGGGTAACCCAGAGGTGCTGCCGGTACACCTACTGCTGGCGCTGATTGAGGATCGCGAGGGCGTGATTCCATCGGTGTTGGGAAAGATTGGTGTGCCTACGGAACGGCTGGAGCATGACCTGCATTCGATTGAGGAGAAGCTGCCTCGCGTAGCCGGCAATGCCAGCCAGCCGGGGGTGAGCTCGGCGCTGAATCGGGTGATGGAGCAGGCGTTTCGCGAGGCGACGAACTTCAAGGACGAGTACGTGTCCACCGAGCACCTCTTGCTGGGCGCGGCGCACTTGAAGGGCGACCCGGTGCGCGATGCGCTGGTGGCGGTGGGCGCTACGCACGAGGCGATCTTGAAGGCGCTGACGGCGGTGCGCGGGTCGCAGCGGGTGACGGATCAGAATCCTGAAGGGAAGTTTCAGGCGCTGGAGAAGTATGCCAAGGATCTGACAGAACTAGCGCGGCGCGGCAAGCTGGACCCGGTGATTGGGCGCGACGAGGAGATTCGTCGCGTGATCCAGGTGCTGAGCCGGCGGACGAAGAACAACCCGGTGCTGATTGGCGAGCCGGGCGTGGGCAAGACGGCGATTGTGGAAGGACTGGCGCGGAGGATTGTTTCGGGCGACGTGCCGGAGAGCCTGAAGGACAAGCGGGTGATCTCGCTGGACCTAGGATCGATGCTGGCGGGGGCGAAGTATCGCGGCGAGTTTGAGGACAGGCTGAAGGCGGTGCTGAAGGAGATTGAGGAATCGAACGGCGAGGTGGTGCTGTTTATCGACGAGTTGCATACGCTGGTGGGCGCGGGCGCGGCGGAAGGCGCGATTGACGCGAGCAACATGTTGAAGCCGGCCTTGGCGCGTGGAGAGCTGCGGGCGATTGGCGCGACGACGCTGAATGAATACCGCAAATACATTGAGAAGGACGCGGCGCTGGAGCGGCGATTCCAGATTGTGTATGTGGGCGAACCGAACGTAGAAGACACGATTGCGATTTTGCGCGGACTGAAGGATCGCTATGAGGCGCACCACAATGTGCGGATCAAGGATTCGGCCATTGTGGCGGCGGCCACGCTTTCGCATCGCTACATCAGCGATCGATTTTTGCCGGACAAGGCGATTGACCTGGTGGACGAGGCAGCGGCTTCGCTGGCGATTCAGATTGGGTCTGTGCCGACGGAGATCGATCAACTGGAGCGGGAGAAGACTTCGCTTGAAATTGAGCGGGAGGCGTTGAAGCGCGAGACCGATGCGAACAGCGTGGTGCGGCGCGAGGTGGTGGAGCGCGAGTCGGCTGCGCTGACGGAGCAGATTACGGCGCTGCGTTCGCGTTGGACGAAAGAGCGCGAGGCGATTACCCGAATCAGCGAATTGAAGAAGAAGATTGAGGCGCTGCGCTTTGAGGCTGAGGAGCAGACGCGCAAGGGACAACTGGAAAGGGCTGCGCAGATTCAGTATGGTGAGTTGCCCAAGCTGGATGCGGAGCTGAAACAACTGAGCGCGCTGCAGGACGGCAATGCCGGCGTAGCGCGCATGTTGAAAGAAGAAGTGGACGAGGAAGATATTGCCGGCATCGTGAGCAAGTGGACGGGGATTCCGGTTTCGCGGATGTTGGAGGGCGAGGTAAAGAAGCTGGTCCAGATGGAGACGCGGCTGCGGGAGCGAGTAGTCGGGCAGGACGCGGCGCTGACGGTCGTGGCGAATGCGATTCGGCGGTCTCGCGCAGGATTGTCTGATCCGCGGCGTCCGATTGGCTCGTTTATTTTTCTGGGGCCGACGGGCGTGGGCAAGACGGAAACAGCGCGGGCGCTGGCGGAGTTTCTGTTTGACGATGAGCAGGCGCTGGTGCGCATCGACATGAGCGAGTACATGGAGAAGCATGCCGTGGCGCGGTTGATTGGCGCGCCGCCGGGCTATGTAGGGTACGACGAAGGCGGGCAGTTGACCGAGGCGGTGCATCGCAGGCCGTATGCGGTGATTCTGTTTGACGAGATCGAAAAGGCGCATCCGGATGTGTTCAACATTCTGCTGCAGGTGATGGACGATGGGCGGCTGACGGACGCGAAGGGACGGACTGTCGACTTCAAGAACACGGTGCTGATTATGACTTCAAACCTGGGAGCGAATCTTTTAATCGGCGATACGCTGAAGACGGAACACGACTTCGACATGGCGCGCGAGAGTGTGATGCGGGTGCTGCGCGAGCATTTCAGGCCGGAGTTTTTGAATCGCGTGGACGATACGGTGATCTTCCGTCCGCTGGGACACGCGGAGATGGCGCACATTCTGGACCTGCGGCTGAACGAAGTGGCCAAGATGCTGGAAGACCGGCAGATTTCGCTGGAGCTGACAGAGCCGGCGCGGCAACTGATTCTGGCTGCTGGATCGGATGCGGCGTATGGGGCGCGTCCGCTGAAGAGAGCGCTGCAGAGGATGGTGCAGGATCCGCTGGCCATCAGGATTCTCAACGGCGACGTGCTGCATGGGGCGCATGTGCGGATTGGCGTGGATCGCAAGTCGAACCAGCTGAGCTTTGAAGCTATGGGGAAAGAAGCGATGGCTTAACCACCTGCGGTGGGGCAGACGCCTTCGGCTGGCCCGCGCTCGAAAGGCGCGCGGGAAAAGCATTGGTTGGGCTGAGGTGGATCGCTGGTTGAGTTCTTGGCTTCCCACCCATGCGACAAAAACAAGAACGTCGCATGGATGGGGCACCCAGCCTCGCTGCCAAGTCCAAAGTTTCGGACCTGACGGCACTCTCTTGACGGCGCCCTGCTGCTATCGACCCAGGGCTGACTCGATGGCGGCGGTGACGTCGGCCGAATCTGGAGTGACTTTGGGCTCGAAGCGGGCGACGGGGTTGCCGTTGCGATCGAAGAGGAACTTGGTAAAGTTCCACTTGATGTCTCCGGCAAACTGAGGGTCGGTGGCCTTGCCGGTGAGGAAGGTGTAGAGGGGCGTCTGGTCGTCGCCCTTGACTGAGATTTTGGCCATCATGGGGAAGGTGACGTTGTATTTGGTGCTGCAGAACGTCTTGATTTCCTCGTTGGTGCCGGGCTCCTGGGACATGAAGTTGTTGGCCGGAATGCCGACGATGACCAGGCCGCGACTCTTGTACTTTTCATAGACCGCCTCGAGGGCGGTGTACTGCGGCGTGAAGCCGCATTTGCTGGCCACGTTGACCAGGAGGACGACCTTGCCCTGAAAGCTCTTGAGGCTGACGGGCTGGCCGTCAATGGAGTTCATGGTGAATTGGTAAATGCTCTTCGGCTCTGCGGACAGGCTGGCACAGGCGAGGCACAAGGTCAGGATCAGAATCAGTTTGCGCATGGGGACCTCTCTTGAATTGCTCATTGCGATGATAGAC
>Ga0302320_10030306_pt1 | contig 10314 bp, 11 predicted proteins | sample Bog_T0_3_FD_202130 | JGI IMG/M metagenome (GOLD analysis project Ga0302320, IMG submission 202130) | Peat permafrost microbial communities from Stordalen Mire near Abisko, Sweden - Bog_T0_3 | ecosystem: Environmental > Terrestrial > Soil > Wetlands > Peat | place: Sweden: Abisko, Stordalen Mire... | reverse complement strand
TTCTGCGGATGGACCTTTATCACCCTCCGCGGAAACTCCCACAACCTCACGCCGAGTGGCGCTCTTTGAACTCCTCAATCTTGCCCTTGGCTTTGGCCTTCGTGTCATCCACAGACTGGCTGACGTTCTCCCGCCGCTCGCTGGCCTTCTCGGCAGCCGCCTGCTGGTGCGATTCCTGGATCTTCTTCGCGGCGTCCTTGGCGTCGCCCCAGGTTTCCTGCACCGCTCCTTTGGCTTGCTTCACCACCCCTTGGTTCGCCATCTTTTGGTTGCCAATTGTTCTTCCTACACTCTGCTGCGCTTTGCCGATTGCCTGATCGATCTTGCCACCTGCCTGATCTTTGTTCATCAGCTCCTCCTCTGTTCTCGTCTAGTGACGGCGTCCTCTGGATGAAAAGGCATCCACCTACTCTTCCATGGTCACGTGTAGGCCGCGCGCAAACCATCGGGAGAACATGGTAGAGAGCCTGAATTTGCACAGCATGAGCACCTCGCTGCAACTACAGCCAAGTCAAGCCCGCTTGCGGGTTTTCGCTGCTATCTTTCCGGCCGCGCGCGGTTTCTTGCCAGCCCCAGCCGCAACCTTTTTCTTCTTATGGGTTGTGGGTTTGATGGGACGCACCCATTCCACTTTCGCCTGTTTCGCCGTGCGGTGGTGCCCATGCTGCAGTGGCTGAATGCGCGCCGCTTCTTCTGCCGTTCGCAGTTGAGTATCGGCAGCTTTTTGGCGCTCCTCGTCAAGGTATTCTGCAATCGTCTGACTTGTCATGACTCCTAGTGTGGCAGAACGGCCTAGCCCAATCTGTCCTCTTTTGGCCACTCGGCGAAAATTCATGGATCCGGGGAATCCGAATCGCCCTGTCCATCCTCAGGAAGCGGAGCCCCAGCCCCCACAATTAAACGCTGGGCCGGCGTCGATTTAGGTGTAGAATTCCTGCCGTCTTAGCAGTCAGAGGGAAACGCGCCCCTGCAGCACTTCGCGGGTTGCGAGCTTCCCCATCCCCCGGGGTCCCAGCCGAAAGGCGTTCGTCAAAATTTCGCCCAAGGAGATTCCCATGAACCGCATACTCACTCTTAAACTGTTACTCGCCGCTGTCCTGGCCATGCTCACGTCGACCTCAGCCATGGCTAAGACTGTCCAGGTCGGCACCTGCCAGCCCGGCCTGCAAAGCTACTCCACCATTTCTCAAGCTGTGAGCGCAGTGCCATCCGGCTCAACGATTCTGGTGTGTCCCGGCACCTATCCCGAGCAGGTTACGATCACTCAGCCGTTGACCCTGCAAGGCGTGCAGAGTGGAAACTCCGGCAATCCCACCATCACCGTGCCGGCTGGCGGACTCATCCAGAGTGTTACCTCGCCCGTGAACGGCGTGACCATCTACTTCCAAATCCTGGTCCAGGGAACCGAGGCCGAGTTAGTCAATATCAGCAACCTCGGCGTCAATGGAAGCAATAACCTGGTTAGCTGCACTTGTTGGATCGCAGGTATCTACTACCAGAACTCTTCCGGCAAAGTTAAGAACGCCGCCACTTACAATCAGATGGGAAACGGCTATGGCTTCGGAATGTTCGTCGATAGCTCGTCCACCACGCCGAAGACGATCGGCATCAGCACCTCGAGCATCCACGATTTCGACGCTGAAGCAATCCGCAACAATGGCAATGCCAGCATCACAGTCGATATCAAAGGAAATACCATCCTCGTCTCCCCCTCCTCGACTTATCAGATTAATGGCATCGACGTCTATGGAGTTGGCAGTATCACGGACAATAGCATCGCGGCCAAGCCCGGATTGGCGGCGGTTGGCAACGGGATAGGAATTGCCACCGAGTCCGGCGTCACGGTCTCAAACAATACCATCGCCGGCATCCTCGTCGGCATCTGGCCTCTCATCAACTCAAACACAGTCACCTCGAATCGCATTTCGTTCGCCACTACAGGCATCATCCTTACCGGCGCCGACAACAATGTTGAATACAACTTCATTCAAAGCGGTGGCATTATCGGGGGAACTGGCATCGACTTTAACTGCACCGGCACCGGCAATACCGTCATCAACAACTCAATCAATGACGCCGACTGGGGACTCCTGAACCTGGGCGGCACCAACACTGTCGCCCCAAATTCGTATGCCAACGTCGCGAATCTCTCGGGGGGTTGTTAGGCCAGGGCGAGTTTAGAAACCCGTCCCGCCGTTTCTGCATAGGTATATAATTCCTCACCTTGGAGCGTGCTGCATGACCGCGCCAGAACCTCAGTTACAGATACCTGTCCCTGCGCCGGCAAAACCCGTCACTAATAAGAAACTTCAACTTAGATTCAGTTATGTGCTGTTGCTCTCCGACTTAGCCCTGCGCTACGGCGTCCTGGCCTTATGGCGCGGGTCATTTTTAAGTAGTACTTCGTTTTGGCTGCTTCAGTTGCTGGTGATCCCGGTGATCATGTTCACTTGGTTGGGCTTGCGCCAGAATGCCATCAAGCTTCGGTTCGGAGTTAAGGATAATGAGTTCGAAGTGAAAGATGCGGCGCACTGGATTATTACCATGTTTCTGCTGATGATTCACGCCGTCTACCAGGTATTCGCGCGGGTTACGACCAGCCCTGGCTGGCGGCGGGATACGGTGTTGACTTTGCTCACCCTGGCGGCAGTCGGCTACATTTTGACCATTGCCGTCTCCAGCGAATCGCAAAAAGTAGTCGAGGCCGAGGACCAGGCGAAACCCGCTTATGATGCCGCCGACGAGAACGACCGGATTCTGATCTGGATGCAAACCGAGGTATCGGATTTTCAGCGCACCGTGGAGTCTTACACCATCGAAAGCACGCTCATCGGTGCTTTGGCCTTCTCCGCCTTCGTCACCATCATTTCTTCCGATAAAGCAACGCTCCTGGGAGTCAAGACGCTCCTGGCCGATCTCTGGGCCATCGTCCACGCCGGTATCACCTTGAATATACGGCCGGTAAGAGGATTGGTGACCCTTCCGTTTTCCAGCGAGACCGTGATGGTGGCGATCGCCTGCGCGGCCTTGATTGCCTCCATGTTTTTTGTGGCCGTGATCGTGGCTCGCTTGCGCTTCAACTCGCTCGTCGGGCTGGCCAACTACTCCCTCGAAGTGACCGCTGCGTTTAACGACAAAGAGGATGAGATCGACCGCCAACTGCTCTTCACTCAGCCCGTCCCCGCTCCTGCCCAGGAGAGACTGACCCACTTACGGGAGCAAATCGCTGACTCCTTGGGTGACGCGCGCCTGGCCATGGAGCAATTGCGTCCCATCATTTCTTATATGCGGATTTTTCGCCACGTTGGCGTGCTGACTTTTCTGGGGGCATTGGTGGCGAGTGCCATGTGGGTTTCTCCCGTGCTGGCCGGCGGATTTGCGCTAATCGCCGTGCTCGCCTACGGCTACCCTACGCTCGACCGGTTGGTGCGCGACGCGGTTCTCCGCAAACACGGGTTCTTCTCGGTGCAATCGTTGCTGAAAAAGAGCTCACCGATTATGTGGAGAAAAACCCCGTCCAGTCATGTTTAGTGGCGGTTGCGGGTAATCCTACCCCTGAGAAGTAGTTGGCCGCAGTTTTTCACAGAATCACCGGAAGACTCTGCAATCCCCGGAACCCAAATGTCGAAGCCCATTCCGGCCGCGGGCCCACCAGCTTCATCTCCGGAAAGCGTTGCACTAGATTGAGCAATGCAACCTGTCCTTCCAGGCGTGCCAGTTGCGCTCCAATGCAAAAGTGCGGACCCGCGCTGAACGCCAGGTGTTCGTTGTTCAGCCTTTTCAGATTCAACTCGTTCGGATCCTTGAATTTCTTGGGATCGCGATTGGCTGCGCCCAGCATGCACAGCATCGTCCATTTTTTCGGAATGCGCTGGCCGCAAACCTCCATATCTTCCTTGAGCACGCGCGCCGTGAACTGCACCGGGCTCTCATAACGCAGAATCTCCTCCACCGCCGTGCGGATCATCTCCGGCGTCTCCCGCAACTCCGCGGTCTTTTCCGGGTGCCGCAATAACGTATACATACCGTTACCGATCAGATTTCGGGTGGTCTCGTGCCCGGCGAATAGCAGCGCGATACACTGCGCATAGAGTTCTTCTTCGGTCAGCACTTCTCCTTCTTCCTCAATGTCGATGAGCAGGCTGATCAGGTCGTTGCCTTGGTTGCGTCTGCGTTCTTCCACCGTCTTGCGGAAGAAAGCGGTCAACTCCACCAGCGCATCCTGCGCAGCCCGAGCTTGTTCGACCGTCCGCTCCGGACTTCCGCGAAACACCGCAATGGCCCGCGACCACTCCACAAATGTGTCCCGCAGTTCTTGCGGGATTCCCAGCATTTCTAAAATAATGCGCACCGGCATGGGATTCGCGAACTCGCGCATCAAGTCGAGTTCGGAGCCGCGCCTCAACGGCTTCAGCATGCCATCGACGATTGCTTCCACTTGCGGGCGCAACCCCTCAATCGCCGCCGGCGAAAATCCCTTGTTCAGAAGTTTGCGCAGCCGGGTGTGCTCCGGCGGGTCCATAAAAATCAGCCACAAACCCAGCATCCGCGCCAGTTCCTTGAACTCGCCCTGGCGGCTGATGGGCAACGACAGCAACATCTGCTGCGCCCGCTTCGCCGATAACCGTGGATCCTTCGCGATCGATGAGCACTCGGCATAGCTGAAAATCGACCATACCGCCCATTTGGCGCCCACCTGCACGTAATGCAGCGGCCCTTCTTCGTGCAAGCGCGCGTATGTCGGATAAGGATCCTGCAAAATCTCGTCGCTGAAAAGCAGCTTTCGGGTAGGAGCGGTAGCCATGGACACGTTCACCTATTTCGCCAGAGCGGAATTTCCATCACGCAGAAAATCCCGCAACAATTTTCCGATTTCGAGCTTAACACTGTCGAGAAAAGTTTCTGAGTGACTATCGGGAGCCGTCCGTCAGGCGCTGCCAAACTAATTCAATCGACTGTATGCTTCCGTTCACCAGCGTAGGCGGCGTGGTCAATACGATTTGCTCTCCCTGGAACTTGATGTCGCGCACCAGGTCCTTGCCGACGTAATTCGGAATCGAAGAGATTTCCACGTGATGGATTACTTTGCCTGGACTGAGTGTGTATCGTCCGGCATAGGCAAGAAAGGTCTTAAACGCCTCCGCTTGTTCCTCAACCTGCGGGATGGCGCGCAGCGGTTTGCGCCCGCCATAGCTGATCAACGAGGTCATTCTGCCATCCGCAAAATAAGTGAGCCAACCCGCCGGCCCGGTCCCATATGGCGTTTCGTTCCGTTGCCCCTTCGCGGTTACGCTCGACGCAGACACCAGCTTCCACGTGCCCACAAGTTCGCCGGCCTGGTTTCTGGATTCACCTTCAGCAGCCGCAATCGATTCAGTCATTATTTGAATTGTAGTTCGAATCTTCGTTCCATCTTCAACAATGTTCCATCTTCGACAATCTCCTCCGCATCGGCCACGCCGGTTTGACGGAACCTTCCCGCCCAGCCTACACTTTGCGTTTCGAACTTGAAAGGTTCGCATTTCGTTGGAAACATTGACCAGGGAACTCGACGGCAAAGTGGCGCTGGTAACCGGTGCCACCTCCGGCATTGGCCGCGCCACCGCCGTTCTCTTCGCCAAAGCCGGAGCCAAAGTGGTCGCCTCCGGCCGCCGTGAACCGGAAGGCCAGCAAACCCTCGAACTGATCCGCGCTGCCGGCGGCGATGGCCTCTTCGTCCAGACCGACGTATCGCAAGCCTCCGACGTCGAGTCTCTGGTGCAGAAGACCGTCGATACCTTTGGCCGCCTCGACGTGGCTTTCAACAACGCCGGCATCGAAGGCGTCTGGGTCCCCATCGCCCGCCAATCCGAAGCCGACTGGGACCGCACCATCGCCATCAACCTCAAGGGCGTCTGGCTGTGCCTGAAGTACGAAATTCGGCAAATGCTCAAGCAAGGCAGCGCCGGCGCTATCGTAAACATGGCGTCGGTCACAGGCTTAGTCGGCGGCGGCGGAGCCGCCGCCTATAGCGCCAGCAAACATGGAGTCATCGGCCTGACCAAATCGGCCGCCCTCGAAACCGCCCGCAACCGCATCCGCATCAACGCCGTCTGTCCCGCCGTGATCGAAACTCCCATGGAGCAACGCCTCTTCGGCGCTCCCGCCGCCCACCAGTCCGCTCTCGCCATGCATCCCCTCGGCCGTTTCGGCACCCCCGCCGAAATCGCCCAAGCCGTCCTCTGGATGTGCTCCGACCGCGCCTCCTTCATGACCGGCCAGTCGCTGGTCCTCGACGGCGGCTTTCTGGCTGGGCCCAACGCCCCCAGCTAGTGTGGCCTTACGGCTGACGAGGATTCGTGATCTGATTTTCCGTGCTGAGGCGTTTGTGGCCAAGATTGACTGACAGAAGCCGCGTTATGATTTCTCTAAGAGCGCGCTGCACGGATGCCACATCTTGCAGCGCTAGAGTGCGGTTTACTCCAGTAAGGAAGTTCGGCGCGTCGCAGGTGCAGAGCGGCGGCAACAGTGCAGAGGTCCTTCGGCCCGCAAAGGACGCGGGCCGAAGGATGACATAGGTATGTTCGCATCGCGAAGTTCGGGTGCTGTTCTGCGCGAATTAGGCGGTGACGGAGAGTGTCGTCGGAGAGCGAGGGACTACTGGCACGGGCTCCTGGGGAGGGTTCCCTTCGAAGTGGTTTTGCACCCGGGTTTGAATTTCGGTGAACGACTGCTGGGCGCCGGAGAGATCGCCAGACTGGAGATCTTGGCCGAGCTGGCCAAATTCCTGCTCAATGGCGGTACCGGTTGGGGACGACTGGCCTGCCCCCGGCTTGGGTAGGTTGGCGAAACTGGCTTGCGCGCCCGTCAGGTTGCCGGAAGCGATGTCCTGGCCGAGCTGTTGGAAATCCTGTTTGAATTGTTGGAGCTTGTTGGGGCTGTTCTGAACGGCCTGAGTGCTGGCAAGACTGCTGGCGGAAATTCCGGATACTGACATGAGTGAGCTCCTTAGATGGTTTGCTTTTAGGTTAGGTCCGCCCGCGCGGGCGGACCGGTTTGGGTTAAGCGGTGACCGAAACGCCGCTGGAACTTGACTGCGACGGCGCGGTTGCCACTCCGCTGGTTAGAGCGGATTGCTGGAACTGCTGCTGCAAGGCGCTAAAAGCGGTTTGAGCGGAAGAGAGATTGCCGGATTGCAGCGCGGTGCCGAGTTGCTCCAGCAATTGGCTGATCTCACTCGATCCTCCTCCTCCGCCATGATGATGGTGGTGACCTGTGGTGCCTTGCGTCTGATTCTGGGTGGCTGGGTTCTTGAAGTCCTGCTGAATGGTTGCGAAATCCTGCTGGGCCGCCGACAGGTTGCCCGATTGGAGATCTTTGGCGAGTTGGCTGAAGGCCTGGGCGAGGGGACTTCCGCTTTGTGAAGAGGAAATCGGGTTAAGCGTGGAGCTTAGTTGGGGTACGAGGTTTTGCAGCGTGGCGAAATCCGATTGGGCGGCCGACAGATTGCCGGATCGCAAATCCTGGCCGAGTTGCTGGAACGCTTGCTGGAAGTTGTTCTGAGTGTTTTGCGAACTGTAGTCGTAGAGGCTGCTGGTGGAAATGCCCGACACTGACATTGCGATCTCCTTCAGGGAGACTTTGGTCTGCGCTGCTTACTCCAAGCCCGACAGAGACTCTATCGGCGCTTTGTGGCGGAGCTTTAGTCACCCGTGTTCTCACTGCGTAGTGCAGGTTTGGTGCCAAACGATTTTTCCGCGATGAAGAGACCGGGCGAAGATTCTGCGGGAGTTAAGGAGTGCTTGCGGAGGATGAGGTGGGATGCGAGGGTTGGTAGGCAAAAGGTTCGCGCGGCATGGGGTCAAACCTTGCCTAGGGCGGCCGGGCGGGCGAGGCGCCCGTCCGGCCGCGGCTTCTACTCAGGCTTTCTGGGCTTCGCGCTTTAGAGCACGATCTAAAGTTTGATCGAGAGCGGACTTGGCTTGCTCGTATTCCGATTGCGAGATTTGGCCTTGGCGGCGTTCGACTTCGAGTTGGAAGAGTTCTTCTTTCAGGGCATCGAGCAGCGCGGATGCGGAACGGGTTGCGGCGGGGCGGGCGGCGGGCGCGGCCACGAGTTCAGCCGGCTCGTAGTCGTCTTCCTGTTGCATGGCGGGAGCGCCGGCGCGCTGGCGCAGCTTGCGGGCCGCGGACTGCTGGCGCGACGCTACGTAGACTCCGCCGATGACCAGAACTCCGCCAAGTCCGCCGAGAATCCACCACTGATATTTTTGCAAAGGATCGGGGGCGTCGATGGGCGGTCCGAGTCCGCCGCCGGGGCGGTTTTCGGCGGCTGCGCCGCCGCCGGATGAGGCCCCACCTTGGCCACCACCCTGGCCTTGTCCACCTTCCTGCGGAACTTGCAGCATGCCTTGGCCGGAAACTTTGAAGGAAAGATTCTCGCCCAGCGTGGTATTAGATGCGACCTGCACGGTGTCGTCGGGCTCGCTGGGATAATTAATGAGCTTGAATCCGGAGGAAGCGGCGGCGGGCGTGAACTGCATCGTCTTCGGCAGCATCACGACAAAATGTTCCAGGGGATACACCGACTTGGGATCCACGTTGGCGCTGCCCGTGTAGGGGAGCTGGTAGGCGACCTCGAAACGGGTGAGTCCGGGGCGCAGCGGAAAGATAAAGGAGTAGCGGTTCTTCTCGCCTTCGGGCACGGGAGCGGTTTTCAGCGGGTTGCCATTTTCGGTGGTGGCGGTGCCGGAATCTGGAATGAGCTGCGCGCCCTCGGGAATGTAGAACTCGAGGTTGCGCTCATTCATCTGGGTGCGCGGGGGCTTGGCGGTATTCTGCACGCCGAACTCGCGGACGATTTCGAGTTGTCCCTGCTCGACCTGGACGCGGAGGATGTCGGCGACGACTTCAATGCCCTCTACTTTCTTGGCGACATCGAAGACTTCGAGTTCCACGGAGGTCGTTCCAGGAGGGGCCATGCGGTGGTAGGTAACGTCCTGGTGGATGGCGCGGACCAGGTGCGGGGATTGCGCGTCGTCGAGCTTGAAACTGAATAGGCCTTTAGCGTCGGTCTTGGTGCGGCCGGATTCCTCCATGCCCTGCCCGAGTTTGAGGAGCACGACTTCGTCTCCGGCGGAGGGCTTGCCGGTGGTGGAGTTCTTGACGACGCCGGTGAGGGTTTGAGCGGCGGCGAGGGTGGTGAGCAGGAGGGTCGCAATCGCGACGAGAAACGGTGAGCAAGGAGCGAATTCCTTGCGAGGCCGGTGCGTGATTCCAGCAGACATGGGGTCCTTCGACTGCGTAAGGGCTTCGCTTCGCGAAGCACTTACTTCGCTCAGGATGACAGCGCTGTATAAAGCTTTCAAGATCGGGTTCCTTTTTGCGTTTGCGGCGCGGGAGTTTCCAGGCGGGTGATTTCGGCCAGGATGGTGGCGGCTTCGTCCTGTAGGGAAGTCTTCAGCGATGCGTAATCTGCGTCGGGGACTTTGCCGGCTTTGTATTCGAAGTTGAGGTCGCGCAGGTTTTCGTAGACTGCGTCTTTGCGCTCGCGCAGGTAGCCGGCGCGGGTTTTCTCCGGGCCGAGGAAGAGTTTCCCGGGCATGTAAAAAACGTAGAAGACGCAAGCGATCAGGAGAATGAGGCAGAGCGGGATCCAGTTCATAAGTCGTTCTCCCTCATAAATCGTTCCCCGTCATAGGCCGTTCTTTCATAAATCAGTCTCCTTGCGGGCCTGGTCGCGGAACTGTTCGAGTTCGGCGCCGCGGAGGGGCAGCAGGCCGTCGGCGAGGGCGGGCGCGGGACGGTTCTTCCAGGAGCGGATAACCAGCATGATCAGGCCGAAGCCGAGAATCAAAACCACGAACGGAATAATGTAGGCGACGCGGTCAAATCCTTTTGCGGTGGGCGCGGCGAGGACCGTGGGGCCGTATTTCTGCACGAAGCTTTGTTCGACCAGGCTGTCACTGTCTCCGCGGGAGACCGCAGCCATGAGTTCGTTGCGCATGCCATCGGAGGCGGGACAGCCTACGTGATTGCATTCCAGAAGAATCTGGTTGCAACCGCAGATGCACATCATCTGGTGGCCGATTTCGTTGAAGCGGGAAGCGGGGTCGCCGGCGCCGAGTAGGGTGAAAATGGCCAGGCAGAGCAGCAGGGTCTGCAGCGCTTTGCGGGCGTGGATACGAACTGTCATCCCGAGCGAAGCGAGGGATCTTGGTGCTGGCCCGAAGCAAGTAGGCTCCTGGCGCAGGCGAGGACCAGGATCCCTCGCTTCGCTCGGGATGACAGCGATGGTCGGGGCTGACTCCGTTTTTTGATTCGCTTTTGTCATCT
>Ga0302320_10030305_pt1 | contig 10314 bp, 10 predicted proteins | sample Bog_T0_3_FD_202130 | JGI IMG/M metagenome (GOLD analysis project Ga0302320, IMG submission 202130) | Peat permafrost microbial communities from Stordalen Mire near Abisko, Sweden - Bog_T0_3 | ecosystem: Environmental > Terrestrial > Soil > Wetlands > Peat | place: Sweden: Abisko, Stordalen Mire... | reverse complement strand
AAGTGGCTTCGGGCTTCAAATTGTGATCGTTCCAAGCGGAGGCTTGCACTTGATTGCCCTTCGGCGAGGAATCTGCCTGCGGAAGAAACTGACCACTGATCACTGACAACTGATCACTGTTTCAACCCGCTCCCAGCTCCCGCACAATGGCCACCGACGCCGACGCGCCAATGCGATTGGCCCCGGCCTCAAGCAGCGCCTTCACATCGCCCAGCGTGCGAATGCCGCCCGCGGCCTTTACTCCCACGCGCGCCCCGGCCACGCCGCGCATCAGCGCCACGTCTGCCGCGTTGGCGCCCGCCGTCGAAAATCCAGTGGACGTTTTGATAAAATCCGCGCCTGCCTGGATCGCAATCTCCGAGGCTCTCAGCTTCTCCTCCACATTCAGCAAACAGGTCTCCAGAATCACCTTGATCAGGGCCCCGTGATGGTGCGCCACCGTAGCCACTGCATGAATCGTTCGCTGCACGGCCGGGTAATTGCCGCTCTTCAGTTGGCCCACCGGCATCACCATGTCCAGCTCGCGCACCCCCAGCCGCGTCAGCGCAACCGCCTCCTGGCGCAGCGTCGACACCAGCGACGCGCCCAGCGGAAATCCGATCGCCACGCCCACTGCAACCCCTGTGCCTGAAACGAGGTTCACCGCCGTCGAAGCCCACATCGGGTTCACCATCGCGCAGGCAAAGCGGTAGCGGATGGCCTCGTCGCAAAGCTTCTCAACCTGCTCGCGCGTCGCCTCCGGCTTCAGCAGGGTATGGTCAATCACCGCGGCCAGCGCCTGCCAGTTGGCCAGCGTCTGCGCGGCAAACAATGCCGAATCGAAAGTGCCGTAGTCAAATTCCAGATCCGATTCCTGAATCGGCGTAATCCCAGACATCCGTCCTGCTCCTGCCCCGAAGGGAAACCGCTCCTGCACGCCCGTTTACCCGGCGCTGCACGGCTACTGAGTATACGGCCTGGCTCACCGCCGCACCAAATCGTTGCACGCAGTCGAGCGTGTGCGTGTTTCAATCGCGTGAAATGCGGCAACCCATCGCGGCGCTACCAGCCGTAAACCCGCGCGAAGGCTCGCCCTGGTTGGCTTATCGGCACTCCGGCACTGCCGCTTCAATCGCACTGCCGCCGCGCCGCCTTCACTCCCAATCCTAGACGGCAAGCCATAAGGTTTTCGTTGTGAGCGAGACTCCGCCCTGTCCTCCGGAAATTGCAGAAAATGCTGTAACTTCAATTCTGCGGCTCGCGAATCGGTACTTGCTGGTCGATCGTGAACTCAACCTTCAGCGATGCGCGCGCCGCGCCGAAACAAACAAAGGCCTTCCTGGCCGGCCCGCTGAATCCGTAGGACACATGGGCCAGGCCGTTCGGGTCCACCCGCGTCACCACCGGCGGGTCTGGGTCCACGTCGCGAAGATTCGCGGCATCCGTCAACGAGGCAGCCGCCGCAACCACTCGTTCGTGCAATGCGCTATCCAAAGCTACCGGGACTTGCAAGTCACTGTTCGTGTTGCTTCGGCCGCAGTCGGCTTTGAGGCCCGCAATCACGTTGTCTCGCATCACCATCTGTTCTTCCAGAATCGGATTGTCCCGGTAAACGCGGTAGAAAAAATCGTAAGCCGTCGACTTCCGGTCCAGAGGCCGGATCATGTTCACGTGATCCGAATGGATCTCTTGCGGCGGCGTGGTCACATCGCATCCATAGGTCGCGCTGAAGTAGCTCACCACGCGGGCATGGGTCCTCAAATAGCGGACAATCCCGCCTTCCGGCGCCGTGTCTTCCGATTCGTAAGCGCAGAAGCGATGAATGCCGTTGACGGAAGTGTTTCCGCGCCAATTGCCTTCCAGGTGGGGCAGCAGGGCGTTATCGCCCGCATCGCTGAGATCGTTGAGCAGCGGGTCCCGGTCGTAAAGGGATGCGATCCGGGCAATCAGCGAGCCTTCGTGCGGGGTTCCGTACGACACGATGAACCTCACTCTCGCCGCCTCCGCGGGATGTTTCAACAGCATCTCCTCAACCAGGATCCCGCCCAGGCTATGCGCGATGAAAACCACCTCGCGATGCTCCCAGACGCGGTCCTGCCTGAGGTGAGCGAAGAGGGTGTCAGCCAACTGGACGCTCGACATCCTGCCATTCGATGCTGGGGTCGGATACTCCGCAACTTCAACATCGGAATAGGCGAAGCGCGGGTCGGTGCGAATCATATCCGGCCAATAGGCGCCGTTCGCGGCCCGCCAGGACTCGTGGCTCCCGTGCAGGCCATGCACAAAGACAATCACTCTTGCCCGTGGGACAGATTGCGCACGGCTCTGTTGCAGATCGGCCTGGGGAAGGCACGGCCAGGCGGGCAAAAGGAGGAACAAGGCAACCGGAAGGATCTTGGTCTTTATGTCCATGCAACCGTTTCTATTCGTCTGGAACCTGAAATCCAGGTTCAATGGTGCGGATCCCGACGCGGTAAACCCAGTTTATCGTCAAATCTGGTTTCTTGACACCGCCCGCCAAACGGTGTCTACTGGCGTGTTGGTTGTGGTGAAGGAGTTCACCCTTAGAGCATTTCCGGGATACACGTAGTCGTTTTGAGGGGAGTGCCGGGTGGCTTTTCCTTGAGGAAAAAGCCACTTGGCTGCGTGGCTTCGGTCTACCGTAATCCCGAAAATGCTCAAACCGCTGTCCCTCTCCGATTGGCCGGACAGATGATGACTCCTGACAGGGAACCCTGTCGCGGCGTCATGTCCCGGCAAGCTCCCTGAATAAAAATCTAGGAGCACCTGCTCATGATGAATACCTGGGCACTTTCCGCGCTCTGGGTTGGCCTGGCCTTGGCCGCCACCCTGCTGGCCATCTGGTTCAAAATCTCCACGGCCCTCTCTGAGATCGTGGTCGGCACCGTCGCCCAACTCGTCATCGGCGCTTTCCTCGCTCCCGGCGGCCTGCTGGGCAACACCCAATGGATCACCTTCCTCGCCGGTACCGGAGCCATTGTGCTCACCTTTCTTGCCGGCGCCGAGCTCGATCCCGTCGTCTTCAAAACCAAGTGGCGCGAGGCATCGGTCATTGGACTGGCCGGCTTCTTTGGCCCCTTCCTCGGCTGCACGGCCATCGCCCATTACGTTCTCCATTGGGCCATCATGCCCAGTTGGCTCTGCGGTGTCGCGCTCTCCACCACCTCGGTCGCTGTCGTTTACGCCGTCATGCTTGAGCTCGGCTTCAACGTCACCGAGTACGGCAAATCCATCCTCGCCGCCTGCTTTATCAACGACCTGGGAACCGTCATCGCCCTCGGCCTCATCTTCTCCCCGTTCACCGTCAAGACGCTCATCTTTGTCGTGGTCTCCATCGCGGTCTTCGTCGCTCTGCCGTTTCTCACTCCCTGGTTCTTCCGCAAATACGGCGGCCGCGTCTCCGAGCTCGAAGCCAAATACATCCTGTTCTTCCTCTTTGCCATGGGCGGCCTGGCGCTATGGGCCGGTAGTGAGGCCGTGCTTCCCGCCTACATGATCGGTATGGTGCTGGCAGGCACCGTCGGCAAAGACCACAGCCTGATCCGCCGCCTGCGCACGCTCACCTTCGGCCTGCTGACGCCCTTCTACTTCATTCGCGCCGGCTCCTTTGTCTCCGTGCCGGCCATCGTCGCCGCTCCCCTCACGCTTCTGGTCCTGTTCCTCGCCAAATCCACCTTCAAAGCGGTCGCGGTGTACCCGGCCGTCCGCCTGCACCGCTACGACGGAAACTCCGGCGCCTACTACACGCTGATGATGTCCACCGGCCTCACCTTCGGCACCATCTCCGCCCTGTTCGGACTCAATCACCAGATCATCACCCAGGCTCAGTACTCTTACCTGGTGGGCACGGTCATTGCCAGCGCCGTCATCCCCACCGTCATCGCCAACTCGTTCTTCCTGCCCCGCCATCTCTTGCCCCACGCCCAGTCCGGCAAACAAGCGGAGCAGCCCATCCAGCGGCCGGTGGCCGCGGAAGAAAGCTAGGGTTTCGCCATGGGAAGCGCAGTCTTTGTCGGTTTTCAAAGAATCCTCGTCGCCTTCGATGCCTCTCCGCATGCCGAGCATGCCCTCGACGTCGCCTTGTCGATGGCCTCGGATATGAAAGCCAAACTCCTCGTCCTGGCCGTCATCCGTCCGCCGGAGCCCGCCGAGAGCGCGGAGTTCAACGCCGTCCTTGAAGAGGGCCGCGAACGCTTCGAGCGCAGCTTCGCGCCCGTCCGCGAACGCGCTAAACTCAAGGGAATTGAGCTGGAAACCGAGATTGCCGTCGGGCACCCGGCCGAGCAGATCATTCACCGCGCCGACACCATCCAGGCCAGTCTCATCGTCATGGGCAAGCGCAGCCACACCATCCTGCATCGCTGGATGCTAGGCTCAAATTCAGAGCGTGTTCTCAAGTACGCCAATTGCCCGGTCATGATCGTGCATTGATTCAGGGAGGGGAACAGCGTTGCAGAAATACCTGTTGATCGCGGTGGGCGGGGCGCTGGGCTCCATCGCCCGCTACTGGGTCGGCTCCACCATCGCCAACCGCATGGGAACAAAATTCCCCTACGGCACCTTCGTCATCAACATCACTGCCTGCGTCATCATCGGCTTCTCGCTCTCCTTCCTCGCCCGCCGCGCCGATCTCAATGCCGGTTGGCGGTTCCTTGTCCCTATCGGCTTCATCGGCGCCTACAGCACCTTCTCCACCTACGAGTGGGAGACGCTCTCCAACATCCGCTCCGGCGCATTCTTCATCGCCGCCCTCTATGCCGTGGGAAGCCTCATCCTCGGCCTTGCCGCTGTCTGGGGCGGTTCTCTGCTGGCGGAGATCCTCTGATGCGCCCACAGCAACCACGCTTCCGCCTGCTGCTCCTCATTCAGCGGCAGCGGCCCTCTATCTCGATTCCCCGCAATCAAACGCGCGATCCACTCCTCACGGAGGACCCATGCTGACTCCCGGCAAGGCCGTAAAGGTCTCCATCTATCTGAGCGACGGCGCAACCCATCACGGCGTCCCCGTCTACTCCAGCATCCTCGACTTCCTCTTCTATCGCGGCGTCGCCGGCGCGACCGTCCTCAAGGGCATCGCCGGATTCGGCGCAGATCACCACATGCACTCCGCCGCCATCGTCGAAATCTCCGATCACCTCCCGCTCAAGATCGAATTCATTGAGTCGCGTGAGAAGGTGGACGAGCTGCTCGGCAAGCTGGAAGAGATGGCCGGCAGCGGCATGATCGAAATCCAGGAAACCACCGTCGCCAAGCCCGCCCAGGTTTCAAAGCCCAAGCAGCCGATTGCTCCCGCGCATCTCAAGATCGAAGGCAAGGCCAAGATGATGCGCATTTACATCGGCGAGGCCGACCGCTGGAAAGACAAGCCGCTCTATAAAGCCCTCATCGAGGCCATGCGCGCCAACGACATCGCAGGAGCCACAGTCTATCGCGGCATCCTCGGCTACGGCGCTCATCGCCACATCCACAAAGACAAGCCGCTGCACCTGGCCCACGACAGCTCCATCATGATCTCGGCCGTCGACAGGGAAGAGAAGCTGCGCGGTTTTCTTCCCCTCGTCGAACAGATGGTCGAAGAGGGCCTTGTCGTTCTCTCCGACGTTGACATCATCAAGTACTCCTACCGCGCGCTTGACGTAGACGGCAAGTCGCCCGCGAATGCATCGAATCCCGCGGAGGCGCAATCATGAAAGAGCAGTTCTCAGCGCGCATGCTGCGCATTCATTTTGGCGAGGACGACAGGTGGCAGGGCAAGCCGCTGCATGAAGCCATCGTGGCCAAGTGCCTGGAACTCGGTATCGCCGGCGCAACTGTCTATCGCGGCATTGAAGGCTTCGGCGCCAGCACCCGCATCCACCATGCCAGCCATTTCATCTTTTCCCACGACGCGCCCATCCAGCTCACCGTCATCGACACCGAGGAGCAGGTTGAAAAGTTGCTGCCGCATCTCGACTCGATGGTCGAGGAAGGCCTCATCGCCATGTCGCGCGTTGAAGTGATTCGCTACACGCGCCAGCCGGCCAAAGCCTGATGCCCCGTGCCCCATGTCTGGATTTTCAGACATGGGATACCACAGACCTTACCGGGGCCGGCGGTCCACATCCGACCAACCGCAAATGAATGGGTGCCCCAGGTCTCGATTTTGAGACCTGGGATAGCACAACCCTGAGCCCCGGAGAATTGGGCCACTGGAACGGCTCGCTCGCGCGAGTCTTGCCCTCTTAACCGATCCGCCGCCGCCCAAGCCCCGATTCACTCCGCCGCATCCTCGGCCAGCGCCAACGCACCAAACAGCACGCTGTCATCCCCTAGCGCCGCCTGCGCCACGTCGATCCGCGTCCCCGGCCAGCCCGCCATCGTGCGCTTCAGCTCCGCCCGCAGCGGAACAAACAACGCATCCCCCGCCTTGCTGATGCCGCCGCCAATCACAATCCGCGCCGGGTTCAGAAGCATGATCACATTCCGCAGCCCCACGGCCAAATCCACCACGTAGCGGGCAACAAACTCCGGATCGGCCAGCAACTCCTTCGCCGGTCTCCCATTGTCGGCCTCGATCCACGTGCCGCAGCAGATGCGCTCCATGCACCCCTCGCTGCCGCACAGGCAGCGCGCGCCGCTGGGGCGCACGGTCATGTGGCCAATTTCCGCGGCGTACGAGTCGGCCCCGCGAAAAATCTTCCCGCCCGCAATCACACCGCCGCCGATGCCCGTCGAAATGGTCAGATACACCAGCGGGTCGCAGCCCACGCCCGCCCCATACCGCGCCTCGCCCAGCGCGCCCACGTTGGCGTCGTTGTCCATGATGGTTGGCACGCCCAGTTCGTCTTCAAGCCAGCGGCTCAGCGGGAACTGCTGCCAGTCGGCCACCATGTTTGACACGGTCGTTAACTGCGCCGCGAAGTCCACCGGCCCGCCAAACCCGATCCCGCAGCGCCCAAACCCGGCCTCCGCGCGCCACCGCTCGGCAAGCGGCAAAATCTGTTCCATCATCCACGTGCGCCCGCCGTCCCTATTCGTCAGGTGGCTCTCGCGCAGCGTGATCCGCTCGCCCTCAAACAGCGCCAGCGAGAATTTTGTACCGCCAATATCGATTGCAAGTGTATTCATCGTTCCGTCCCTAATGTCGTGTCTCAAAAAATCACAGCAAAACGCTCGCTGTCATCCTGAGCGAACGGGGCCCCGAACGTTCTTCAGTTCGGGGGTGGTGAGTCGAAGGATCTGCATTTGTTCCTCAAAGAAACTCACAGACATCCCTCCGGCCCGCGCTTGTCCTTCCCGCTCTCTGGCCCTATCCTGATTCTGCAACCGAATCCCGGGAGGCCAATGTCCTACTGCGAACAATATCGTACCCAACTGCTGGGCGTAATCGAGAGTCTCGATCTTTCCCAGGTCGAGACGGCCACCGCATGGCTGCGCCAGGCACGCGATGAGAACCGCCAGGTCTTCACCTGCGGCAACGGCGGCAGCGCCTCCACCGCCTCCCATTTCGTCACCGACCTGGTCAAGGGCGCCAGCTACGGCCACGAGCGCCGCTTTCGCATCCAGGCGCTCACCGATTCGCTCTCGACGATCACTGCCTACGCCAACGACGTTTCCTTTGACTCGATCTTTGCCGAGCAGCTCAAGAACCATGCCGCTCCGGGCGACCTCGTGCTCTGCATCAGCGGCTCAGGCAACTCGCCCAACGTGCTGGCCGCCGCGCAGGTTGCCCGCGAGCTCGGCTGCCGCATTATCGCCCTCACCGGCCGCGATGGCGGCAAGCTCGCTCCCCTGGCCGACCTCAACCTCGCAGTCGCCCATCCCCACATGGGCCGCATTGAAGACGCCCACCTTATCGTATGCCATATGATTGCTTACGGCTTTATGGACGCAGTCCCCGCATCCTCTTGAGCGGCGGCCTGAAAGGCTCCAGCGGTCATCTGAATTAGAGAGAGATTCCCCATGTCCTTCCCCGCAGCCCAAACCGGGCCCGTCGCGTCCGGCAACACGGGAGCGAACCGCGCCGCCCTCGGCATGGTTACCTCTCTGTTTTTCCTATGGGGATTTCTCACCGTCCTCAACGACGTCCTCGTCCCCCGCTTCCGCAGTGCCTTCACGCTCAACTACGCCCAGGCGATGCTCATCCAGTTCAGCTTCTTTGCCGCCTACGTCGTCATGGCGCTGCCTTCGGGCCGCCTGGTCAGCCGCATTGGCTACCAGGCCTCCATGGTCGTCGCCCTGCTCGTCGCCGGCACCGGCGCGCTGCTGTTTTTCCCCGCTGCCGTCGCGGCCTCTTACCCGCTCTTCCTCGTCGCCTTGTTTATCCTGGCCTCCGGCATCACCCTGCTTCAGGTCACCTGCAACCCGTACATGGCGGTGCTCGGCGCCCCTCAAACGGCATCGAGCCGCCTCAACCTTGCCCAGGCCTTCAACGCCCTGGGAGCGGCCCTTGGTCCCTGGCTCGGCGGACTTCTCATTCTCTCCATCACCCAGCATCAGCTAGCCGGCGCGGCCCCGCTCAATGCCGAGCAACACGCCGCATGGCGTCTCGCCGAGCTATCCACCGTCAAGCTGCCCTATCTCGGCTTCGCCGCTATCCTCTTCCTCTCCGCCTTCATCGTCTGGCGCTTCCATCTGCCCGCCGTGGCTGAAGTTGAAGACCATCACGCCGACCGCTTCATCGATGGCCGCATCGCCCGGAGCGCCTGGCACTACCGCCACCTCGTCCTGGGCGCCGTCGCCCTCGGCCTCTACTGCGGAGCAGAAGTCTGCATCGGCAGCTTCCTCGTCAACTTCTTCGGCCAGCCCGAGATTGGCGGCCTCGCCCTCGTCCGCGCCGCGCGCTTCGCCACCTACTACTGGACCGGCGCCATGGTCGGCCGATTCGTCGGGTCCGCGCTCCTGCGCCGCATCCGCCCCGGAACGCTGCTGGGCATTTGCGCCGTGGTTGCCTCGCTGCTGGTCTGCATCACCATCGCCTCCACCGGCGCGGTGGCCATGGGCAGCATCATTCTCGTCGGCCTGTTCAACTCCATCATGTTCCCCACCATCTTCACCCTGGCCATCGACGGCCTGGGCAAATTCACCAGCCAGGGCTCGGGTATTCTCTTCCTCGGCGTCATCGGCCCGGCCTTGCTTCCCGTCATTCAGGGAGCGCTTGCTGACCGCATCGGCATCCACTACGCCTTTGTCATTCCCGCCCTCTGCTACGTCTTCATCGTGTACTACGGATTCCGCGGCAGCCGCCACGCCTGAGCCGCGCCCATACTTTCTCTTGACAAACGCCGCTGGCCGACCATAATGTTAACGTTTTCAAGCGCAAGGACATTGAGAACGTGGCCTTTCTTGCCCTCGATATCGGTTCGTCTGAGCTGAAGGTTGCAATCTACGGCGCAGACGGCCAGTCTCTCGCCTCCGTCACCACCGAGGTCCAGGGCGCCGTGGTCAACGCCGGCCGCGCCGAGCTAGACCCCGAGCTCTTCTGGCGCTCGGTCTGCGACGCAATCTCACAGGTTTGCCGCCCTCACCCCACCCCGCTGCTGGCCGCCTCCATCTCCAGCCAGGGCGAGAGCTTCCTGGCCCTCGACCGCAACGGAAACGCCCTCGGCAACATCCTGCTCAACATTGACTCCCGCGCCCATACGGAAATGGCCGAGTTCGCCGCCCGCTTCGGCGCCGCAGCCCTCTATCGCCAGACCGGCCTTCCCCCGCATCCCATGTACACCCTGCCCAAGATTGCCTGGCTGCGCAACAACCAGCCGCAACTTTTTGCAAAGGCCGCGCGGTTTTGTTGCCTGGAGGACTACGTCTACCACCGCCTCGGCATCGAGCCCGCCATCGGCAGCCCGCTCGCCTCGCGCACCATGGCCCTCGACATCCACAGCAACCAATGGGCCCCTGAACTGCTCGCCTTCGCCGGCATCGCCGCCAGCCAACTCGCCCGCGTCCAGCCCTCCGGCACAGCCGTCGGCGTAGCCGCTCCCTCGATCGCCGCCGAGCTCGGCCTGCCTTCGGGAGTCGTCTGGTCCACTGGCGGCCACGACCAGGCATGCGCCTCCCTCGGCGCAGGAGCGCAGCAGGCCGGCACCGTCGCCGACGGGACCGGGACGTTTGAGTGCTTCAGCGCGCCCTCCGCCCAGCCGCTGCTCTCTGAAGCCGGCCTTGCCTCCAACCTGCCCTGCGAGCGCCACGCCATCGCCGGCCAGTTCCTCACCCTCGCTTACGGCCCCGGCGGCATCGCCCTCAAGTGGCTGCGCGACAACTGTAGTCTCCACCACGCCGCCCAGGCCGCCGCCACCGGCCAATCCGCCTACGAACTCATGCTCTCCACCGTGC
>Ga0302320_10030304_pt1 | contig 10315 bp, 6 predicted proteins | sample Bog_T0_3_FD_202130 | JGI IMG/M metagenome (GOLD analysis project Ga0302320, IMG submission 202130) | Peat permafrost microbial communities from Stordalen Mire near Abisko, Sweden - Bog_T0_3 | ecosystem: Environmental > Terrestrial > Soil > Wetlands > Peat | place: Sweden: Abisko, Stordalen Mire... | reverse complement strand
GATCTGCGGTTGGCGTGCGCGAGTCGAACGCGCGGGTTCGCGGTTGCGATGGCCCGACGCCAGAGCGGTTGCGCGCGAACATGCGGGAGGAGTCTCGCTCGCCATCGCGGCGCCGTATGACCAATTGTTCTTGGCGACCGAGGTTAACGAGTGGGCCGTGTGTGCGGCACTGGTCGAGCGGGATCCGGTCCGCTGGTCGGGCCTGGAAAGCGCGCTGGTCGAGGCGGCTCAGGAATCCGCCGGCAGTACGCCCAATCCCGCGTCCCACATTCAACCCGTACTGGAGGAATCGGCGGCACTCGTGCGCTTCGAGCGCCTCGCCGCGCTGGAAGGCCGTCCCACACTGCGCGCATTGCTTGAAGAAGCCGCGATCCGCGCATTACCGTATGTGGTCGACGAGACCGAACTGACTCTGGGCGCGGGCATCGGCGGGCGCACGTTTTCATTGACCGCACTACCGGATGTCGCCGAAGTCCGATGGCAGGAACTGCGCGACATTCCGACCGCCATCGTCACGGGCTCCAACGGCAAAACCACGACCGTGCGCGTTCTCGCCGCGTGCGCGAGACTGCAAGGGTGGCACACCGGCTATAACTGTACCGACGGTGTGTTTCTCGACGACGAAGCGTTGGCTACCGGCGATTACTCCGGTCCGGCCGGTGCCCGAATGGTAATGCGCGATCGGCGGACGCAGGCGGCCATTCTGGAGACGGCGCGCGGCGGCATACTGCGCCGTGGAATCGCGGTATCGCAGGCCGGCGCGGCTGTGGTCACCAACGTGAGCTCCGACCATTTCGGCGAGTACGGAATTCATGACCTCGAGGGACTCGCGCAAGTGAAGCTTGCCGTCGCGGCGGTCGTCGGGCCGGGCGGCCTACTGGTCTTGAACGCCGATGATTCGTTGCTGCGCTCTCAGGCTGAAGATCTATTGCGGCGCTACGGCCGCAGACCATCGCTGGGTTGGTTTTCGGTCGGCCCGGATCAACGAATGTTGCACGAATTTCGCTCGAGCGGCGCCTCCACCTGCGGCGTGCGCGAGGGCCGACTGAACCTGAGCCACGAAGGCGTCGAACACGATCTAGGGCCCATCGCCGCCATGCCCTTGTCCATGGGGGGTATCGCTGCCTACAACGTCGCGAATATGGCCGGCGCTGCCCTGGCCGCCGTGGCAATCGGCATTGCACCGGACACGATCGCTGCGGTCCTCGGGAGCTTTGGTGGCAATCTCACTGACAATCCCGGCCGAATGATGCGCTTTGAGCTGCACGGAGTAACCATACTCGTCGACTACGCCCACAATCCGGAGGGCCTGCGCGTCTTTCTGAAAGTCGCCGATCATTTGCGAGGGGACACCGGCCGCCTCGGATTGTTGCTCGGCCACGCTGGAAACCGCAAAGACGCCGACATCGAGGAATTGGCCCGGGTCGCCGCTGAGTTCCAACCGTCCCTCGTGGTAGTGAAAGAGGATGAAGCACACCTGCGGGGCAGAATGCCGGGAGAAATCCCCCGCATCCTGCGCGCCGAGCTCGAGCGCCTGGGATTTCCGGATTCCGCGTTGCCCATGGCGAACAGCGAGTTCGAAGCGGCGCATTGCGCCCTCGGCTGGGCGCGGCCCGGCGACGTACTGGCCTTTCCGGTCCACTCGTCGAGCGCGCGTGCCGCGGTGGTCGCCATGTTAAGCAAGCGATGAGCTTTTCCGGATCATAGGTGCCCCTGGCGGTCGCCTCGCTCTCAGCCCCTCCCCTTCGTCGCGCTTGCACTCAGGGTGATGCCGGAAATTTTCCATTCACGAAAATATCACCCTTGCATATCCACCGTCCGTCTTCTCTGGCCCAGGTAAATAGAATCCGGATCGGCGACGGCGGGTACAACGACTTCTTGTCGGCCTTGGGATAGCTATAGAAATTCGCCCAATCCCAACCCGCATTTCCGTTGACGTAGCTCCTGACGGATTCGATGCGCACTGTCGGAACATCCTTGACGTACTGTTGATAAGCGGCGCGAAACTGCTCTCGGCCGATCATGGTATCCGGATCGCCCTCTCCGACCGATATAGCATCCGCCGAGTAAAATTTCGTCACGATCGACTCCGCGTCGCCCGCGGCCCAGGCCTTTTCCTTCATGTCATAGAGCCTGCGAATGGCGCGCTTGAAACTATCCGTTTCTTTCTGCGACGGTGGTGCACGGTCTGGCACCGCCGGGCTCCGGGCCATCGCGCCCGCCGCCATCGACAATGCCAGTAGGCAAGTCACCAATCTGCGGGTACGAATACGGATCATGCAGGCGTCCTATAATTGCACGTTCAGATGACTTCGAGGATTTGCTGCCCTGCACGCTCACCCTCCTCCGCCGCCGTCTCCCACATTTGGGCGCCGGACAATTCGGAATGGCCAAATGTCAGGCGGTTGAATCGCTTGCGCAGCACTTCTTTCGGCGCCGGCTTACCGTCTTTGCCGAAGAAAAATCCGGGCGGATCCACCACATAGGCATGTCCCCATCGATTGGTGATGATTCCTGCAATGTCGCGATTGGCATCGAAGCCGTAGTCGCCGAACATCTTGGTGAACTGTGTCCGTACAGCGGTCTCTATTTGGGCATAGGACATGGCAAAGAGCTGCATGCGCGCGGCGGTGCACTGCTGTGGGAAGGGCACGCCCGGAAGCGGAAATGGATTGTACATGGTAAGTACGACCGGCTTTGACGGGTCGAGAGGCTGGGTGACCTGTCCGGGAATCTCGAGATTCCGCCGCAGGCTTACCCACCAACCGAAACCTTCAAACCATCGCGCCGACGCAATGCCCAGCTTATCGAGAAATTTCCAGTTCCTGAGCGCCACGTTCACCGTCAGCATGGGGGCGTGATGGAATCCGTTCATCGCTTCACGATAGTCGGGCGAAATGTCCTGACAGATGTGACGATTGGCGTGCTGCTGTCCGCACAAAATCACACCCTTGGCACGAACCCTGTACAGCTTTCCATTGCGCGAATAAGTGACTACAACGTGCTTCGCCGAATCCGGCGCCCCCTCGTGAACGACGCTAACCACGGTCGATGACAGCCGCATGCGGACCGGCTGATTGGCTCGATCGAGCTGATCCCATTGAACGGGACCGTTGAGAATGTCCGCCATGTTGTATTCGCCCTTCAGCGCGGCGGGCAGAATTTTCTTGAGAAAATGCCGCGCCGTGCCGGCGTGACCCCCCGGGAAACTCGCCAGATAGATCTCGTCCGTGGGATCGACTCCGCCCGTCTGATACCTGTAATACCCATTCACTCCCGGTTGGATGAAATTGTAGGCCGAGTACGCGGATATCACGTCCGCGCTCAAGCCGCAGCCCATCGCACAGGTCATTGGGTTCAAATATTTCAGGACATCCGGAAGTACTTCCTTGTCGATTCCAACGACATTCGTCAAGAAATCGGCATAAGTCATGCTGTCGAGCCAAGACTCCCAGTCCGCGCGCCGCGGCGGTGTGCGATACAACTCCATATCGACCAGCGCTTTTTTGGCCGCATCGGATATTGGCGCGTGTTTGAAGCCGTTCCGCCATGGATTTTTGACCCATCCGTGACCCTCATAGTAAAAGCCCGTGTCCGAACGCTCCCAGGCGACATGCATCGGGCTCCACGCATCTTCGGGCACCAGGATGTCCTGACTCATACCAGTGGGCTTCTGATAGACGAACTCCTCCGGAAACCCAAGGTCGTTCGCAAAATGCGTCCACATTCCCGCATCCTTGGCCTTATTGAAGGGCACCACGATGCCGGTGGCGCCCTGGGGCGCGGTGAGGTGATAGCCGTCAACCTCGAACTCGTTTTGTTTGGCCTCGCCGCCGAATATCGGATGTTGATCCAGCATCAAGACGGTGGCGTTAGGCGCACCCTTTCGGGCGGCCCAGCAAGCGGACAGTCCTGCCATGCCGCATCCTACGACGACTATGTCAGGACTTTCACCGGTATCCTCCGCCGCGCGCAGCATCTTCTGCCACTGTTGGTTGCGGATTCCGCCATGCGCAGCATTCACCACTTCATGTGTATTGCCGTTCGAGCGCGCGTAATCGCCGATTCCACCGGGGCCTGTCCAATCAGGACCGAGACCGGTCATGGGCGATTGAACAGTCTGTGCCGCCGCCTGCTTGACCGCGCCCGGAGATGCCATGCTGAGAAGCGCTGCGCCCGCGCCCATCAAAGTTCCACCGACGAAATCGCGCCGCGTCACGCCGCTCAGGGCGGCGGCGCTCGACGCATCGCGTGAAGACCCGCTGATATCCCCCGATCCGAGGCCCGCTTCGCCATTGTCAGTACTACTCATGCAGTGCTCCAAATATGAGAGGGTCGAAGTCGCCGGCGCTAAATCCGCTATAACCGTATCACTCGTAATACCAAGTCATTTGACTTGGTTCGAAGAGTACGTCGTAAATCCGGCGTCGTCAATATCGCGTCCAAACGCTATACTCACACCGTTGCCACCCTGAGGCTCATGCGAGCAAACGCGCCGACATTGATATCCCATGCGATTTACGATTCATTCGCCGCAACATAGGCCTTATGACGAGGGCGCCGGCACCCTGAAAGTGGTGCGCGCGGCAAAATCGGTATTCCTACGATTTGGAGCAGCGAAATTCAGCATTCGTGGGGTGGCCAAGGAGGCGAAAATGAGCATGGGAGCAATCCAGCATTTCTATCCCACTCGGGATCAACTCGTGGCTGCGATGCTCGAGTACGTCACCAACGCGTACGAAACGGAATGGGAGCGGGTTTCCCGGGACTTTCCATTCAACGGTGAAGATCGCCTCGTACACGCGATCGACTATCTTGCCGCCGACATTTTGCAGCAGGAGACGCGGCAATTCTTCTTCGCTCTGTGGTCGCTCAGTTGTCACAACAAGTTTGCGGCGACACTGCAGGAGGAAATGTATGCTCATCACATCAGAAACATGGGGACTTTTGTCGGCGCGGCAAAACCCCAATTCAGCGAGCGGCAATGCGTCGAGGCTGCGATGCAGATCGTTGCTCTCATCGAGGGCCTGATGCTGTTTACGGCACCCGGGACAAGGCACTTGAGTTCTCGCGCCTCTCTGGTCCGCTTGCTCAAGCGCACCGTGAGGAAGCTGCTCTTGTCGGATGAAGCCGCGGATTTATCGGCCGACACCATGCACGAGCGATCGCTGACGCTAAAGGAACATAAGTCATGACCGCAGAGAAAACGACAATGGCCTGCGGCGGGCGGGTCTACGGCCTGGGCGTGATGGCGTTGGGCCTGGTCTGCCTGGCGTGGGGAAGCTTCGACTCGGGACAGCCGGTACCCAAGGATTTTCCCGCTCGCGTCGCCCTGGCCTATGCCGCCGGGGCATTCATGTTCGTTGCGGGCGCTGCCGTCGAGTGGCGTCGGACCGCAGCCTGGGGCGCCGCGGCGCTCAGCGCCTATTACGCGCTCATAGTCGTCATCCTGATGAACGGTCGGGTGTTGCTGGGCAATTTCACCGAGTACGGTGCCTACAGCGGCGCCGCCGAGCAGCTCGCCATCGCTGCGGGCGGCCTGATCGTCTACGCGGCCGGCGCCAAGATCGATACGGCCCTGGCCGCGCGCCTCACGCGCCTGGGCCAACTGACTTTCGGCGTTTGCGCAGTGCTATTCGGCGGAGCACATTTTTTCTACATGAACCTCACCATCCCGTATGTCCCCAAATGGCTGCCGCCTACGCAAGAGTTCTGGGCTTACGCGACCGGGCTGGGCCACATCGCGGGGGGCGTTGCGATCCTGACGGGCGTGCAGGCCCGCCTCGCCGCAATCTTGCTGACCCTCATGTACGCGTGCTTCACCCCGCTGGTACACCTGCCGATGCTCCTGGCCGATCCGTCCAGCCACTTTAACTGGTCCGAGAACGCCTTGAATCTCGCGCTGGTCGGCGTCGCCTGGGTGGTGGCGGACTCGCTGGCGCGGCCAAGGCACCGATAGCGACATCGGTGCCCATATCCGCGCGCGAGATATCGGCTCTCCCGGCCCATTGGCGCCGCTAGCGCGTCTCGTATAATGTTGGCCGCAAGGCCCCGAGTTTGGGTGCTTACCTCAAATTGCCTATGAAACTACGTGAAAGCAACCTCGCAAAGCTCCGCCAACACCACTTCGATGTGTTGATCGTTGGAGGCGGCATCAACGGCGCGGTCAGCGCGGCGGCGCTCGCCGGCAAAGGCGCTCAAGTCGCGCTGATTGATCGTGGCGATTTCGCCGGCCTTACCAGCATGAACTCGTCCAACCTCGCCTGGGGTGGAATCAAGTACATGGAAACCGCGGACTTCGCGCTGGTGCGTAAACTCTGCATGAGCCGCAACCATTTGATGCGCAGCTACCCGTCAACGGCGCAAGAGATTCGCTTCTTCACGACCTTGACGAAGGGCTTCCGCTATCCGCCGTGGTATCTGCTGATGGGGGCGTGGCTATATTGGTTGATCGGCAACGGGTTCACCCGAACGCCGCGATTCCTCGCGCCGGCGCGCATCCGCAAGGAGGAGCCGATCGTCGATACCGACAACGTCACCGGCGGCTTCGAGTATTCCGATGCGTATCTGCACGACAATGACGCGCGTTTCGTCTTCAACTTCGTGCGCGCCGCATTGAATCGCGGCTGCGTCGCCGCCAACTATGTCGAGTCGCTCGGTGCGCGGCGCGAGGGGAATTGGTGGGTCGCGCGTGCCCGCGACGTCATCGACGGCTCCGAATTCGAGATCCGCGCCCGGGCCTTGATCAATGCAGCCGGTCCATACGTGGATGCGCACAATTTGCTGACGGGTGAGAAGACCGAGCACCGCCACGCGCTTTCGAAGGGTATCCATCTGATTGTCGACCGCTTGGTCAACGAGCGCCGCGTCCTGGCGTTCTTCGCCGACGACGGACGCCTATTTTTCGTGATTCCGATGGGCACCCGCACATGCATCGGTACCACCGATACGCCTGTGAGCGACCCGACAATCGGCATAACGGATGCAGACGTCAGTTTCGTACTCGACAACATTAACAAACGACTGAAGCTGGCCCGGCCGCTCGCGACTGCGGATATCATCGCCACACGATGCGGCGTGCGCCCGTTGGCGGTGAAGGGTGAATCAGGCGGCGGCCGTGATTTTCTGCACCTGTCCCGCAAGCACGTGGTGGAAATGCGTCGCGAGCACGCCCATATCAGCATCTTCGGAGGCAAGCTGACCGATTGCCTGAACGTCGGCAACGAGGTTAGCGAGTTGGTGCGTTCGCTCGGCATCGCAATACCGTACCCCAATTACAAATGGTACGGCGAGGCGCCCGACGCGGTGCGCGAGGAGTTCTTCCATCAGGCGCGATTGCAGCATCTCGACGACTACACCGCGCTTGAATCGTCCGAGCCTCTCAGCACGCGGCTATGGCGTCGCTATGGGAGTGAAGCTCTCGGCCTGCTGGAGAACATCCGCGAGGATCCCCGTCAAGCCGAAGTGCTCATCAAGGGCACTGAGTATCTACGCTGTGAAGTTGCGCAGGCGGCGCGACGGGAGATGATAACCAAGCTCGAGGACTTCTTGCGGCGTCGCTCGAAGATCGCGCTCGTCGTGCGCAAGGATGATATTCGACGTTCGCCCGGTTTGGCTGAGGCCTGTGAATTGCTGTTTGGCGATCAGGCTACCGCCAAACTTGCCGAGTACTTCGATGCAGCGGAACGCAAGGAAGGGTTGCGCAGCACGCCGATCATGCCGTAGAGCACCATGTTGGCGTCAGTGGCACCGAGGCTGTAGCGTCGATGTCTGGAATCGACTCCCGAGTTACAGTTGTAACTGCGATTGGGCGATCGTGTCGTGACGACGAGGAGCGCGCAGTCAATTGGCTCTCAGCCGGACCAGCGGGAGAGGCGCAGGTCCTTCCAGGTGCCGCCGCCTGCATAGCGCTCAGGAAACAGGACCTTTGAACGCGGGTCCTCTGCGGTATCGAGTTGCAGGACCATCCACTTCGGATACGGGACGCCGGGATCCGACGCTGCATCCAGAAGACGGACATCTTCGTCCGAGAGCCGCAGTTCTAGGGCACCGATGTTATCCTCGAGTTGCTCGAGCTTCCGGGCAGCGACGATCACGCTGCTGACGGCCGGACGTCCCAGCACCCACGACAGCGCAACCCGCGCCGGGTTTGCGCCATGGCGGGCGGCAACCTCTTTCAACACTTCCACGACACGGTAGCCCATCTCTTTGTCGAAGGGCACGAAGGCACCGGCCTCCGCGAATCGGGTGCCGGCAGGGGTAGGGTTGCTGCGGCTGTACTTGCCCGAAAGGAAGCCACCGGCAAGCGGACTCCATACCAGAATGCCGATGTTGTGATACTCGGCGAAGGACTGGAACTCGTGTTCGAGACCCCGGCCGACGAGACTGTAGTACATCTGTGCCGTCACGTATTTTTCCAACCCAAGACGCTCCTGCTGCATAATCGCGGTGGCCGCCTGCCACGACATGAAGTTGGATAAGCCGATATAGCGGACCTTCCCCTGCCGCACAACATCGTCGAGCGTGCGCAGCGTCTCCTCCAGAGGCGTGTTGCTGTCCCATCCATGCACCTGGTAAAGATCGATATAGTCGGTCTGAAGCCGTCGGAGACTGCCCTCCACTTCGCGCATGATGTTCACGCGTGTCGCGCCGCTTCGATTGAAATTCTCGCTCATCGGGAGCCGGACTTTGGTGCCCAGGACGATTTCTTGCCGCACGCCTTTCAAAGCATTGCCGACCAGAGTCTCACTCTCCCCGAGGCTGTACACATCCGCCGTATCGAAGAAGTTGATTCCCCTGTCCAGGGCCAACTCAACCATGCGCGTTGTGTCCTCCTGACCGAGGTTGCCCATGTTCATCCTGCCGCCGAATTGCATTGAACCGAGCGCCACCTGGCTCACAATGAGTCCCGAATTACCCAATTTCCTGTACTTCATCGCGCATACCCCTTGCGTTGCGAACCCCTAAACTGCGCGTCGCCCGTGTCTCGTGCGTTACAGGAGGAAACTTTTACGTTACGGATGAAATTGTGGCGCCTGCATATTGCGGTCGATCGTGGCTGTTGAAAACGACGGTGGGAATCAACTCCTAAGCTTTCGCGACGTCGGGTGAGAAGGCGCTTGTGGGCGGTGCCATCAACCGCGGACTTAAGGCGACTTTCGGGATTTCTCGGTCAGGAACAGCAACTGCCGCTGCCTGTCACGTGTCTCTTTTGCCGGCACACCCGCGTCCTCGGCAAATTCTGCCCAGCGCTTGATTGCCGAGCGCACCTGGACAATGACTTGCGGTGCGGTGCCAATGGCGAAGCGGTCGGCGACTGCCAAGAGATCCAAGTAGGTGATGTCTTTGAACTTTCCGTTGACGGACATCAGATGTTGGTTGGTCCATTCACCCGCAGGGTTGTGGGCAAAAGTCACATCGTAAGCAGGGGCTAATTCCCAAATGCTTCCTCGCCGGAGGAGAAAGGAGAAATTTTTGGTGTGGTCATCGCAGTTGCGACCCATCACGTTGAAGACCATTCGGCGAAACGCTTCTTCTTGGTCCTTATAAGGCAGGCGTAACTCGCGCATTGTGCCAAAAAGTTGCGCGTAGGAGTTGGTTCCCTTCTGTTTGTAATCCAGATGGGCCATCGCGCACAGGGTCTGCATGTGATGCCGCACGTCGCCGTCAACTCTGTCGAAACGACGCGTCATGAAGTGCGCACGGCCATTCTCGTCCAGGAGCCGGCTTTCGGAAATATTGATCCCTGCGGCGCGCGCCATCAGAAAGTACGCGTACTCGATGCGCCCATAGTGAGTGGAGGTGCCGAGCTCCTGGTCCGCCCCCATGCCATCAAATTTTAACAACCAGTGCTCAAAGCCACGGGGAGCCGCCAATTGCCCGGTGCGTATCTCCTGAGTTGTCGGATTCCAGGCAATCACCGCTTTCGCTCGAGCACCGCCGGCGGAGGTACCCACTTCGATGATGGTGCGCAGGGCCGCATCGGCGGCGTCTTCGGCCGCGATATCCCCTCGCACAGCACGCCCGGCCTCATCCACCAACTGACTTAAGTGGATCGGGGTGGGAGTGCGGGTCGCTGGGCCACGGGCGGGGTGAAATGTCAGTGCGCCCATGGCTCGGTTACTCATACAGGCCAACCGGTCCAGGGGAGTGACGGCGGCAGCGGAGATGCCGCGATCGGCCATGTACTTGTTGATCAGCGCGTTGCCGAAGTCATCTGGCAGCGCATCACTCAGAAGGGCTGGCAGTCGCTTGTAGGTCACTTCCGGCAGGTCCGGAAATATGAAGGTCCGCTCCTCGCTGATGGGCATGTGGA
>Ga0302320_10030302_pt1 | contig 10315 bp, 10 predicted proteins | sample Bog_T0_3_FD_202130 | JGI IMG/M metagenome (GOLD analysis project Ga0302320, IMG submission 202130) | Peat permafrost microbial communities from Stordalen Mire near Abisko, Sweden - Bog_T0_3 | ecosystem: Environmental > Terrestrial > Soil > Wetlands > Peat | place: Sweden: Abisko, Stordalen Mire... | reverse complement strand
ACGCGAGAGAAAAAATTTCCATCTCCTACGCCGACATCGCCGCCCTCGCCTTCACCGGACGCGACACCGCCGCCGGAAAAAGCTGGGAAGCCTGGATGAAAAAATACGCGGCCAAAAAAGCCGCCGGCGAAATCAACATCGCCCTCGAACCCGAACCGCTGGACTAATTGTCATCCTGAGCGAAGCGAAGGATCTCCCTCACTGAAATCTATCGTCGGAATAGTTCTCAGCGCGCCGACTCCCGCTCCCACGGCTGCGGAACCTTCACCCAAGCCATCCCCGCCGCCTTCGCCGCCTCAATCCCCATCTCCGTATCCTCGAAAACCAGGCACTTCTCCGGGGCCACTCCCAACCGCGATGCCGCCAGCAAAAACGCTTCCGGGTCAGGCTTGCTCTTCGTATAGTCCCCCGCGCAAACCAGCGTATCGAAACGATCCAGCAATTTCAGCGTAACCAACGACGCCGTCACGGACTCCCGCGTGCTCCCCGAAACCACCGCGAAGGGAATGCGTCCGTGCGCGCCATGCACATGTTCCAAAACCTCTGGGACCGCGGCCAGTTCCGGCAGAAGCTGAAAATAAAAATCTTCCTTCCGCCGCTCCACCAAATCGACTGGCATCTGCAAACCATGCTTCCGATTCAGCGTGGATATGATCTCGGAGACCGGCATCCCGCCCAGCGAATAAAACAATTTCTCTTCGAAGTCGCAATTCCACTCCGCGAGAGCCTTCTTCCAAGCCCGATAGTGCAGCGGCATCGAATCGGCGATCGTCCCATCGCAATCGAACAAATACGCTTGAAATTCGCCCTCGGGAACTTTCAGTTTCATCTGCAGAAATCTTTTTAGTTTCGTGCGCCGCGATTCACGTTCTTTACAATCTCGCCCGTCACTTTTTTTGTGGGGTCCCGCCGGCCTTCGCGCCGCCTGAAAAGTTCAATCCATCGATCAACTCGCCCACCTCATCTTCCGTGCCGCCGATAAAAGTAAACGACAGGGCAAACCCGCGCGCCAGTATGACCAAGGTCGATTGCCGCATGACCCGCGAAGCGACATCCTTCTGAAAATCGGCGCGCGCCATGGTTTTAGCGCCCAAAGCAATTTCATAGGGCGGATTCACAGTTTCAAACCCTTGGGCTTCGGCGATCTCCGTCACCGGACCCAAATATTGTCCCGCCTCTTTCAATCCGGGGTAAGACGATGCACTCTCCGCCGCAATTAGGATCGAAGAATTCACATCCTCGCCTCGCGCCATCGGCGGCCGCGCGAAGGCCGCCAGCAGCACGCGCCCGGAATCAGCTTTCGAGCCGCCCTCGGGGCGCTGGTTCATCTCCTCGGTTCTTAGCACCCAACCCGCGGGAATCTTGCAGGAAAATCCGAAGCTGGAGTTGCGGTAGACTCCCCCGCTTACGGAACCGGCATCTGGCAAATCCGCCCCAGGCGCGGCTTTTGGCCCATGATGAACCGAGGGATTGCCGGAGGGATTCGACTGCACCTGGGCCGCGGCGCGGCCGCGACCCAGCAGAGCTAGCGATAACAATCCCATCCAGACAACAACGGAGCAAACCAGCCGCAAACTCATCTGAATAATGTTACAGGAATGCTCTCACGGGCAGGTTAGCTGCGCGGTCTTCAGAAGCGAGTCGCCGCACGGATTGCCATAGACGGTGGCCACCAGGCATTCGACCTGAGGAGGCTTGGCGTACTCAGGAATCCAGGCTCCAACGGTATAGGTACCGCTCGCCGCAGACGTGCACCGCGCCAGGCCTGTGCCATCGACGGTTACCTCAGTGGTGAGCCTGCCGGAAGAATCAGCGACTCCCCAAGTGGCTTCCACTGGGTTTACCGAAGTCGGCACCGTGTCATAAGTCGCCGCGGCGGTGAACTGGACCTGCCCATTGGCGGGTGCGGTCGCCGCAGCAGGCGTGACGGTAAGAGTGAGCGCTTGACGCTCCGGAATTGTGCTGCAGGCAAGAGTGATCGAAGCGGCAAACGCCAAAAAAAACAACCGCAGGAAACCCCAAGATCCTGTCATAGGAACCTCCTGCCAGCGGCAACCCGCGCGAACGAAAAAAGTTTCGCTACGGCACTGTCCTCCGCGCCGTTTTTCCGCCCGCAGTTTTGTAATCCGCCGGATACAGCACCACGCACCGGTCGCGGCCTTCGCCATCGCTCTCGGTGCGCAGATCCGCTTCATCGCGTAGCACCAGGTGCACCATGCGCCGCTCCCGCGACGACATCGGAGCGAAATGAAAAGGCGCGCCCGTCTGCCGTACTTTTTCCGCCGCCACCTGCGCCGCCATGCGCAACTCCTGCAGCCGCAGCGACCGCTGGTTCTTGCAATCGAACGCCAGCTTCTCGTGCTCGCCGGGAGGCACACGCAAGATTTCGAACGCCAGCAACTCCAGCGCCCGCAGCAATTCGCCGCCGCGATCCAGCAGCAGCGCCGCATCCGGGCCGGAAAAGTCGACAAATATTTCCGGTTTCTCCCACTCGCTCAGCGCCGGCGGATCCACCACGATGCGATACTTCAGGTGAAGGCCGCCATGGGTGACGACCGCCTGCAAGAATTCGTTAATCCTGTTCGCAGCAGCAACTTTATCCATAAGAAAGCTCTCAGCCGTCAGCCCTCAGCTGTCAGGAAAATCCCAACTCACAATCGACCGCCGGCACCGCCACGCTCGGACTGAAAGCTGATAGCTGACAGCTGACAGCTATTTCTCCTTCTTCCTCGCCCGCTTTTCCAGCATCTCCCGCATCTCTCGCCCCAGCTTCGTCCGATTCATCACCGCCTGTTGCGCCATCGAAATCAAATTGGTTTCCGCATAATACAAATTCAACCCGGCGGCAAAGTTGAAGAATAAAAATCCCATCATCAGCGGCATCATCCACGTCATCATTCTTTGTTGAGCGGGATCCATGCCGGCGGCCTGCGGCGTCATGCGCTGCATGGCGAACATGCTGGCCACCATCAAAACCGGCAATATGAAATAAGGATCACGCGCCGAAAGGTCCGTAATCCACAACCAGTGCGCATGCCGCAGGTCCAGCGCGATCCCCAGCATCCGATAATAAGCGATCAGGAACGGAAACTGAATCAGCAGCGGCAAACATCCGCCCGCCGGATTCACTCCCTCCTTCTTATAGAGCGCGCTGATCTCTTCATTCATCGCCGCCTTGCGCGGATCGCGCAAAGTGTACTTCTTGTATTTTTCCTGAATCGATTTGATCTGAGGCGCAACCCGCTGCATCTTCAGCATCGACTTCATCTGCGTGATGCGCAGCGGCAGCAGCGCGACCGTAATTATCAAAGTCTGAATAACGATCGCCCATCCCCAGTTGGGCACAACATGTTTATAGGTCCACTTCAGCCACAGAAACAGCGGCCGCGAAATCAGTCCCCACCACCCGAAATCCACCGTCCCACGCAAATCAGGATTATCGTTCCGGATCGTCGGTACCTGCACCGCCTCCAGCGAAGCCAGCTCTTTCGGCCCGACATACAAACGTTCCGTCGTCGTCCCGCGCAGATCGCCCACGGCCGCGCCCAGCACGTCGACGTTTACCGTTTCCTTCGACTCCGCCTTCTGCGGATCGCGCGTCACCTGCATCGCATTTCGCAACGTAACCATCGCCGCAGTGTTGGGATTGTCCGGAATAAAGATCGCAGTGAAATATTGGTCGCCCGCTCCACCCCATTCAAACGGCCCGCGAATCGTGCTTCCGCCGCTCACGTTCTTCATGGCGAGCCGCGTGATAAAGCTGGGAAACACCAGCGCCGTGTGCTCCGTCGAAGCGTCATTGTGGTAGTCGATGCGCGCTGCCGCAAACGATGCCGCAGTAAGCTGGTCGCCAAATCCCGCCGGCCACGCCGGCGCCGCAAAAATTTCAGCTCCCTTATAGACCACGGATGTTTCCACATTCAACACGTAGCCGGAATCGAAACGAAAACTCTTTCGTACCACGACATCATGGTCGGCGTATTCGAATGTGATCTGCGCCGGCGCACTCACCGATCCCTCACTCGAAGCCACGTACAGCACGGAGTTCAACTTGCTTCGCAGCGAGTCATCGCCCGAAGCCGAAGGATAAGTCCACAACGAAAGCGGATAGCCATACTTCTCCGCCGCCGCACGGTCCACCAAGTCCAGCGGCCCATTCTGCGCGTCGTTATCGAACTTTTTCAGAATCCAGGATTTCACCTGCGCGCCGCGATTGCTGAATGTAACTTTATAAAGATCGCTCTCGATGACAGTTTCAGTTTCGCTCGCAGCCTGCTTGCTGGCCGGCGGCGCGGTCACGGCAGCGCTGGCAGGGGTCGCTGTGCTGGCCGCAGGCGCAGCCGCGCTTTGCTGCGGCAAAGAAGAAAAAGAAGAAGAGGATGAGGAAGAAGTGGAAGACCCAGATTGCTTCTGCGGCGCCGCCGGAGCTTGCGGCATATATTTCTTCAGCAGCGGCTGGAAAATCATCAGAACCACGAACGTCAAAAGAAAAACGAGCAGCAATCGTTTTTCTGCGCCCGGCTCTTGTTGAGGATTTTGAAAGTCGGCCAAAAGTTTTTCTTATCGCCTCAAATTCTTGGCGCGCCCGCGCCGGTCTTCTCTAGATACTCTCCAGCCAGGCACTGCCCGCCAGCGCACCGCCCAACCGCCGCTCGCACTACGGGGTCATACCCCGATCCCGCCAATGGATGACAACGCAGTAACCGCCTCATCGCCAACCATCCTCCGCGCAGTGCGCCATATCGCTCCACCGCTTCCATGGCGTACTCCGAGCAGCTCGGCACATAGCGGCAAGCGCCGGGAAACATCGGCGAGATTGCCCACTTGTATGCCCGCAAAATTTGCAGCGTCACGATTTTGCCGAACTGCATCATGTCTTGGGTCTCACGAATTCGTTTTCTGCGGATTTTTCTGTCGCGGATGGCCGCTCAACAGCTGCAACGGCAACTCCGGCGCTCGCGGGTTTGAATTCTTTCCCCGATTTCTGTTCAATCACCGCAAAGGCTCGTTTCACTTCCTTCAGCACGTCGGCGAAATCCGCGGTCAGCAAAGCTTTCTTCGGATTGATCACCACATCCGCCGCCACTCCCGTCGCCGGGCGCGATATCCGTACCGCCTCGCGCAAACGCCGCTTCATGCGATTGCGCACGACCGCCCCGCCCAGCACTCGCCCCACCGTGAATCCAATCCGCAACCCGTGTAGAGCGGGCGCCCCCGCCCGCTTCTTTCCGAGAACGTGAAGATCCGGAGCCTGCGAATCTGCAGCATCCGCCTCCGGCCGCGCCCAATAAAACACCGTCATCGACGCGGAGAAATGCCGCCGCCCCTGCTTGTACACGCGTTCGAAATCCGCATGACGCAGCAATCGCGCCGTGCGCGGAAATCGAACTGCTTTCTTTGCGGGCATAGTCTCCGGTCCACTTCATCCGGTCCAACTTCGTCCGGTCAAGCTGCATCCAGTCGAGACGGCGGCCATAGCCACTCTCGATATCGACTCTAAATGGAAGCGACACCAGAAAAGTTACTCGCGGAATCCAGGCTTCACGGAAACCCGTTTCCGTCCCTTGGCGCGGCGGCGGGATAACACCTTCTGGCCGCCCTGGGTCTTCATGCGCGTGCGAAATCCATGCTTCTTCACTCGCTTGCGCCGGTTCGGTTGGAATGTTCGTTTAGGCATGAAAGATACGTACTCCTGATTTCGTCGACAGTGTTAAGGCAAACGGTAAGTATAAATGACGAACCCCCACCAGGGCAAAGACCGTCGCCCCCGCGCCTCTAACCCTTGCCGCATGAATCCGTTCCGGATTGCGTAAATAATTCGCCTCGCCCGTTCTACTTCCTGCAAATCGCCGTACACTCGACCACCTCAACTTCTTCGGCCAAGCCAAAACAACTTCCCCAACCGGTTGAAACAGACCTCAACCCATTTTCCAGGAGAGACTCGAATGAAGACCCACCGCATACTCGCAACTGCACTCGCGTTCCTTGCGCTTCTCATTTCTCCAACGTTTGCCGGCGCGCAAACCTGGACAACCTTAACCAATACCCCGCCTGCTCCCCTCGGCACAGCTCTGCTGCTCACTGACGGCACCGTCATGGCCCAAGGTATGGCCACCAGCGGCTACGCCACCGGGAACTGGTATCGCTTAACGCCGAGCGCCACCGGCAGCTACGTGAATGGCACCTGGACCACGCTCGCCACCATGCCGTCGGGTTACTCCCCGCTCTACTATGCTTCCGCCGTACTGCCCGACGGGCGCCTGGTCACCGTCGGTGGCGAGTACAACAATAACGCCGAAGCCGAAACCAATCTCGGCGCCATCTACAATCCCGCCACCAACTCCTGGACTTCCATTACTCCGCCCTCCGGCTGGACTCACATCGGCGATGCGGCCAGCGTCGTGCTTCCGAACGGGACCTTCATGATCGGCAACTGCGGCGTCGCCGGTACGGAGTGCACCAATCAAACCTACCAGGCGCAGCTAAACGCCAGCACCTTAACCTGGACCATCATCGGCGCCGGCAACGGCAAAGCCGATCAGAATTCTGAAGAAGGTTGGCAATTGCTGCCAAACGGAGACGTGCTGGTCGAGGACGTCTGGGACGGCACCAATTCTGAGGTCTTTAATCCCAGCACCAGCAGGTGGACAAGTGCGGGGAGCACCGTGGTTGATCTGGTAAATACCACCTGCACCGAGATCGGTCCCGCCGTGCTGCGTCCGGAAGGTTCGGTCTTCGCTGTCGGAGGCACCAGCAACACCGCCATCTACACCACCTCCACCGGCGTTTGGTCGGCGGGTCCTGTGATTCCAAGCTCCTACGGCGTGGAGGATGGGCCAGCGGCGATTTTGCCCGATGGCAATGTACTGATCGACGTGGGTCCGCAATCTCCCTGCTACGTCGCTCCCAGCAAGTTCTACGAATTCAATGGCACCACTTTGACGGCGGTTGCCGGCCCCTCCCGCGCTGCCAGCGATCCCACCTATGTCGGCCGCATGCTCGTGCTGCCCACCGGCCAAGTGCTGTTCACCGACGGATCCACCACCGCTGAGCTCTACACCGCCGCCGGAACTTACCAGTCCTCGTGGCAACCAACCATTACTTCGGTCTCCAGCACGTTGACCGCTGGAAGCGCCAACAACCTCATCGAGGGCACCCAGTTCAACGGACTCTCGCAGGGAGCGATGTACGGCGACGATGCGCAGATGGCCACGAACTATCCACTCGTGCGAATCACCAACAATGCCAGTGGTGACGTCGTCTATGCCAAAACTCACAATCACAGCACCATGGGCGTGGCCACCGGAACTGCTACGGTCTCGACCGAGTTCGATATCCCTTCCACCATCCAGACCGGAGCCAGCAAAATCGTCGTCGTCGCCAACGGCATTCCCTCCAGCCCCGTCAACGTCACCATCGAGGCACCCGTGCCGCCTTGGACTTTCGCCTCCGGATTGCCCGCCCCGAATTCATGCAACTTTGAACCGGGCTGGCTCTCTTTCTCTTTGGACCAGCTGAATAGTCCGAGTTCCCTACAGTGGTCGACATCTCTGAGCCTTGAAGGAGAAGGCACGGAACTCATCGTTCAGCTGAGTTGGTCCTGGACACTGTCCGATCAAGACGGCGAGATTCTGAACGAAACGAATCAGGAGTATGGCACGTTCCCACTGACTGCATCCCGCGCGCCGGTCGGCACCCCCACTCTGGTGATCAGCGGCTATGCCCTCGGGGAAGACGGATGCTACGATACGATTCGAGAGACTCTTACAGGCACCAACTAAATTTGGATGACCCGACAACCGTTGGCGTCAGCCTGAATGAAATCAGCAGAGGGTTCTCGCCCTCTCCTGTTTCTTTTTTCCGGCCCTCACGCCCAGTGGGATTTCGATATCCCCTTTTGACAGCCGGTTGCCTTCCGGTCTAGCATTCAACCGTTCCCCTGTGGGGCACGTCGGCATCCCTTGCCGAAAGGGCTAGGCCCGCCCGCTGAAAATCTCAGCAGGAGTGCGTCTATGCCAACCATCGAAACCTATCGCAAACAAGCCAAACTGTTGCTCCGCTGGCATCGTGAAAAAGACTATTCAATCGGCGAAAGGGTGCGCCGGCTCGAACGCTACCAGTCTTTGACCGACCGCGAAGTATTGGCGCTGAAATTCCCTCTTACCGTCGCGCAGGAAATCATCGCGGTGGAAGCCGGATACCGGAGTTGGGCGGAGCTGAAAGCAGCCACCGCCGGAGCACCCAAGACACCGCGCCCCGCCCAGGGCCGGCAGTTCCTGAAGAATGTCACACCGATCCTGCTGGTGCGGGATGTCACGACATGCGCCGCCTTCTTCCAAAAAAAGCTGGGCTTCGAGATCGACTTTCTCCATGGTCTTCCTCCGTTTTACGGCGCGGTGTCGCGCGATGGCGTCTGTTTGCACCTGCGCTACGTGCGCCAACCTTTTTTTGCGGAAGCCGCCGCTCAGGAGAAATCGCTGATCTGCGCTTCCATCGAAGTCTCAAACCTGCAAGCCTTATTTGAAGAATTCAAAACACGAAGCGTGGAGTTTGCGCAAACGCTCACCAAGCAGGCGTGGGGCGGCACTGATTTTCATGTACGCGATCCCGATGGCAATGTCATTTCGTTCGTCACATACGATTGAAATTAAATCTCTCCGCCCTCGTCATCCGCCTCTGTTCGCGCAGCCATAGATTCGTAGCGAAAGAACATGCGTAACTGAAGATCTCGGTTTGCTTCGGAGTCGGTTTGCTTCGGAGAAAGATCAGCCAGACAATGCACCGCCTTCGCGACAGTTACATCCTCGACACTTGACACGCGGCGCGCTACGCGTTTCAATCGGCATCCAGAAAAAATTTCGCGCAAGATTTCTGTGCGATGAAAAATTTTTCGTGCTAAGATTCGGCACTGTTCAGCTTTCAACATTCTCTTTCACCATGGCAACCGCGCACCGCACCAACGGCGCATTCCGCAGTAGACTAAGAGTTCCAACAGGCAGTCGGTAGATCGCATTCATGAACGGGCGTCCTCAGCCAGCCGCCGGGACGCCGCGCGGCAGTTTTTCATAATCTGGTTTCATAAACTGGTTTCATAAATATGTCAGTCACCAGCACAACGCTCTCCCCCAATCCGTGGATGCGCATTCTCGATGCGCTGGAAAAAAAGATCAACCGGCACTCCTACGATACGTGGTTGAAACCCACCCGCTACAGCCATTCCAGCGGCGGAATTTTATTCGTGCGCGTCCCTACGGTGGAGTTCCGTCACGCCGGCGACAAGTACGCCGATCTCATCCAGGAAGCCATCGACAACCTCGGACTCGATTTCAATGACGTGAAGTTCGTCACCCCGGAGGACGATCCCGCTTCCACCGCCATCCGCCACAACGGCGGACTCTCCGGGCCGCCGGTCATTTCTGCCCCGTCGCAAGCCCGCTTCGATTGGGATGGCGCCGCGCAACTCAATCCGCGCTACACCTTCGACGCCTTCGTCATCGGCTCCGGCAATCAGTTCGCGCACGCCGCCTGTCAGGCCGTCGCCGAGCGCCCGTCCAAAGCCTACAACCCGCTCTTCCTCTACGGCGGCGTCGGCATGGGCAAGACCCATCTCATGCAGGCCATCGGACACGAAGTCAAGCGCCGCCAGCCGCAGGCCGCAATCTGTTACGTCTCCAGCGAGAAGTTCACCAATGACATGATCAACTCGCTGCGCTACGACAAGATGACCAGCTTCCGCGACAAGTTCCGCGGCGTCGACGTTCTCCTCGTCGACGACATTCAATTCCTCGCCGGCAAAGAGCGCACCCAGGAAGAATTCTTCCACACCTTCAACGCCCTGCACGACACCATGAAGCAGATCGTCATCGCCAGCGACCGTTCCCCCAAGGAACTCGCAGAGATCGAAGACCGCCTGCGCAGCCGCTTCGAGTGGGGCCTGATCGCCGATATTCAACCGCCCGATCTCGAAACCAAGGTCGCCATCCTGCAAAAGAAAGCCGAGCAGGAAAAAGTTACCCTCCCCACCGACGTCGCCCTCTACGTCGCGCAAAATATTCGCTCCAACGTTCGCGAACTCGAAGGCGCGCTCATCCGTTTAGTCGCGCACTCCTCGCTCATCGGCGCCGAGATCACGCTTCCCTACGCGCAGCAGGTCCTGAAAAATTTCATCGACTCGCAAGCCCGCAAGGTCACCATCGAGTCCATTCAGAAAATGGTTGCCGAACAGTTCGGCCTGCGCCTGGTTGAGATCAAAGCCAAAGATAATTCCCGCGCTATCGTCTACCCGCGCCAGATCGCCATGTATCTGGCGAAACAA
>Ga0302320_10030301_pt1 | contig 10315 bp, 9 predicted proteins | sample Bog_T0_3_FD_202130 | JGI IMG/M metagenome (GOLD analysis project Ga0302320, IMG submission 202130) | Peat permafrost microbial communities from Stordalen Mire near Abisko, Sweden - Bog_T0_3 | ecosystem: Environmental > Terrestrial > Soil > Wetlands > Peat | place: Sweden: Abisko, Stordalen Mire... | reverse complement strand
AAGATCACAGCGCCCAGCGAGCCTTGAGCCGGCTCTCAGCCGGAGCAGCCTTCAGACGGCTTCAGCCGCTACCCCGCGACTTTCAGTCGTGTTGGATTCTACCGGCTTTCAGCCGGTAGTCGTTTAATGCGGTTTCCGGGGTTCACGTCAGTCCAAAGCGTGGAAGCCGATAACCGACGCCCTGACGAAGGATACCTCGCCACGACGATCAATGTGCACCGCGAGGCGGGAGATTGATCATGCTTGTCGTGTGGTTCCCTGCTAACCCGACTTTCGCATTTAATGGGCATTTTCGGCGGTCGGGCAGGAGAATTCTCTTTGCTATCAATAGCGGTTATGCGGAGACAGCCCAGGTGTGTGCTTGTCAACTAGGTGTGGCCCACCTTTGATATCGTTATTTGGCCCACTTTGATAGTCTGATTTGGCCCCCCTGTTTCTGTGTTTTGCCTGCTCGCGCAGAGGCTTTTTTCGATGTTGGTTGGTTGCGGCCGCAGCGGAGCCTGCGGCGCCCGGTTTTTGGGCGCCGCGTTCAGGGCGCAGCGGAGGCTGTGACCAACCAGCATCGTCGTTTCGGTTAATACTGAGGCTTCGGCTCTTTATTGGCCGGATCGAACTTATGTTCGAACGGGATCTTCTCCCGCGCCCGTCTTCGCGTCCAGTACAACTCCGTTTCCTCCTCCAGTTCGACACCGAGGCAATCCAGCGTGACTACTTCGGCGAGGCGGTTTTCCACCCATCGCGGGCGTCGTGTGCCTTCCTCCCCACCGCCCTGGTATCCCTCGCCGATTGCCAGCGCCCGCTGGAACGCGGAATCAAAGTCTTCGCTGCGAAACAGGAATCCCGCTTCCTCCCATTCGCGGATTCCACGACCCTCCACCATCACCGCCCACCGCACCTTTGCATGGAACCAGGATTGTTCCGGCTCGACCAGTTCGGACATCAGTTTTGCCCTCCGTCCTGGTTCTTCTTCCGTTGCTTGTCCAGACTCCGCCGGAACCGGTACGACTCGTCGCCGGTGTCGACGATGTGCGCCCGATCCGTCAGCCGGTCAACCATCGCCTTGCACAGCCGCGCGTTCGGAAATACGGTCGTCCACTCCGAAAACGGTAAATTCGTCGTGATGATCACTGCCGCTTTTTCCGCCCGGCCCGCGATCACCTGGAACAACATCTCCGCGCCTGCTTCGGCAAGGGCCACGTAACCCATCTCATCGATCACCAGGAGTTCGTATCGTGTCCAGCGCGCCGTGACGCGGCTCAGCTGGTTGTTGTGCCTTGCTTCCACCAGTTCATTCACCATCTCGGCCGCCGTCGTAAACCGCACCCTCTTTCTTTGCCGGCAGGCCGCCACTCCCAGGGCTGTCGCCAGATGCGTTTTTCCCGTTCCGGTATCTCCCACAAACAGGACGGGTTCGGTTTTCCCGATATACCCGCCGTCCGCCAGATGACGAATCAGCGTGACGGGCAGATGCGGTGCTTCCTGGAAGTTGAACTCTTCCAGGCTCTTCACCTTCGGAAAATGCGCTTCCTTAATGCGCCTTCCCACCGCGTTTTGCTCCCGCTCTTCGATCTCGGCGCACAACAGCGCCTCCAGAAACGAAAGCGGACTCTGTTTTTCTTTAGCCGCCTGCTCGGCCAACCGCACCGCCTGCGCTGCGATCGTGGGCAGGCGCAGCGGTTTGCACAGTTCCCGAATCGCCGCAGCCTGCAGTTTGCCCGTATCGGCGCTCATTGAATCACCTCCGCGACCGGCGTATTCAACAGCAGCCGATCATAGGCCGCCATGGTTGGCTGCGGTCTCTCGTAAGCGATCAACACGCCCACTTCGATGGCTTCCGGTTTCTTCTTCTCGAGCTTTGCTTCTGTGAGCAGATACTCGACCGCGGCCTTGTCCGAGCAGCCCAGTTCCAGCGCGCGCTCGATGGCCTGACGCAGGCGCTCCGCGCCGTGCTTCTGTCCTTCGACCAGGAGTTCGATCATGGCGTGCGTCCCCGCCTGCTTGCCCAGACGTTGTTTGAGCCCCTCCCAATACCGGTCGTAGCTGGCCGGCCATTTGCCCTGCGCGCGACATTGCTCTAATGCCGTCGCCCCCGCCAGCGCTCCTGGCTTCCGTTCCAGCGCCTCCAGGTAGTGATTCAGATCGAGCACCTTTTGTTGACGTCCGAAACACCGCTCATGCCGGGCGACGCACTTGCCCTGCCGCCACACCTCTATATAGGAAGCGTGGATCTTCGCTTCCACTTCCGTACCGACGGCCAGCGGTACCGAATACGAGTTGGTCAGCACCTTAACGCATCCGCTGGTGTTCACCAGGGGAAAACGCACCGCCGCCAGATCGAATCCATCCTTCGCCAGCGGTAACAGGTGTTCGCGCTCCAGCGCCATGGCTGTGCCTACGCTGACCGACCGCTCGCCGACCACGCGCCGCTCATCTTCACCGGAGGCATTCCGCAGCAGTTCGTTCAAATGCTCGTAATCGCGAGCCACAGGTACCGGCGTCAAATGATTCCGCCGAAAGAACCCGCCTTCTCCTTCGACTCCGCCTTTTTCATTGCCACGCGCCGGATTGCAGAACTCCGCCGCATAGCTCCAGTGCGACCGGAAAGCGACAAACCGCGCCGTCTCTTCCCGCTGTGACCCTCGCAGGATTCGCTGCACTGCCGACTTCAGGTTGTCGTACCTGAGCAGGTGGAAAACGCCCCCGAAATAATGGAACGCCAGCTCGTGCGCTTCCAGAAATGCCTGCTGGCTGGCATGCGGATAGGCCCGGTGAAACGCTCCCGCACTGGCCATACTGCGCAGGCAGAAAATCTGCACTTTCTGTTTTTCGCCACCCAGTTCGGCGACCATTTCATACCAGTCAACCTGACCTTCGTGCCCCCATGTGTACGATTGCGGCACGAACGTCTCCCGATGGGTCAGCCCAATCTTCAGCTTCCGGTCCCGCACGTAAGCGCGCACGGTCGCTTCCGCTACCTTGATCTCTGGCTTCTCGGCCAGCAGTCGGTTATAGATCCGGTGCGCCGTGTGACGCTGCTTGCGCGGCGCTTTCAGATCGCTCTCCAGAATCCCGTCAATGAAGGGAACCGCCGGATCCAGCTTCGGCCTCACCCTCTCGACTGGCCTTCGTTCTTTTGGTACCGCGTCGGCCAGCGCTTCCCGCACCATGCGCCGGTGCACGCCGAACTTCCGCGCTACTCCTTTGACCGTTCCCACTCCGAACTGATACTCCCGCCGGATGGCTTCGAATAACTCCACGTCTTTTCTCCTGTTCAAGACTGCGTCTCCGTTTCGGGCCTGTTGCCCGAAACAGAATAGCCGTCCCGTGTTTTACAGGGGGGCCACATCCGGCCATCAAAGTGGGCCAGTTCTGAGTATCAAAGTGGGCCAGATTGCAGTATCGAAGTGGGCCAATTCAGAGTATCGAAATCAAGGCTCCCCTGGCTGACGAAGAGGTCTTTCGAAGAGAGCACCCGCGCGTCGCCCGGAATCATGTCACCGGCGGACAGCTTGATAATGTCTCCGGGAACCAAGTCCCGCAGCGGCATCTCCTTCGTCTCGCCATCCCGAAGGACGGTGGCGGTCACATGGATCATGGCCTTGAGCTTCGCCGCCGCCGCGTCGGCACGGGCCTCCTGCACAAAGCGGAGCGTGACGCTGAGCACCACCATGGCCGCCATCACGGTTCCGGCGCGAGCATCGCCGGTAGAGAAAGAAACTGCCGACAGGATCGCCAGCAGGATCACCAGCGGATTGCGGATGATTCTCAACAGGCGCATAAACGAGCCTAGCCGCTGCTCCTGCGCCACCTCATTCGGCCCCACCGTGCGTGCGCGCTCTTCAGCCTCCGCTGGAGTCAGTCCACCGGCCCTCGTGCCCAAAGACTGCAGCAGTGCGTCGCCATCCTTCAGGGCGGCTTCGAGGACAGCAGGCGAAACACGAATGTTGTGGTTCTTTGCCTTTGTGGGAGTCGCGGGATGGTCCGGGCGCGCCGGTGGCGCCGCAATGCTGGGGTCTTCTATCCCGCCCGCGTTGCCTAAAGCCATGCCGTATTGTCCATCAGCTCTAGCATCCACCCAGTCCCGCGTGTCGCCCTCAGTCTTACCCGCGACCCTCGAGTGCAATCTGAAGCCCTAAACAGGTCATAGACGCTTCAGCATCCTGGCCGCTGTTGAACTGACGGTTGTCCGGTTCACGAGCGATTCTGCCGCGATTGGTTGCGTGCATGAGGTCACTACCGCTGACGCGAATTACGGATCGTGACGCCACCCAATGCAATGAGTTCGCACGGGCGATGCCTGTGAATGAAAGTCGCCAGTAATGAACATTCCAGCTTTTGCCAAGCCGTTTGCTGCGCCAAATGGGCAACGGGGCAATCGTCATCGTGCGAACCGAGAATCGGCTCGACGAGTATTATTGCACGGCCCTGCATTCAGTTCGTCTCAGATTAGGAACGCCGACTTGGCTGGCGTCGGAAAATGCGGCGGGCCGCGCCGAACGGCGTCCAGCGGCCGGATAACGTCTGAAGCGGCACTGAGAGCAGTAGCGCTTCTGACAGCAGTGCAAACCGATCGCAAGGACGTGCAAATTGCCGCCCCGGAACGCCGGATCGAGACCTGCGCGACTGAGCAACGAAAAGTAGTTGATTCGTACCGCGCGCATCAGTTCATACAACCAGAAGACTTCAGTGCAAGCGGCGAAGCTGGGTAGGAATCCGATCTCGCGACGATAGCCAACTGACAGACAATCATCTTGTGGCCTCCCTTTCCTGCGAGATTGAGCGTCGTCCTGCAGGAGATCCGAACGCGAGGTGCGCTACCTACCGTACCGCTTGCCACGCGAACCCGATGAAAGCGAAGCGGGAGCGGGCGAGGAGGAATAGTGTCAGCCGAATAGAAGACGTCCCTGTGGATGCCACGCGGCTGTGACTTTCCTGGGGACCGCCGCGTCCATCAGCCAATGAATCTGACGGTCCTTAAGCGGCACGCAAAAATAGTCGGTTGCGCCAGCAGCGAGGGCATCTAGCCACACCCTTGTTTCGGGAGTGCTGGTAACAACGATGAACCGTAGTGTTGGCCGCTCCGCTCGCACCGAACGGAGCAGAGGCAAGTAGTGCAAAGGGCCACCACCGGCAAATACAACGTCCGCCTCGACCAGATCACTGGGCTTGAGGTTCCCGTTTTTTCTTTGACGTGATGTCGTTCGACAGCGAGGGTCGCAGCCATCTGCTTGGCGACTGATTGTTTCAGACCAATGAGTAACACATTCGCCATTTCGGTGATTATAACCAGCAGGCGATCTGGCTACTCCCCCCTCAAGAACGCAATTTCACCTCATTGCGACCTCGCCAGCTGACCACTGCTGGAGTAGGCTTTGTCATGTGCCGAATTCGCCAAGACTGGTCGCCTGAACCTGGAAATTTGCTGGGCATTCCGGAGCGCACCGTTCGCAACGCCTTCGCGCCACGCACCGCACTGTGGCAGCATTTGTTTCACCGGTACAATGCATTGAAAACGCAGGGGTCACGTAGCGGGAAACTATCCCACATCGAAACTTGTCGGCGGCGGATCTGAATACACCTTCTGCCCGCCGAGGGAGTCCGGCTATACGTCTGCCGCTTTCGCAGTATTCCAGCATACTGAGCCGTGCTCCCACGCGTTTCCATTCAGGATCGACCATGCTCCCCGGACGGCAAGGGGCGGAATCATGATGCCTTCGCCGGACCGCGAGCATGCTTAACAACTGGGCGGATGAAGCATGATCGGCCGGCATACCGAAACCGCCCCTGGAAACCGCGCGGCCTGTGCGTGCTTTCGCGCAGGCGCTGGTGACAAGTCCCGGATTCCCATAGTTACAAAAGCACTTACGGTTGGTCATGCAGATGCCCTTCGCTCAGGCAAATGCGTACAGCATGCGGTGAGGTGGTCTCACAGGCTCGTCCGGCAGAGGTTGCCACTGGCGTGCCACTGGCGGTCGATCTCGATGGCACGCTGGTCCGCACCGATCTCCTTATCGAGTCGGTTCTCGGTCTGATCCGAAAACAACCGTGGATTCTGATCCTGCTGCCACTGTGGCTTCGGCAGGGTTTGGCGGTATTCAAGCGCCGCATCGCCCGCCAAGTGTCCCTTGATGTCAGCGCTTTGCCCTGGCGGATGGAATTCATCGCAGACCTCGAGCGCCAGCGGGCGGAGGGGCGGTCGCTCGTGCTGGCGACCGGTGCAGATGAAGGCGTCGCGCGAGCTGTGGCCGCACACTGGAAGATTTTCGATCTGGTGCTGGCAAGCGACGGGACAACGAATCTTTGCGGGGAAGCCAAGCGCCGCTGTCTGGCCGGGCGCTTCGGCGAGAAGGGCTTCGATTATGCGGCCAGCGGCGCGCGCGAAGACCAGCAGGTATGGAGATCGGCGCGGCGGGCGGTTGTCGTGAAACCGGAGCCGCACGGATGGGCCGCGCGGTCGAGTGCGCTGCGGTTCGGACAGTGGATGAAGAATCTGCTGGTGTTCGTGCCCGTAATTCTGGCGCATCGGTTTCACGAACCGGCCCTGATGTGGAAGTCGCTGCTGGCGTTTATCGCGTTCGGCTGCTGCGCCTCGGGTGGGTATCTGCTGAACGATCTGATCGATCTCGAAGCTGACCGCCATCATCCGCAGAAAAGATTCCGTCCGCTGGCGGCGGGGCGTGCGCCGCTCACCTGGGCGCTGGCGATGATTCCGGCTCTGGTAGGCGCCGGTTTTCTGCTGGGCGCCGCGGTGTCGGGAACACTGTTTGCCATGCTGCTGGGTTATGTCGCGCTCTGCGCGGCCTATTCATGGCACATCCGGAAGGTGGCGGTGCTCGATGTGCTGTTTTTGGCGGGTCTCTACACGATGCGGATCATGGCGGGATCCGCGGCGACGGGGATCTGGTCGTCGCACTGGCTGCTGGCGTTTTCAAGCTTCCTGTTCCTCTCGCTGGCGCTGGTGAAACGCTATGGCGAGCTGGTGATCATGCGGCGTGTGGACGGCGATCGGGCGAAGGCCCGCGGCTACGAAATCAACGACGAAGAACTCCTGGCCGCGATGGGGATTGCCAGCGGTTATCTGGCGGTCGTGGTCCTCGCGCTCTATATGACGAGCGACAAGGCTGCGGTTTTCTATCCCCATCCGGGACTCCTCTGGGCACTTTGTCCGCTGCTGCTTTACTGGATCAGCCACATCTGGTTCACCGCGCATCGCGGAAGGATGGAACACGATCCGATTGCGTTTGCCATCGAGGACCGCAGGAGCAGGATTCTGCTCCTGCTGATGGCGGCGGCCGCGGTAGTGGCGTTGGCCGTATGACGCGAATCCTTCTGCTCCTGGCAAGCGCGGCCGCAGTCACGCCAATATCCAGCGTTGTGGATCTGCAGCCGTTGCGGCGCGTGAACACTGCGCAGGGAGCGACGCTCATCAATCTGAATCCGGCGGTGAACGCATGGTTCGTGCTGACGGTCCGCGACACTGCCTGGCATCTGGAGAATCCGAAGCCGCGCGAACAAACGGTGGTGCTGGACGGGAAATCAGGCCTCGCGATTGTGGAAGGGAAAGACCGGTACACCTGCGATCTGTCGAATGGTGCGCTCGAGGAGGGTCGCGGTTCGCCGCAGATTTACTATCCGCTGTGCGGCGGGCGGATCTATCTGCGAAATCCGGCAAGAGGGCAGCGGACGGCGCTCGAGGCGGCGACGGAGTTCCTGCGCAATCAGGTTTGGGGCGGCGAGAAGGTAATCGTACTTTTCCACCATCTGATGTCAGACCGGTATCGCGAGACTGGCGCGCTGACGGGCGGGAGCGGCGAGGGAGCAGCGGCAGCGGGCCCGGCGGCCGCGTTGATCGATTCAGCCGATGCCGGCCGATTACTAAAGCCGGTGAACCTGGGCATCACGCTCGAATCGGCCGCGCCCGAAAAGAACGGGATGACGCCAGGCGCGTGGTATTCGGCGGCGGGAAATCCGGGCGTCTATGTGAGCGTGCTGCAGCCGAATCTGATCGCACCGGCAGTGATGGAGACTTACAGGAATCTGGTGAACCAGCTCGACAACGTGGAGGGGGCGTCTCTGGTTTATTTGGTAGCGTTCGAACTCGACCGGTACGATCTGGCGTTCGCGATGGGGACGACGTTCCCCGGCGTCGGGTGGTCAGAGCACATGCTGCCGCAGATGAAAGACGCCAGCCTGGCCGGGCCGGATGGAATCGGCGGCATTGCGCCGCTCGTGTCGACCGGCCTGATTTCGCCGGAGAACGGGCGCCGCACCGTGTCGGCGTTCACGGGCGGATTCAAACGCGAGCATGGCGCATTCAAATACGGCAACCTGGCGCTGGTGAATCACGGCAGCCATTACGGGTTCATGGAGAACGGCGTGGTGTTCAGCAGGCTGCAGCCGGGTCTGGCGACGGTGCTGATGATGAACGACCGGAGCGTCGAGATGAAGACCTGGACTGAGGCGGACAACGCGCTGCTGGGACGTGTGCGGCACGCGCGGCAGAACGGCGTGCCGGTGATTGAAAGCGGCGTGCCCGGGAAACTGGTGGCGAGGTGGGGGCCCGGGAACTGGTCCGGGTCGGAAGACGAAAAGCTGCGCACGATTCGCGCGGGAATGGCGATCGGGACGCGCGGCGGAAAACACTTTCTGATCTATGCGGTGTTTTCAGACGCGACTCCGTCGGCAATGGCGCGCGTATTTCAGGCTTATCAATGCACCTACGCGATGCTGACCGACATGAATGCGCTGGAGCACACGTATCTGGCGGTATATCGGCGGTCGGGCAGCGAAATGGCGGTCGATCATCTGATCTCGGGAATGAGCGTGCTCGACAAGGGCGAGCCGGGCGCGGTGATTCCCCGTTTTCTCGGCTTTCCCGACAATCGTGATTTCTTCTATGTAATGAAAAAGGAGACGAAGCAGTGAAACCCCTCGCATTTTTGATTCTCTTACCAGTCGTGGTCGGTCTCGGAGCTTCGCCACCTTCGAATCAGACGCTGCGCGACAACAACGAGATTCTTTTTCGCCAGCTGAAGCAGGTTCGCGGCCTGTCAGACGACCAGATCGCGGCGATTCGGAAGATATTCGAGCGGTCGGGGTACATCGGGCAGGGCAATCCGGCGGTCACGAAGCATCCCGTGACGCCGGAACAGTGTCAGGCGAAGCTGGCACAGGAAAACGCGCATTACGAGAATGCGCGCTTCGAGAAGATCTGCGGTGGAAAGAATCTAGCCCCGCTCTACGATCCCGCCACACAGAAGCCGGAAGACGCGACCGTCTGCATCGACCAGTTCGAGTTTCCCAATATTGCCTGCGCGTACCCGGTGGTGTGGGTGAAGGCGCGTGAAGCGGCGGAAATCTGCTTTGCCGAGGGCGAGCGGCTGGCGGACGCGCACGAGTGGGAAGGCGCCTGCGAGGGCGATCTGCAGCCGCCCGACTACCCGTTCGACGCGGTAAAGGGCCTGAGCCCGAATGCGGCTGTCGAGCGCATGCGGTACCTGCACAACAAGGCCGACGACCCAAAGAAACGCTGGAGCTACGGGCCGGAGTATAAGCGCGGCATTTGCGCGACATCCAGCACGAAGACGCCGGATTGCAACGGCGGCAGTTGGACCGGATGCGGCTCAAATACTTTTCCGGCGGGGGATTTCCCGGAGTGTCATAGTCCACTCGACGTGTACGATCTCAACGGGAACGCGGCGGAGCACATGAATCTGCCGCTCAGTCCGGAGCAGATGTCGAGTCGCGGCAGCCGCGAGTTAGGCTACACGGAGATGAAGGGAAGCTGGTTCATCTTCGATACGTACCGCGCGCATGAGGATTGGTGCCGATGGAGAGCACCATTCTGGCACGGGTCACGCGTGATGGATGAGCACAGCCATGCGAACTACCATCTGGGATTCCGATGCGTAAAGGATGTGAAGAAGGGTTAGTGCCGGTCGCAGGGGGTGTCGCCGTAGACGCCTGCCATCTGTTGACGAATGTGCGGCATTGGTCCTTCGTCATTCAGAACGTGGGATGTGACAGGGTCCTGCAGAACGTCATAAACGCTGCGCCGTTCGCCGTCGATCAGAACTGTTTCGCTCACCAAACGGATGCCGTGGCTGTAGTCGGCATAACAGGCGCCGTGCACGGTACTGAGCGGCTGGATCGGCACGCCGTTGAGACGATGCCAGCCGAAAATCGCGATGCGGCCGTGGCTCGAGTCGAGCAGATTGGTCAGCACTACGTCCTTTTTGTGGCCTGAAACAAGCTGGCCAGGCATCACTCCCAACAGCCGCGACTGCGCCTCGATCTTTTCATTGTGAATCCGGTA
>Ga0302320_10030300_pt1 | contig 10316 bp, 5 predicted proteins | sample Bog_T0_3_FD_202130 | JGI IMG/M metagenome (GOLD analysis project Ga0302320, IMG submission 202130) | Peat permafrost microbial communities from Stordalen Mire near Abisko, Sweden - Bog_T0_3 | ecosystem: Environmental > Terrestrial > Soil > Wetlands > Peat | place: Sweden: Abisko, Stordalen Mire... | reverse complement strand
GTGCGCGCTAAAAGTCCAACCGGATCCGGCCGGACTGTATCCAAACTGGGCCGTCCCGACGCCCGGTGTTTCAAATCCTGCATCAGCAATTAATTGCGGCACTTGCGTTAAATTGACCGCATCAATGAATGTGGTGTTATCACCGCCATTGGTGTCGGTGCCAACAAACGCGATCGAATGGCTGGCCGATGAACTAGCCGTGAAGCCGGCATAAAAAAGCGCATAAGCCTGCGCGGATTTGGGTGGAGCATAATTGCCGACCACGATTCCGTCGATTTTCACCTGCCAGGTTTGGCCCGGTTGCTGCTCATAATTTCGCTGGGCCGCGTAAAATGACAGTTGATAACTGGCCCCGGCAACCAAGCCGGTAAACGTTTGTGAAAGCGAGCCCGAACCCTGCAGGAAGGCAACCTGGACGCCTTGCGGAGCGGACGGATTGCCGTTGTTAAAAGCACTGCTGTTTGCGGTAATGCCGGCGCCGTTTGCACCCGATTGAGCGCTGAAGGTCCAACCGGACCCTACCGGACTGTATTCATATTGACCGGCACCCAGGCTTGGCGACTCAAAACCCGCATCCGCCAAAAGCTGCGGCGTCACCTGGGTCAGATTAACCTCATCAATGAAAACTGTATTATCGCCGCCATTGGTATCCGTGCCAACAAACGAGATCGTATGACTGGTGGATGACGAGGCAGTAAAGCCAGCGGTGTAGAGCGCGTAGCTCTGGGCGGATTCCGGCGGGGAATAAGTGCCGACGACCGTCCCATCAATCAAAACCTGCCAGGTTTGTCCCACTTGCTGTCCATAAACATTATTTCTCTGGGCGGCATAGAAAGAGAGTTGATAACTGGCCCCGGGAACCAGGCCGGTGAACGTTTGTGAAATCGAGCTCGAGCCTTGCAGGAAGGCAACCTGGACACCTTGTGGAGCGGCCGGATTGCCGCTGTTAAAAGCGCTGCCATTCGCGCAAATGCCTGCTCCGTAGCCGCCCGATTGCGCGCTAAAGGTCCACCCGGATCCGACCGGATTGTATTCAAACTGCGCCGTCCCGACGCTTGGTGTTTCAAAGCCAGCATCCGCAAAAAAGCCTGGCGTGGCCGAACTTTCCACTGAGTTCGGACTTTCACTGCCACCACGCAAAGCTGATACAACGTAATAATAGGTGACGCCATTGGTTACCGACGCGTCGGTATAGTTGGTGGTGGTCACGCTGGCAATCGTCACATAACCGCCCCCGGTAACGGAAGAGCGTTTTACATTGTAACCGGTTGCACCGCTCAGAGAATTCCAGCTCAAGACCACCTTTCCGTTGCTGCTCGAAGCCACCAGGCCGGTGGGGGCTTGAGGAATCGTCCAAGAGAATAGATAACTGCCGGACCCAACGTTCCATACTTGCAGCGTCTGGGCACCAGCACCTTGCACAAGATTAAAGGCCACCCCCGTGGCGCCGCTGGTAGCCGCGTTATTCTGCCAGATGGTGGTTCCGCTTTCCTGAATTACCAGGTTGGTGGTGACGCCAGTCATGATGGGCAGATAAATCGAGCCGGTGGCGCCCACCGGTATGGTCACATTAAGAGTGGCCTGGCCATTGGTCACCGACCAGGAACTGACGATATTTCCGCGGACGGAATTATAGCTGGCACTTGCGGTTGAGATGCCGTTGATAAAGGATGGCTTGATGATGACATGTTTGAAACCCGGGGCGGATGGATCCAATTGAATCCCGGCCAGATCATGATAAAACCATTCGGTAATGTGGCCGAGCATGAAATGATCCTGCGAATCCCCCGAATTGGCATCCCAGGCCTCCGTCAAGGAAGTGGCGCCCGCGCCGAGAATGTCACCGTAACCGGGGCCATTGGTTGCGCTGTGCAGGGTGTAAACCACATCGGGCCGCCCATTGTCGGTCAGCGCCCGCAACAGGTAACGATGGCCGATTTCGCCCGAGGTCAAGCCAACCGCATTGACATTGGCAACCAAGTTCGCCAGGACATTGGATTGGTTGGCCGGAGACACGATGCCCAGGTAGAGCGGCAACGCTTGGGCCGTTTGGGAACCGGTCGCGTAGTAACCATTGGCCGCCGAATAATAGGTATTGTTAAAAGCGGTCCCAATGTTGGTGGCCAAGGCACTGAATCGACTGGCGTCACTGGAATAACCCAGCTCCGCCGCCGCTTGGGCCAGAATTTGCGCGTCCTGACAATAGTAGGCGTCGGCCGTCAGTGAAATGGGCGTATCCTGTGAATATCCGGGCGCGTTCGGCCCGATGTCATACCAGTCGCCCAAGCCGTTGGGATAATTGAGGAAGTTATTGGCAGATTGGTTTTGCAAGTAGGCGAAATAGTTGGTCATCGTGGAGTAATACGTGCGGAGCAAGGAATCATCCCCGGTGTATAAATAATGCTGCCAAGGCACAATGATCGAAGAACTGCCCCACTCGGGCGAGTCGCGAAATCCCCCGCTGAAAACAGTGACTTCGGGCGCAATGTCCGGCACCAGACCGCTGGCCAACTGGCTGTCGGTCATGTCCTGCAGATTCTTGGCCGCAATCAGACCGCAATCAAACTCATAGCGGAGCGATGGCCCATGTAAATTGCATTGTTCCAGCCAGCCGAGGCGCTCGCGCGTGGGACAATCGGTGATAATGCTGGCCAGATTGTTTCGTTGAGCCCAGCGCGTAATATTCCGGGTGTTGTTGAAGAGACTACTGGAGCACGAGAATGTTCCGACACTGGCGACCGCACTTTGAATGACCTGGCCGGAGAATGAATCCAAGGCCGGCAATTGCGAGGAACCGGCCGCCGGTGTCAAAGTGACCTGCACATAACGGCAGCCATGATAAAAGAACCGCGAGGTCCAGCTTTCTTCGCCCACGCCCGCCAGGGTATACTGCCAGTAAGCGTTTCCACCGCCGGAGGAACTGCGATTAATCGTGCCGTTCGAGTTGGCTAACTCGGCGGGTTCGATGGAAATGATGGAACCAGCCGGACCATGGGCGGTAAGGCCGGCCAAAATGGAGGCATTCTGGCCGAGATCGTAGACGAAAGAACTCGAAGAAAATGTATTGGTCTGAACCGGAATCAAGGTTTGAGTTACGACGATTGGCGGCGCGGCATGTGTCTGGCCACGCAAGACCCCGCCGGGGCCAGTGGTGAGTGCGGCTGCTGACCAGGCCGACGTAATAATATCCGGCAGATTCCAGCCAGTGGGCAACAGTCGGGCATCATAGTATTCACCGCCATACACATGGGAATAAGTGATGGGGCCTGGCGTCGTAAGCCAATTACCATCGGTGCCGATTACCTGGCTGGTGCCGTTGGTATAAAAGAGGTAAATCTGGGCGATCAGCTTGGGCGGGCCAAAGGACCCGGTGAATTTGGAATAATTCGCCGTCGATGGGACGTTATACATGCCATTGCCCAGCATCACTCCGAGGGCGTTATCGCCATTGGTCAGATATGAAGTGATGTCAAGCGAATCATAAAGACAGGTTTTGGGGTACATGCTCCAGCCCGGAGCGAGCACCGCATTGCCAACTTTGGCACCGTTGGCCGACAATTCATACTGGCCGAGCCCGCAAATGAAGATGAGAGCGCGCTGCAAACCTGGAATCACGGTGAACTGTCGGCGGAAAATCGGCAAAGGAGTCTGCGCGGTGCTGGCGGGGACGAGCCAACTGCCCTGCCAGTCGGTGGCGTTGAGCAATCCCATGGTCCAGGTGGCCATGGGGCTCCAGGCGGAGGCCTGACTGTTAACATCCCAAATGCGCACCCGCCAGAATACTTGTTCGACGGAAGTCAGGGTTCTGCCGGCATACGCAACGCCAAACGGTTGGCTGGAAATGATTTCCCCGGTATCCCACAAATCCGGGCTGTTAGAAGTCAGCAACGCGGCCGAGGACGCCACCTGAATCTCATAAGCGGTTTCCGACTGGGAGCGTTCGGTGACACTGGTGTCTGCCACCTGCCAGCTCAACCTCGGACTCAAATTGTCGATCCCCAGCGGATTAGCCCAGGAACAGCACGTGAGGTTGACCGGGGTGATTGAAGCATGCAATACCTGCACGAAAATCGTGGCTACAATGCTAACGACCCGAATGTTTAAGGCTTTCATAAACACCATCTTCCCGATCCATACTCCGATTTTTGAGGATAAAAATTCCCCGACCCAAATAGACCAAGTTAGCTTATTAATTTATAATATAACAGAGCACCCCAAAAATGCAATTTTTTTTGTGATCATGCTCGGGTTCCTCGATTGCTTCTAACCACCCTGCCCTGGGTTATGCCATTTTATCAGTTGAAAATTGATTTTCAGCACACTCAGACTAACTCAAGGAGCAGCGGCGCGAGTGGAAAATTGGATGCGAATGCAGTTTCAGTAGTGCGGACGAACATTGCTTTAAAAAGCGCACATGCACCACAGCAAAGCAAAAACGCCGCGTTCGTCACTACTGAGAACCGGGTGGAAGATCCCGCCGGCAAGAGTTAGCTGGGGCCACTATTAAAGCCAAGCAATCGCCAAAAATCTGAAGAGCGCCATGCCGCTGGCGCAGGCGGACATGGGTCGCTACTTGAGTTTCCGGGCTAGAACGGAGTTGTCATTTTCCAAGACCAAAAGGATTTCGAGTACCGGCGGTAATTCAGATCCGTCCTGGATTTTCTTCCAACGACCGGGTTTGGCCTCGATGGCCACGCAGCGAAAGGACTCTCCTTGAACCAAGGCAATTCTGGGTTTCACCTTCGACAGCTTTGAGTGGCTGAGTTCCATAAAAAATTATTTACGCCTGGCTTGGAATAATAAATGTTTACCAATACTGTAAACCGTGCGAATCATGAAAATCTCCAACGTAATCAGACTTGTAATCACGTTAAAAGTCGGTAACGAGCAGCGGTTTCTTGTTTTCTGATCCTATTACTCAGGAGAAACATAGTAATGTATCTCGCGGGTTCTGTCAAGGGGTGGCTCCGGGGCTTGCCGTCGTCCGCTGCCCAAAAGTTCTCCGGTCGGCTTTAAAGTTTGATTCAGTAGGAAAAGGGTCCACTCCAGGGCAATGCCCCCACTTCGATGCCCGCGAGAATAAAAGGGCCGATACCCTTGAGATCATTGACGATGATCGGTTCGCTGCAGTAATAATCAAAACTGCCATCGCGGTCTCGTCCGGCAGCATTCTTAAACCCCAGCCCGGCGACCGAACAGCATTGGGTCAGCGACCATTTTTCGTCGCCGTCGTCACGGACAAAATGATCTATCATCCCCTGATAGCCATGTTTGATGGCCGGGATGTAATTGCGGGAGAGGTAACCGCGGTTCACGCCCTTGGCCAGCGCCGCCACGAACATGGCCGATGCGGATGCCTCCAAGTAATTCCCCGGGCGCCCCCCCTGGTCCATGACCTGCCACCACAAGCCCGTCTTCGGGTCCTGCCATTTCACAATTCCACGAGCCGTTTTTTGCAAGGTGGTGATAATAAAAGTCCGAGCTGGGTGATCGGCCGGGAGAAAATCCAGGACATCCACCAAGCCCATGGCGTACCAACCCTCGGCGCGGCCCCAGAAATTCGAGGAACAGCCTGACTGTGGATCGGCCCAAGGCTGGCTCCGGGAGGCGTCCCAGCCATGATAATTGAGGCCGGTCCGGGCGTCGTAGGTGTGTTGATCAACCAGGCGGATTTGATGGGCCGCATCGAAAGCATCACGGGTTTCGTCGAATTCTTTGCCGCATTCCGCATAAAATGGCGACGCCATGTAGATGCCATCGAGCCACATTTGATTGGTGTAACGCAGTTTATGCCACCAACCACCGTCAGCGGTACGAGGTTGGGAGATCATTTGAAAATGAAGGATAAAAGCGGCGTCGCGGTAACGTTGGTCCTGCGTCAAATGCCAGAGCGCAAGCGCGGTCTTGCCGGAGTTCAGGGCATCGAGCTGGAATTCATTACGGTTATAGGTTTGGATCTGCCCGTCGGGGGCAAGGTAGGAACCTACCGCGGCCTCAGCAAAATCGACGCAACGTGTGGAAAATTGGGGAAAGGATGCCGCCGCGCCGGATGTTTGCGCCAGCGCCTCGTTCAGCCTGAGGAGCGACAGTGTGAACAAGCCGGCGGAATAATCCCATTTGGCCTTGCCGCCCGGCTTCCAAACCAGTGAGTCCCCGCGGCGTGCCATTTCAGAATCGGCCAAGCGTTGCGACCAGGTCAGGGGCGTTGCACCGGAGAATTTTAGCGTTCCGAGCGACGGCGACGCAACCTTTTGCGTCGCGCAACTGACACAAAGCAAGAGCAGGCCGATCGCGGCGAATTTTGCATTCATGAATTACAATTTGAAATGTTCCGGACGCTCGACAAAGTGGAGGAGATTTTGCTCGGCATCTTCAAAGAACAGCACTTTGCCACCGCCGGCGGCGGGCCGGATTTCCTCGGTGAAGATGACGCCGCGCTGCTCCAATTCCGCCTTGGCGTCGGCGAGGGAGGTGACGCGCAAGGCCAGGTGCCGGAAGCCAGCAAGTTTGTTATCGGCGGTTTCGGGCCGAGATTTGTCCGCCGGATAGATCTCCACCCATGCGCCACCCAGCGAGAGCAGGCAGGTGGGCGGGCTCTGGCCATTGTCCCAGAGCGGCTTGGCACCGAGCACCCGTTCGTACCAGATCTGCAAGGCAGCGGAATCTTTTGCGGGCAACCCGATGTGTTCAATGGAGGCATTCATGAATTCATTAAAGAGGAAAATCCCGGGCGGAAAAAGCACAATGTGGATTGCTGGAAAGTTGGGTTCCGTGCCAATAATCCCCCAGCTGACAACTCCGTCATCGTAACGAGGATTTGATGAATTGAAGGACCGGCAAATTTCGGGTGGGCTGGAAGCCTTTCCCGCCAAGCACGCAAGGACAGGCCTTGTCCGGGGCATGACACGAGACGATTTTTGACCGGGGTAAAGTCACCATAATTGGCGATGTTCATCTGAAAAATCGGTGGTAATATCAATCCTCGATACCCCTTTGAACACCAAAATGGTGAACAACCGCATACCTGCATTGTATTGCCCGGCCAATTTATGTGAATCCTTCGCGTAATACACCAACCAAACAAGTCGAACTCAAAACAAAGAAAGGCACAAAAAACAATGAAATCAAAAACATTAGGCAAAATTTCCTTGATCGGCTTCATCGCCATGAGCCTCGCCGCCACACCGAAAATTTTCGCCTTCGGTTACGGTTTCGGGGCGGGCGCCACTGGCGGCACCAACCCGTACAAAGTTACCAACCTGAACGATTCCGGCGCGGGATCGTTCCGCACCGGGGTCAGCACCAGCGGCAACGATGTCACCTTCGCGGTTTCGGGAACCATTGTTCTCCATTCGGAACTGGCGGTTGCCAGCGACGTCACCATTGATGGCACGACGGCCAACATCACCATCACGAACAATACCGTTTCCTTGAGCGGTTCACAAAACATCATCATCAAGAACATCCGCTTCCGCGAAGGCGAGGCGGGGGGATCGGGCAAATGCTCGCTGCAGGGCGACCCCTACTCCAATGTCATGATTGACCACTGCTCCATTGAATTGGGACGCTGGGATTGTTTTGAAGCCACGGGCGGTTCCAGCGGGATCACGGTGCAATACTGCATCATCGGCCAGGGGATTGATCCGCAGTATTTCGGCGGCCTGCTGGACGCCGACAACGATATCACGCTGCATCACAATCTCTGGATCGACAACAATGATCGCAATCCCAAGCTGGAGGCCAACAGCCAGTATATCAATAACGTGGTTTACAACTGGATTGATGCCGGCGGTCTCGAAGGCTCCCATTCTGCAGCCCCTTGGAAAAGCGATGTGATTGGCAATTACTTCATCAAAGGACCGCTTTCGGCCAACGACAACTGGGCGTTTGATTGCACCGCCAACGACGAATGGTACCACTTGGACAATTATATGGACCTGAACGCGAATGGCGTCCTGGACGGAGTCCGCATCCAGAATTCTGATTATACCACGCTGGGAATCACCCAACTAGCCACCCAACAATACAGCCCCACCCCGGCCGTTCCAGTGGATGATGCCACCACCGCCGTCAGCGAGGCTGCCTCGGGAGCTTGGGGCTGCCAGCCCCTCGATTCGTTTGATACAACGCTGGTGGGCTATTTGAAGTCTTACGGTACCGCGGGCAGGAAAGGGCCGTAACCTCTCTGGCTGTTGGCGTTGGCGATTGCCGCGCGCGTTTTGACCGCGCGGCAATCGCACCAGTCGGCCATCGCTAGAAGAGCGCCGGTATCCGACCCTGGTTCTGGTCCAACGAACCTCGGGTGAGGTCAAGGCGCCCACTCGGAAGTCGCGGTCATGGCAGGTTTGGCTGGCTCCAGCCAACCGGATTGCAGCACAGGATTTGCTGGAGGGTAATCGAAGCGCCCGACTGCGGGCATGAAGGGGAAGGGCTCAAGCGAATCAATCCGATGCGCCTTCAGGGTTGCGCCATTTTTTTGCGGGCTGCTTCAAGAATGGCGCGTTCCCGGGTGGTCAGGCTGTTGATGCCGCGCGCGGAAATTTTGTCCAGCACGGCGTCCACGTCGGCGGACTCGTCCGCAACCGGCTCGGCGGCGGCGCGATTTTTTCGGGGTGCCGCCAGCAGACCGCGTTTTGCGGATCCCGGTTCTGAACGTCTTGTTTTCAAACGGTCCCACCAGACTTCCCAGGGTAGCTGAACGTAATCATGATGCCAGCCAAGTTTCACCCAGGCGATGCCAGCCAGCAGCCCCCCCAGATGAGCCGCATGCGCAACCCCCATTTCACGCGACGGAACCAGCGTAAAAAAAAGTGAGATACCCCCAAAAATCCAGAGCAGGACGATGGCGCGAACCGGCAGAATCAAATTGAACCGGATCACGGAATCCTTCTCCAACAGCGCGAAAATGGCGAGTAATCCGGAGACCCCCGCCGAAGCCCCCACCACGCCAAAGCCATAAGTCATCGGAAAAGACAGCATCAACGCTCCCTGCAACATCCCCCCAATGGCGCCGCAGCCAAAGAGGGCGATCAAAAACCGTTTCTTACCCAAAACATTTTCCACAAAATGGCCCAGCCACCAAAAACCGATGAGATTAAAAACAAGATGCATCAGGTTGGCATGGAGCATCTGAAAGGTGAATAATTGCCACACCCAGCCGTGTTTCAGCCCGTAAGTGGTCAGCGCCAGCCAGCTTTCGGCCTCGGTATGAAGGTAGGCATCATTGATGCACTCCAAAGCGAAGATGGCGACCAGAGCAATGGTCACCATGGCGGTCTGCGTCAGGCCACGGCGGCCATCCGGCTGGCGCATATAATCACGATCCTCAAGCATGGTCTAATAATAGTCTTCCTGCCGGTGGCTGGCAACGTGAGCCACCCGCATTCGTTCGCCGCGGCAACTCATACCGGCCAGACCGCGAGCGGCGGCGCCGGATTTTTCATTATCTTCTTAACGTAAAACCACCCCATCGCCATGCCTCCCAGATGCGCGGCGTTGGCCACATGCGGGCCGGCCGCGAGCGCGTCCCATGGGAATATAATGCCCATTAGCGCGATCACGATGGACAACATCAACAGCGTCCTGGCGCGCAAGCGCAACGGAATCACCAAGAGCACCAGCACCTTCAATTCTTCCTCCGGATAAATCATGGCAAAAGCCGCCACCGCCCCAAAAACACAAGCAGAAGCGCCCACCACCGACCCATCAAACAATGCCGGCCACACCAGGGCGGTAAAAATCTGAAAAACACCACCCATGATCCCGCTGGCAAACATCAGGGCGAGATACCGTGGGCCGCCCAGCAGCTGCTCCAACGCGGTGCCGAAGACATAAATCACCCAGCTATTGAACAGCAGGTGAATCCACCCTCCGTGCATGAACTGGTAGGTCAGGAACTGCCATAAATAACCGTGGGCAATGCCCTCCCGGCTCAAGGCCAGGTATTGGAAAAGGAAATTCCTGCCCGGGAAAAAATGCGCTGTCAATTGTTCCGCCAGCAGCACGCCAACGTAAACGGCAATCAGCGTAGTGGTCCAGCTCCATCGCAAGTGAAAAAGTATTTCCTCCCGGGATGTTCCGAATTCCGGTTCGTTCACGGTATCACGATTTTCAGGCATGGTTAAGAATAGTCTTTTATCCGCAGTTATCAACCTTCACCGGAGCCGCCGCCGGACGCGCTTGACACCGGTGCGCCGCCGAAACTACCTCCGCGACCACCAGAACATTCGTTCCCTGCCCTCGCGGTTGGGATAGGAGCGCGGCGTCCAGTCGGCCAGCAATTCAAAATGCGGCGAAAACCGTCTCATCTGCTCCGT
>Ga0302320_10030298_pt1 | contig 10317 bp, 9 predicted proteins | sample Bog_T0_3_FD_202130 | JGI IMG/M metagenome (GOLD analysis project Ga0302320, IMG submission 202130) | Peat permafrost microbial communities from Stordalen Mire near Abisko, Sweden - Bog_T0_3 | ecosystem: Environmental > Terrestrial > Soil > Wetlands > Peat | place: Sweden: Abisko, Stordalen Mire... | reverse complement strand
ATCGACGAAGTGCTCACGCGCCTCATAGGCGAGGGTAAGATCGAGCCCATCATCGTGGTCGGCCTCGATGCCCCCGACGACGGGCCGCTGCGCGCCGCTGAACTCGTTCCAATCCCGGACCCTCTCGGTCTCATCGTTTTCGAGCCCCACGGCGGGAGCCTTCCCACGTTTTTCATCAACGAAGTCCTGCCACGCATCGGCACTGAGTACCGCGTCAAGAGCGGGCGCGCGTTCACTGGTATCGGCGGTTCCTCCTACGGTGCCATCGCGGCGCTCAAAGCCCTGATCACCCAACCGCGGGTCTTCGGCATTGGCCTCATTGAAAGCCCTTCGCTGCAGGTGGGTAACGGTGAGTTCGTCCGTATGACGCAACATATGACGCTCTCGCCGATCCGAGTTTCGGTGGGCGTCGGCGGCAATGAGGCGGCCCGTTATCGCGAACCGATGCGAAAGGCAGGCCTGGATCCGGAATCCTTCAACCGTGCCTTCGCACGCAATGCGAAGCAGTTGGCGGAAAACCTTAAGGAATCCGGTGGCCCCGATATCGCCGTCAGATTCGTTGAAGTACCGGAGGCCATGCACACAGAGGCCGCATGGCAGGAACGCTTCCCGGCTGACATCGCATTTCTTTTCCCCGTCACGAAATAGTCGGACCATCTGCTGTCTGCGGCATCACACTGCCTGGGGCACGCGCGCGCAAGCAAATCAGTCGGCCCGATACCCGCCTGTCATCAGACACCGGAATGGGTCAAACTCGGACGTCGCTTACCATCGGGCTAATGGCTTGTTCGTCCGTTGGATCGACGTCGAGGTCTGCAGGGGGTTTACTGGCCGAATGACTGCGACGCCAGAACTCCGCCCATGAATTTCTTCAGCGCCGACTATGTTCGATAATCTCAGGGTAAGCCGGAAAGGCTCATAGAAACAGTCGCTTGGCGTCTCTCTATTCTCAGCCGGTAGAGATTCAGTAGAGGTCCGCAAAAATATCTGAAGGCGCCATGTGGAGCTGCCGATGTAGTTCGGAACGTCTCAGATCGGGCCAACTACAGTCGTCAGAGCATCGGAAATACCTGACACCGCTCGCATCGTGCGGCAGCCGACTCGAATGCGAGGCGAGATCAACTTCTTTACTTCTGGCGTTCATTGAAAAGTGTTTCGCAGCGTGATGCGGTGGCAATTGAGATAGCTAGAGTCACAAACGGTTAGTACCTGGTGCCCGACCCGCGGCCCGTTCTTGCCACGCAGGCAAATTTATGGTTTACACACAATTGTGTCTACACCAGGAGGGGATAGACATGGGGCTTCAAGCTTTGGCGATTGTATTGGCCGCGACGCTGGCGAGCATTGCGGATCCCCCTATCGCCCTAGCCGCCGGCAGCGAGGTGGTGATCGGCGACATTGACGATCTCTCGGGCTTGTACGCAGACTCAAACGGAGCAGGCGCGATCGAAGCCATCAAGATGGCTATCGGGGACTTTGACGCCACGGTGCTGGGGCGCAAGATCGTTACCCTGGTCGCCGACCACCAAAACAAACCCGACATTGGCGCCTCGAAATCCCGCGAGTGGGCCGACCAGAACGGTCTCAATATGCTGCTCGGTGGGGCCAACACTGGCGTTAGCATCGCAATGGCGAAGGTCGCCGCAGCGAAGAACGTGCCGTTTTTCGCAATTGGTGCGGCCGGCGCATCGCTGGCCAACGAAGACTGCACCGCCTACACCGTGCAATACGTCTATAACACCACCGCGCTCGCCAACGGTACAGCAACTGCGATCGTCGAGACGGGCGGCAAGACGTGGTTCTACCTCACGGCCGACTACGCATTCGGCACGCAGCTGCAGAACGCGGCATCCAAGGTCGTCGAAGTGCATGGTGGGAAGAACGTCGGGGCCGTACGAGTTCCGCTCTCGGCGTCGGACTTTTCCTCCTTCCTGTTGCAGGCGCAAGCCTCCGGCGCTCAGGTGCTTGGCCTCGCCAACGCCGGCGAGGATTTCACCAACTCACTAAAGGCGGCGAACGAGTTCGGTATCACTCGGACAATGAAACCTGCTGGCCTATTGGTGGCAATCAACAACATTCACAGCCTCGGCCTGCAGGCCGCGCAAGGGCTATACCTGACGACGGCTTGGTACTGGGACCTAAATGAGGAGACCCGAGCCTTCAGCAAACGGTTCTTCGACAAGATGCACAAAGAACCGACGATGTATCAGGCGGGTTATTACTCCGCCACAGTGACCTACCTGAAGGCTGTCAAAGCCGCTGGCACCACGGACGGCGACGCGGTGATGGCGCAGCTAAAGAAAATGAAGATCAGCGACATGTTCACCAAGAGCGGGTACATTCGCGCCGACGGCCTGATGGTCCACGACATGTACGTGATGCAGGTCAAATCCCCGCAGGAATCCAAATACCCCTGGGACTACTACAAGGTCGTGAAAGTTATGGGCGGCGAGCAGGCCTTCGGGCCGATCACCGGGCTTTGCACGCTCGCGCCTAAGTAGCCGTGTTAAGGCACTTCGGGAAGATGTCGCAGGGAGGGGCGTCGCTCAGAACCTATTTCCTATTGCATAGGGGGCGGTGGGTTAATGCGCGTAAAGCTTGCCGCCTGTATCTTCCAAGAACCGCTTTCCCGTTTTAGCACTTGAAGCCAACCACCTTGGAATTCCGTGCTTGCCCCATCCTTCCCGGGTATCGTGACCGTGTACAGCCCAGCAGCCCACGCCATATTCTCGCCGACCTGCACTCGTTCGACCGCATGGTCGAACTTCAGACCCATCTTGAGTTCGGCAGCTATCCGCGCATCCATTTGCGTTTTGCCCGATACGCTGCCGTTAACATTTATGTCCACGGCATCTGGCGACCACAAGGCTGCCGTTTCATCAACATTCCCACTGTTGAAAGCCTCAAAGAACTTCGTGATGACGCCCTTTACCTCCGTATCGCTAGGCTCTTTGGCGCAAGCTGGCATCGATACGAGCAAAGCCAAGACAAACGCACATGACCATTTAAGCCGCTTCATGGCACCGCTCCCTGAGTGAGAACCCCTTACTCGACACTTCCTGGATGCGGGGAACTAGTGCGAGTATGTACCAGTTAAGTCTTTGCGAACAGATGGAGCCGGAAGTCCGAGGAACGAAGAGTGCGACGCGGACAAGCGTAGAGTCACTGGTCCAGCGGACGTCGAAAAGGAGTGACCGTGAATGAATTTGGCCTCTACGCCAATAGGAGCGATTGCAAGGATTTTGTGCACAACGCCATTGGGCGACTCGCGGCTGATGGCTGCAATGTTTACATCGCCGTTGCGTTCTTTACTGAGTCAAGCGTTGTTGAGAGTCTGATCGCGAACGGCTGTCATGTACGACTTGTCTTCAGGCTTGGATTTCCAACGAATCCATCGGCGTTGCAGGAGCTAATGGAATTGCCCAATGTGGAGGTTCGCTATTTCACCGGCCATTCATTCCATCCAAAGATTTACATATTTGGCGAGAAGGCCGCGCTCGTGGGCTGGTTCAGGCCGCTTACTACTCCGCCACCATGAACTACCTCAAAGCCGTCAAGACCGTTGGGACGACCGATTCCGACCAGGTGATGGCGGAGCTCAAGCGGACGAAGATCAACGATATGTTTACCAAGGGTGGCTACATTCGCGCCGATGGACTGATGATCCACGACATGTACGTAATGCAGGTCAAATCGCCACAGGAATCCAAATACCCCTGGGACTATTATAAGGTCGTAAAGGTGATGAGCGGGGAGCAGGCCTTCGGCCCAATCACGGGACTTTGCCCCCTCGCACCGAAGTAGCCGTGTGACGGCGCCTCGAAAAGATGCGGGACACTCAGCCGAGAGTTTGTTGCCAACCCAAGTGGCTTCCGCGAACATCGCCCAGGTGCAGCAGGGAGTACGGCTTGGTGGAAGATCACAGTGAACTCAGTGACGTCGAGCGGCGCGTCCGCGCGCTCGAGACCGTGTTGACCCAGAAGGGCTACATCGATCCGCCAGCACTCGATGTACTGATCGACACCTACCAGACGAAAGTCGGTCCGCGCAACGGCGCGCGCGTCGTCGCGCGTGCCTGGGTGGATCCGGCATTCCGTGAACGACTGATGCGCGATGCGACCGCCGCTATTGCCGAACTTGGCTACTCCGGCCGGCAGGGCGAGCAAATGATTGCCGTCGCGAACACGCCCGGCCGACACAACATCGTTGTCTGCACGCTCTGCAGTTGCTACCCATGGCCGGTGCTGGGATTGCCGCCGGTCTGGTACAAGAGCGCACCATATCGGTCGCGCGTGGTCCGGGATCCGCGCGGCGTGCTGGCGGAGTTTGGTGTGACTCTGCCGGCGAGCACGGAAATCCGCGTCTGGGACTCGACCGCCGAGGTGCGCTATCTCGTGATACCCGAGCGCCCTACTGGAACCGAAGGTCTGAGCGAAGAGGCTCTCGCGACTCTGGTTACGCGCGACTCGATGATCGGAACCGGCCTCGCGTGAGCGGTCGGCGGGACATGACATGCCCTACGTGAGCCACGCCGACATCGGGGGTTGCAGCGACTTCGGTCCGGTCGTCCCGGAACCGGAAGGCACCGTGTTCCATGCCGCCTGGGAGCCTCGTGTCCATGCGGTGACGCTCGCGCTCGGAGCGACGGGCAGTTGGAATCTCGACATGGCCCGCTCGGCACGCGAAACGCTGCCGGACTATCTCAATCTGACCTACTACGAGATCTGGCTGAGCGGACTCGAAAAGCTGCTTATCGGGAAAAGACTCGTGACGCCGGACGAACTGACCGCCGGCTGCATGCAACACGCGCCCGCCCCGGTCGCCCAGGTCCTTAAGGCCGATCAGGTTGCGGCCGTCCTGGCAAAAGGGGCACCGACCGAGCGCGCGCCGGCGGGTCCGGCCCGCTTCAAACCGGGCCAACGAGTACGGACGCGCGCGACGCCGGCCGAGCACCACACGCGACTGCCCGGCTATGCTCGCGGCAAGACCGGTCTCATAGAACGGGTGCTCGGCGCGCACGTGTTTGCGGATTCGCACGCACGAGGCCTAGGCGAGGACCCGCAATGGCTGTACACGGTTGTATTCGATGCCGCAGAGCTCTGGGGCAGCGAGGCAACACCGGGGCACAGCGTGTCGTTCGACGCCTGGCAGCCTTATCTAGAGGCCGCGTGAGCACAAACCAGCCGCATCTTGACGCTCTGCCCGGGCTACCTCGGGATGCAGAAGGGCCCGTGTTCGACGCGCCTTGGCAAGCTCACGCATTCGCGATGACGTTGTCGCTGCATGAGCGAGGTGTGTTCACGTGGTCGGAATGGGCGACTGCGCTATCCGAGGAAATTCGATCCGCCCAGCGGGCGGGCGATTCCGATAGAGGCGACACCTACTATCTCCATTGGCTGAAAGCGCTGGAAGCGCTGGTCACTAGGAAAGGCGTCACGTCGAACGTGGAGCTTGCGCGTTACGAGCGGGCGTGGCGCAACGCGGCACAGCGAACCGTGCATGGCGCGCCGATCGTTCTCAGCGACGTCGATCTGGATCAGTGACGATCGGCCTGGCAGCCGCTCCGGATGCGTAGGGGCTGCGTTTTGTTCGGGCCGAGTCGGCCACGTCTTAAGCTACTTCGACCACCCGTAGCCCTTGCCGACCCGCACTACAGCAGACACTCGCAAATATCGTCGGGTCAAACTCGGACATTGCTCCGATCGGACTGAGGTTTGGTCTGCCGGTGGATCGACGTCAACGTCTACCGAAACTCTACCGGTCGACTGAGGTTCTGGTGCATCTAGGGCTTTCGGGCCTGCGAAGACTTCCTGGCGGTCAGAAGACCCACAAGCCGCGAAACAGAAATGCCTTATTTCAAGCCGTTTCCCATCGTTGACGAGAGTGCCCTTAAGCGCTTCGGCGGCCGAGCGCAGACTGTTGTCCGCAGATGCACCAGAACCCCATTTCGAGTCCGCAGCCGCGGCACCTGGCCCGCCCGGCTCAGCCGGAAGACACCGCACGCACCAGCATGGTGTCCGTCAGCGGTAGTTCGCGCCGCAGTTCCAGCAGTAGTGCGAGGCAATGCCGGGCGCTGACCGGCTTGCTGTAGAAGAAGCCCTGGCCGAAATCACAGCCCAGGTCCTGCAGAATCGCGGCCTGCGCTGCCGTCTCGACACCCTCCGCGACGGTAGACAGATGCAGCGTCCTTGCCATGTCGATCACGGCATTGATGATCGGCTGATGCGGAGTATCGGTACCAATATCCTGCACGAACGCGCGATCGATCTTCAATGTATTGACCGGCATCTGATTCAGATAGCTCAGGCTCGAATAGCCGGTCCCGAAGTCGTCGATCAGGATCTGCGAGCCGAGCGAGCGCAGTGTCTTCAGCGTGCCGATGAGCTTCTGCGGCTCCTTCATCAGCGCCGATTCGGTGATTTCAAAGCGCAGCCAGGATGGGTCGACGTCGGCCTCGCTCGCGTACTGTACCACCAGCGCTGCGAAGTCGGTGCGATCAAACTGCAGCGGCGACACGTTGACGGCGATCGGCACAATGGGCACTTTGGCAGCGATCCATTCGCGCAGCTGTGCCAGCACCTGCCGCAGCGCCAGTTGGCCCAGCTCGACTATCAGGCCGCTCTTCTCTGCGACTGGAATGAATTGACTGGGTGAAATCATTCCGATCTCGGGGTGACGCCAGCGCATGAGTGCCTCGAGCGAATTCATGCGGCCGGTGCGAAGTTCGATGATCGGCTGGTAGTTCATGAACAGTTGGTCGGTACCGATGGCATGGCGCAGGGATTGCTCCAAAGCCACCTGCTCGCTCACCCGGATATCCATGTTCTGCGAGAAGAAGCGATAGCAGTCGCGGCCCGCCTCCTTGGCCTGATAAAGGGCAATATCCGCGTGCTTGAGCAGTGTCTCAATGTCCAGTCCGTCGTGCGGATGCATGGCGATGCCGAGACTGGCGGTCACGCTGACGGGATCCCCCACCAGCACCAGCGGCGCCCTGATGGCCGTGAGCAGCAGTGCTGCCAGGTGTTCAGCCGCTTCAGCTCCCGACAGCAGCGGTGCGACCACGACGAACTCGTCGCCGCCCATGCGTGCCACCAGATTGTGCCCGGAGACAGCGGCGCGCAGTCGACCGGCGATGACCTGCAGCAACTGGTCGCCACAGCCATGACCGCGCGAATCATTGATGTTCTTGAAATGATCGATGTCGAGGTAGATCAGCGCCAGCGAGCGGTTTCCCACCGCAGCCTTCTTCAGAATTCGAGGCAGCTTGGCGTGCAAGTACATGCGATTGGGCAATCGGGTCAGTGCGTCATGCTGCGCCAGTTGCAGCAGCTTGCGCCGGTTCGATCGTTCGAGATTCTCCGCCTCGCGGCGGTGGCTCACATCGTGTCCGACCAGGGTCAGCAGCCGGCGGCCCGAAATCTCGATGGCGGTGACGGCGACTTCGACATCCGACCATTGGCCGTGGCTGCGGCGGGCACGCGACTCGATGACTCGCCGTGTCGGATCACATGCGGCCACTTCGAGAATCTCGGAACTGATATCAGGAAAGATGTCCTGGACGCGGTACTTCGGCAGGTCGGCGGCGGTACAGTCGAGAGCCGTCATGACGATCCAGTTGGCTTCAAGGATTCGCCATGAGCTGGGGTCCACGAGCACGATCGCTTCCTGCAGCTGCAGCACGATCGACTGATAGCGTACTTCGACCTCCCGCTGCGCCGCCAGGGTGCGCTGCAGCCGCAGCAGCAACCAAGCGATCGCCGCTCCGGACACGATGAACAAGGCCAGCAGCCCGACCAGGAAATACCGGGTGGTGCGGTAGCCGAGCGCGAAGATGTCACGCGCAGCGGTTGTCCTCAGCAGCGCGGCCGGAACATGATCGACGGTACGCAGCATCGTATAGCCCGTGATCTGATGTTCGTTCGAAGCGAGCACCAGCGTACTCGGCGATGGGTAAGGAATGGCGAGCCAGTCTCGAACCGCCGCGGGAAAGCCCGAAAGTTCGTCCGCACCGCCGGTCAGATAGGTCACTGACACAGGTAATCGACTGGTGGTGTGAATGCGCTCAATCTCTTGCGGGCCGATCAGGCGTGCGAACAGCAGGATGGCGCCCGTAGGGGCGGTCCGGTCGGTGCGCTTGATCTCCATCGCCGCGACGGCCGCTAGGCCGGCCGGAGTCCTCACGAGCCGATCGGCGGGCGCCAGCAGCGCGAGGTGCTGGTCCTGGGCGATGAAAGGACGCAGGGATTGCAGCAGCGCAACGGGCGCCGGGGAAATGATGAGGCCGCTGCCACGATCCAGATAACACGAATAGACCTCGTGCCCGTCGGCTGCGACGATCCAGGCGATGTCGACATGCAGGCCGCTGAGAGTCTCGGGAACGAAGTTCGCCGCGATGTACTTGGGGTTGCCGCTGAGGAGGTAATCCGCGGTGTCATCCCACTCGGCGTAATCGCGATTGCCGATATTCAGCTGCTGCAGGTCGGAGTCGAACGCGTGGTAGAGCTGCGTTGCTTTCTGCCCCATGGCATCGGCCTCGATCAGCCTGAAGCTCCCGAGCAATGCTCTGGCCCCCGCGGTCAGGCCCGCACACAGACCCAGCAGCGTCAGGCTGCAGACGACAATCAACGGCAGGAATTGACGAGTCGCCTTGACGCTGAGTGCGGATACCGATGGATCCGGCGGCCCGGCTCCGGGTTGCGAGGGCGCGTCCTCGGGCGAGTGCGAGCTCGATACCGGCGTGGGGCGGGGCTGGGACATGCCATCCTTGGAGATTATGACGCGCCGCACTACTCACTAAGGTCGCCCACGCCGGTTGGGCACGATGATGACGCGGAACTGGCGAGGCGGGGGTGATGGGCTCAGCACAATTCACGCAGGGGCGCGGATCCGGGCGAAAATGCTGCGTGCCTTAGGCCGGTGACCGGCGGCTGACGCTGCAGGGCAATGGCGCGCGTTGTCGTGAGTCGGCCGAGGCCGTGTAAAAACCGCTGGATTTGAGGATCGGAGGGGCAAGATGTGGCGAGTTCCGTCAGAACGCCTGCCCCAACGGATTTTCTCGCGATGAGCGCCGGTGCGAGGTGCTATTCGGTTTGGTTGGTGCCTCCCGCATGCACCGGAGTGAAGACAAACAGTGTCTCGCGGTGCGTTTCCACGATCGATTACCGCTGGCGGGCGATGGTAAAATATAGCTGGTCTACTGATGGTTCGACGGCAACGTCGACCGAAAGTCTACCGACAACGTGACCACGACGGCGTAACTGCGCAATTTCCGTGTGATAAATCATTCAGCGCCGACTATCACCAGCAGTACCTGGCGAAGAATCCGGGTGGGTACTGCCCGGATCATGCGTGCGGAATTCCTTATAGATCCCCGGTGTCGGCGGTGGGGGGGGGAAGGCGTAATCTTCGCTCCGCCGCGGGTTCCAACAGGACGAAATCTGTATTCCGTGATCCTTGCCCCGCATTTCCGGCAATGTCGTTTGCCGGTATTTTCGCGATTTGAAAAGCCCGAACATGCGGGTGGATTACCCTGAAGCAGTCGCTGGGGATATTTCCCGCGCGATCCGCTTAGCGCTGCTGATTTCCGCAACTCGCAAATCGAATGCAGTCTGCAAATTCAGCCAGGAACGTGCATCGCCGCCAAAATATCGCGCCAACCGCATTGCGGTGTCAGCGGAGATGCCCCGCCGTTCCCGGACCACATCGTTGATCCTTGGTGCTGGTACGCTCAGTGCCTTCGCCAACGCATTGGCGCTCATTCCGAGCGGCTTCAGAAAATCCTCGCGGAGAACCTCGCCCGGGTGGACCGGCCGCATTCCGTTCTTAAACATTTTCATTGCTCTCAGTGATAGTCCACGAGTTCCACGTCAGTCGGTCCCTCAGTCGTCCAGCGAAAGCAAAGGCGATACTGATTATTGACCCGGATGCTGAATTGCCCCTTGCGGTCGTCCTTCAGCGCCTCGAGCCGATTCCCAGGCGGGGAGCGCAAAAACTCGAAGGTCTCTGCGGCATCCAGCTGCGCCAGCTTCCGCGTGGCAACCTTGGCGATGGCCGCGAATCTCTTGCACTTGCCTGTCTCGAACAGGGCCCGCGTATCCGCGCAACGGAAGCCCTTGATCATGATGGAAGTCTATAACGCTTAACGTTAAACGACAAGGCAATGCCTCGCAGTCAGGTCTACCGCCGATTCCGCGCAATCGCGTACCCGAAGTTGACTCCGGATCCCCGCTTCCGGTATCAGGCTCTACCCGCGTCGGTCTTTCCCCTCAAAAACACGGCGGCCTCAATGAATAGTCATACTTGGCGTTTCGTTGCGTT
>Ga0302320_10030297_pt1 | contig 10317 bp, 4 predicted proteins | sample Bog_T0_3_FD_202130 | JGI IMG/M metagenome (GOLD analysis project Ga0302320, IMG submission 202130) | Peat permafrost microbial communities from Stordalen Mire near Abisko, Sweden - Bog_T0_3 | ecosystem: Environmental > Terrestrial > Soil > Wetlands > Peat | place: Sweden: Abisko, Stordalen Mire... | reverse complement strand
TCAAGACCGACTATTCGCCGACCGGGCTGGGCGAGCCGACGCTGCCACCGGTTTTGCCGGCGATTGGGAATGCGATCTTCGCGGCTACGGGGAAGCGGATTCGGACACTGCCGCTGAAGAAGAGCGGTTTTAGCTGGGCTTGAGGGCGAGTTAGCAGGTCGGCGCTGGGCAGGAAGCGAAGGATGGGGCAACGGCCGCATGCGCCTTCCCGGCCTAAGCGTTCTCTCTCGTTCCGACGCCTTTGTCTTTGACAGGATCATTTTTCGGGTCGGTGTCTGGGGTATCGGCGGGATCGATCGTCCCCATGGAGTCGTTTACGAGTTCTGTCTGAACTTCATCGTCGGAAAGTGTAGGCGGCTTCAGTTCGGCGGTCATGGGTGTCCTCATAGAGATTGGATGCCGGATAGAGGGGACCGAGCCGGTCAAAACAGGACACACACTGCCAGTGCCGGGAGGTTGAGTGTTTTGGTCTCCCACCCTTCGCTGGAAAGAAGCGAAGGATGGGGCACCCGCAATTTACAAGTACAACACGCATTTGTTCCATTCAACCAACGCCGACTTCGACAAGGAATACGAACCGGGCTCAACCGTTTCCTGGTCCGGAATTTACCGTTGCACGGGCTGTGGCCGTGAGGTCGTTCACACTACTGGAAAGCCTCTCCCTCCGCAGAACCATCATCAACACGCCGTCTATCAAGGAAAAATCAGATGGAAGCTGGTCGTGACTGATTCGCCTGATCCCTCTTAACAAACTGAGATTGATGGCTCACTTCAACACAAGAACGCGGACCTTGCGGTCCGCGTTCTTGTCTTCATCGAATCGTTGTTGGGTGTTGGGGCACGACTGAAGCCGTGCCCTTTCAAAGAATTGTTTGGCTGGATGGTCCGGGATAAATCCCGGACCATCCAGTCGTGCCCCTTCAAAGCTGTTGTCCGGACTCCATCGACCCCACCCGATTCTCTACACCTTGGCCAGGACGGGGCCGGAGACGCGCTCGTTCAGGATTTCGCGGGCGTTGGCCAGGAACTCGGCTAAGGGGAGCTTGCCGGATTCTACGTCGGCGAGGATGGCTTTCTGGGCCTGGTACTCCTTGTTGACGATGCCGGCCTTGGATTGCAACATGCGCCAGGCCTTGCGGCGTTCTACGCAGAACATGACCAATTGGCGGCTGAGGGCGCGGTACTCGACCTTGCCGTTTTCTTCCCAAGTGATGTAGACACCGAAGTCGGGAATAAAGGCGCGGTGGCCGGGGGTGAGGTAGCGGCGGTAGACGACGTCCTGCTGGGTGATGCGGACCAGCATGTTGTCTAAGTGGATGAGCTTGGCAGCGGCCTCGGGCTTGAGCTTCTTCAAGTGGTTGCGGAAGCGGGCTTCAGTCGTGCACCAGTGGGCGACAGTATAGCGCTGAGGCTCGCCGGTGGTCTTTGACTTCGTCTCGTACCAGTCAAGATCGATGGACGGGTTGCCCTTGAGGTCGAGGGCTTCCTGATAAGTCTCGCCGAGGCGGGGGTTGAAAACGAACTCTGGTGCGCCGCGGCTGTCGCGGACTCTCTGGGCCTGGTGAAGGGCCATGTCGTCGGGGACGCCGTGCTCGGGCTGGCAGGTGGTGAAGGCCTGGATGAAGGAGGTTCCGCGATACTCCAAACCATCCAGAATAGACCGGTAGAGCTTGGGGGCGTTGGCCATGGAGACCTGACCGACGAAGGGCGAACCGTGGCCGGCGAGGAAGGTCTCGGCTACCGTCTTCTTCTCAGTGTTCTTGCCCTGCGTGGCCGCGCCGAAGACGTTCATGTCGTTGCCGCCGAGCATGGGGGTGGAGTCGGAGTTCTGCCCGCCGGTGTTGGAGTAGACCTGCGTGTCAAGCATGAGGACCTTGATGTTGGGGCGGTTCTGGAGGATCACTTTGGACATATTCTGGTAGCCGATGTCGCCCATGCCACCGTCCCCGCCGACGACCCAGACTTTGGGGAGTTCGACGATCTCCTGATCCGTCATGAGAGCGTCAGTGAAGTGAGAGAGGTTGTAGTATTCCTGGTCGTCGATGACATTCGTTTCCTTGGTGAGGAGGATGTCGGCGAGGCGCTCGGGGATGACGGAGCGGCGGGCGTGGTCGACAATGAAGCTCTCGCCCATGAGCCAGCCGACGGTGACGCCGTCCTGGAAGAGCGAGTTCATCCACGGGTAGGGGTGGGGATTGTTGGGCGCCGTGGAGCCGTAGACGGTGTTGCAGCCGGTGTGGGCGGCCATGGCCATGACGCTCATGCCATTCGCCAGGCGTCCGTCAACGGGCTGGAGATTCTTGTGGTTGAAGGCCTCGGTGAGAAGGACCGCGGCGATGGCCTCAACCAACTGCGCGTCGGTGATGGGGCCGTTTTCGGTTTCGTAGGCTGCGATGCGGGCCTGGGTGTCTGGAATGTCTTCGCCGCCGAGCGAGAGAACGAGATGAGCGATGGCCTGGCGGAGGAGAGCGTATTCACCTGGGTTGCTGGCCTGAAGGGCTGCCAGCTTGGCAACGCCGGTCTTTTCAAGTTCGCCGGCCTTGACGACGAAGCGGTCGCTCTTGGCGTGGAAGACGGGGCGCATGTACGCCTCAGTGACGGCGGCGATGGAGCGGAGGACGGACTTTTCACCGCAGCCGGCGCAGGCACCGTCGCCGGAGACAAGGGCGTCGTAGTTGGTGCGGACCATCAACATATTGCGCAGAGTAGCGGTCTTGGAATCTGCCGGATTGGCCGCGTTGAAGAGGCCGAGGAACTTTTGCGAAGTATCGGGGAGCAGATCGAGGAAGCCGGTGCCGGTCTCGTGCTCGGCATTGACTTCTTCAGTTTCGGCAACCATGCGGAGGGCGTTGTGGTCGCCGCAGGCGGTGACGCAAGCAGCGCAGCCTTTGCAGAGATCGCTGACGAAGATCGAGAATACGCCGCCTGACCCTGGGTTCTTGCGTTCGGGCGAGGAGAAGATGGCGTTGACCTTCTGATAGGCCATGGGGACCTTGTCAATGATGGCAAAGAACTGGTCCTTGGCGGACGGCGAAAGCTCTTCCACCGTTGCGACGACTTCGTGGAGGATTTTTTGCATGGGTGTGCCGGTCTTGAACTCGGCGACCATGCGCAGGCGAGCCTGCTTTTCAATCGCAGGCAGGACGCCCATCAGCTTGGAGCGGTCGGCGGGGTCGGCGATGTAGTAGGAGACAGCGGTGGTGAGGAGCGTGCTGAGGTCCTGCGAGGTGTTGGGCAGGGCGGTGTCAGGGCAAACGGAGATGCACTCCATGCACTGGGTGCAGTTCTCAGGGATGTAGAGCGGGGTTTCGCGGCGGGCGACGTATTTGGAGGCGGTGTCTCCGGTGGCCGCGGCGATGACGCCCATGGCTGAGAGCGGCGTGGCGGGCTGGTCATAGCCGTAAGTTGAACGGAACTGGGCATCGAAGTCAGCGACGCGGCTGATGGGTGTGCGCGGGCCCTGGCCGGCGGGGGTTGCGGTGGAACGGCAGCCGGTGCCGCATGATCCGCCTGCGGTGGCTAGCTCAAGAATGGGGAGCAGCGCGACGCCGCGCAGGCTGGAGCGGTCAGCGGCAGCGAGTGCGCCGATCTTGATTTCCTTGACCTGATCGAAGCCCTGGGTCATGACTTCCATGTTGGAGGCGACGACGGCTTCTCCGAGCTTGCCGAACTTCTTGACGTATTGCTTGTAGACGACTTCGCGATACTGCTCCTGGGTGATGCCGAACTCGTTGAGGAGGCTGGAGACGGCGAAGAATGCGCCGAGGAAGGCGTTGCCCTGCATGCGGAGTTGGAGATCGCCGCGATCAGTGGCCTTTTTGGCAATGGAGAAGCCGGGGAGGGTGAAGACGCGAATGTTCTTATCGATGATCTGCTTGCGGGCCCAGCTGGGGAGGCGCTCCCAGGCCTGCTCGCCTTCTTCGTCGGACTCCCACACCAGCGAGCCGCCTTGGGCGATGCCGTCGAGGGGGTTGCAGTGGGTGAAGGCCTTGGGGTCGCAGCAGAGAACGACGGTGACGTGGCGGAGATCGCAGTTGACGCGGATGCGGTCTTTGGCGGCAACCATGAAGTAGCTTGTCGGCGCGCCCTTCTTCTCAGAACCGTACTTGGGATTGGCGCTGACGTGGATGATTTCCTTGGGGTTGCCGAGGTCGTCTTTGAGCCCGTCGCGCTCGTAGAGGAGGTCATTGAGATCACCAATGATTGCGCCGAGGTTTTTGCCGGTGGTGATGGCTCCCCAGCCGCCGATGGAGTGGAAGCGGACGGCAACTGCGCCGTCGGGAAGCAGGGAGGGTGTCTCTTCGCCGATGACGGAGTAGGGGTGGTCAATGCCGAGGACGAAGAAGGAAACGCCATCAGAGGCGCGCTTGCCGTCTTGGCGGGCGCGGTTGGCGGTGGCGAACTCGTATGCGCCGAAGATGTGCTCGGGGCGGAAGTCGCGAGAGCCGAGACCGTAGGTGCCGGAGTAGATATGGGGCACTTCATCCATGGCCAGCGCGGGCAGACCTTCCTGGGCGGGATGGCCTTCATACTGAATTGCCTTGGAGAGGGCGGTGCGAATATCGCGGCCTAGGGGGTTGTCGCCGGAGAGGGCTTCGTCGGTGCGCTCGAGGATGATGACGTTCTTCTTGCCTTTGAGCGCGGCGACGATGGCGGCCTCGGGGAAGGGGCGAATGACGTTGACGTGGATGGAGCCGACGGTGACGCCGCGAGTCTGGCGGAGATAGTCGACGGCAGCCTCGACGTTTTCGGCAGCGGAACCGAGGGAGACGAAGACGGTGTCGGTGTCGTGGGTTTTGTATTCGGAGATGAGGCCGTAGTGGCGGCCGGTGAGCTCGCCGAAGTCTTTGTAGGCGGCTTCAAGGAACCCAAGGATGGGCTCGGAGAAGTTGTTGCGCCGCGCCAAAATACCGTTCATGTAGTGCTCTTGGTTTTGGACGGGGCCGAGGAGGATGGGATTGGTAAGATCCATCATCTTGGGAACGCGGCGGCGGGTGGGCCCAAAGAGGGTGCGCTGGGCATCGGTCGGGCAGTCGATGATGTCTTCGGGGGATCCGAGGTACTCGCGAATCAGGTCGGACTCGTGCTTATAGAAGGTCCGCTCAAGGTGGCTGGTGAGGAAGCCATCCATGATGTTCATGCCGGGCGTCAGGCTGAGCTCGGTGACGCGGCGCAGGATGAGGGCCTGGTCGGCGGCCTGTTGCGCGTCTTTGCCGAAGAGCATGATCCAGCCGGTGTCGAGTGCGCCATAGATATCGTCGTGGCCGCAGTGAACGTTGAGGGCGTGCTTGGTAAGGGCTCGTGCGCCAACTTCAAGCACCATGGTGGAGCCTTTGCCGGGGGCGTGGTAATACTGTTCGACGCCGTAGACGACTCCCTGGCCGGAGGTGAAGTTGACGACGCGCTTGCCGCAGACGGAGTGGGCGATGGCGCCGCCCTGGGCTGCGTGTTCGCCTTCAGTCTCAATAGCGATGGTGTTATGGCCGAAGACGTTGAGATGTCCCTCGGCATAGGCCTGCTGGAAGAGTTCGCCGCCCTCGGTGGAGGGGGTGATGGGATAGAAGACGCCGGCATCGGCGATCCGCGTCTCAGTGTGGTAGGAGACAAGCTGGTTTCCGTTTGCAGTAATACGTATGCCAGGATAACGCGCAGCAACCGTCATAAATCCCTCTCTCTTGAGCCCAATTCTAGTGTCAAACTCTTCATCCGCGATGAGCGATTGAATCGCAGGAAAGTGGTTCCGGCGAAACGGCTCGGCGGTTTGATGCGATGGACGACTCCGGCGCGCGTTTGGCGGCCGGAATGAATGCCCTTCAAAAGTTTAAAGGCCGAGATGGCGAAGCGGAAAGCCAAGGGGGGGGATTTCCGAGGAGAAACGGCCTATACATCAGTATGCGCCCGAGGAATGGGGACGGTGTCCCATAGTGTGGGATTGATATTTTTTGTCCCATTGGGTGGGCCTTTTTGGGGAATCTTGGGGGCAGTGGGGCGGATTGGAAGGGGGTGTCGAGGATGGGTGGAAGGGCGCTGGCATTTCTTTCCGCGAAGCGAGAACCCTCCTGGCAACATCTGCGCTTTTCAGGGCTGATTCTGGATGAATGCGACAGATTGGCCTGCAGGAGCCGCACAACCACCTATTGGTTGATCGACTAGTAGAAAATGATCGTCAGAAGGTGGCTCGGCACGTTCCGCTGAGTCGTTGCCCGAGCGAATTGCAATGGAGACCAGGTTCGACGCTATTGCACCTCTATCGCGGAAACAATCGCGTCTCCTTTGGATGGTCTGAACTCGAGAATCACCATGCCATCTCTGCCATCTACATCGAAACTCCGTTGATACGCCGTCAATGCCCCTCCGGCAACGGCGGCCACATCCAGATTGGCCACAATCTTTTGCCCATTCGCGAAAACGTCGAAAATGCGATCGCCGGGATGGAGTGCGGGCTCGACAAACGTGAGGATCACGGTGTGGGGACCTTCAGCGACGGGGATACGATAGCTGAAAGATCCGGCCCGGTAGGTGGCAGCTACCTCGGGGCTGCTGGTCCCGGCAATCGACACCGGAGCTGGAGCTCTGAACCCATTTCCGGGACCGGAGATCATTTGCGCTGTTCCACCCTCGAAGAACGTATCCGATCCAAAGCGTTTGTCCGGGCTTGCGCCGGCAACCAACGCGCCGCAATCAATCAAGGTGCTCTTCGCGGCCGCGTCGGATAGGCGCCACTGAACCTTATCGTCGACATCTCCTTTTGCGAAGGAGCCAGTTGCGACGATGTTGTTGGCGCCCGGGCTCAGGGCGACATTGTTCCAGACGCAGATGCGATCCGGGCAGTCGGCAAGCACCCCAACGAGCTTTCCATTTGCTTTCAGCGAGGTCTTCGGCGCGTTGCTGTACACACGCACATCTGCCACGCGGTAGGCCCGCTCGGTATAAAGGCTGGAGTTGATGTGGACGGTCGGTGTCGTCGTCCAGTTGGCCTTGTAAAAGAAGTACGCATCCTTCCTGTGCTTGTGGTCAAAGGTCACAATGCCCTTGGTATTGATGTCCTGGGAGTTGCCTTCGCTGCGCGTGGTGGTTCCAAAGTCGAAGGAATTCCAGAGAAACGTCCCCCACAAGTACGGCTTGCTGCACAGAGTGGACCAGTTCTGCTCGTGAACGTAGGACTCGTACTCTTCCGCCTGGGGCCGGTTGCGCGACTCCGCGCCACCGAGCGCATTGTCAGAGTGCAGCGATATTGCGCCGCCTGCGCCGTATTCCGTGACCGCCATGGGTTGTGCCGGCCTAGTGTGGTGCAGGACGTCAAGATGCGGGCCCAGGTCGGATGGCTCGCCGTAGTACCAGCCGAAGTAGCGGTTCGCACCCGACAGGTCGGTGACCGCAGCTGTGATGGGCACCGTGGTGTTTGGTCCGGAACCTCGCGCCTCACAACAAGTAGCTAGCGTTGTGGGCCGGTCGGGGTCCAACTCATGCGCCAACTGATTCAACTCTTTCAGCAAGGGCAAGGGGTCAGGACCAGCACCTCGCCTGCTCCCCACAAATCCGGGCATGCTGTTTCCAAAATCGATCTCATTGCCGATGGACCAGGTGATCACAGCGGGGTGGTTGTAGTTCTGCGCGATCTGCTCCCGCAGTTGCTGACGCGCGTTCTCGCGAAGCGCATCCGTTGGTTGCAAGCTATCGCCCAATGTCCACTGGCTTACCAGCGGTATCTCATCCCACAGCACGAGTCCGTCGCGGTCTGCCAGGTCGTGAATGGGCTGGCCGTGCTGGTAGTGGGTGAGGCGTATGCCGGTCACCCCCATCTCACGCATCATCGCCTCGTCCGCAGCAACGTCCGCCGGTTCCGACGCCCAACCCTTGCCTTCACGATCCTGGTGATAACCCACGCCGTGGACTGCCACGTGTTTTCCATTCAGGAACAGTCCATTGTCCGGATCGAACCGAACCTGCCTGATGCCAAAGGGGACCGTGACACGATCCACGAGTTGCGAAGACTTGTTCGCGAGTTCCACCACGAGATGGTACAGGTAAGGATCTTCCACGCCCTGCCAGAGATGCGGGTGCGGCACAGTCAGGTTCGCGCTGTGCTCCTGCGCGCTCGCTGGCGCCACCGTGACGGACTGCTCTTGTTGTGCCGCGACCTTGCCCTGCGCGTCAACGAGCAGGACTCTGAGCATAACCGCGCCACTCTGCTCGCTGTCGTTGCGTACTCGCGCGCGCACCTGCACCTGTGCCCCTTCCGACGCGATCGACGCCGTTTTCACATAGACGCCGGAGGAGCCGTAGTCCATCAAATCAAGGTGCATCTTCCGGGTGAAGACAAGGCTCACCGGACGATACAAACCGCCGTACACAAAGAAATCTCCCGTGAGGGGCAACACGTCGGCAGTCGAACTTCCCAGTGCGGGCTTCGTGTTGTCCACCCTCACCGTAAGCGTGTTCTCCTGGCCTGGCTTCAGTGCCGCTGTGCTGTCGAGCCGAAAGCGCGAGAAGCCACCCCGGTGCGTGCCGAGCATGGTTCCGTTCAACCAGACTGTTGCGATGCGGCTTGCGGCGTCAAACTGCAAAAAGCTTTCCATGCCTGCCACGTTCGCAGGCGGCGTGAAAACAAGCTTGTACCAGCCGACGCCCTGCGTCATTACTACGTTCTGCGCGGTGTTAATGTGGGACGCGGGTGCGTCCTTGTAGTAGCCCACCCGGTTCCAGGTGTGAGGTACGCTGACGGTTGTCCATGTCGCATCCGGTTCAGCCTGGAGCTCAGTCGCAGACTCTGGACCTAGTTTGAAGCGCCATCCGTCGCGAAGGGGCATCTCGATGCGAGGGTCTGCAGCCGTGGAACGGTGCGTTCTGTGCGTCTGCGTCTCCTGTGCCTGAATAACCATTGCGAGGGACGAAAGGCAAAGCACAATCAGGCCTAAGGAGCGGGTCATTGGCGAACTCCTGCAAGCACGACTTGCTTGCGTAGTGAAACAGCTTGCGATTATATAGGCAGCAAAAATCGCTGTCACCACGACCGGGTGGAAGCGACATTGAGCCAGTCTGGGCGCCACGCTCGCAGTCCCTACGAGTCGGCCGGTGGTCGCCGATTTGGGTGCGAGCGATCTCAGACTGACACGAACAGCCAAAAGCGTTGATCCACCTTGGGTTGTATATTTGGGGCGAATGGCTGGTGTGGGGTTGGGTTGCGGTTCGGCGTGTTGGCGGGGCGACGGGGGCGGGTGAGGAGCGGATGGGGATGGGTGAATTGGAGATGACGTTTGCGCGGTATCCGAGCCTTGAAGGGCGGGTGGTGCTGGTTACGGGCGGGGCTACGGGGATTGGCGAAGCGATTGTTACGCACTTTGCGCGGCAGGGGGCGCGGGTGGCGTTTTTGGACATTCAGGACGAGGCAGCTGCGCAGCTGGTGCATGGGCTGACGGCGGAGGGGTGCGTTGCGCCGGTCTACCTTCATTGCGATTTGACGGATATTGCGGCGCTGAAGGCGGCTGTCGCGGAGGTGCTGGCGCGGCAGGGTGGGGTGGATGTGCTGGTGAACAATGCGGCCAACGATCAAAGGCACACGATTGAAGAAGTGACGCCGGAATATTGGGACGAGTCAGTGGCTACGAACTTGCGGCCGCAGTTCTTCATGATTCAGGCTGTTCTGCCGGCGATGCGGAAGGCTGGGCGGGGAGCCATCATTAATATGTCGTCGATCTCGTGGATGATTCCATCGACGGGACTGCCGCTTTACATTGCAGCCAAGGCGGCGATTGTGGGGCTGACGCGGACGATGGCGCATGAACTGGGGCCGGACAACATTCGCGTGAACGCGGTGCTGCCGGGCGCCATTGCTACAGAGCGGCAGAAGCGGCTGTGGTACACGCCGAAGTACAAGGCGAAGGTTTTGGAGAGGCAGGCGTTGAAGCGGGACCTGGTGCCGGAGGACGTGGCACGGCTGGTGCTGTTTTTAGCGGCGGATGACTCGAGTGCGATTACGAACCAGAGTTATGTGGTGGATGGGGGGTGGGTGTGAGAAGCAGTGGACAGTGGACAGTGGACAGTGGTCAGGGGTCAGTTGTCAGGGGTCAGGGATCAGGGATCAGGGATCAGGGATCAGAGACGGGTGTGGATGGCTTAAGATGCTTCGGGGGATTGGTCGACTATGTTTTCTGTTTTGAAGCTTCGTTCTCTTGTTTCTGGGTTGGCGCTGGCGGTGGCTGGGGCGGCTTTGGTTGTGGGCCCTTTAGCGGTGGACTCTGCCAGGCTTGAGGCGCAGAATTTGGCCGATGCGGCGCGGGTTGCGGCGAGCTTGCAGCCGGAGTCGCGCGCGGTGCT
>Ga0302320_10030295_pt1 | contig 10318 bp, 10 predicted proteins | sample Bog_T0_3_FD_202130 | JGI IMG/M metagenome (GOLD analysis project Ga0302320, IMG submission 202130) | Peat permafrost microbial communities from Stordalen Mire near Abisko, Sweden - Bog_T0_3 | ecosystem: Environmental > Terrestrial > Soil > Wetlands > Peat | place: Sweden: Abisko, Stordalen Mire... | reverse complement strand
AGCGCGAATAATTGCTCGACCGGAGTGTCCCTGCTCGAGCTGGCCAGTTTGCGCGGCGGAAAATTCGACGTGCCGTCCGCATAGAAAGCCACGTGCACCACCGGTTGTTCCAGGACAATCTCACTAAAAGCCAGTTCGGAGTGCAGAAGAAAGTTGAACTTAAGACGAGCCACAATGCGGTCCACGTGGGCGAGCGGAACGCCGGTGGCAGATTCGCGGCCATGCACGGTAATGCCGCGCACATCGACCTGCATGCGGAAAGGCGTGGTGTGAATGCTGGCAATCTCGACCCGGCCGCCGGTCACCCGTTCCACCTCGGCGATGAGCCGGCGGCGCACTAGCGCCTGGAAGGAATCGGTGTTGACGTAAATCAGCAGCCCCAGGACCGTGAGCGAGAGAACCGCCACCGCGACCAGCAGATACTTCCACCATCGCCGGCGAGTGATCTGGGCGGAAGGCTCGGTCACTGCGATTGCACTCCCGCGTCGCTGGCCGAAGTCGCGCTCCCCGGGATGTGCACTTGCCCCTCCGAGCGCAGCGTTTGTAACCAGGAGACGAGCATCTCGCTGACTTTCCGCTCGGTCAGCAACTCGCGAATCTTCCCCGAGACCTCAGCCAGCGGAACTGCGGAAGCGCCGGATTGCTTCAACTTCGGAACGAACTGCTCGCGGTAATAAGCCTCGACCGATTTGGAATCGATCTCCACCGCCGGACGCAGCCGCGCGTCCACCAGTCGCATCACGTCGATCTGCTGCCGAATGTGGGCGCGAACCTCGTTTTCGCTGAGATGGAACTGGGCCAGGAGCGCCTGCCAGCCCTCGGGCGATTCCGCCTGGGGATATAACTTGCGGGCTTCGGCCACGCGCGCCGCCACTTCCGCCTCGGTGGCATGGACGAAGTCTGCCGACTTCATCTGCTCGCGCAGAAGTTCCTGGTCGATAAGACGGTCAAGCACTCCGCGGCGGTCTTCGTCCGTGATCTGGGCCAGCGTGCGGTTGCTGAGCAGGGCCTCGTAGAACAGCGCTTCGTCCCAATCGCTTTGCAGAATAACGTGGCCATTGACGGTGGCGATGATGCGGTCGATCACCTCGGCCGCGCTCCGCGTGGGAACAAAAAGAAGTGCAGCCATCAAAAGCAACCCTGCGCTAATCGTTGGAATTCGAAATCTCATTAAAATGGCTGCCCTATGCTGAAAAAAACATTGAAATGCCGCAAACGTTGGCTCTCATAGTCGCCGGTCAACAACCCCGTCGCCGGATTCACCAGTCCCTGCAAATAGTACGTTGGATTCAGATTGTAGCCGAAGTCGAAGCGCAAAGGGCCGATCGGGGTCTTGTACCGCAAGCCGATCCCCATGGCATGGGACGTGTAGTCATAACCGCTGTTGTCGAAATAGCTCTCGCACCCCGGAATAATCACGCCACCCGCCTGTAAACACTGCGCAGGATTGGGTTGGTGCCAGCGCACCGCGCCGGTAATCATGTCATGACCGGCGGTGAAGACATTGCCCATATCGTGAAAAATGGCGAACCCAAAGCCGCCCCCAAGATACGGCAGGCTCACCGCCGGAAAGCGCAACTCCTCGCTGTTCACAAACAGCGCCGAACCGCCGACCGGAAAACCGGAATCCGGATCGCGCGGACCTGCTTGATTTAACCCGAAACCGCGGTGCGAGTTGCCCCCCCCGGCAAAGAAAACTTCGGGCAGCGGAATCACGGTCTCTTCTGGACAAGATGTGACCAGGTTAACAATCTGACATGCTCCCGGCGGCAGCACGCGCGTACCGTGATACACCTGCTCCAGCCCAATGGTGGTCGAGCGGGCGAAAACCAGCTTGCGCTTGGGCGGTCCGAAAGCATAATAAGTGGAATCCTGGGTAAGAACACGTCCGTAATCCGCTTGCGAACCAACGTAACTGGAAGCGGCAAAACCATCCACCGTGAAGTACTGGCCCTGGGTGCTCTCCAGAGGACTATCGCGCTTATCTCGAATGAAAGTAAAACCCGGGCCGCCGACGTGCGCCGGCAGCGAAAATAAACTGAATTCGGCGGGGGAAAAGTCGGATGCGAGATTGCTCGCCTTCACCCGCCGGTAATCGAAGCGGTAGGTAATTGAAGTTGAATGGTTCGCCAGCTGCTTGCCGATTTGCTGGCGCAGATCGATCTTGCCTTCCAGCCGTTGCGAAGTGAAGGTCGCCACGTCCAGACTGTTGTCGTAAAAAATGGTATAGAAAAGTTTGAAGCGTTCGTCATTAAAGAGCTTGGGAATTTCGTAACTGATGAGCCCGCGCTGTTGTAAGCGGCCAACGTGCGATTGGAAGGTCAAGGTCTGGTTGCGGCCACCCACATTCAGCCGGGTAATATCGAATCCCACGCGCGGACTCACTCCCGTCGAGCCGGTAGGAGCGTTTGCCCCGGCCGGCAACCCGGTTTCAAATTCCAGTCCGCCTTCGTATGTAAAGGCGTAGCGCTTGGCTTCCTGCACCTGCACCAGCACGTTCTTTTGCGGATCGGAGCCTTCGGGATTCTGCACCGCCGTGTCCACCTGGCTGAAGATGCCGAGGTCATACAGCTTGTTCTGCGTATCGAGGAGATCCTGCTGGCTCAGCGGCCCGCCCGCCACCACTTGAATCTCGCGCTGCACCACGTAATCGCGAGTGTGGTCCAGCCCGGCCACCATCACCTGGTTCACAAAAAACTGTTCGCCCTCATGGATGGTGTAAGTGACGTCTTCACGATTGGGCTGGCTGCTTGACGGCTTGGTGGTAATGTCCAGGTTGGCGTTAGAGAAACCGTGGTTGAAATAATAGTTGAGAATGGCCTCGCGGTCACTGGCAAGGCTTTGCTCGGAGTAAGGCTGGCCTTCGCGCGTGTCCAGTTCCGGAAACGACTTGGCGTCGACCTTCTGATTGCCGGAAACCTGGAAAGTACCCACCAGCGTCTGCGGGCCTTCTTCCACACGAATATGAACCGCGAGGCGGTTATCGGAGCCGTGATAGTTGTCGTCTACTTTCGTCTGAATCCTGGCCGCGCGAAAACCGTTGGAAACATAGAGGGCCTGCAAGTTGGCCACGTCGTTCTTCAGCAAGGCCCCGCTGTAGCGTCCCGCCGAGAACGTTCCCGCGGTCTGAATCTGAAGGCGCCGCCGCAGCGTTTGCCGGGAAAAATATTTGTTTCCCGTAATCTCGATGAGTTCGAGTTTGTGCACCGGGCCGGGATCGATGCGGTAGATCACGCGAACTTCGTCCGGGCTGGTTTTCTTCTGGAAGTCGACCGTGGCATCGAAGTGGCCCCGGCTCTGCAGATAGTCGAGAATGTTGCGCTGGCCTTCGTTCAGCAGATCGTCATCGAGCGCGTTTTCCTCGTAGATGGGGACTTCTTTTTTCAAAACCCCGCGCCCAATCTTAAAACCCTCGGTGTAAACGATGACCACGGGGCCGGGCTCGATCAGGTAGTTGTAGTCGACGGCATTCGATGCGGAGCGGTATTTCTGCTCGGCAATGGAAACCTGCGCCAGCACGCGCTGCTGCTTCTGAAACTTCTTGCGCAAGCGCTGCAGAGAATTGGTGACCCGCGCCGCGGTCACGCGCTCGCCGGGATGCATGCGCGCAATTTCCTGGACCTCGGCCTGCGAAAAGGCAGCGTGGCCGCTGACGTTCACCTCGCCAATGTGCGCAGGCTCTCCCGCAATAATGTGGATGAGAATACTAACCTGCTGCGTAGCCGCATTGGAGGTGCTCTCGCCCGTGACCCGCGCCCGGTAATAGCCGTTCTCCTGCATCAGTTGCCGGATGTTTTGCAGGGCGCGGTCGAGCTTCTCACGGGTATAGAGTTCGCCGAGCTGGAACTTCGCGGCGTTCACGCTCTGGTTGTAATTGGGATGGCCCGGAGCGCCTTCCACCTCGACGGCGCCAACAAAGAAGTTCAGCGAAGTGGTAAAGGTCAACCTTACATCCGGCCCCACCGGCGTAACTTCCGCCTGGATATCGGCGAAGCGTCCAGTGGAAAACAGCACGCGGATGCTTTCCCGAACCTGGTCGCGGTCCAGCGGCTGCCCGGCCTTTTGCGGCAGCATGGGCAGTAAGTGCGCGCTGTCGGGCGCTCCCGGCAGTTCGATGGATTGCACATTGCGGCCCAGGTAAGCGGACATCGAGCTAAGGCTGGAGGGGGACTGTGCAGCCTGCGCTGGCTGCGGCGCCACCCTCGACGCGGAGCCGGACGATTCCGCGCGGGCGGCCGGCCCGAGCAGAATCATGATTGCCGAAATCATGATCAGAAAAATCACGATCAGAATTCCGATTGGGGTATACCGTCTCAGCAAATCGATTCCTTGGGCCCGTTGCCGGCGTTCGATGAAGCGCGGCCAGCCAGTGTTCTCCGCCTATTGGGCTGAACTTAGTCCACGGACTTATAATAAAGGTTTTGCGGGCAAAAACTGATGACCTCCCTGACACACCTCTCAGGTAATACCAAACACCGCTTTCAGGAATAAGATGCACTTCATCGAGCAGACATTGCAGAAAGAAAAACAGTTCGAGGAACGCTACTCGAGGCAGATTCTATTTCGCGGCATCGGAGCTGAGGGCCAGCGCCGGCTCGCCGCCGGACGAGTCGCGATTGTAGGCTGCGGCGCCACCGGCTCGGCGCTGGCGGCCTTGCTGGGGCGCGCCGGCGTGGGCACGCTGCGCATCATCGACCGCGATTACGTAGAAGCCAGCAACCTGCAGCGGCAATCGCTGTTCGAGGAAAGCGATGCCGCCGAATCCCTGCCCAAGGCGGTCGCCGCCGCGCGCAAGATTGCGGCCTTCAATTCAGAAATTGCCGTCGAGGCCCGGGTCGACGATTTGGTTCCGGGGAACATCCACGAGCTTCTCGAGGGGATGCATGTCATTCTCGATGGCACCGACAACTTCGAGACTCGTTACCTGGTGAACGATTACGCGGTAAAGAATTCCCTGCCCTGGATCTACGCCGCGGCCGTGGGCAGCTACGGCGTGACGCTGAATGTGCTGCCCGGTCAAACGGCGTGCCTGGCCTGCATTTTCCCCGATTCCCCGCGAGGCCTGGTCGAAACCTGCGAAACTTCCGGAATATTAAACTCAGCCGTCAACCTGGTGGCATCGATTGCGGCCACGGAAGCCGTGAAGCTGCTCATCGGCGGCAAGGCGGCCGAACCACTGCGCAAGACGCTATGGTCTTACGATGTGTGGACGAATGAACACGCTGAAATTGCCGCAGCACATCCGCGCTCCGGCTGCCGCGCCTGCGGCGAACGAAACTTCATCCACCTGGCCGGCGAGGGACGCGCGCACATCACCCTGTGCGGGCGCAACTCGGTGCAGATTCACGAACGCGCGCGGCCCATTGACTTTTCCGCAATGCAGAAGCGCCTGCAGACCCACGGCACCGTACGGCACAACGAATTCGTGCTGAAATTCTGGCGCGAGCCTTACGAGATGACGTTGTTTCCCGATGGCCGCGCCATCATCAAGGGAACGACTGATACCGGCGTGGCGCGCAGTCTCTATGCGCGCTTTGTGGGAAGCTAAGAGCTGTGAGCGCCCTAGACGGGCAGGAGTCTCTGAGAAATTCTGGCTGCCCCCCAGGGATTCGAACCCCGATAGCCTGCTCCAGAGGCAGGTGTCCTAGCCGTTGAACGAGGGGGCAACGTCTCCATTATCCAACGAGTCACAGCGTCGGTCAATGCTTGTGACCGCGAATCCAATTCGCGCTACACTTTGGAAGCCGCTCTCGCAAGGAGACGCTTATGGTCACTGCTTTTGAAAGCGCGCCCACCGGATACACCGAAATCGCGCGCCGTGCGCTGGAGGCTGAGCAATGCGCCCTCATCGTGGTCGATATCCAGGAAAAACTTCTGCCGCCGATTTTTCAGAAGGAACAACTGGTGCGCAATTCTCAACTTCTGATTCGCGCCGCGAGTGTGCTCAAGGTTCCCACGCTCGCGACTACGCAGTATGCGAAGGGCCTGGGTAAGACTGTGCGTGAGGTCGCTTCCCTGCTGGGGGAAACCGGAGCCATCGATGCCGGGGCGATCGATGCTGGGGTGAGCGATGCTGGGGTGAGCGATGCCGGGGTGATCGATAAAGACCGATTCTCCTGTTTCGGCAGCGACGCGTTTTGCACGCGGCTGAAGCGCCTGCCCGGCAAGCGCAACACTCTCTTGCTCTGCGGCATGGAGAGCCACATCTGCGTGGCGCAAACGGCGCTGGCCGCGCTGCGCGAAGGTTATCTCGTACACGTCGCTTCAGACGCGGTCAGTTCGCGCGCGGAATGGAACTGGAAGATCGGCCTGGAACGAATGCGCGCCGCCGGCGCAGTGATCTCATCCACCGAGATGATGATCTACGAACTGATGCGTTCGTCGTCGTCACCGGCGTTCAAAGAGATGCTGCCGTATCTGAAGGGGTAGGCCGGGCTAGCCTTGGATGGGAACAGTCTTAGGTGGGACATAGGTATAGCCTGGGGTAGTCTGGGAAAAACGACTTCACTTCGCACAAGCCTTGCGATTTTGCGTTGGGCAACCTTGCAGGAAACGTGCGTTGCGGAGCTTGGAAGGGGGCTGGCGCGGCGTTGGAGCCGACGGCTGACCTCGACTGCCTCCACCGTTTCGTGCGTCAGCACGGGCTTATTAAATCGATTTAACTGTCGGATGTAAGTTATTGATAATAAAGCAGTTATAGCGATATATTTCCACAGCCTACCTACGCCGTAAGTCCCTGAAGAAACAGTGCATTACGGCCTACTGCACCAATCACAGTGCAAGTGCACGACCAGTGTCGCCACGCTTTCCCCAAGGCTCAAGACCAGGCTATCCCTCGACTGAGGCGGCCACGGGGGCTTCGTCTTTCTTCTTCACCCGGACTACCGTGATCTTGGCAAAGCCTTCTTCAAACGCGGGCGGCTTCAGCTTGGCCGCCATGCGGCGCATTACATCTTCGGGGACGACCCGGTCACGGCGTTGATGACGTTCCAGGCAAACATCGAGGGGCACGTCGAAGAAGACGGCGTGCACTTCGTACTGATAATCCTTGGCCAGCTTGATCCAGTGCTGGCGCTCCTGCGGTGTAAGGTTGGTAGCGTCCACGTAGTTCATGGGGCGCTTGGCGATGAGGCGCGCTTTCAGCATGGATCGCAGGTTGGAAAATACGAGATCCTGAAAACGCTGCTCGCGCACGTCATCAAACAGCAACGAGCGCACCATGTCGCTGGAGAGGGCCACCACGTTGTGACGCTTGAACCACGAACTTTTGCCTGAACCCGGCAGCCCGATGGCCAGCACGACCACGCCCTTCGGAGGACGTTGCGAGGCGGCCGGAGTGGCTGGAATTTTCGGCGCGGCGGCGGCGGGCGGCGAAGTCGGAGTCTCCGGCTCGGATTCGCCGGTGTCGGCAATCTCTTCGTCGCCCGGCTCGACCGGCAGCACGGGGATGGAGCCTTTCACCGCAGCCGGGGCGAAAGCTTGAGCCACGGCCTGCTCGCGGCCACGGCCACCGCGGCCGCGCCCACCGCGGCGACGGCGTCCGCGCGCGGCGTTCGAAGTGCGGGTCGCGCCTTGATCCTGAGGCGTGGCTCGAGCTTCGGAAGGCTGGTCGTCGCCGCTCCGATCCGCGGCCTGCTCTGGGGCGCTCGAACCTGCGCTTCGCACCGGGTGCGTTTCGGCCACAGCTTCATCCGGTATGGAGTCTTGCGTTTCCGTGTCCCCGGCATCGGGAGCTGGGCCGGGTTGCTGCTCGGCATCGAAATAGGCGGGCTGCAACGGCGGAGGAGCGGGTTGGTCGGAGGTTTCTGCGGGGGTCTTTTTGCGGCGCGTTAAGCGGTCGCGCATCCATTTACGCATGTACGGCTTTTAACACAGAATAGAGGGTAGGATCAATCGGGCCATGCCGGCCCGAACCACAGCCGACAGGAGTGAGACGCTCAAAACTGTCTCAACTCAGCCGGGCCGGTTTTGCGCTTTTGACCGGAAGACCCAAAACCGGAGAACCACGAAGGGCACAAAGTCTCACGAAGGCTGTGGCTTCGGCGGTTTCCTTGGTGGACGGTCGTGCCCTTCGTGGTCAGCTTTTTATATGCCTTGACACGTATATGCTATCTGGAGTATATACGGAGCATGGAGTCCGTATTTGAAATCATTGCGGAGCCGAACCGCCGGGCCATATTGAGCCTTTTGGCCTCCTCGCAACAGTCGGTGGGAGAGATCGAGCGCCAGCTTCGCATACCGCAGCCGGCCGTGTCCAAGCACCTGCGGGTGTTGCGCGACGCCGGCTTCGTCGAAGCAACGGTGGCGGCACAGCGCCGCCTCTACCGGCTGAAGCCTGAACCGTTTGAGGAGCTGGATGCCTGGCTGGCCCGCTTCCGCCGCTTCTGGTCCCCGCACATCGACGCTCTCGAACGCCACCTTGACCGTATAGAGCATGACGACCCTATGCGGCAACCTCCGCAGGAACCGGCAGCACCCAGAACCAGGAAAACCAAAGAGAAGACGACGCGGCCCAGACCGCGAGCGTAAAAAAGGAGAAACCAAATGAAAATCAAAGTGACCAGCATCTACGTGGACGATCAGGACAAAGCCCTGCGTTTTTATACCGAGGTACTGGGCTTCGCCAAGAAGACCGATTTCAGCCAGGGCCCGTATCGCTGGCTGACCGTGGCCTCGCCCGAGGAGCCCGAGGGCATCGAGCTGCAACTGGCGCTGAACAACAACCCCGCGGCCAAAACGTATCAGCAGGCGATCTTTCAACAGAGCCAGCCCGCAGTGATGTTCTTCACCGACGACATTAAGGGCGACTACGAGCGCATCAAGGCCGCTGGAGCCGAGTTCACCACGCCGCCGACCGACGTGACCGGCTCGACCATTGCAATGCTGAACGATACCTGCGGCAACCTGATCCAGCTCACCCAACTGAAGGGCTGGTAAAGGAACAAAAGATGACCGAACCTGAACTGTACGCACCGGGCCCCGCCAACCTGGCGCGGGTACAGAAAGAGCGGGCACCAGACGGCGAAGAAAAGTGGACGCTCGTTCTGGTCCGCGAACTGCGGCACTCGCCGGAAAAAGTCTGGCAGGCGCTTACCGACCCAGCGCAGCTGCGCGAGTGGGCGCCGTTTGAAGCCGATGGCAGCCTGGCTAGCGCGGGAACCACGGTGAAGCTGACCACGGTGGCCGCGCCCAGGCCGCAGGTTACCGAAACCACCGTGACCCGGGCCGACGCGCCGAACGCGCTGGAGTACAGATGGGGTGACTTCGATATGCGCTGGGAACTCGAAGCCCTTAGTGGCGGCACGCGCCTGACGCTGTGGACCAACATCGGCCGCCGCTTCATGGCGATGGGTGCGGCGGGCTGGCACATTTGTTTCGACGTTCTGGATCACCTGCTCGGCGGGACTCCGCTCGGCCGCATCGTGGGTGGCGATGCCATGAAGTTCGGCTGGCAGCGGCTGAATGCGGAGTATTCCAGGCAGTTTGGGATTGAAACGCAACTTATTGCGAGAAAATCAGGGCCGGCCGAAGCCGGCGACGGTAAATGATCCGTATTACGGAGAAAAGAGGACAAGCTAATCATGACCGAAGCCACCAAACGCTCGATTTTTCGCTGGGTACACATCCTCTGTGGCATTCCGATCCTTGGCTACATTTATGATTCGCCTTCGGATACCCACAACTACGCCTTCAGTGTTCGTTATGTTTTTCTTCCTGCACTGATCCTTTCGGGATTGTGGATGTGGAAGGGGCACGTGGTACGGCGGCTTCTTTGGGGGAGACCGGGGGGTGGCGCGGCGTTGCCGGCGGGGCGGGATTTGGCTAAAACGGACTGCCGGTTACTTCTCTAAATCGCGGAGCGGCACCACGTCGGCTTCGCGGTGGGCGCGGATGATGGCGAGGTGTTGGCCGTCGAAGGAGAAGTCGAAGTCCCGAATGAATTCCGACTTGAAGTCGGTGAGCTGTTTGCCGGGCGATCCGTCCAGATTCTGCCGCCAGAAATTGTCGGTGTCGCCGTTGCGTATGGGGTGGACGATTGCTGGGGGAACGCAGGTCTGTGAGGTGAAGAACGCACGCAATCGTCGCGAGCGGGATGAGAATTGAAAGGATTTCCGATTTCTGGTTGAATACCGCGAACGGGGGTGGTCATGAAAATTTACAATCTCGCGGGCTACTCGATTATTTTGGCCTATCTGCTGGCTTGCATGTATTTCGCTCCCGCTCATCTGGGACCGTGGAAGGGATTATTGATCGGCGCGGTTTATTTTATTTTTTGCTGGTTTCTTGCCGGATTGTATCTGGCCGATATTCTGCATCT
>Ga0302320_10030294_pt1 | contig 10318 bp, 4 predicted proteins | sample Bog_T0_3_FD_202130 | JGI IMG/M metagenome (GOLD analysis project Ga0302320, IMG submission 202130) | Peat permafrost microbial communities from Stordalen Mire near Abisko, Sweden - Bog_T0_3 | ecosystem: Environmental > Terrestrial > Soil > Wetlands > Peat | place: Sweden: Abisko, Stordalen Mire... | reverse complement strand
GCCTTGAGCGCTGTTGATATCGGTATTGGCGTTATTGATATCGGAATTCACCTGGCCATAGGTATATCCGCCGCTGACCCCAATAGTAAAAGCGTCTGTGATCATGCGATCATAACCCACTGCGGTTCCGGCGTTCCAGGCATCATAGCCCTGGATACCTTGAAATGTCCCCTGGGTCAGATAGCTGCCGTACGGTTTGGCCCAAATGCCGTTCTTGCTACTATCATCACCTGATGAAACTCCTGTACCCGCTGCATTTCCCGCTGCAGCGTGGTCCAAAGAATTTTGTACCCTGTCCAGGGTCGCGGAAACTAGATTATTTAATGCCGCAGAACTATTTTGCACAACACCTGCATCGACAACAGGCCCCATGGTATTAAGTGCCGCTGATATTTTTGCGTTACTTTGAACAGCCAGCGTATTTAATATGGTGGCCATATCACTCGATGGGGATGTAATATTATCAAGGGCAGTGGCGACTGCCTGAGCGTTAGCATTATTAGCTAATGAAGCAAACCCCGAATTAGAAGCTGTTAAAACAAGATCGCGGTTTAAAATCGATCCTGAAAAGCTCACGAGCGAACTGGTTGATGTAATTGTTGCGGGAACATTGTCTATACCCGTCCCTGCGGTATTGATAATTTCAAGGACTGAGCCGTTCTGGATATAACCTCCGACCGTGACATTGATCGTACTTGTCGACGCAACAGACGCGGCAACAGCCGATGTGATCCTGCCATATATTGAAGCCGTGTCAGCCGTAAGGGCTAGCGTCGAACCGTTATTTTGGGTATAGGAACTGCCTGTACCTAATAATAGGTTGTTAGTTCCAAGATCCAAGGTTGCCTTATTTATCACCGCCCCCGTCCCTAGAGCGTTAGCATTGCCCACCTGCAGCGTACCCGCATTGATCGTAGTCCCTCCGCTATAGGTATTGTCACCGGAAAGCATTAGTGTGCTTGTGCTAAGGTTCCCCAGGGTAAAACCACCGTTGCCGGCGATCACTCCGGCATAGCTGCCATTGGCTGTTTGATTGACCGTAAAAAGCTGACCGCCGTTGTTGATCGTGGCGGTATTCGTACCGCTGCTGGGAGCAGCGATCGTACCGCTTAACGAACCCGTAACCGTTGGTGCAGTCGTTGAAAGATTCAACACCACATCATTACCGGCGCCGGTGTTCGTATTGTTCAGCGCAAGAGCACCTGTCGTTGCTCCAAGGGTGCCGGAACCGCTGACTGTCAACGTACCGCCATTGATCGTAGTCCCACCTGTATAACTGTTAGCACCGGTAAGCGTCAGTATGCCTTGGCCCAGCTTGGTCAGGGTATCCCCGCTAAGCGCTGTAGCAAAGATAACATTCCGGCCATTGGTATCAATATTGAAGGCTTGATCTGCCGCCGCGCTAAACCGGCCGGAGTAGTCGGTATTATTGGCAGAACTGTATTGCAGCGTACCTCCGTTAAACGTGATCGATCCGCTGGTGCCTATGGCCGTACTGCTTCCAAGATCAAGAATGCCGGCATCTAAAGTTGTCCCACCGCTGTAGGTATTGTTACCGCTGAGAACAAGCGTCCCGCTTCCATCCTTGGTAAGAGCGACTGTATGCGCACCATTTTGGATATTTCCGGAAAAGGTAGTCGAAGTGTTGTTTCCGCCCGCTGACAATACGGACGCACTTCCTCCGCTATTGGTGAGTAGCCCGTCCCCGGCAAGGGAACCTATGGTCTCATTAAAGCCCCCCATATCCAGTGTCGCACCCGTCCCGACTGACACCGCCGACCCCACCCCGAAAGCTTGAGTGATCACTCCGGCTTTAAGTATCCCGCTGTTGACGGTAGTGGCGCCCGAGTACGTATTAGGCCCCGAAAGCGTGAGCGTGCCTGTACCATTTTGCGTCACTGAGCCCGTTCCTGAAATATAATTTGACACCGTCGTACTGGCACTAGTTAGAGCAAAGGCAAGATTAGCATTGTCCGTGACATTACCTGTTCCCAAAGTTCCGGCAATTCCATTATTGCCGATCTGCAAAGTCCCTCCGGATATAGTGGTGATGCCGGAATAGAGGTTCGCACTGGTAAGAATAAGAGTGCCGCTTCCGATCTTTGTTAAGGTGTCTGCTGTGCTGGCGCCAAGCGGATTAAGAAAGATGACGGTTTGTCCATTAGTATCAATGTTGAAGGCCTGACCTGCGGCGGTGCTAAACCGACCGGAATAATCCGTGTTATTGCTCGAGCTGTATTGCAGACTACCGCCGCTAAAGGTGATCGTACCGCTGGTGCCTATGGCCGTACTGCTGGCAAGCCCCAGGATACCGGCTCCCAGTGTTGTCCCTGCACTGTAGGTATTATCCCCGCTTAAAAATAACGTCCCGCTTCCCTCTTTATCAAGCCCAAGTGAACTTGTCCCATCCTGGATATTCCCGGAAAAGGTAGTCGAGGTATTATTTCCGCCCGCGGTCAATACTGCGGCGCTGCTAACGCCGCTATTTGTAACCACGCCGGCTACGGCAAGGGAACCTATGGTTTCGTTAAAGCCGCCCAGATCCAGTGTTGCACCGGTCCCGACTGACACCGCTGAGCCCACGCCAAAAGCCTGGGTAACCACTCCGGCTTGCAGTGTTCCGGTGGTGATTGTCGTGGCACCGGTATAGGTATTAGCGCCGCTTAAAGTAAGAGTCCCTCCTCCAACTTTAGTTAGCCCGACTGAAGTTGCGCTGCCATTCTGAATAATTCCGGAAAATCCTGTAGAAGAGCCAATACCGCCAACTGTCAAAATGGGGCTGCCTGCAGTACCACTGGTGACCTTACCGGCACCCGCAAGAGACCCTATTGCTTCATTATAACCGGCTAGATCCAATGTTCCCGCACCGGCAACTGTTACAGCTGAGCCCACCCCAAAAGCTTGATTGACTATTCCGGCTTGAAGAGTGCCGGCGCTGACCGTAGTAGCACCTGTATAGGTATTAGCCCCGGAAAGCACCCAGGTGCCTGCTCCTGACTTGGTAACAGCCAAAGAGGTGGCAGTGCCGTTGGCGATAATTCCGCTAATGGTATTTGAATTCGTGTTAGTGCCGCTAAGGGTCAAAACCGTAGAACCTGCTGCACCACCGGTTATCCCTCCCCCGATGTTCAGCGTCCCGGCCCCTGCAATAGCGCCATTGGCACTATTATTTGAAAAAGTATAGGTGCCGGAGGCCCCTTCGATGACCAGCGGAGCATTGATCGTTTCGATGGTATTGGTAGACGACAGCGTGCCGAGTATCTGAATAGTTCCTCCGGAAGTTAACAAAAGAGGATCGAGCGTAGAGCTACCGATATAATAATTACCGGCAAGCGTATCAAAACTAATGCCCCCTATATTGCGACCGGAATCAATAACGATCGGAGTGGTGACCAAACCAAAATTCTGGACTGCTGCATTAAATGTGACTACATCAGTGTTAGTCGTTCCTGATGTGGTCCCGGGAATAAACGCCAAGTACCAGTTGCTGGTCTCGTCCCAATTTGAACTTACTCCCCCGGTATTGATCCACGTGCTATTGGCTGCAAACGCAGAGGAAAAGAATGAAAAAACCATTAGAAATGTTATGCCAACAGAAGATATACTTTTCATTTTCCTCCTCTGGAACAATTTTCACATTTTACCCAAATCAGAATTTATTTAATTTTATCAAAGATAAAGGCTATTAGATCTAATTATTTCATATTTTTAAATTTCAAACGGCTTTCTTCGCAAGAATGTTATAATACCCCTTTATGAACACCATTGAATTCACACTCTTAGTTGGATCAGGTTCCATCTTAGCCGGTTTTGTGGGAGCACTGACCGGCTTAGGCGGCGGCATTGTGATCGTGCCCTTGCTGACCCTCGTCTTTGGTGTCGATATCCGTTACGCTATCGGCGCCTCATTAGTTTCGGTCATTGCCACTTCTTCCAGCGCCGCATCCGCTTATGTTAAGGAAGGCTTTTCCAATCTGCGTGTCGGCATGTTCCTGGAGATCGCCACCACGATCGGAGCCCTATCTGGAGCATTTTTAGCCATGTTGCTTGCCCCGCGCTTTATTGCGGTGATCTTTGGCCTTGCTCTTTTGCAATCCGCTTACAGCTCCTGGCAAAATCTTAAGGAAACACCCGAACTTAAATCGGATCGCTTAGCCCAATTGTTAAACATGGATTCAAGCTTTCCGTCATTAACCGGTATTCGCCATTACCACGTGCAAAATATCCCCGGCGGATTTCTAGTCATGCTCATTGCCGGCGCTTTGTCGGGATTATTAGGTATAGGTTCCGGCGCATTGAAAGTCATCGCCATGGACAGGATCATGAAAATCCCTTTTAAAGTCTCAACTACCACCAGCAATTTTATGATCGGCGTTACCGCAGCAGCCAGTGCCGGCGTTTACTTGCACCGAGGCTATATTGATCCCGGTTTAAGCCTGCCGGTCATGCTGGGTGTTCTGTTAGGGGCCGGCACCGGCACTCATTTTCTCATGAGATCCAAAACAACATCATTGAAGATCATATTCAGCCTGGTGATCTTTACCATCGCTGTAGAAATGTTATTTAACGCCATCAAAGGAAAATTCTAAATGGATACTGCTCAAAAAGACAAGTCAACACCAAATACAGCGCTCATAGAAGCATGGATAGGCAATATCCTTAAGGTTGGCGTGGCTATTTCTGCCGGGCTGATTTCTTTGGGAGGGATATTATATTTAAACAAATATGGCCTTACCGGACCCGGTTATGCCACTTTTAAAGGCGAACCCGAACAATTAAAAGATATCCACGGGATCTTAACCTCTGCTTTGTCTTTTCATAGCCGCGGGATCATTCAATTAGGCTTATTATGCTTAATTGCCACACCCATCATGAGAGTACTCTTTTCTCTGGGCATCTACATCAAACAAAAAGATGCCCTCTATTGTCTTATTACCTCAATTGTCCTGGGCCTGCTTACTTATAGTTTGATGTATATAAAATAATGACACCACCAAGCCTTGCCTTTATTTCTTACAGCAATCCTTATTGATCCCCAGCTTCTGCAACACCCACATCATCGGGCACCAATTCGTGAACGCCGACTGCAAAAGACTTAGCCCAATAACGGCCGTGAACAAAAGCCACCGGTGGCTAACAAAATGCGCCAACAACAAACTGATCAACAAAAATGCACCGGCTACACCTCTTAAGGTTCTTTCCATCATTGCGTCCTCCTTGGATTTGATCCGAGACGAGATCATCCCGGATGTTTTAGGTAACTGTGAATTAACCGGCTTCGGTCTCATGACCATGTAATAGATCACCGGTATCGCCGTGCGTGACAAAAGTGTTGAAGCAATCTCCCCTGCCATCAAGGACAACGCAAGACCTTGAAAGATTGGATCAAACAAAATAACCGACGCCCCAATGACAACAGCTCCTGCCGTCAAAAGCATGGGACGGAACCTTTTAGCTCCCGCATCAATGACCGCCTCTTCTAATGGTAGACCCTCTTTGACTCGTAACCCAATAAAGTCCACAAGGATGATCGAATTACGCACAACAATGCCCGCCCCCGCAATCATACCGATCATTGAAGTCGCGGTAAAAAACATCCCTGTCATCCAATGGGCCGGCAAAATACCTATCAAGGTCAAAGGGATCGGAAGCATAATAATAAACGGTATCTTAAACGATTGGAACCAACCTACCACAAGGGTAAAGATCAGTATCAAGACGATGGCAAATGCGATCCCCAAATCACGGAACACTTCAAACGTGATTTGCCATTCCCCATCCCATTTGATCGACCAACGGTCACTGGTTTCAGGCTGACTGGTGAACAAGAGATCCGGTTTCTGCGGTAACTTTTCAAGACCACCGTTCAAATCCATCATCGCATAAACCGGGCTATCGAACCGTCCCTGCACATCGCCGATCACATAGGACACCCGTTGAAGATTTTTGTGATAGATCGTGTAATCTTTGAAGGTTTTCTCTTCCATGACCAATTCTTTGATCGGTATCCTGCTTCCAAACCTGGAGAGAACTGTCAGCCCCATGGTTACGTCCATATTTTCACGCTGTGTTCTGGGCAATCTCATGACAATCCCTACCGGCTCATTCTCATGAGAAAGATGGGCCAAATCGATCATACTTCCTTGAATCGTGTCGGAAATAATCGTGGCTACCGAATCTACTGGAACCCCGTTCAAAGAGCACTTCTGTTTGTTGATCTTCAAACTGTCCATTTTCTCCTGACGTCCGACATAGCTATCAACATCTGTAATGCCAGAATTGCTGTTAAGAAGCGACTCAACCTCTCGGCCAAGTTTTCGCTGGCCTTCCAGCGTTGGGCCATACACTTCCAGCACCAGCGTTGAGAGTACCGGAGGCCCCGGAGGGACTTCCGCGACTTGAACATGTCCGCCGTATTTTGTAACGATCTCGTGGACTTTGGGACGGATAGAATCTGCAATGGCATGGCTTTGGCGTCTGCGCTCATCCTTCCCTACCAAATTAACCTGAAGATCGGCCTGCCACGGTTTAGAACGCAAAAAATAATGTCTAACCAACCCGTTAAAATTATAAGGAGCACTCGTCCCAATATAGGCGGTAATGTTCTTAACTTCCGGTGTCATACTAATATAGTCTGCCAGCTCATTGATAGCCGCCTTGGTCTGATCTAACGATGTGCCTTCCGGCATATCCAATACCACTTGAAATTCATTCTTATTATCGAATGGCAACATCTTGACTTTAACCAGCTTGAGCGGAACAAGCATAATCGCGCCGGCCAGCATCACCAAAAGAGCGATGACAAACCATTTACGCACTTTCGAACTATAGATCAAAGGCTTCATGTACGAGCGATATATCCTCGTCAAAAGGTCATCTTGCTCGCCATGCTCCTTGAGCTTACCTTGCTTTTGCGCTATCCCAAGTATTTTATACGCGGCCCAAGGTGTAGCAATAAATGCCACCATCATGGAAAACACCATGGCCATGCTGGCACCGATCGGGATCGGACGCATATACGGCCCCATCAGGCCACTCACGAACGCCATCGGCAAAATGGCCGCGATCACGGTAAGGGTCGCCAGAATAAGCGGGCTTTGAACTTCCTTAAAAGCCTCGATCGTCACATCCAATACGTCGCGCCCCTTGTTTTTGGCCATGCGCAGATGTCTGACGATATTTTCAACCCCCACGATCGGGTCATCAACCAGAATACCAATAGAAAAGATCAATGCAAAAAGAGTGATCCTGTTCAATGTGAACCCAAGAAAATAAAAACCCGCCAGCGTCAATGATAATGTCATCGGGATGGCAATAGCCACAACTCCTGACTCACGCCAGCCTAATGCCAGCGCCATCAAAAGAGTAACAGCAACAACGGCTATCAACATATGAAAAAGAAGTTCGTTAGACTTTTCATCTGCTGTTTGGCCATAATTACGGGTAACAGTATAAGTAACATCACCAGGAATAACACTTCCCCGCAAACTATCGACCCTTTTTAGGATCTTTTCACACAGTCGCGAAGCGTTAGATCCTTTCCTTTTTGAAACAGAAAGCGTCACTGCATCAAACGGCCCCTTAACGCCGGACTTGTTTGCAAAACCATAACGGATGTTCACCGCGTTCTCGTCCTCATCCGGTCCATCTGTAATCCTGGCAACATCTTTCAAATAAACCGACTCCCCCTGACTCACGCTGATCACCAAATTCTCAAGGTCTTCTTTAGAACTAAAGAAACCGTCAGCTTGCACATTGACGATATCAGGGCTGCTTTCTAGATAACCAGCCGAAACCTTCACATTGGCCTGCTTAATCAACCGGCTTATTTCAAGAGGGTTAAGAAACCTTTCGTTTAACTTCGCCGCATCAAGATATACATGAAATTGCCGTTTACGACCGCCTGTAATATTGATCTCGGAAACATCAGGGATCGCACTAATATCATTCTGAACATCTGACACCACCTTCCTTAAAGCCACAGGATCGTCCTGCATACCATGAAACGTTAATGTCAGTATAGAAACATCATCGATCGAACGGATCTTAATGAACGGTTGAGAACCGCCACGGGCCAGCACGTTAAGATTGGAATAAACTTTTGTATAAAGCTTGATGAGACTTTTCTCAATGTCTTCGCCGACCCTAAAGCGTACGGTAATAATTGCGCCTTCGGCTTGGGTCATGGAATAAACATATTCAACCCCTTTGATCTCCCAGAGTTTACGCTCACCGATATTGACGATGCGCCGCTCAACCTCTTGCGCTGTTGCTCCGGGGTAGGAAACAAAAATATCAAACATCGGCACAGAAATCTGAGGCTCTTCTTCCCTGGGCAGGTTAATGACAGCCATAACCCCAAGGAAGATCGAAAAACCAATAATAAGAGGGGTGACTTTCGACTTCACAAAAACGCCTACAACCCGGGCAATAAAACCTTCTTGATGTGCGCTCATCCCTTAAGCTCCTGGTAATAATTTCTTCATTTCATCTTCATTTAATTTCCCCGTCAAAAACAGCAATCGCGCTTCTGACAACCATATCCCCATCAAAGCCTTATTATATTCCTGAGCTGATTGCAAATACGTACGACGGATCACCAAGAGGTCAGCGATCGACTTGCGACCTTCGCTATAAAGCGGCACTGCCAGCGACATCGCTTCTTTAGCATCATCATTCATGCCTTTCAGAACAGTCATGTTATCTCGAAACGTATCGTACCGAGCAATCTCCTGGGCAATATCTTGTCTAACACTATCTTTAAGGATCTGCACCCTACGCTCGAGCTGTTCTTTTCTGGCCCGGGCTTCTTGAATACGGCCTTGACGCGCAGGATCAAAAAGCGGCAAGTCGACTTTAACACCGACAGTATAGTTATTCCCGCCTGATTCTCCTACTCTGTCTTTATCATTAGCCACGTCACCAAACGCGCTTAAAGACGGCAGTATAGATGCCTTCTCTCGGGACAACTCCCAACCGGAAGCTTGAATACGGGCATTAAGCGAAGAAAGATCAGGACGATTCATCGACGCCGCTTCCATCAACTTCTGCTGATCTTGCCGGGGGGCTTCTATTTCTTTGATCGTATCCGACAGTATCCAAACTTTATCCAATGACTCACCCATTAATATATTCAAAAGCGTTGTCATGGCCATTCTCTGACTGGCAATCTCATTTTTCATGCGCGTAAAATCACCGAACATGACCCTCGCCGAATAATAATCCGCCCCCAGGATCATGCCTTTGTCTTTAAGTTCTTTTGCCTTTTGAAGATCTTCATCAGAACTTTTCTGTACCTCATTGATAATGAGGGCCAACTTATCCAGTGTCAGCGCATTCAAATAGGCGTCTTGCGCCACCAACAACGCTTCCATCTTTGTAAACGCCTCATCTGTCTGTGATGCTTTCAAATTTTCTCGAGCCGAACGTACGCGATTAATCGTCTGCAGGGCATCAAAAAGAGGTAACTCAACATGAAGGCCAGCCGACATGTCCTGGTGACGATTAGGTGTATTAAGCCTTTTGAGATCAAAATCTGATGACGTAAACCTGTTCTCACGAAGAAGCATCCCAAATACATTAACCGGATCGTTACTGACCTGATATCCGGTAGACATATCCAAAGAAGGCCAAAATCCCGCCTTTGAGCGCATCTGCTGTGCTAATGCGATATCAACATCACTGTGCGCGGCTTTAAGCTTGGGATAATATGCTAGCACTCTTTGAGAGAACGTCTCGAACAATAACATAGAATCGCTCGTCTGTGTTTCACCGGCGCATGAAACTACGGTCAACAGGAAACTAGTAACTAACCCAAAGAATAATTTAAAAAACATAGAAGTCTTCCCCCTATTAGACAAAAACAGTCTCCTGCCCTTCTCGAAGAAGAACACATCCCGATCCAAAAACCTGCTGAAAGACTTTTACCGCTCTAGCTCCTGTGCAATGAAGAGGCATAACCAATTCAATGCCCGCCTCTCTAAGACGATTGACCTCAACATTAATGTCTTTCAAAGAATGATCCTTAAAATGAAACCCTCCGACGATACCATAAACCGATTTTTGAAAAACCTTTTTTACGTGTCTGACGATTTCCACGATCCCCGGATGCGCGCAACCAGCGACCACAACTAATCCTTTCTGAGTTTCAAGAACCAAAGACTGTTCTGCTATCTGCTTTTTCGCATAACCCCCGATGATCTCTCCTGAAAGGTGGACTTTGTCCTTGAGCGTTACCGGCACTGTCACCTCCACCACCTGTTTGCCCCAAGCAAGAATCTTATCCTTAAGCACCATAGCATGTGAAGGCAAATACACC
>Ga0302320_10030291_pt1 | contig 10319 bp, 7 predicted proteins | sample Bog_T0_3_FD_202130 | JGI IMG/M metagenome (GOLD analysis project Ga0302320, IMG submission 202130) | Peat permafrost microbial communities from Stordalen Mire near Abisko, Sweden - Bog_T0_3 | ecosystem: Environmental > Terrestrial > Soil > Wetlands > Peat | place: Sweden: Abisko, Stordalen Mire... | reverse complement strand
GACTTGATGGTTCGACTGCTGCGCGCTTGCATCTGCACACAAACCATCACTTACAAAGAGCTTGTCGCCATGCCGGAGCTAGCTTGATATTCATCATCTCGAAATGGTTTGTGGGAATCTTTTGGGAAACGTTTCCTTGCCGCAAGGCTGAAACGGGCGGAGTTTCGCCCTCTTCAGCGGCAAATGAACATTGACCGGGCCGTCTTGTCAGGTCCGGCCGCTCCCGTCCCGGCCCGCACGCGCCCTGCAGAGGCGCCTCGGGCAGATCATGCGAGAGAATTCCGGGATCTGCGCGCTATGAGCATGACAAAAAACGAGAGAAGACGGGTGGCTATCCCCCATCAGGACAGAAGAAACCTGAGAAGCCGTGCCCGGTTCCCTCTACCCCGCGGAAAAGGAACCACACAAAAGAACCGTCGGGAGATGCCTCGAATACGGAGAATTCGTCATGGAATTGCGCGTGCAATTGAAAGTTTGCGAGGGGTGCGGTTGTCTTTGGTACCGTACCCAGAACCAGGGGAGTGTGTATTGCTTCGGATGTGAAACCAAGCTGAAGGACTTTCCTTCGCCGGAGAGCCGGAAGCGGCGCGGGCGGCCTGCCCGCAAACCACTGATCAAGGCTTGGGCCGCGATTGGGGCAGCAGGGGGTGCGCGATGAGTGCAGCCCTTCAGTTGCCGGTGGTATGGGGAGCAAGCAGTCCACAAACAGCGTGGCAGCAAGATCGGAGGATCTGGAAAAACGAACCGGCGGCCATTCCCGCGGCAAAGCCGCCCGCGAAGGCGCCGGCCACTGGGCCGGTGGTAAGTTTTGGCTTTTACCGCAAACATACTGAGAGCATGTTGAGGCGCTATCTCTACGCCTCCATGCAGGTGGGCAGGGCGCCCTCCATCCTGGGCGATCCCGTCTCCCGGGGCTGGGCCTCCAGCCGTCCTGTACGCACCTTCGAAGACGCCGTGATTTTCGTGCTCGACGTCGAGAAGTGCCTCAGTCAGCTTGGATCGCTTGACCGGCAGATGCTCAGCCGGATCGTGCTCCAGGAATACACACAGGCCGAGGCGGCTACCTTGTTGGGAATGAGCGTCCGCACCATCTCCTACAAGTTCCCCCAGGCCCTTGACAGGCTGACGGAAAAACTTCTGGAAGCCGGGCTACTCGTCTTACCGCACTAATCGGCGACACAACAGAAGCGAAAGGGTGCGCAAGATGCGCTCCCTTTCGCTTCTCAAAGCATGTGAACCATGCCCTCCTGTTGACTAATTAACAACCTGCTTCAAAGCGTTTGAAGTTGCGGCCGAATAGTTGCCATCGCCCGAGTACTTGGCCGTAATGCTGTGGGTACCGGTGGAAAGCGAACTGGTCGAATAGGTGGCTTTGCCCGCATTTACGCTCGCTGCCCTGCCGATCGCGGTAGCGCCATCATAGAACTGCACCGTCCCGGTGGGTGCAAAGCCAGCGACCGTCCCGCCCAGCGTGGCAGTGAAGAGGACGGACACACCCTTCGAGGAGGGGTTATGCGAGGAGGTGAGTGTGACCGTGACGATTGCTTTCGTCTCCACGCCCTTCACGGTTGCAACCATCTGCGTTCCAGCCACGTTCAGGCTGTTTGTTGTCACTTGCACTTTCCCGGTAAGCGCCAGCGACGTGTTTCCTGCCGCAAGCGCGGCGACGGGTTTAAAGTTGACGGTCAGTGCGCAGCCGCCGTTCGCTGCCAGGGCGCCCTTGGCCGTGCAGTCGCTCGAGGCCCGTGGAGAGACTTCAGGAAAATCCGCCGGATAGCTCAATGCAGAGAAACTCAGCGGCCGATTGCCGATGTTCCACACCGTCATCGTCTTCGGACTATCCGCGCTCGTGGCTCCAAAAGAGGTCTTGGCAAAGCTTAGCGTGGGCCCGGCTGCCCGCGGCAGTTCGAACACCTGCTTCAGCCCTGGATCGGGGAAGAAAATGTTTCCCGCGCTGTCCAGCGTCACTCCCTCGGTGAACGATACCCGGCTTGCCAGCGTCACGGGCAAACCAAATCCCGAGCCGGTAAACGGTACCTCCAGGATCGCCCCCGTAGCGGGATCGCCGCTGGAGTCGCTCCCGCTTGCCACCAGAACGTTGTCGTTTGCGTCCACAGCCAGGCCGGCCGGGAGGCTCAGTCCCCTGGCCACGGTTACGGGCGCACCAAAACCAAATTCATTCTTGGGCAAGGCAATAACCCCACCCGTGTTGGGGTCCAGATTATGGTTGCCGTACAGGGTGGCAAACAGGTTGCCTTGCGCATCAAACGCCAGCGCGTTGGGGTTGTTCAACCCCGATGCGAGAGTGATCGCCGACCCAAACCCTGAGCTGGTTCTGGGAATCTCAACGATCGTGCTGTCGCCGTTGACGGCGATGAACACGTCTTCGTGTTCATCCACGACCAGCCCCAGGGGGTAGTTCAGCCCGTTCACAAAGGTTTGTGGGGACGTCCAGCCCGTCGCAGTCTTCATGCACCCCATTGCGGCGCCGGTGTGCGGAGGATCTCCTGGGCCCGACCTGCTGAGGAAGAACAAGTTCCCTGAGCCATCGAGGAACAGGTCGTTCAGGTGACTGACTCCGCTGACCACAGCGATCGGAGCCCCAAATCCCGATGAAGTCTTGGGATACTCGATGATCGAACCGGTGTTCGCGTCCCCGTGGCTATCTCCCCAACTGGCCACGAACACGTCGCCCGCGCCATCCGTCTGGATGCGCACCGCGTTCGTCAGATTGGGATAGCTGGCGGCGATTGCCACCTTGGCGGCATCGAACACCGCCTGTGGCCCAAGCCCTAACCCATAGAAGCGCCAGGAGCCCATCGGGCTTCCCGTGGTGGAGAAGAGAACCAGCCCGCCGCGCCGAAGCCCCGGAGCCGCCGGCTTGAACTTCACGTTGAGAACACAGTTTGTCGTGGCCGTGTAGGTCTGGGCCTTGCACGTGCTCCCTGCATCGATAAAGTCGGTGCTCGGCGACCCTGTTGAAACAAGTGTGAAGCCGCCGATTGTGACCCCTGCATCGACAGTGAAGCTCAAAGCCAGGGTGTTGCCGCCCGCGATTACATTCCGGGCGCCGAAGTTTATGCTGTCAGTCATCAATTCGGCTACACGGCTGTTGCCCGTGTCCCCAATGAACACGTCGCCCCACCCATCGATGGCCACTCCCGCAGGCTGATTCAAGCCGCTGCCCAGCGTAACTACCGCCGTCCCAGCCACTACCTTTAAAGCGCTGTCGCCGGTATCCGCAACCAACACGTGGCCCTCGGTATCCACGGCCACGCCTTCAGGCTGATTGAAGCCGGAACCCACAACCATTTGCGGCCCATTGCCGGCAGGAACCTTCACAATGCGATTGTGCCCGGTGTCTGCGATGTACACATCGCCCGCCGTGTCCACTGCTACGCCATGAGGACGATTCAGTCCGCTTCCTACGGTCGATTGCGCGCCGCCTCTTGCCGGGATCTTGAGTACGCGGTTATTGCCTGTATCTGCGATGAACACATCGCCTGTCGCGTCCACGGCCACACCCGAGGGTTGACTCAAACCACTGCCCACTGTGGTCTGTGCGCCGCCCCCGGCCGGAACCTTGACCACGCGGTTGTTGCCGGTGTCCGCGATGAGCAGGTCGCCGGCCGCATCCACCGCCACGCCCGCCGGCTGAGTCAATCCGCTCCCCACCTTGGTCTGTGCCGCGCCGTTGGCGGGCACCACGACCACGCGGCTGTTGCCCTTGTCGGCAATAAACACATTGCCCACGCCGTCCACCGCAACGCCGATATTCTTGGATAACCCGCTGCCCACCGTGGTCTGCGCGCCGTTGAACGATCCCTGCGCCTGCGTCGCCGCAGGCAGCATCAACCCAGCCAGTGCGACCAGCACGAGGCAGGATGTTTTGTGAGAAAAGCGCTGGAAAGGCGCAAAAATAGCCTGGAAGAAAATCATCGAACCCTCCTCTGGCGGAAGGAAGCCGGGAGCAACTGCCAAACGCTGTCTCCCGCTTACACTTGCACTCGATCACCCAGGGTCGACGAATTACCTGCAAGCCACTCTCAGCGGCAAGCGCGTCAACTCACCCGGCGAACCTAAATCGCCAGCGATGAGATTTTGCTCCGCCGAAGGAGGGAAGTCAATACCCACGGCCGGCATGGGGCAAGACCGGCAATCGGAGCCTTGTATCCTTGCGGAAGAGGCCGCGCCATGGAGAAAAAGACAGCCAATCCCTTCCTCCGCGGCATGGGCGGCAAGGAAGACTTCGTCGCCGAGCAGTTTGTGCCCAGTGAGCAGTACCGGGCCCGGCAGATGGAGATGGCCCGGGAGCTGATTGCATCGGGTTTGGATCCGGAAGTGGTGGCAGGCATGTTCGCAGTCCCGGTTGACCTGCAATTCCCCGAGAAAGAGCCTGATCTCTAGGCCAGGACTGCTACACTCCGCTCCAGGAATAAACCGACGGTCCTTTCCTGTAATTCCGAAAGTGAGGCCTGGAGAATTCGAGCCCCTATACTGGAGGCAGTCCTTTCCGCCGCGAGGTCAATCGGGACATTGGAATACTGGGTCGGTTTTCCGGGGCTTTACACGCGCTTTCTAGCCTGGCTGATGCGCCGCATGCCCGGCGAGCGGCAGCGGCTGCTGGCGGTAACGATTTTGGCCGGAGGGCTCTGCGGGCTGGCGGCCGTGCTGTTTCATCTGAGCATCGGCTGGCTGGAATCGCTGATGATCGAGCACGCCAACAGCGCTCCGGGCAACAGTTGGATCTGGTGGACGATTCTCACCCCCGCGTTCGGCGGGCTCTTTGCCGGCATTGGCCTTACCTACTTTGCGCCCGCCGCGGCGGGCAGCGGCATTCCGCAGGTCAAGGTGGGCTATACGCTGCGCAATGGGCTCATCACCATTCGCGAAACCATCGGCAAATTCGTACTCTGCGCCGTGCAGATAGGCTCCGGCGCTTCGCTCGGCCTCGAGGGACCCACGGTGCAGATTTGCGCCGGCGTCAGCAGCATGCTGGCGCGGGCGGCGCGGCTCAGCCCGACAAACAGCCGCCGCATGGCCTCGGTGGGCATGTCGGCGGGGATCGCCGCCGCCTTCAACGCGCCCATCGCCGCCGTCACGTTTACTTTGGAGGAGTTGATCGGCGACCTGGACCAGACCATGCTCTCCGGCGTCATCGTCGCCGCTGCGCTTTCCGCCGTCATCGAGCACACCATTCTCGGTTCCAACCCGGTCTTCCATGTCAACCGGATCTACACGCTGACCAACGCTTCGTCGCTGGTGTGGTACGCCCTGCTGGGGTTTCTGGCAGCGCTGGTTTCGGTGGCCTTTACCGATTCGCTGCTGTGGCTGAGGCTGCAATTCAAAGGTTTCCATGCCGTGCCCAAATGGGCGCATCCGGCTATCGGCGGCCTGGCCGTGGGCTGCCTGGCCGTGGCCACGCTGGCGCTGTTTCATCTGAACGGCATTGCCGGCGACCCCTATAAGACGCTGACCCTGGCGCTCACCGGCTCCATGGGCACGCTGCCGGTGCTGGCCATGGTGGCTTTCTGCGTGGTGAAGCTGTTGGCGACGGTTTGCTCGTATTCGAGTGGCGGCTCGGGCGGCATCTTTGCGCCGGCGCTCTTTATGGGAGCGATGCTGGGCGGCTCGGTGGGCTACCTGGATGTCGCCGTCTTCCACCACTCGGCTGACTCCATTGGCGCGTTTGCCGTGGTGGGCATGGGCGCGGTCTTTGCCGGCATTGTGCGCGCGCCGATGACGTCAATCCTGATTGTGTTCGAGATGACCGGCGGATACGGTCTGGTGCTGCCGCTGATGATTGCCAACATGAGCGCGTTTGCCCTGGCACGCCACTGGCGGCACACGCCGGTTTACGACGCGCTGCTGGCCCAGGACGGGATCTTTCTGCCCCACGCAAAGCGGAACCATGAAGCCGATGAGCAAGCCGAAGAGGCAGCCGAGGAAGCAGGGATTTAACTGACGTCGAGCCGGCAACGACCCGCGTTACCGCGACGGCTCGATGTTATAGAGGAACAGTGCACGCAGTTCCAGGTAGGGGCCGTGGAAGTCGCGCGGCAGAGGCGGGTAGTTGGAACCGGTCAAGGCGCCCCAGGCGGCGCGGTCCAGCGCCACATCGCCGGAACGGCCCTCGAGGATCATGCTTCCATCCATAATGCGGCCGTTGGGCAGAACCTTGAAGCGGATCTGCACCGCGCCGGCCTTGAGAAGCGGCGGGTTCACCTCGTCGGGGATCAGCGGATCCCAGGTGCGCTCGGTCTCGCGGTGCCAGCGCTGGAGCCAGCCGTTGAAGTCCACGCCCTGCGTGTCGCTCAGGACCTCAACGCCGCCGGTTCCCGCGCCGGGATGCATCGCCAACCCGCCGCCGGAGGGCAGATTGCCGCCCATGCCGGGGTGTTGCGACGCGCCGCGCATGGCGTCTCTCAGTTGGTCGGCCGGGTTGCCTTTGTTCATGGCAAAGTTGGGGCGCGCCGGAACCGCCGCCGGACGAGGCGCCTCAAGCTGCGACTGCGACTGCTGGCTGGGAGGAATGGGCGGAGGAGCGGGCGGCGCCTGCTTGGGCGCAGCTTCCGGCGCGGGCGCCGGCGTGGGCGCGGGCGGCGCCATCTTGTTCATCTCTTCGAGGGTCTTTTTGTCGATGGTAGGCGGCTTCTCCGGCACCGGCTTGATCTCAACCTTGGGCCTCGGCGAGAACGGCGTATCCAGGTACGTGAAGTCCTTGTTGTCTTTGAGTGCCGGGTTTTCATCGACGATCCGCGGCGACTTGAAGACATACTTGGGAAGCAGGAACATGGCGGAGATGAGCGCCAGGTGGACGAGAATGGCGATCCAGACGCCCTCGCGCAGGCGCGCCCAGCGGCGCTCGTCCTCGAGATCGCTGATCATCTGGAGCAGTTCGTGGGTGTTGTAGTCTACCCAACGCGACTGGGAGACGATCGGGGGCGCAGCGTCCCCCGGCTCCGCACCCAGAGCCGAAGCCGAAGCCGGGCCTGGCTCAAGCGGACCCTGGGTCTCCAGGCCAGTTGAAGCCGGGTCTCTGGGCTCGTTCACGTCGGTTGGCGCTTCGCTGGTGGGCATTCGTCCGAGAGGAGCTGACGCACACCTGCGCCCGGCTCCGGTTCGAGTCCTTTCTCTCTATTCTCTCATTCCCTGCTAATCCGCGCGTCAACCGCCGGCCCGTACAATGATACCTGACAGATAAGACGGTTCAGCACCCCGAAGGGAACCCTCGTTGAAGGCAGTTCTTGCACGCATCATGGCCAAGTGGAAGCTGGTCGTCGTGTTTCTCGCCCACTTTGGCATTTTTGGCATGGGCATGGCCGCCCTGCTGGACTCCTCCACCATTCCCATCCCCATGGACGCGCTTCTGGCCGTTTCCGTGTGGAACGATAAGGGCCACTTCTGGCTGATTTGCCTGCTGGCGGCGGCGGGGTCGGCCGTGGGCGGGCTGCTGCCTTACGGACTGGGCCGGGCCGGCGGCGAACTTTTCCTGCTGAAGCACGTCAACCGCCGGCGCTATGAAAAGATGCGCACCCGCTTCGAAAAGCAGGAATTCCTGGCCATGATGATTCCCTCCATGCTGCCCCCGCCCACGCCGTGGAAGGCTTTTGTTTTTGCCGCCGGGGTTTTTGAGATGCGCGTTGCGCCCTTCATGCTGGCGGTTTTCTGCGGCAGAATGGTGCGCTGGATGATTCTTTCGGCCCTGGTGCTCAAACTTGGGCCGGGAGCCGTAGACCTTGTGGCCCACCACGGGATGACCGTGATGGCGGTTGTGGGCGTCCTTGCGGCTGCCGGTTTTGCCTGGTGGTGGTTCCGCAGGAAGCGCTCGGGCCAGCTTGCATAGTTGAGGCGATGGCCTGACCGGATGCAAGACGGCTATTTCTGCTCCCGCCCGTTCATCGACTCGCCCGCGTCCTCGCGCCCGTCCACAATATAGACCCACCCGGACAGCGGCGCGCGGGCCCTGGCGCTCTCCGCGCCCATGAATGAGTACGCAAAGCGCAGATCGGTGAATTCGACCGTGGTCCAGATGCGATTGGCGATGAGGCGCGGGGGATCGATGCCGGCAATCGGCTCCTGGCCCACGTCGCGCACCACCGCCCACGTGCCCCAATCCAGGTACACCCGCCCCAGAAAAGTGCCTTTGGCAGCCTCGGTGGCCGCTGTCGATGGCGGCTTGAAAAGCAGGTCCTGTTGCGGGTCGCTGTCAATCGAGCCCGTTTTTGTGTTGATTTCGGCGGTCTGGTAAAAATCGGCGGTCTCGAGAATCGCGTGCCAGCGAAACGGGTTGACCGGGTAGGGTTCCACCGTCATGCGCTTCACCGGAGCCGAGGCCACCTGGGTGTTGGCCAGCAGAGACAGGGCTCGGCCCTGCTCAGCCCAGCGCCAGGCCCACAACAGCGCCATGCCGGCGAGCGCAAAGATGGCCCATCCCCGGCTGCGGAAGGGCGCACGCCGCGCGCCGATCTCCCGGTCCGCCAACCCGAACAGCCACGGCGTCGCCAGCGACACAAAGAACAGCGCCCACAGCAGCGGTTCGGCGATGAACATGAAGCTGCCGGCGTACCAGCGCGGGTTGAACGGGAAGAATAGCCGCAAGCCGTAGTTGTTGGTCCAGTCGAGCAGCAGATGGCTGAGCGCCGCAATCAGGGCCGTCGCGTAAAGCCAGCCCCAGTGCACAGCCTGCCGCGGCCTCAACACGGGCGCTCGCGGATCGGCCGGCGGCGAGGCCCCCTCTTTGCGTTTGCGCCGCCCTTCAAGCCAGCGGTGCAGCAGCCACACCGCCCCCACCACCACGCCTGCCACCACCGGCGCCCCGATCAACGTGTGGGTGATGCCGCGATGGTGCTTCAGCTCCTCCACCGGCCCCGCCAACCCCCACAGAACATCCAGGTCCGCGGCCTCGGCGGCCAGGACGGCGGTCAGCGTGGCATACGCGGTCTTGCGATTCAGCCCCGCCCGGCCGATGCAGGCCCCGGTAAGAAAGTGGGTGACAGGCTCCATAGCTTGATGCTCAGCATACAACGGTCACCCCACCGATGAAGACCTGTCCGTTGCCGCGCTGTTGCCCGACCCCGCGGGCCTCTTATAATCCACCCCATGGGTGAATCGGCAAAAGCCCCATCGTCCGCCGCGCAGCGCGCCGAAGAGTTGCGCGCGGAACTGCGCCGCCACGAGCACCTTTACTACGTGCTCGACGCTCCGCGGATTACCGACGCGGCCTACGACGCGCTGATGAACGAACTGAAGCGCATCGAGGCCGAGCACCCGGAATTGCTGACCCCGGACTCGCCGACGCAGCGCGTCGGCGGCAAGCCGGCCGAGGGCTTCAAAAAAGCGGCTCACTCGCGGCCGATGCTCAGCCTGGACAACGCCTACTCCGCCGAAGAGCTGGCTGCATGGGATGCGCGCGTGCGCGAACTGGCCGGTCCGCTCCCGGTCGAGTATATGGCCGAGTTCAAGATGGACGGCCTCAGCGTGGCCCTGCGCTACGAACCCGGCAAGGACGGCAGCGCGCAGCTCGCCGCGGGACTGACGCGCGGCGATGGGCAGACCGGCGAAGACGTCACCTCGAACATTCGCACCATCCGCAGCGTGCCGTTGAGCATCTCCGCCGATCAACTCCAAAAGGTCAGCCTCCCGCAGGGATTCGAGGTGCGCGGCGAGGCGGTGATGCCGGAGGCAGCCTTCGAGCGGCTCAACGAGGAGCGCGAGCAGCAGGGGCTGGCGCCGGCAGTGAATCCGCGCAACGCCGCCGCCGGCACGCTGCGCACCCTTGAACCCGGTATCGTGGCCAATCGCCGGTTGGAACTCTACGCCTACTTCCTCCTCGTCGAGGGCGAATTCTGGCCGCAAGGGCAGCGCGCCACGCTCAATGCGCTGGCCGACCTGGGCTTCCGCGTGAACAAGCACCGCAAGCTGGTGGCCAACGTGGACGAAATGATGCAGTTCATCGACCAGGCCGAGGCCTGCCGCTCCGCGCTGGGCTACGAGATCGACGGCGTGGTCTTCAAGGTGGACGCGCACGCGACCCAGCAGCGGCTGGGCTACACCGGCCGCGCGCCGCGCTGGGCCATCGCTTACAAATTCACCGCGAAATCTGGCATCACGGTGGTCCGCGACATCACCGTGCAGGTGGGCCGCACAGGCAAGCTCACGCCGGTTGCCGAGCTGGACCCGGTCTTCATCGGCGGCACCACTGTGAGCCGCGCCACGCTGCACAATGCGGACTTCATCGAGCGCCTTGGCCTCATGCTGGGTGACTGGGTCAAAGTCGAGCGCGGCGGCGACGTGATTCCCAAAGTGGTCGAGGTGAT
>Ga0302320_10030290_pt1 | contig 10319 bp, 6 predicted proteins | sample Bog_T0_3_FD_202130 | JGI IMG/M metagenome (GOLD analysis project Ga0302320, IMG submission 202130) | Peat permafrost microbial communities from Stordalen Mire near Abisko, Sweden - Bog_T0_3 | ecosystem: Environmental > Terrestrial > Soil > Wetlands > Peat | place: Sweden: Abisko, Stordalen Mire... | reverse complement strand
TTCCTGTTCAGAGTGTACTTTATGTATTACTCGGACGGGCTCCTAGGCGATGGCTGTCGGAGCCGGAACGAGGGGGATGTCGAGGACGAACGCGGCGCCCATTCCGCGGCCCGCGCTTTCCGCGTGCAAGGTGCCTCCCAGCTCCTGAGCGGCGAGCGCGCCCGAGTGCAGGCCGAAACCGTGCCCGGACTTACGGGTCGTGAAGCCGTGCCGGAACAGATCTTTCATGTGCTCGGCGGCAATGCCGATTCCGTTGTCGATGACGGAGATGCGAACGCCCCGGGTCGAGCGCCCGATCCGCAGCGTCATCAGCTTGTCCGGACGCCCCGATTCGTCGCATGCGTATTTGGCGTTGCGCACCAGGTTGACCAGAATTTGCAGCACCTTGTGCTTGTCGACGGTGACCGGAGGAACCTGCCCGAATTCCCGCTTCACCTGCACGCCATGGCGCTCGAAGGCGCCCGCGTTGAGTCGCAGGCTATCCTCGACCAGGGCGGCGACCTCGATGGTTTCCGCGACCCCGCAGAGCTTGGCGTAGCTTTGCTGCATCATCACGGTGTCCTTGATGTGCTCCAGATTGTCGCGCAGCAACGCGAGCTCCTGCAGCGCTTCGCGCTGATCCTGCGCGAGCTGCGCACCGAGCGCCGACAAGTATTCGGGCACGCGCTGTCCGCGCGGATCCTCGGCGAGAAAGCGGGCGGCGCCACCAGCGTGCTGCGACAGGAGTTCCGCCAGGCGCGCGACGCCCGGTGCGCGAGATTGCCGGATCCGCTCCGCGACCAGGTTCGCCGAAATGTTGACGCTGTTCAAGATGTTGCCGACGTTGTGCAGCACGTTGGTGGCGACTTCGGCCATGCCCGCTTCGCGCGATGCCGTGACCAGCTCTCGATGCACCCGCTCGAGCTCGAGCTCACGGCGCTTTCTCTCGGTCGTGTCCTGGATCACGGCGACCGCGCCGAGTGTCTGGCCGTCCGGGCCGACGAGCCGGCGAACGCTCGACAGCGTCGAGCGCGGCGGGCCTCCGTGCGGCACGACCATCAGCTCGAGGTTGCTGATGGTCTCGCCGCGCAGCGCCCGTTCGAGCGGAAGCTCGGTTTGAGGGACCGGCGTCACACCGTCCATGAGCAATACGTCCGCCATGTGGCGGCGATGCGTCGGGTCGCTGCGGTACAACTCGACCGCCGCCCGATTGTAATGCGTGATCCGGCCTTCGGTGTCGCAAGCGAGGAGCGCCACCGGCATATCGCTAATCACCGCCTCGAGGAGCGTGCGTGTCTCGACGAGATCCGTGATATCGCTGATGGTGCCCACGAATCCGGTGATGCCCTGCGTCGGAACGACATGCTCGCTGTAGTAGCGCACCGCGTCGCCCTCCCCGAGCGCCCGATACTCGAGCCGCAGCGCCCTCGGCGAACGCAAGAATTCGGCCCAGATCTGCACGATCCGCGCCCGATCCTCGGGGTGAACAGCCTGGGGCCAGTCATTCACGTCCTGTTCGGGCGCCAGGCGGAACATGCGCCGGTACTCCCGATTCACGTACACGGATTCGTTCGCGGCATCTTCGTGGTAGATGGCGACGGGAGCGCAGTCGAGAAGCGAATCCGCCAGCGCGAACGCCTGCGAAACGGGCGTCGGAACGGCCGGGACGGCCGCCGGGAATTCCGCGGCGCCCAAAAGCTCGAGCTCGCTCACGCGAGAATGGAGTTGCACGAGCGCCGCGCCCTGGCGGGCGAGCGCCGCGAGCACGCCACGCTCCGCCGCCGACAGCGGTGCGGTGCTCGTGCGGTAAACGGCAATGGCTCCCAAGCCCTCGCCGTCGGCGGCGCGCACTGCGCATCCCGTGTATGAACGGACTCCGGCGGCGTCGAGCACCGGATCGGATCCGGCGCGGTCGGCGGCCACATCGCCCACCTCGAACACGTCCGGCGCGGCGAGCGTAACTGCGAGGTAGGGGTTGTGCGGCAAACCCTGCAGGTGCAACACGCCGGCGCTGTACCACGACTCGCTCCATCCGGTCAGCACGATGGAGGCCAGCGGAGCCTGAAAAATCTCGGCGGCGAGCCGCGCCAACTCCACGAATCCCGGCGGCGGCAGACTCTCGCGGGAGCCGCTTGCGCCGGAGGCGGGGGGTTCCGGGAACAGAGGGTGGATTCGATCGCGGCTCATGGCCTCGATTGCACCACAGGACGGCATCCCGCAAAGCGAAAGCCGTCGCATTTCGAGGGCCGCATGGGTATCTTGAGTCCATGGGCGCCGTCGCATCGAATACCGTCGAGAATCCGCCCGGTGCATGGAACCCCGGCCTGAAGTCTCAGATACCCAAGGAATGGCGGGAACTCGAGACGATCTTCCGGCCGGAAAACAATTATTCGACGCTCGCCGCCGCGGAGGAGTTGCGCGGATTGACCGGCTTCGGCTTGAGCGATCTGGCGATTTTTCGGCCCGAACGATTGGCGCTGCACGAACTTCTGATCCGCGTGACGGCGGACTTCGCAGTGCCGGACGGATCGCGCGTCGGGGATCTCGGCATCAATTTTCGCCGGATCGCACAACGAATCCTGACCACCTATCTCGAGCCCGAGATGCGCGCGATCACCGCGGCCTTCGAGGACGCGCGTCGCGAGGTCGCCGCCGCGATCGACGCCGCGCTGTCCGACGTGGTGCGTGGAGCCCAGCCGCCGGTGGACGCCGGCGCGGTAAAGCGCCGGTTCGCATTCTGGAAGCCCCGCCGCCGGGCGGGGTCTCCGGGGACCTCGGATTTCAGCTGGGACGCGGGCCACATCGCGGAATGCGAACGGCGGGCGAGCGGCGCATCCGAGCCGCTGCAGCGGCTCGCTTATGGCACGCTCGCGAAGGTCCTCTCGGCGTTGTTCGCCACACATGGTTGCACGTGGGGCACCCGGGATCTGATCGTGCCGCTTGCGCGCGATCTGGCGTGCAACGCGTATGGGAGCGATGCGGTCGGCCGCAGCATCGAGCCCCTGCTCAGGCGCGCGGCCGTGGTCGAGGGCTACGGATTGCTGCCGCGCCAGGATCGGCCCGTGGTCATCAATACCAAGGGAGCGTCGGCGTCCGGCAAGAGCACGCTGCGTCTGCTGCAGAAGAAGCTCGCGGGCGATATCGGGGTCAACTGGAGCGACTTCGCCCTGATCAGCCCCGACATCTGGCGCAAGCAGCTGCTGGACTACGGATCCCTCGGCGACGCCTACAAGTACGCGGGCGCGTTCACCGCGGAAGAGTTGCAGATCGTCGACCGCAAGCTCGATCGCTACATGGCCCGAAAGCACTCCGCCGGCAATATGTCTCATCTGCTCATCGACCGGTTCCGCTTCGACAGTTTCGCGCCCGATTCGGATGAGGAGGGCAGCAACCTGCTCACGCGATTCGGCCAGACCGTGTACCTGTTCTTCATGATCACGCCGCCGGAACAGCTCGTCGAGCGCGCGTGGAAGCGCGGCCTCGAGTTCGGCCGCTACAAGGCGGTTGACGATACCCTGGCGCACGCGGTCGATGCCTATACCGGCATTCCCAACGTGTTCTTCACCTGGGTGCATCGCAGCGACAAGCAGATCCGCTTCGAATTCCTGGACAACTCGGTGGCGCTCGGCGAGCGCCCGCGCACCGCGGTGTTCGGCGACAACGACTCCGTGCACATTTTGGACGTGAAGAAGATGATCGACATCGACCGCTACGGGCGGGTATTCGTCGACGCCGCATCGCCTGACGAGCTGTACCGGGACCCGCGATCGCTCGCTGCGGATCGCAACGTCGGGTTCCTGAGGCGCTGCGTCGAGGGATTTCGGTGCGCCAATTTCGCCTTGCAGCAGACCGGGAGAATCTATTTGCGGATCGAATCCGGAGCTCCGACCTGGGTGGATCCGGATGCGCTACAGACGGCGCTGGCGGACCCGGACACGCGCGCCGGACTCGGTGCGGTGGCGCCCGCGGCGCTGGAGGGCCGTTTGTGCGCCGGTGGCCCGCGGTACTTGAGACCTTACGAGGCCGGCTCCCCCCGTGACGAGGGCACGATGCCCACGCTGGGCGTGTGGGGCCAACGGGCGGACTGAACCGCCCCGCGTCAAGCGCCGCGTCGGGCGGCGCGGATCATCCCAAAAAATCGCAATGCCGGTTGACGTGCTCGGCGAGATCCAAGGTGTGCTGGCGCGCGAGACGCTCGGCCAATTCCGTATCCCGCTTCTCGAGCGCCTCGATGATTTTCAAATGATCGACGATCGAACGCTCGGCGCGATTGTCCTGGGCGATGGTTGCCCGGCGAATGGCGCGCACGTGAATCAAAAGATTGCGCGTGGCGTCGACCAAGGCTTGTGATCCGCCGAGGGCGATGACGGCGGTGTGAAATGCGATGTTGGCATCCGAGTACTCGCACAAATGCTCGGACGGCGGGGAGTTCTGGAACTCATCGAACAGGTGTCTCAACTTGGCGATCTCCGCATCCGTTGCATGCAGCGTTGCAAGCCGGGCCGCCATCGATTCGAGCGCGGCCCACATCTGGATCATCTCGATGATCTCGCGCTTGGATTTTCGAATGATGTAGATGCCGCGGCGGGGCACGGTCCTGATGAAGCCTTCCTGCTCGAGCAACGAGAGGGCTTCGCGGATGGGGGTGCGGCTCACCCCCAGCGCGGCGGTCAACTGGCGCTCATCGAGGCGCAGCTCCTGGGAAGGGTCGTAGATGTCGGTCTCGGCGATTGCATTCTTCAGCAGGGCGTAGGCTTGATCGCGCAAGCTTCTGGCGTTCAAGGGGCTCAAGGTGAGCGGCGCGGCCGGTGCGGCGCGCTGAACCAATTTGGCAATGCTGTTCATCTGATCCCTCGGAGTTTACCGGCGCTCCCTGACGGAGGCCGCGGTGCCGCGGCCACTGCGGATGTCTGACGCCAGAGGCTGTCTATCTCAGATATATCATACTGCGATTTCAGGTGCAGCCGGCAGGTGAACTTAGGGGTCTCCCCGAAGAGCCCGGGCCCCGGCACCTTCCCCGCCGAGGGCCCCCTGCGCCTGCGCAAGAGGTTAATCCATCCCTGAGTTGACAGCTTAAAAACTGTTCATATATGGTATACCACGAAATATAACTCATTGGCTGGCGATGTCCCCACAGTGGCGCGGGGGCATATTTTGGGGGCAAACGGTGGGGCGAGGCTTCGCACATTCGCTGTTGCGGCTGAACACCGAACGTCTGGAAAGATCCGGCCGTATCCATTTTCCGCATTCATCGATCTGCGGCCTTCCCGGGCTGTGCGCGATTGGTCACACGTGCAAAAAAAGGAAAACGAGATGAACGCGACCTCTACGAATTATGCGATCAAGTCCGGGTCCGGCACTTCGGCGCTGGGGAACCCCTGGGTGCAGCTGATCATCGGCATCCTGTGCATGGCCTGTGTCGCCAATCTGCAGTACGGCTGGACGTTGTTCGTCAATCCGATCGATGCCAAGTACCACTGGGGTGTCAAAGACATTCAGTGGGCGTTCACCTTGTTCGTCCTGATCGAGACCTGGTTGGTTCCGGTGGAAGGTTATCTGGTGGATCGCTTCGGACCCAAATGGGTGGTCATCGGCGGCGGCGTTTTGGTCGGACTCGCGTGGCTGATCAACTCGGAAGCGAGCTCACTCGCAGCGCTCTACGCCGGCGCGGTCGTCGGCGGCATCGGCACGGGCGCGGTGTACGGCACGTGCGTCGGCAACGCGCTCAAATGGTTTCCCGGCAGGCGCGGTATCGCTGCCGGCCTCACGGCCGCCGGCTTCGGAGCCGGTGCGGCGATCACGGTCATTCCCATTTCGCACATGATCGCCTCAGATGGTTACCAGCACGCATTTTTATTCTTCGGGCTGTTGCAAGGCGGCATCGTGTTCGTGCTGGGTTGGCTCTTGTTGGTCCCGCCGCCGCAGATTCTGAGCGCCCAGGTGAAGCCGAGCACCACCTCGCGCGGCTACACTCCGCGGGAGGTCCTGCAAAGCCCGTGTTTCTACGTGCTTTACGTCATGTTCGTGTTGATCGCGGCCGGCGGTCTGTCCATGACGGCTTCCGTAAAGCCCATGGCCATCGATCTGAAGCTCGACAAGGTGCCGGTCGCCCTATTCGGGATCACGATGGCGGCGGGGATCTACGCCGTCTCGCTCAGCCGCATATTCGACGGCGTCGGGCGTCCCTTCTTTGGGTGGCTGTCCGACCGGATCGGCCGGGAGTACACGATGGCATTGGCCTTCCTGATCGGCGCCGGGGCGCTCTTTACGCTGAGTCAGATCGGTGGCACGAATCCGGTGTTGTTCGTGCTCGTGACCGCGTTGTACTTCGGCGTGTATGGCGAGATCTTCAGTCTCTTCCCGGCAACTCAGGGAGACACCTTCGGGTCCAAATACGCGGCGGCCAACGCCGGCATGCTGTACACCGCGAAAGGGACAGGCGCTTTATTCGTCCCGTATGCCGCATCCATCGCCAAGGCGCACGGCTATGGAACGATATTCACCCTGTTTTTGGTCTGCAACATCATTGCGGCGCTCCTTGCGCTGTTCGTCCTGAAGCCGATGCGGGAGCGGCATTTCGCCAAATCCCGTGACCCGATCGGCGCGTCTGCCTGATGGCGGCGCGATGATCACTGCGCACAAACTCGCCGACCCGCTGCCTGTGCGGCGGCGGGTCGCATTTCCAACCGGAGGAATCTATGGCAACCGCTAATCCCGCTGCGGCGGAATCGAAGTCCACGACCGCGGACGACACCCTACAGCGAAAGAGCCGCGACGCAGGCGTCGTATCGGGCGGCCATTTGGTGGCGAAGGCACTGAAGAACGAGGGAGTGGATACGATATTCACGCTCTGCGGCGGCCACATCATCGACATCTACGATGGTTGCGTCGACGAGGGCATCCGGATCATCGACGTGCGCCACGAGCAGGTCGCCGCACACGCCGCCGACGGCTACGCGCGCCAGACGGGCAAGCTGGGTTGCGTGGTGACCACCGCAGGCCCCGGTTGTACCAACGCGGTGACCGGCATTGCGACCGCATTCCGTTCCGAGAGCCCGGTGCTTCACATCGGCGGACAAGGAGCTCTATCGCAGCACAAGATGGGCTCGCTGCAGGACCTTCCGCACGTCGACATGATGACGCCCATCACCAAATTCGCCGCCACGGTGCCAAGCACCGAGCGGGTGGCGGACATGGTGTCGATGGCGGTACGCGAGGCGTTCAACGGGGCGCCCGGGCCCGTGTACCTCGAGATTCCACGGGACGTGCTGGATCGCGAGGTGGATCTTGCCAAGGCAGTGATTCCGCAGCCGGGAAAGTACCGGGCATCCACCCATTCGATCGGGGATCCGAAAGACATCGAAAAGCTGGCCGACCTTCTCGTCAACGCCGAACGCCCGGCAATTCTATACGGTCAGCAGGTCTGGACCGCTCGCGGCCAGAACGAAGCCATCGCGTTGCTTCGCGGCCTCGACATCCCCGGCTATTTCAACGGCGCGAGCCGCGGCCTCCTGCCGCCCGGAGATCCGCATCATTTCGACCGGACCCGCTCGCAGGCCTTTGCCAAGGCCGACGTGCTCGTGATCGTCGGAACACCCTTCGATTTTCGAATGGGGTACGGCAAGCGCATCAGCAAGGACATCAAGCTGGTGCAAATCGACATGGACTACCGGACGGTCGGCAAGAATCGCGACATCGACCTGGGGCTGGTCGGCGACCCGGGCGCCATCCTCGGCGCCGTGATGCAGGCCGCCAGCGGACGGATCAAGGGCGACAAGCGCCAGCTGCGCCAGCAATGGCTGAAGGAGCTGTCGCAGGCGGAGGCCGTCGCGACCGAGAAGCTGATGCCGCTGTTCAAGTCCAACAGCGTGCCGATTCATCCGTACCGGGTCGCGTGGGAACTCAACGAATTTCTGGCGGACAACACGGTGTACATCGGCGACGGCGGCGACGTGGTGACCATCTCGGCGCAGGCGGTGCGACCGCGGCGGCCGGGACAATGGATGGATCCGGGGGCCCTCGGCTCGCTCGGAGTCGGCACGGGCTTCGCGATTGCGGCGGGTCTTGCGAATCCTTCGAAGGAAATCCTTTGCTACTACGGGGACGGCTCGTTCGGAATGACCGCGTTCGACATGGAGACCGCCAACCGGTTCGGCGTGCCGTACATCGCGGTCATCGGCAATAACTCGGCCATGAACCAGATCCGATACGGACAGCTCGCCAAGTACGGCGAGCACCGCGGCAACGTCGGCAATCTCCTTGGCGATGTGCCGTTCGGCAAATTCGCCGAGATGCTGGGCGGATATGGGGAGGAGGTGCGCGACCCGGCACAGATCGCGCCGGCCCTGCAGCGGGCGCGGGAATCCGTGCACAAGCTCCGCCGATCAGCCGTGATCAACATCTGGGTCGACCCGCGCGAGTACGCGCCGGGCACCAAGAACCAGACGATGTACAAATAACCGGAACGATTGACGGGATTCATCCATGGAAAAAGCGCTAAGCGGGGTAAAGATTCTCGACTTCACCCATGTGCAGTCGGGCCCCACGTGCACCCAGCTTCTGGCATGGTTCGGTGCCGATGTCATCAAGGTCGAGAAGGCGGGAAGCGGGGATGTCACGCGCGAGCAGTTGCGCGACATTCCCGGCGTAGACAGCCTGTATTTCACCATGTTGAACCACAACAAGCGCTCCGTGACGCTCGATACGAAGAGCGAGCAGGGCAAACGGGTGCTCGAAAAGCTGGTCAAGCACTGCGACGTGCTGGTGGAGAATTTTGCTCCGGGTGCGCTGGATCGCATGGGATTCACCTGGGAACGGATCCAGGAGTTGAATCCCGCCATGATCGTCGCGTCGGTCAAGGGTTTCGGGCCGGGGCCCTACGAGGATTGCAAGGTTTATGAAAACGTCGCGCAGTGCGCGGGCGGCTCGGCGTCGACCACGGGATTCGATGACGGCCCTCCGCTGGTGACCGGCGCGCAGATCGGCGACTCGGGAACCGGGCTGCATCTGGCGCTCGGCATCGTGACCGCCCTGTATCAACGCAAATCGACCGGTAAGGGACAAAAGGTTCTCGCGGCCATGCAGGACGGTGTGCTCAACCTTTGCCGCGTCAAGCTGCGGGATCAGCAGCGACTCGAACGCACCAAGGTGATGAAGGAGTATCCACAATACCCTCACGGCAAGTTCGGCAGCGCCGTGCCGCGTGCCGCCAACGCCTCCGGCGGCGGACAGCCCGGCACGATCGTGAAGTGCAAGGGTTGGGAGACGGACCCGAATGCCTATCTGTATTTCATTGCACAGGCTCCGGTGTGGAAAGAGATCTGCCGGGTGATCGGGAAGGAGGCTTGGATCACCGACGCCGATTACGCCACCCCGGAAGCACGCCTGCCGCGTCTGAAGGAGATTTTCGCGGCCGTCGAGGAGTGGACCGTCACCAAGACCAAATTCGAGGCGATGGAACTGCTCAACGAGCACGACATCCCCTGCGGCCCGATCCTCTCGATGGAGGAGCTGGCTAACGAGCCCTCGCTGCGCAAGACGGGCACGGTGGTCGAGGTCGATCATCCGAAGCGCGGCAAGTACCTGACGGTCGGCAATCCGATCAAGCTGAGCGCGAGTCCGACGGACGTCACGCGCTCGCCGCTGCTCGGCGAGCATACCGATGAAGTGCTGGCCGAGCTCGGTTACAAGACCGAGGAAATCGGCGCGCTGCGCGAGAAGAAGGTGATCTGAGGCAACGGGAGGGGAACGGTGTGGGACGGAAAAATCGACGCCAAATACCTCTCGCAGAAGCGCGCCTGCTATGCTGGGCGGAACTTAGTGTGGCACTATTCGTACTAAGATAAGTTGGCTATTGACGTGCGAATCAATGAATTGTTGTGAAAAGGCAACGAGATTTGGGTGTCGCTTTAGATAGGTAGAAGAATTTCTTCAAACATGCGCGCGGGCGCGTTCAGGGGGGATACACATGCTGAGTTCCAAGTTGGCTAGACCGATGGTGGGGGCCGCAGTGGCGTGCGCCATCACCATGGGCTTGAATGGCGTCGTTTTCGCGGACGACGCGCAGACGCAGGCGCTGAAGGATCAAATGCGCATCATGCAGCAGCAGATGCAGCAGCTGCAGCAGCAGCTCGATTCACTATCACAGAAGCAGCAGCAACAGCAGGCCGCCGGCCCACCCGCCAGCGCCGCGACTGCCCCCGAAGGCAAGACCAAGGAGGGCAAGGAAACGATGTCGCCGTTGGAGAAGAAGTTCGACACCTTCCTGAAGGGCTTCTACGGTTCCTTGGACGTGTCGGTGGATTACACCACCAAGGGCATCTACGACACAGCCGCGTATC
>Ga0302320_10030289_pt1 | contig 10319 bp, 9 predicted proteins | sample Bog_T0_3_FD_202130 | JGI IMG/M metagenome (GOLD analysis project Ga0302320, IMG submission 202130) | Peat permafrost microbial communities from Stordalen Mire near Abisko, Sweden - Bog_T0_3 | ecosystem: Environmental > Terrestrial > Soil > Wetlands > Peat | place: Sweden: Abisko, Stordalen Mire... | reverse complement strand
GGGGCGAATGCGCTAAAAAAAGCGGGCGCGGCGGCGATCACGCTGGCGGACAATTCGCTGGCGATTTTGCGCGTGAGTAACTTTGCCGCGGCGATTCGCGTGCGCGAGGAAGTCGGCCTGACTTCGGTCCTGCACCTGGCCTGCCGCGATCGCAATCTGCTTGGGCTGCAATCGGAGATCATGGGGCTGGGCGTGCTCGGGTTCCGGCATGTGCTGGCGCTGACGGGCGATCCGGCCAAGGTGGGCGACCACCCCGGCGCGACTTCGGTTTACGACCTGAACTCGGTCGGGCTGATCAAGCTGCTGGCCGGGATGAATCGCGGCGTGAACCACGTGGGCCGGCCCCTGAACGGCCAGACGAAATTCATCATAGGATGCGCGTTCAATCCCAACGCGCTGCAGTTTGATTCGCAGGTGAAGAAGCTGGAAAGCAAGCTGGCCGCCGGGGCACAGTATGTGATGACGCAGCCGGTCTTCGACCGCGAATTGGCGCGCCGCACGGTCGAACGGCTGAAGCCGCTGGGGGTGCCGGTTTTTCTCGGGGTGATGCCGCTATTGAGCTCGCGCAATGCCGAGTTCCTCCACAATGAGGTGCCGGGCATTAAGATTGCGGAACCGTTGCGCGAACGCCTGCGCCATTGCGCCGACGATGCCGCCGCGACGCGCATCGGGCTGGAGGTGGCGCGCGAAATTCGCGATGTGGCGATCGAGGCGTTCAACGGCGTCTATCTGATCACGCCGTTTCTGCGCTACGAGGTGAGCGTGGAGCTGCTGGTTTAAGAGCCAAGAACGAAGAACGGAGTGCGGAGAACGGAACAAGCTGGTTCCAAGTTCTTAGCTCTAAGTTCTAAGCTTCTCTTCTAATGCTGCGGTTGCGGTTTGACGTGATCCTCAGTGTGAATTTCCGTGGTGCTGTCCGATGGCGGTGGCTGGGCGGTGCCGTCGTCGGGTGAGGGCTTGGCCTTGGCATTGTAGCCCGCGCCGCGCCACTTGCCGTCTTCCCACTTGAGGACGATGACTTCCATGGCCGGGCTAAGTTTCTCGAAGCCCGTGTCGTAGGTGATGACCATGAATTCGCCTTCGGTCCCCATGTAACCGTTGGGCTGGTAGACGTGGCTGACCTGCTGGCGGCTGAGCACCTTGCCCCACGGAGCGCGGAGCGCTCGAAGCACATCGCTCCATCTGTCCTGCGCAACTTTGTCGTGCATGGCCTCGCAACCGAACAGGTAACTTTCATCGTATTTGCCGGCATCAATCTGGGCCGTCCACGCCTTGGCGGCAGCGAGAGCGCTGTCGACTTCGTTCTCCGCTGAGGCAAAGACGTTTGCCATGGCCATGAAAACCAGGGCGACGAGAGCAGCAATGAACGAGATCGATGAGAGAGCTTTCGGGCGCATGAATTTCATGTTTTTGGCTCAAGGGAGCATTTGTTTATAGCCATCGTGGCCCGTTTTGGGAATGTCATTTGCGATGATTTTCACCAACCTGACCCGAGGCAACGAAATCGGGGCCAATTCGTATCTGCTCGATTTCGGTGCTGACGGTCGCGTCGTGCTCGATGCGGGAATGCATCCGCGCGCCGAGGGAATAGGTGGCCTGCCGAACTTGGAGAAGCTGAAGTTTGATTCGGTCGGTACGATCATCGTCAGCCACGCCCATCATGACCATACCGGGGCGCTGCCGCTGCTGATGCGGGAACATCCGAGCGCGCGGGTGTTCATGAGCGAGGCGACCTATTATCTCACCGAGCCGCTGCTGCACAATTCCGTGCAGGTCATGCTCAAGCAAAAGGCGGAGAAGGGCATTGTGGAGTACCCGCTGTTCCTGCACCGCGAACTCGACCAGTTGGTGAAGGTCTGGCAGGCCTGCGGGCTCGAGCGGCCCTGGTCGCTGCGGGGTTATCCCGACCCGGACAACGAGCCGCTGACGTTTGACTTTCACGATGCGGGGCACATTCTCGGTTCCACGGGCACGGCGCTGCGGCATCGCGGACGGACGATTTTCTACACCGGCGACGTCAATTTCATGGACCAGACGATCCTGCGCGGAGCCGAGTTTCCGCGTCGCGACATCGACGTGCTGATCACCGAGACGACGCGGGGCGCACAGCCGAGGCCGGAGAGTTTTACGCGCGAGGCGGTGGTGGAGAAGCTGGCTGTGGCTCTGGAGGAAACCTTTGCGCAGGGCGGGGCGGTGCTGATGCCGGTCTTCGCGATGGGCAAGACGCAGGAATTGCTGGCGCAGCTCCATTTTTTCCAGAAGATGCGCCGTTTGCCGGAGACGCCGATTTATATCGGAGGTCTGGGGCTCACATTCTGCGAAATCTATGACCGGCTGGCGGGCCGTTCGCGGCGGAAACATTCGAAGCTGAGTCTGCTCGACGACATTCAGCCGCAGGTAATGGATGGCCGGCGCGCGCGCGAATTCAGCCCGAAGAAGGGGCACATTTACCTGATTTCATCGGGCATGATGACGGAGAACACGCTTTCGAATATCTTCGCACAGGAGTTTTTGGCCCATGACCGGCATAGCATTTTCTTTGTCGGCTATTGCGACCCGGATTCGCCGGCGGGGCGGTTGCGTGCGACGAAGCGGGGCGATGCGGTGACGTTGAACGCGGCTTATGGCGCGCAGCCAGTGCGGTGCCGCGTAGAGCATTTCGATTTCACCGCGCACGCGCAGCGCGAGGATTTGCTCGCTTACATTCTCGACGTGAAGCCGCGCGTGTGCGTCCTCGTGCACGGAGACGCGCCGGCGCTGGCGTGGTTTCAGCGCGAGCTGGCCGCCCGGGCGCCCGGAATGAAAGTTGTCCTTCCGACTCCGGGTGAGGGGATTGAGTTGTAGGTAGGGACCGCCGTCCGTCGAATGAATGGGACGCGAAGGGACTCGCGTCCCTACCTGCTAAAGCTTCGGCACATCGAGCCAGCGGCGCTGCTTCCACGACTCAAGGCCGATCTCTGCGAGCTGCACGCCCTTGGCGCCGTCGAGAAGCGACCAGCGGAACGGCTCGTCGAGCGCGACGTGGCGCAGGAAGAGTTCCCACTGGACCTTGAACGCATTGTCGTAGGTTTCCTGCTCGGGTACCTGGGACCAGCCTTCTAAGAACTTGATCGGTTGCGGAACGTCGGGGTTCCAGGTCGGGCGTGGCGTGTTGCCGTAGTGCTGCGTCCAGCATTCGCGCAGGCCGCAGACGGCGGAGCCGTGGGTGCCGTCCACCTGCACCGTGAGCAGATCATCACGTCGGACGCGAACGGTCCACGACGAATTGAAGTGGGCGATGACGCCGCCTTCGAGTTCAAACGTGGCATAGGCCGAGTCGTCGGCGGTGCATTTGTATTTCTTGCCCTGCTCGTCGACGCGCTCGGGAATATGGGTCGCGCCGAGGCAGGAGACGGCCTTCACTTCGCCGAAGAGATTGTCGAGGACGTAGCGCCAGTGGCAGAGCATGTCGACGATGATGCCGCCGTCGTCTTCCTTGCGGTAATTCCAGCTCGGGCGCTGCGCCGCGATGCTGGTGCCTTCGAAGACCCAGTAGCCGAATTCGCCACGCACGGAAAGAATCTTGCCGAAGAAACCGGCTTCCTTGAGGCGCTTGAGCTTGAGCAGGCCGGGCAGCCAGAGCTTGTCCTGCACGACGCCGTTCTTCACACCGGCTTTTTTGCAAATTTCGTAAAGTTCGACGGCGGTCTTCGCGTCGACCGCGGTTGGCTTTTCGCAATAGACGTGCTTGCCTGCGGCCACGGCCTTGCGGACGCCTTCGGCGCGGCGGCCGGTGGTCTGGGCGTCGAAGTAAACGGAGTAGCTCTTGTCGGCGAGGACCTTGTCAAGGTCGGTGGTGTACTTCTTGACTGAGGTGCGCGCGCAAAGCTCCTTGAGCTTCGATTCGCTGCGGCCGACCAGAATCGGGTCGGGCATGATGATCTCGTCGGGGCCGACTCGGACGCCGCCCTGCTTGATGATCGCGTCGATCGACCGGATGAGGTGCTGGTTGGTGCCCATGCGTCCAGTGACGCCATTCATGATGATGCCGATTTTATGTTCTTTCATAGGTATAGCGCGTTTTCTACTTCGTTCAGGACTTCGTCCGGTAAGCAGCGATGATTTGTTTCAAAAAGTCGCCCTGGTCCATCGACCAATAGCGATTGGAAAAGATTTCGACCTCGTTGAAGCCGCGGAAGCCGGCCTGCTCGATCCAACCGCGAATCTCGGGGACGTTGATCACGCCTTCGCCCATCAGGCCGCGGTCATTGAGCATGTCGCACGGCTGGTTTTTCCAGTCGCAAATGTGGAAGGAGAAGAGCTTACCCTCGCGGCCGCAGCGGGCGATCTCGGCTTGGAGGCGGTCGTCCCACCAAAGATGAACGACGTCGATGGTGACCCCGATATAATCGTCCTTGAGCGCGAGCGCCATATCAAGCGCCTGCGTCGCCGAGTTCACCGCGCAACGGCTGTCGGCGTACATCGGATGCAGCGGCTCGATGCCGAGCTTGATTCCGCTGGCGCGAGCGTGGGGAAGAACGGCGGCGAGGCCCCCGGCGATTTGCGCGCGCGAGGTGAAAAGCGATTGGCCGGGCGTCGCGCCGCAGACGAGCACGATGAGCGGCGCCCCGAGCGCGGCGGCCTCATCGATGATGCGCTTGTTGTCGTCGATCGCGGCCTGGCGTCCGGCTCCGTCCAGAGCGGTAAAAAATCCGCCGCGGACGTAGGAAACAATTTCGAGGCCTTCGTCGCGGCAGAGCTGGCCGGCGTCTTTGATGCCGTCGGGGTGATTTTGCGCGGAGTCGCGCCAAACGGTAATGCCCTTAAGGCCCGCTGCCGCATAATTCTTCGCCGCGACGGCGAGTGGCCACGGCTTGGTGGTGACGGTGTGGAGACAGAGCCGTGAAAGATCGGTGATGGGAAGAGCAGACATGAGCAGAGGGACCGCCATTAAGCGGAGAAAATGACTCTAGAGGATACGCCGACAGGAACAATTCAATTTTGGGTACTGCGGAAGGCAGGGGGCTCGCTTCCTACCCTTCGTCTCTGATATTCCGGGCATATTTCAGGATCACGTCTTTAAGAGTGGATATTTTGAATGGCTTCATCACGAAATCGTCCATGCCCGCGTCAAAGCAGCGCTGGCGGTCCTCGGGCGTGACCCCGGCGGTGATCGCCACAATGGTCAGCCGCTTCTCGCGCACGTATTGACGCAAATGCCGCGCGACCGTCCATCCGTCGATGTCGGGCATCTGGACGTCGAGCAGGATGAGATCGTAACCGCCGGTCTCGGCCATCTCGATGCCGGTCTGCCCGTTTTCAGCAATATCGGGTTGATAGCCCAGGGCCTGCAGGACGGTGACGACAACCTGCCGGTTCGTGGGATTATCCTCGACCACGAGAATCTTGACCGGGAGCTTCTCGGCGGCATCCGGCTCGAGCACGCGCTGGGTTGGCATTCCGGTTTCAGCCCCGGGCACCGATACGGGGCCAGTGCCGGTGGGGACCGGCGGGGGTGCGGCGCCGGGATTGAGCACGCGTTGTAATTCCCGCTGCAGGGTGGCCGATTTCCACGGCTTGGCGATGGCGCTGAAGTAGCCGACCTGACGCCGCGCGGGATCGACCTGGTCCATTCCGCCCGAGCTGAGCAGGATCACCGGCAGCTTCTTGGCCTCGGGAATTTCGCGCAGGGCATCGGCCAGCTCCAGTCCGTCCATGCCGGGCATGACCATGTCGATCACTGCCACGTCGAATTTCCCCGAGTTTTGCAGGATGTGCAGGGCTTCCTCACCCGAGGAGCACGAGATGACCTCCATCCCCCAGCGTTGCGAGTGCAGGGCGAGAATGGAGCGATTGGTTTCGTTATCGTCGACCACCAGCAGGCGGCGCCCTTTCAGGCTGATGTCGATTATTTGCGTCTCCTTGCGGCGGGTGCCGTAGGACGGCACGCGAATGGTGAAGAGGAAAGTGGAACCGCGGCCGACCTCGCTCGTCACGGAGATGGCTCCGCCCATGAGCTGGACCAGTCGCTCGCAGATCACCAGGCCGAGGCCCGTGCCTCCCTGGGAACGGCTCGCGGTCGAATCAACCTGGCTGAAGATTTTAAAGAGCAGGTCCATTTTTTCATGTGGAATCCCGATGCCGGTGTCGCGGACGGCGAAGCTGATTTCCCACGTGTCGCGCGTGTCGGGCTCGGCGTCGACGAGAGGAGTAAGCGTTGTGCCTGTGACCTCCAGGCAGACTTCGCCCTTTTCGGTGAACTTGATCGCGTTGCCCACGAGATTGAGAATGACCTGGCGCAGCCGCTGATCGTCCCCGATTAGGCTCGTGGGCAGGTCGTCATGGATCACATGGATCAGGTCGAGGTGCTTCTCGCGGGCCTTGGGTGCCATCAAATCGAGGGCCTCCTCGACGCAGGAACGCAGGTCGAAGGGAAATTCGTTCAACTTGAACTTGCCTGCCTCGATCTTTGAGAAATCGAGGATGTCGTTGATGATGGCCAGGAGCGATTCACCGCTGGTGCGCAGCGTCTCGACGTACTCGTGCTGGGTCGGATTGAGTTCCGTTTCCAAAAGGAGCCCGGTCATGCCGATAACACCGTTCATCGGGGTGCGAATCTCGTGGCTCATGTTGGCGAGAAACTCGGACTTGGTGCGGTTGCCGGCCTCAGCCATATCTTTCGCCTCGAGCAACTGGTGTTCGTATTGGCGGCGCTCAGTCACGTCGCGCGCGGCCAGCGTGTAAATCACTTCTCCGTCGACCTCGGCCCGGTCGAAGGCGACTTCCGCCGGGAAGCGGCGCCCGTGCCGGGTGATGGCCTCTGCCTCGACGTAAGTCACCATCGCAGGGGCGACGCGGGTGGACTGATCCCGCGCCTCCGCAAAAAATCCAGGCTGGGAAAAGAGATAGTCGACGTTGTGGCCCGCGAGGTCCTTGATCTCGTATTCCCAGAGGCGCGCCGCCTCATAATTGACCGAAAGGATGTCCCCATTCTCATCGGCGGAGAAGATCGCTTCGCCCACCGTGTCCAGCACAGCCGTCAGTCTGCGCTCGGACCCCTCAAGCCGCTGATTTTCCGACACGATCATTTTGACCATGGGACGGAATACAAAAATTCCTGCGCCAACGAGTGTCAGTAGGGTGAGAAACAGGACGGCCAACTGAGCATAGATGGCAAGATGACGCTGGTTTTCCCAGTCATTGCGCAGGGCCACGACAGTCTTGTCGAAGCCGTCGAGCAATTCGTTGTAGTTTTTTTCCTGGATGGTCGCCACGTCCGGGTCGTCGAAGATCAGTTGTCCTTCCGGCACTGCCGCGATCTTGCGCGAAAGGGCCACGTAATCCCGCACTTCCTTGTCCAAATGCCAGGGTTCTCCAAGGTAGAGAGGCGGCACATCGGGGGCGAACTTCGCGACGAGATCGAGGGGACCGCCTTTCGCCACCACTTCGTCTTCGTCAGCTGCCAGTTGGTCAGTCTCTTCTTTGAGCCGTGTCCGCCAGACATCGTGGTCCGATGCCGAACCCGACTGGCTGAGCCTCGCGGCGAAATAAGCGATGCGTTGCGCACAATTTTGCTGCTCGTCGCTGAGCCGGACGAAGCGCGAGAGCTGGCTGCCCCTCGAGATGATATAGTGCAGCGTCAGGTAGGCAAAGAGCGACAGCAGCGCGATCAGCAGAAGGATGAAAACATATCGGCTGGTGAGTGCTTGAGTCGATACAGGCCGCATAGGAGCTTAGTTACAACAAATCGCATCCAGCGCCGGAAGAGACCCGCATCGGTGAAGAAAAGCCCGCACCCCTGTTCCCGGCTGCGAGCTTTGCGGTATCATTTCCTCCAACCAAGTTCTCTCCGACCGTCAGGAATACCGCACATCTTTGCCCGGTTCCATTTCATAGTCGAGCACCTTTGACGACGTAACGAAGGGCCCGAGGATTTGCTTTTCGAACTGAACAAAGACCGCGTTTTCCTGGATGTAGGCCAGCTTGTCCATATTCTCCACGTCGAAGGAGAAGAAACAGGTGTACGGATTGTTCGTCGTGTCGACCCGCTTGCCGACCCGGAGGTTGTTGACCTCGGGTATCTTCAGCAGCCGGATGCGGGTCTCCACCATGATCTCCTCCAGTTTGCTCGGGATGACTTCCGGCTTGGTGGTCAGAAGCATGAGATGATGAATCATAAAAATACGGAAGGCGAAGATTTGCGGCTGCGTGCTGATCTGTCAAGTTTCCCAAAATACTAACGAGTCAAAGTGTGTTGATCAAATCCTTGCCGGAGTCCGACAGATCCATGCCCTTGGCGACCAAGGCCAGGGTCGTGGGCGACTTTGTCACCACCATCGGCGCTTCCACCCCGATGAAGTGCATCTCGATGGTCTTCAGGCACACGTCGATGTAGGCGACGTGGTCAAAGTTGACGCAGGTGGTTTTGCCCTGCTCGGTCGGCAGAAGGTAGAAGCGCATCCCTGAGCATGCATCAACGCGGGGCCCATTACAACTGCCGAGACAAATTCCATTGTTCCTCGATCAGCCATCCTTCAATCAAATTAGCGACCATGCCTGCGCCGACGCTGTTGAGGTGGAGCGTGTCGGTGGTGACGAGAAGGCCGTTGCGGTGCGAGACTTCATCCCAGGAAAGGCCGCTGTTGTGGAGGGCGAGGGCGTTGCCGGTATTGTGCAGGCCGTCCCGGTATTCGAGGCGCGGCGGAAGAGCGGCGCGCTCGCTTTCGTGTTCGCGCAGGTAATCCAGCATTCGCTCGTGCAGCGGGAGATAAGCGGTTTCCTCCTCCCGTGCGATGCGGCGGATCGCGTCGTTATAAAGGAAAACTTTACGGAAAGCCTCGTGCTCGGGGTCTTCGCCGATGACGGCCAGCGAAAGCAATGCCAGCCGCGCGGGCGTTTCCTTTTTCAAGCGCTCAACGATGGTCCTGAGATTGCTTTCGTACCATTCAAGCGATGGCTTCACCGGCAAATGCTTGAGCGCCTTATACCGCACCCAATTCCGCTCGGTCATCGTGACGTTGACATCGTTCGTGCCGATGAGAATGGAGACGAAGTCGGGCCGCTCGGCGATGGCGCGGTCGAGCCGTTGGAGACCATTCCAGGCCAGGTCACCGTTTGCGCCGTGATTGACGAAACGAAATTCTGCCAACGCAGTCCGCTCGCTCAGCAGGTCCAGGTAGTTGCAGCTCACCGTGCCCGCTGTCAGGCTTGCCCCGAAGCAGACGACGGTTTTCACGCTCAATCGCCGTAGCCGTTCGGATGCCTCTGGTGCCAGGCCCAGGCGCTTTCGATGATCGGCTGGAGGCGCGGATATTTGGGACGCCAGCCGAGTTCGCTCGTAATCTTGTGCGAACTGGCCACTAACCGGGGCGGATCGCCCGGGCGCGGATCCTTGATCACGGCGGGAATCGGGTGGCCGGTCACTTTGCGCGCGATCTCGACCACCTGCCGGACGGAAAAGCCCTCGCCGCTGCCGAGGTTATAGCTCACGCTCGTTTCGCGGCCCAGGGCCAGCATGTGCGCGGCGGCCAGGTCATGGATGTGGATGTAATCGCGGATGCAGGTGCCGTCGGGCGTGGCGTACTTTTCGCCGTAAATCTCGACTTTCTCCCTCTGGCCGAGCGCGACCTTCAGGACGTTCGGAATCAAGTGCGTCTCAATCCGGTGATCCTCGCCGAACTGCTCGCTGGCCCCGGCGGCGTTGAAGTAGCGAAGGTTGACGTGGACGATCCCGTGCAGCTTGTCGTACCAGTGGAGGATCTGCTCGAACATCAGCTTCGACTGGCCGTAGGGATTGATCGGCTTTTGCGGCAGCCGCTCGTCCATCGGGATTCTTTCCGGCGTGCCGTACGTTGCACAGGTCGAGGAGAAGATGAATTTTTTCACACCGTTCTCGACGGCGGCGTCGAGCAGGTTGAGCGCGCCAAAAACATTATTGCGAAAATACTTCGAGGGATTCGTCATCGATTCGCCCACCAGCGCATTGGCGGCGAAATGCATGATGGCGTCGGGCTTGGCTTCCTTCACCGCGGCAAAAATCTCCTCGCGAGTCATCAACTCTCCTTTGACGAACTTCGCCCGCTTGTCGACCGCGGCGCGGTGGCCTTCGGTCAGGTTGTCGAAAATGGTGACCTGGTGTCCGGCATTGATGAGCTCCTCCGAACAAATACTGCCGATGTACCCGGCGCCGCCCGTTACGAAAATATGCATGGGGAAATTGAAAACGGGCGGAGGGGTTAAGTCACGCGTGAAAAACGGAGATTACTTCGCGTGGATTGCTCGAATGCAAGTGCTCAATAAACCGGAAAATTACGTCAATCGGAAACTACCTCAATCACTCA
>Ga0302320_10030284_pt1 | contig 10320 bp, 12 predicted proteins | sample Bog_T0_3_FD_202130 | JGI IMG/M metagenome (GOLD analysis project Ga0302320, IMG submission 202130) | Peat permafrost microbial communities from Stordalen Mire near Abisko, Sweden - Bog_T0_3 | ecosystem: Environmental > Terrestrial > Soil > Wetlands > Peat | place: Sweden: Abisko, Stordalen Mire... | reverse complement strand
TCGACGGACACAACCAGAACCCAAAGCCCTTCATCTGGACCGCAAAAGCCACAGACATCCTGGAAAAAGTCACTCGCGCTCGAGCCACCCTCAATAAATGACCATCCGTGTGGCGGACTACACTAGTTCGGGAATGAAAGAAGAATAGCATTGCAATTTGCATAGCAATTCAATCGCCACACTTTCGCGCTGAATACAGGCAACTTGCCGCCATGAAACTCTCTGTTGGAATTATTTTTCCTACCGCGAGGAAATTCTTTTCCTTACTCATGGGCCAGCGGACGGTGGTGCGATCAAAGGATCATGGTGTACCGTTCCAACGGCTGTATCCTCCCTAATGGTCCAATCCATTGCGGATCGGCAGTGCTGGTCTTAAAGTCTTCGAAGCTGGTGAGTGGGTTCAGGACCTTCAGCGTTCCCCCCTCCTCCCACTATCGCGCCCTTGCTCCAATTGCTTGAGTGTCAGAAAGCAGGCAGATTTGCCCAGATTACCCCTGGTGACAGCAGTCTTGAGGCTACGCGAAGGAGCTTGAGATATGTTGCAGGGCGTAGAGTATCTGCGGCACGAAGATCGCGCTCGTCCCATTGAAAATGCATCTCCCTGAAAAACCAACCGCCTCCGTGGCGAGTCAGTACAGCTGAAAAACGCAGAGGTCGATCCGCCCCTTTGAAATGCACTACTCCGATACTGTCTACCCAAGCGACATCTTCGGATGAACAGATGACGGAATCGTCGACAGCAAATCGGAAATCTCCCCACCCCTCCCAGTCTGTCCTTATGAACTCAGCCGCGCCGGATTAGCCGCGCACCCACTCGCCTGCGTCGGTCCCGAGAATGAGAATGTCGCCGTTCCTGGCAAACAACCGACTCATGAAAGAATCCAGATCCTTCGGATCGCGTCTGATATAACCATCTTGAAGGGGCCTCAGCGCAGTGAGCACACCTGACCGCACTGCGGGCGGAGCGTCGCCCGCGTGCTGTAAGTAAAGTCTGCGGGTTTCGTTCGAGGGAGAGTTCTTCAGATGAAGAGATGCAATAAAGCCGGAAGCAAAACTTCCGAACAGGATGAGCGCAGTCGCCACAGAAGAAAGAACCCACTTGCAATAAGGGGGCGGCGTATCGGCCTTCAAATGTTCTTTTGAACCATTCTTCAACAACGAATCGCGAATTCTCGCGGCTGAAGGCGGCAATTGCTGTGGCACCGCGACATCGTCATCAAATGCTTTCAGCGGTTCGCATTCGTCCGCTTGCGTAGGCGGATGCGCCCGGTAAAGCCGGTGCGCCCGACCTCCGATGGCTGCATCTTGGCGGAACCACAGCTTCAGAGCTTCGACCAGACGAGCGAAATACGTAACCTCGGAATTGGTTTCCACTAAGACTTCTCCTCGAAGATTGACCCAAGTGCGTGACGGCGTCTCTCTCGGGCCCAGGCCTCACCGCAAGCAGGATGTGAGTTGACATCAAGACCGACTCGAAGAATATTGGCCACCAGCATACCACCGCGCTCAACTGCGGCGTGAAAGACGATCTTGCGAGAGGTCGGAACCCGCTCATTGACGTCTCGCCTGCGCTCGTCACCCTTCGGCGAGTGTTCCCTGCGACCGAGGTTCGTCCGATCCAGTTTCTCAATGTTGAAGCACGGTGAAGCGCCATGCATATGTTTATCAGACTCGCGGAGGCGGTAGGCAGTAAGAGCTTTGCAACTCTTACCCAGTTTGGCTAATTGCCAACCGCGGCTTGAAATTATCATGGATACTTTGAAGAGAGGCAAACCAATGCCGCCAGACCGCTCATTTGACGATTCGGACAGAGAACGCCTCCACCTGTGGTGCGCCTACCCTGAGGATGGCTTGAACGAAGCAATCGCCCTGGCAGGCGCTTCGTTGTTGAGTGAGGACGAACATGCGCGTTGGCAGACGTTTCGGTTCGATCGCCGGCGCCGGGAATACTTAACAACTCGCCTCTTGGCGCGCATCGCGTTGTCGCACCATTATTCACTCGCCCCTGCGACCTGCGCTTTCAACAGAATACTTACGGCAAGCCAACCGTAGATGCGGATTCCGACTTGCGCTTCAATCTGTCCAATAGCCCCGAGCTGGTTGTCTGCTTGATCGCTCACGGGACTGGAATTGGCGTAGACGTGGAACCCCACGAACACGCTGAAAAATTGCAGAAGTTGCCTCCGAGGTATTCTCACCGCTGGAAACAGTTCAACTAGAAGCTTTGGATGGGCCGCTGAAATTGGACCGCGCATTGTCGTTGTGGACTTTGAAGGAGGCATACATCAAAGCAAGGGGAGTCGGGCTGTCCCTGCCTTTGAATCAATTCTCTTTCCTGCTTGGCGGACCTGAAGGAATTCGCCTGGAACTGGACCCGCTCTTGTGCGACCAGCATGAGCGGGGTTGGCGGTATTGCCTGGTGGAGCGCGCTGGACATCGGATTGCGCTTGTGGTCGAGGGTGCAAAGCGTCCCGAGTTGCAACTGTGGGAGGCACGGCCATTGCTGGCGTCCCCAACGCGACTGGCCAGCGGTGGAGAACAATGGTATCCGCTCTCCGTTCCATGATCTTTAAGGCGGCACGTCCTCGCAACCCGCCTCCGTCAGAAGTTTGAATAAATGGCCCCGATAAGTCCATCGTCACCCTGGTGGGTCAGTCTCCACCAGCCAGGATGGCCATTGCGGCCGCCCGACACGCGACGCGATGGAAGGGGCGACCTTCGGTTTGTCTGAAGACAAGCCATCGGCCGATAGAACGTTACATTCAGGCCAGCGGACTCATCCAGCGTGGATTGGACTCCAAATGGCTACCTAAGGTACTGCAAACAGCCAATGCACTCTTGCAGCGTGGTTTACATGCCAAATGGCGGATCGGGAACGATAAACCCCGTAGGGGTTTGGAACGAGTTCATGTCTTTGTGTTTACTGACTTCTGGGCAGCGAAAGCTCAACTGGCGACAGGGCAAATCTCTTATCCAGAATGACTTGTGGGCAAAATTCGGAATAGGTATCCGAAAACGCAACTCGAGGGAGAAGAGCACTCCTCCCTCGAGTTGCGAACGCGGGCCATTCGGATTCACAGCCTGGCAGCAGTCGACTGCCAGCACCAGGCGATCGACGCGGATATTGTCGCGCTCCACCGTGACCTCTGCCACCTCGACGAGATAGGCGCCACTCCACCTTTAGGACGAGAACCGAATCATCCATGAGAAGGTTGTGCGCGACCGCGCCTCGGCGAATAATCCGTCGAGAGCAACCAATTCCCCAGCACCATTGCTCTCACTCCCGTTTCGTCGAGGTTATCCTGCATGCGAGATCTGTGTGCTTCCCCTGCCCAGAGCGGTCTGAGGCCTGCGATTCCCTTTCTTATCGCAGTGCTTGTGGTGTTTGCGGCATCAATTCCTGCCCAAAGCCAGCAGTTTGCCACGTTGAATCTGACCATCGCCGATCCAGCAGGCAGTGTGGTCACGCAAGCAAATATATCGGTTCGCAACGTAGATACGGGAGTCGTCCGTACCGGAGTCTCAGACAAGTCAGGGCAGGCCGTAATCTCGGGCCTTCCAGCAGGAGAATACAAGCTGACCGCGGGCGCCGAAGGATTCACTGCATTCGATGCACCACTTACCTTGACGTTGGGCCAGACGGCATCCCTGAGGGTCATGCTGCGAATCCGAACTGCCACAGAACAGGTTGAAGTCCGCGATACGGCTGCAGGCGCAGACAAGGAGCGAACGGAAGGAAGCCAGGTGATCGCTCCAGAGCAAATTGCTGACCTGCCTATCTCTGACCGAGACTTCATCGACTTTGTGCTCTTGACGCCGACAGCGACAGTCGGAAGGAATTCGAGCACTGCAGCGCAGTCGGCCTTTCAGGAAACGGTGCTTGAGATCAGCTTCGGAGGACTGCGCGAGACTCACAGTGTCTTCTACGGCCTGGATGGAATCAACTACACGACCACCGTCTCTGGCGTCCAACGCGTTAGTCCTTCGCTTGATTGGGTGCAGGAGTTTCGCGTTGTGGATGGCCCGGACGCCGCGGGTGGTGGATTGAATCTGGGTGCGGCAGTGAACACCATCACCAAATCAGGAACCAACGATTTGCACGGTTCGGTTTACGGCTATTCCCGCAACAACAAGCTGAATGCCAGCAACTTGCTCTCTGCGCCGGGATTCAATACGCTGCGGTTCAATCAATTTGGAGCGACAGTCGGCGGCCCTGTTCGCAGAGATAAACTGCTTTACTTTGCGGGCTATGAAGGACAACGCAGAGCCCAGTCGCCCATTTACTCGCACTTCATCTTGCATTGCATCAATACCGAAGGCTGCCTTGGGCCCGGTACTCCGAGTATCAACGAAGTCAAGAGCGTTTTAGGATTGAAGCCTGAGAACCTAGGGTCAATTCTGCAGATTGGCGACTACGACAATGCGTTTGGAAAGGGGACCAATGCACTGAACGATCGAAACACGTTGGCTGCCGGATATCTGTTTACCAACGTAAGAAATGGCAACACTGCGGCAGCGTCACCTGGTCAAGGACTGCCTTCGAGCTATCGCGACAATCGCATTCACGATCAAACCGCATACGGAAATCTGTTTCATCTTTTCAATAGTCGCCTGACTTCGGAAAGCTCCATCGCCTTCGGCCGACGAATCTTCAACATGAACCCAGTCGGTGCAGGCTTTGAGCCGACGATGAACGTGGCCGACACCCTCTATAGCGGTGGGTTCCTCGGTGGCGTGGACTATTACAGTGAACATCATTTCCAGTTGCGAGAAGCGCTGACATGGGCTCACGGTTCCAATTTCCTCAAGATCGGTGCGGAGTTTGAGCCTATCTGGTTCTCGGCGCAGACTCCTTACTTCACCCCTGGCGTAGGAATCTTCAGCCCACAAAGCTTCTTTGGCGCGGGACCCTTCAGCCACTTTGGTCCCGGGACCGCCGTTGAGTTTCTATTCCAACAGACTCAGGCAGATTTCGGGAATCAGGTTCCTCAGCGCTCCCTGCCCTGGGAAACCGGCTTCTATAACGGACCGGATGGGCCAGCGCGCGAGGCCGCCGACGCGGTGGCCTTTTGGCACAAGCTGACGGACGTCTATCTGGAAGATCAGTGGAGAATGCGTTTAAATCTTGCCCTCTCGCTCGGCCTGCGCTACGACATCGACTTTCTCCCCTCGGCCAATGATCTCAAAATCGTGGGAAAGGCGAACCCCACGACGTATGGCAATCTTCAGCCGCGCATAGGGCTGGCGTACGCATTTCGAAATGGCAAAGGTGTGGTCCGCTCCAGTTTTGGCCTGTACACGGGCTCGCTGGAATATAGCAGTCTCGTCAACAGTTGGCACGGAGCCTCCGCCTTCACGCAAATGAGTCAGCCCATGATTCCGGCCTTCGCCGATCCAGCAGCCAATCTAACGGGATTCGGCCCTGCTGGAATGGTCGGAGCCGCAGGCCCGGTGCTTGCCGGTGCAGCCTTCTCGAGCTTCACGCACACGGGCACCTATCCCAACCCCACAGTACTCAAGCAATTCCCATTGGGCTTTCTGCAGAGAAAGTTTCCAAATGCCTATTCCGAACAGGCAAGCCTTGAGATCGAAAACCAACTAGGAAAGAACTGGCATCTGACCGCCGGATATCACTATCTGCACGCGATGCGCCTGGAGAGCTCAAGCTCGGTCAATGGTGTCCCAAGTGGCTTTCTTTCTGACGGCAGGCAAAAGTTTGCGCCGGCCGATCCCAATTTTGGTTTCGCTTTGTTCGGCACGCCTTCAGGGTGGTCCATCTACCACGCCGGAAGCTTGAGCCTGCACAAGGATCTTGCTCAGCACTATAGCGTGTTGGCGAATTATGTCTTCGGAAAGTCCATAGATCTTGCAACCGAAAACCAGTTGCAGGATGAACCGCAGGATTACCTCGCACCCCAGCTGGACCGTGCAGTCAGCGACAACGACGTTCGTCAACGTCTGGTGCTGACCTTCATAGGACAGTCACCGAAGACTTGGACCTCTCCGTTGCGCAACTTCGAACTCTCTATGCTCAATACCTTGCAGAGTCCGCAGTTCTACAGTATTCTCGCGGGGTCTGACGTAAATGGGGATGGCTTCCCATTCAACGATCGTGTCGGCGGCATTGGCCGCAACACCTATCGCGGCGCATCGTATTACAACACTGATCTGCGCTTGCAGAGGCTGTTCAATATGTCAGAACGGTTGAAGTTGAATGGGAGCGTGGAAGCGCTGAATGCTTTGAACCGCGTCAATGTTCAGGATGTCGATCAGGTCTATGGTGCGGCGGAGTTTTCCGGTGCGGTGCCGAAGAGCTATGGGGGCGGGGTCGCAAGTCCGGCGAATCCGACCTTTGGAACTCCCACCTTCGCGGGGGCCGCGAGGCAATTCCAACTCGCCCTCAAGTTGAAGTTCTAACAGCGAGGAACATTCAAGAAGAGGAAGCGATGGCAACAGCTGAAACGACACCGCAAGGCATACGGGATCAGGTCAATCCTCGACGACCGAAGCGCGGCAGTTACAGGCCGAAAGCCGAGACGCTTGCGCTGCTCAAGGTCTCGGGAAATCCGATCAACGGGTTGGGCGAAACCACGCCGCGGAAACCGTCTCCCTTCTTTTGGCACCCGCCCGACCAGCATCCCTATGGAGAGCTGCAGATCGTCGCTCGAAAGAGTTCGCGAAGTTGCCCTGGTTCGCCGGAAGCCTTTCAGGCCGCCTATAACTATCCTGAGCTTGTCCCTGTTGCCGAAATGCGCAGCAGTGCTCCCTCCGCGCAGCTTGCAGAAGAGGTCAGGTCCTTTGCACTTGCTCACGAGGCAGACGACATTGGCATCGCACCCATGGATCCGCTCTATATCTTCGAGGGCTACGCCATCAGTGAGCCTTGGGTGATCGTGCTTGCGCTGGCACACAACTACGAGCGTCTGAAAGAGGTCCCATCGGACGAGACGAACGGGCTTGGAGTAGTCGATGTAGGCGATCAATATGCGCGAGGTACACGATCTTCTTACGCGCTCGCGAATTGGATTCGTTCGCAGGGATACCATGCTCATCCTTATCCCGGTCCATCTGCCGGTGCGCTTCTGCTCATTCCTCCAGCCATTGCATCGGGACTTGGAGAACTTGGGAAGCATGGCTCGCTGATCAGTCCAAAATACGGAGCCGGCGTGCGTTTGGCGGGCGTCACCACCGACATGCCTCTCGTCGCTACTTCTCCTATTCGATTTGGCGCAGACGAATTCTGCTCCACATGCCAGGTTTGCACCAACGCCTGCCTTCCGAGCGCAATCGGCGAAAACAAGCAAATGGTACGCGGAGTAGAACGCTGGTATGTGAACTTCGACAAGTGCATTCCGTACTTTGCCGAAGCAGCGTCATGCGGTATTTGCATCGCCGAATGCCCGTGGACGCGCCCCACTGTTCGACCGAAGCTGCTATCCACAATGGCTCGGCGGATTGAGTACCCTGATTCCCCGTCGCGATGAGCGGCTTGACAGACATGAAAGGAACGAGTGGAAGCGCTCTCCATCTTTGGATGGAAGCGCACACTCCTTGGCTCCGCTTAGTATGAACGCGTTTGATCTTTCGTCGTAGTTGCGACCTGCACTTTAATCCATCTGAATGGAGTGTCATCGATGGCCCATATTCAACTTCCAATTGCCGAGGAACTCGGCAGAGAGTATCCCGGCATCCTCGGTCCCATGACGTTTCGCCCTGAAACCGCGGCGCCCCTCAACGCATTGGTGAATGTACTTCTGCGTGGTGAAAGCACGCTCTCGCGGGGTGAGCGCGAGATGATCGCGACACATGTGTCATGGCGCAACGATTGCTTCTTCTGTCAGACAATTCATGGGGCAGTCGCCGCCGCGCAGCTTGGGAACGATGAGGCGCTGGTACAAAAGGTAAAGACAGACTGGGAGGTAGCTGAGATTTCACCCAAGCTTAGGGCCCTGCTGAAGATTGCTGGTAAAGTTCAGCTTGGTGGGAAACATGTGACGGCTGAGGATATCGCTGAAGCTCGCGATCTGGGGGCAAGTGATCTGGAGATTCACGATACGGTTCTGATTGCCGCAGTCTTTTGCATGTGCAATCGCTATGTTGACGGCCTCGGCACCTGGGCTCCACAGGACCTCGGTGTCTATCGGGAAAGAGCGGCCAAAATTGTTGAGCACGGGTACACCGGAGTGACCGAGGCAGCGTTTGCCACCCCGCAAGCGTGAGCCCTGCGTTTCTGGCGAGCGCGAGGTCGTTTCTGCAGATATCCACGCAGTGTACGCCGCAACAATCGCTTCCCGAGGCTAGCTTCGCTCATGATCGTACGAACACCGTTGCCCCCTGAAAAACAGCTCGATGAAACCCGAATCGATTACCCCGGCTGGAGGATTGTGCTCGCCGGTTTCTTCGGCGTCATGGTGAGCTTTGCGTCCATTGTTCCTTACACATTTGGTCTCTTCCTGAAGCCGCTCGCAGAAAGCTTTGGCTGGCATCGTGAAGCCACCTCTGCCGGATTCAGTATTGCCGCATTGACCTTGGCCGCTGCTTCACCCGGCCTCGGGTTCCTGCTGGACCGCTACAATCCGCGCCGCATCATTCTGCCGTGCATTGTGGTCTTCTCTGCTGCCTACGGATCTCTCGCGCTGCTCACGCCGAATCGGACGCACTTTTATCTCGTGTTCTTTCTCATTGGCTTGGTTGGCAACGGAACAGCCTATATCGGCTACTCCCGCGCTATCTCCACGTGGTTCGATCGCCGCCGCGGCTTCGCACTTTCCATCATGCTCGCCGGCAGCGCCTTGGGAGCCATGGTGCTCCCCGCGCTCACCCAATCCGTAATCACGCACATCGGATGGCGCACCGCCTACCTCACTCTTGGTCTGCTCGCATTTGCGGTTGGATTCCCCCTTACCGCAGCCTTCGTTCGTGAACGCCCCGCAGTGCACAATGCACGGCATGTCTCCTCGGAACTTGGCGAGCCCGTTGGCCGAGCGCTTGCGACACCCGCAATCTGGATCATTGCCTCGACTGTCTTTCTCTATGCAATCAGCGTGAATGGGGCTATTGCACATTTATCCGCACTGCTAACCGATCGTGGTGTCTCCCCCGCTGGCGCATCCTGGTCTATTTCCGCCATAGGAATCACAAGCTTAATCGGGCGTCTTCTGACAGGTCTCTTTCTCGACCGTTTCTTCGGACCTCGGGTCTCGCAAATCATGCTCCTGATGACTGTTCTCGGGATTGTGTTCCTCTCCGTCGCGAATAGCCTGATTGAGGGACTGATCGCCGCTGCCCTCATCGGATTCAGCATGGGCAGCGAGGGAGATATTACACCCTATCTTCTTGGTCGATACTTTGGTCTCAGGCGCTTCTCTACCCTCTACGCACTCACCTGGACTACCTACGCCATTGGCGCGGCTTTCGGCCCAATACTGGTCGGTCGCGTCTTCGACACGATGGGCTCCTATAGGCCCATTACCATTCAGCTCTTGGCCCTGCCCGCGCTCATTCCGTGCTTGCTGCTGTTCGCGCTTCCTCGCTACAACATGCAAAGCGAAAGATGCCAAACGGTTGCCATCCAGCCCGATCCGCAGCCCGTCGAGATTGTTCAATAGCTAAAGCAACTCCACTCGCTCGCGTCATGCTTCCCGGTGGACATCCAGGAGGCGCTTGACTAGACGGTTTGATTCAGGCCCCGCGCTCCACCACAACCCGTTGGAACATGCTGGGCGGTGCGGAGAGAGCGCTCTGTTTGTGAACCGCAACGGCAGGCGTGTGACGGGCGGCGCTACCAGCAACGGCATTCATACCATCTCCCGCCGTGCCCAGGTGCCGATCCACTGCCCGCACCAGTTTCGGCATGCAGGCGCATCGGATCTTCTCGAGGCGGGCGGGCATTTGGCCCAGGTGTAGAACATCCAGGGCCATAGCGTGATATCGACGACAGTGCACTATGTGCACGTCGCAGCTCCACAGCGTCGCGCACCGATAACACTCCATCCTTTCAGCCAGTGGCTTCCACAGCCGGGAGAGATCGTATGAATGCAACCATCGCTGCCGAAGCCGCTATGGCTCCTCCCGCCGCGAAGTAACCGGCATTCATCCAAATGCGAAAAGACCCCGAGGTTATCAAACTCGGGGTCTTGTTGTTTTAGGTGATGAACTCCCTTGCTCGGCCGCTCGCTGATGAATCTAAGAATGGCTCTATAGCATTATTTGTGGGTGAAGAGGGCGGTGGAAGATGCCGCTCCGAGGAAAAGTCCAAGAGCAGGACTTTCCCACCTCGCTTGGAAATCCCGCAAGTGCAGCGGGATTTCCACTTCTCCC
>Ga0302320_10030282_pt1 | contig 10322 bp, 9 predicted proteins | sample Bog_T0_3_FD_202130 | JGI IMG/M metagenome (GOLD analysis project Ga0302320, IMG submission 202130) | Peat permafrost microbial communities from Stordalen Mire near Abisko, Sweden - Bog_T0_3 | ecosystem: Environmental > Terrestrial > Soil > Wetlands > Peat | place: Sweden: Abisko, Stordalen Mire... | reverse complement strand
TCCGCGTGTTCAGCGCCATATCGTGAAAGTTATACGGAATGATTGGCTTGGAGGACCGCCCGAAGCCGATCTGGTCCGGCACCACAACCCGAAAGCCGGTGTTTCGCAGCGCTTCGATGTGCCCGCCGAAGTAAAAGCCGCCGAAATTCATGCCGTGGAGCAGAACCACGGTACGGCCGTTCGGCTGGCCGGCCGGCGGAACGTCCATGTACGCCATGCGCACATCCTGCCCGTAAAGCGTAAGCGGCAGGAAGCTGACCGGGTACGGATACGCGATGTCTTCGTACGTGATGCTCCCCGGTTTGATATCGGCTGGAGCCTTGCGAGTCGACTGGCCATGGAGTGCGGCCACGACCACCAACATGAGCATTGCGGCGCCGGGATGTTTCATAGGATTATGATACGCGCGGACCAGGCCGCCGCTGTCAGTGGGTCATGGCGTAGGTAATGTAGTTCACGCCGATCCGGATCCCCAGCCTGGAATACATTTCCGGGTAATAAGGCGCATCCGCCCACTCCCACGAATCGCCGACGTCCGACTGAAAAGTAATGGCGACCATGACGCGGCCCTGGTCGTCGCGGATTCCGAGCCAGCGGTCGGGGCAGTTCGCGCATTTGTAGCTGACGCCCCGCTGCGCCGAGCCCTCGCTGGCCACCTGGTAGCGTTCGGCCAGATTATAGACCGTGTGAAAAATCGGATCGTCGTTGGCGAGTTCCACGGGCTCGCGGCCGGGCAGAACCTTCCGCATGGTGGCCATGAAGATCTCCCATTCGTTGTCTCCCCAGAAATCGTCGGCCATGAAAAATCCGCCGCGCAGGAGATACTCGCGCAGTGTTTTCGCCTGGGAATCGGTCAGCTGCCAGTGGCCGGGCTGCACGGCGTAAAGCCAGGGCCAGTCGTAAACCGCGCCGTCGTCCAGATTGACGGGCTGTTCCACCGAGCGGCCGTGGATGCGGGTCAGGCGGCGCAGAGCCTCGGAGAAATGCCGGTCGGCGCGCGGGTAATCCTGCGTCCAGATGGAGTTGCCTTCGGTCCAGAGGCCTCCGCCGCCACGGCCGCCGAAACCGCGGCCACGTCCGTATCTTCCGCCAGGCGCCTGCGGATACATCAGACGGGCGAAAGTCCACTCCGTTTTCTCCCGATAGTCCGGCGGCAGTGTGATTTCGCCTAACCGGTATTCGACGCCCGGGTACTCGCGGAACGGCGGCAATTCAAAGGCGCAGAGTGTCCCCACCAGAACGACGCCGGCCACGCACATTGCCAACCCGTGTTTCGCGTAGGCCATAGCTTGCCTGTTGTGAGCATAACAACTCCTCGGATCGCGGACTCGTCGTACCGGTACCGCAAAACGCCAAAACCGGGCTCTGGCACTATACAAGGAGCGCACCCGGAGCCCATGATAGGGCTTGACCACAGCAGCCTGGACGAAATCGAAGGTTTTGCCAATCTTTGTGGTTTTGCAGTGCCTGGACGTTCTGACGACGCTCGTGTTCCTCCGCAAAGGTGTCCTGGAGGGAAACCCTCTCCTGGTCTGGGCGCTGCCTTATGCTCATGCGCCATGGGTCGGTCTGGTCGCGGCCAAGACAATTGCGACGCTGATCGGGTTTTACTGCTACCGCAACGGGCGGACCGCGGCGCTCCGCATGGCGAATGCGGTCTACTGTCTGGTGGTCGGCTGGAACCTGACCGCGATTGCCGCCGCTGTCGTCGCGGGCTGAGCCGCGCCGTCGCCCTCCCGCTGACGCCGCGCCGACTGATCCCGCATCTCCATCTCGCAGCTGCATCGTCTCGCACCCGCATCGAAATCCCGATCCGCGTCGAACCATGTAGACTTGGCGCATGGAACGCAAGATGTTCTGGCTGATCTTCACCGTCCTGAGTCTTGCGGCGGATTTCGTTCTCCCGCTCCTGTGGGCACTGGGCGCAACCATTCCGATCTTCATCCTGAGCTGGTGGCTGGCATATCGCAGCGGCTGGTTCTGAATTAAAAGTCTTCAAGACTGCGCCGGCGCGCAACGTGGCATTGGTACACTGCGTTTGTAATGGCGGAGGAATAAAAGATGAAACTACGAACTCTCGCTCTGAGCCTGCTCAGTCTGGCCGCTGTCATAGCACCCGCGGTCGTCAGCGCGGACACACCCGGCCGCCATCCCGCCTATCTGCGCGCCCGCAGCGACCTGCGCGCCGCCCAGTTCCTGCTGCGTGTCAGAGAGGAGCCGAACGTGACTCGCCGCCTCCTTGAGGCCGATCATGAGGTAGAAGCTGCCATCGGTGAAATCGACCGAGCGGCCGTCATCGACCACAAGGACTTCGAGGACCACCCGCGCGTGGACCTGCACGTGGATCGCCAGGGCCGCTTCCGTAAGATCGTCGAACTGATGAGAAGCGCCCGTGCCGATCTGGGGCGCGAAGAGGACAATGGCCGTGCCCGCGGCTGGCGCGATGCGGCGTTCCGGCACATCGATCTGGCGCTCGAACACATGCACAAAGCGGCGCTCGATCTGCACTGGGATCGCGAACTCGGCTTCTAAGGATCTCGCGCAAGTCATGGCCGCAGATCCCTCCCGCGAATTTCCGGCGGCGGGCCTGATCTGCGGATTCACCGCTGGCAACCCGGTCCGGGGGCGGCAAAATCCTGGCCATTGCACCGGAAACGACGTAATTCTGACACCGGGCCATCTCCTAACTCATTGAAATACCGGCATCGCCGAATTGGCATCCTGGCTGCAAAGCCTTGCGCGTGAGTCAGAAAGCTGACACCTCAGGTTTCACGCCGCCTCCATCGGCACCGCCTTTCCGTGCCGACTCGGTTCCGGGCCAGGCGTTCGTGATGCCGGTATTTCAACGCCCGGAGAAAAGAACAACGACCGGGACCATTGCTGCGTCAGCGCCCCTGCGGCTGGCGGAGATTCGCAGCCGCCGCACACGGCATGACGCCGGACCGCACAAGTAAAGGACCCAAAGATGTCGATATCCATTCAGACCAACGTTGCCTCGCTGAACGCGCAGTATTACATCGGAATCAATCAGGCTTTCCAGAGTAAGGCTATCGAGCAGTTGTCGTCCGGCTACAAAATCAATTCCTCGGCCGACGATCCGGCCGGCCTCTCCGTGGCCAATCAGTATGCGGGCGATATTACCGGGCTCACGACGGGCGTGCAGAATGCAACCGATGGCATCAGCACTCTGCAGATCGCCGATGGCGGCCTCAGCAATATCTCCCAGATCCTCGGCCGCCTGCAGACCCTCGCGTCGGAATCGGCGTCGGGGACTTTTCAGGGAAGCCGCACAACCGTCGACAACGAGTATCAGGGGCTGCTGGCTGAAATCAATCGCCAGGCGGCGAACATCGGACTGAATACGGGTGGCGTGAACAACGCCAATCTGACGGTGTACACGGGCGGCGGGAGTTCGCAGGCGAATTCGCAGATTTCCGTCGATCTGAGCGGGACCAACAATGCCGTCGATACAACGGCGCTTGGCATCGCGCAACCAGCGTAGCCGGTGGCGGGACGGGAATCGGCGGCAACATCGTCAATCTCAACAACACGGCGACGACTTTTCTCGTCAGTGCCAGTCAGACTTTCACCTTCAATCTGAATACGGGTACCGGCAACCAGACCGTGAATGTCGTGGTAAACCCGACGTCGGCCGCGGCCGGTCTGACCGGTGCGGGAGTGATCGCCAGCCTCAATACATCGCTCGCCGCCTATGGCATTACCGCTTCGATCTCCAGCAGCGGGTACCTGCAGTTTGGCGGATCGACCGCGTTCACCGTTTCGGCGGCAGCTCCGGTCGGAGGTGTAAGCCCGAACGCGGTGACCAGCGCAGGTACGGCCGTCAACAGCGCGAATTACAATGTCGACACCGGTGCATTCTCCGGTTCTCCCATCACCGCAGGCACCGAAAAGGACGTCATCCAGAACTCCGGGGGCACTTATACTCTCTCCCTGACGTCGGCGGATAACACCGTTCCGCTCGCCCTCGCCGATATCAACAGCCAGCTCGCCGGATCGGGCATCCTGGCCGTCGCGGACACCGCCGGTACGGGTATCTCCCTGCAAAGCGACAGCGTGTTCAGTGTCAATCAGACGCAGTCCGCAACGGGAAGTGTTTTCACCACTCCGGGCTCCAACCCGGTTACGGCGGCCTCGGCCACCGCCACCAGCACAGGCAGCGCATTGGCGGCGCTCGCCGCGCTGACAACGGCGATCAGCAATCTGGGCATTGTGCAGGGCACGGTGGGCGCCGGCGAGAACAAGCTGCAGTACGCGACGAATCTGGCGCAGTCGCAGATCACCAACTACTCGGCCGCCGAGTCCGGTCTTCGCGACGCCGACGTCGCGGCCGCAGCGGCCAACCTGACCAAAGCGCAGGTGCTGCAACAGACGTCCCTGGCCGCGCTTTCTCAGGCCAACTCCGCACCGCAGGCTGTGCTTTCCCTTCTGAAGAATTTCTAGCTTGAGCGCGGCTTATAGCGGGGTCCCGGTCGGTCGGCGGCAAGCCTGCGTTACTACCCTGCCGCTGCCTTTTCTAAAATCCCCCAGAACTCCGGGAACGACACCGACGACGCCTCGGCGTTGTCGATTGTCGATTCACCATCGCCCCGCAGCGCCGCTACCGCGAACGCCATCGCGATCCGGTGATCGCCAAAAGAATCGAACGCGGCCGCGCGGAATTTCTGCCGTCCCGGCACGCGCATCCCGTCCGGCGTCACTTCAATCTCGATTCCCATGCGCTTGAAATTCTCCGCGACGGTTGCGATGCGGTCGGTTTCTTTGATCCGCAACTCCGCGGCGTCGCGCACTACGAATCCTTCTTCCGACGCCGCGCCCAGCACCGCCAGCACGGGGATCTCGTCGATCAGCGCCGCGGCCATATCCTTCTCGATCACGCCGCCCCGAATGGGCGCGGAACGCACCTGAATGTCGCCGATCGGCTCGCCGTTCACCGACTCGATCTTCAGCACTTTGATATTCGCGCCGGTCGAAAGCAGAAAGTCGAGCAGCGCCGAGCGCGACGGGTTCAGTCCCACGCCCTGAATCACCAGGTTCGAATCCGGCACCAGCAGGCCGGCCACAAGGAAGAACGCGGCGGACGAGAGATCGCTCGGCACCACCACATCCCGCCCCGTCAGATGCGGACGGCCCTGCAGCGTAATCGCGCGCTTTCGGACCTGGATCTCCGCGCCGAACTCGCGAAGCGCAATCTCGGTATGGTCGCGCGACCGGATCGGCTCATGCACGATCGTCCGGCCTTCCGCGAACAATCCGCCAAACAGCACGCACGTCTTCACCTGCGCGCTGGGCACGGGAAGCGTGTATTCGATCGCGTGCAGTTCGCCGCCATGAATCGTCAGCGGCGGGAACTGGCCGTCGCGCGCCTCAATTCTCGCGCCCATTTCCGCCAAAGGCTTCATCACGCGGCCCATCGGCCGCCGCGACAGCGACTCGTCGCCGAAGATGCGGCTGGTAAACGGTTGCGCGGCCAGCAGGCCGGACATCATGCGGATTGTCGACCCGGAATTCCCGGCATCGAGATCGCCCGCGGGCTGTTTCCAGCCGTGCAGGCCTTTGCCGTGAATCGTCACCGTAGTGCCTTCTTCCGAGGCGTCGATGCCGAGCGCCTGAACGCAGCCGAGGGTGGAATGGCAGTCGGCGCCGGTGGAGAAATTGGAGATCCGCGTCGTTCCCTCGGCGAGCGAGGCGATCATGGCGAAGCGATGAGAGATGGATTTATCGCCGGGCAGAGACAGCACGCCGGAGAGGCGCCCCGCGGGGCGAATGGTCTGTTGCATGAACTCCCATTCTACTGAGCCGAGGCTGCGAGGGCGCGCAGGAGGCGCCGGCGCGGGCGCCGCACATCGGACAAACCACCCGCTCAGCCGGGTCCGGCCGCGTAACTACGCGCGATTCCGGTGCAGCCCCGGGTCCACCGCCGCGACCATCTTCGGCACGTCCAGTCCGCCCCCCAGAAACCGGCTCACCCTTTCGGCCACGGCCCGCGCATCGGAAATCGCATCGCGATATCCCACGCTCAGCACCTGCGTCCCCGGCCGGCGCGCGAGCATCGCCTTCACCCGCACCGTGGTGCGCGCATACTCGTTCTTCAGCATCTGCCGGCGCTCCTGCGTGGTCGGGATATCCTGTTTCCGCCGTGCCAGCATGCGGTCCTGCGAATCGAGAACCTCATCCAGATCGCGCTCCGTATAGATGATCCGGCAGGGCAGCCCCGGCGGAAGCGCCGCCAACAGAGGCGCCACGATCTTCACCGCCTTTCCGCGCCCTTCAAGGAGCCACTTCGAATCCTTCAGCAGATTCTTCACCGGTTCGAACTCCAGATAGCCGCGCGGATTATCCTCGTCCGGTTCGCGCAGGCCATCGGTGAGAACGTTCATTCCGCCTGCCGCCAGCATCTGCATGAACATCGACGTGCCCGATCGCGGCAATCCCGCCACCACGACCAGCGATTCTTCCAGCGGCGCAACTTCCACCGGCGCCTCGGAGGTGGCAGGCGCCGTCGACTCGGCCGTGATCCTCTCCACGCGTTCCGCGGCCGAAACCGGCGCTCGCCGCACGTTCCTGCGCCGCCGCATTTTCTGAGCGAGCTGCCGGTGTTCCCGTGCGGCATCCGGGTCGCCCAGGCGCTTCTCCAGCACCGCCGCCAGCCGCATATGCGCCTCCGGAAAATTCGGGTTGAACGAGATCGCCGCGCCAAAGGCCGCCGCCGCCCGTTCGTATTCCTTCAGGCCCACGAGCGCCAGCCCGAGCAGATAGTGCGCGAGCGGATAATGATAGATCCTCTGCAAGGCATCGAGAGCCGACTGTGCAGCCGCGCTGAACTGCCGCCGCCGCAGAGCCATCCTGCACAAGCCGAGATGGGCATGTGCGTTATCGGGATCGATCGCCAGCGCCTTCTTATAGACGGCATCCGCATCGCGCCAGCGCCGCAGCCGGAGGTAGAGATCGGCCGACTGGAGAAACAGGCCGGGCCGGACCAGATGCGCCGCCGTTACTTTTTCGAGCGCGCCCAGCGCCTCGGAATATCGTTTCTCGGCGGTCAGGACCTGCGCTTTCAGATAATCGATAACGGGGGGCTGATAGCGGGCCAGATTCTTATAACGGGCCAGTTCTTTCTTCTGGTCGTCGTCGAGCAGCGACTCGGGCTCTTTGTTACTATCTTCGGCTCTCGCCTCGGCCCCGGTGTCTTCGGCTCTCGCCTCATGCCTGGTGTCTTCGGCTCTCGCCTCATGCCTGGTGTCTTCGGCTCTCGCCTCATCCGCCTCACGCGATTCCCTGCGTTCGCGGGCGCGCCCGATGGCGATCTGCCGCAACTCCGCCACCTTGCCGAGCGCCTCCTCATACAGCGCGCGCCGCCGAACATCCAGGTCGTCGACAATCTCGCGCATTTCCCCCGTCATCCCCAGCGCCTGGCAGGAAACGAAAAGCCGCACCGCATACCGCTGCTCGTCGCGATCCTTCGCATACAACTCGCGGAAAATCTCGTGCGCCTCCAGGTGCCGGTCGTCGTCCTGATAAGCTTCGCCCAGGTTGTAGCGCAGCTCGCGAACCGTCTTCTCCACCGCCACCTCGCGGTTCTCGTCCGGGCGCTCGATGTATCCCAGCGCGATCATCTGCTCCATCGCTTCGTGCGCCGCCACCGGATCGAGCCGGGTGTGCGGAGGATGGCGGCCATCGCCGTTTGGCGGGATCGCCGGCACATCTTCCCAGCTCGGAATGAATCTGGTCTCCGGCGCCTCCACAAAAACCTGAGACAACACCTTGCCGTCCATGTCTTCGCCGACGGGCAGCCCGTACATCGTCAGAATCGTCGGCGCGATGTCGAGTACCGATGGCCCGTGCAGCAGCTCGTCCTTCTTAATCCCCGGCCCGCCGATCGCGAGGATACCGAAGTCGCGATGTTCGATCGCCGGCCCGGCCGGAATATCGGGAATCGACGCTGGGCGCAGATGATCCGGGTGAAACCCGTGATCCGACATGAGAATCACCGTAACGTCTTCACCCGCCTTCTGCAGGAGGGTTCCCAGCATCTGGTCGTGGAACTGGTACGCCATATTGACCACGTTCCCGTAAAGCTCGAAGTCGCGCTCGCCGATCCACGATTGTCGCGGCGCATGGTACTTCATGAACCCGTGGCAGAAATGATCGATGGCGTCGTAATAGACCGCGAAGAAATCCCATGGCTGACCGCCGGGAAGCGGATGGTCCAGCAGCCAGGTGGCGGCTGCATGGATGCTCACGCACTCGCACAGCGTGCGCATCATGCCGGCCAGCCGTTTGTCCTTGTTCTGATCGATCTCTCTCGCGAGCGGAATAAACGGCTCCACCATTTCCGGCGTCAGCAGGTCGGGATGCATGCGCAGATCGGCCAGCGTCCCGGCCAGTTCCGGCGGATGAACCGCATTCTTCATCAGCGGCCAGCCCTTGTCGAGCGGTTGATGAGCGCGGTGATAATGGTCGGACACCATCACGCCGTTAATCGGCTCGGCCGGATGGCTCGGCCACCAGCCGATGACCACGCTGCGCAGACCTTGCTGATTCAGAATGTTCCAGATGGCCTTCGATTTCCGCGAGAGGTTGGTCACCGGCTGCACGCCGCGCCCGTCCGGCGCGGGCTCGGAGAAGCCGTGAATTCCGTGCTTAAACGGCCGCTTGCCAGTGGCGATCGAGGTCCACAGCATCGGCGAAAGCGGCGGATGCAGCGTGGCGATCTGCCCCATCGCCCCGTTTTCGACAAGGCGCTGGACGTTCGGCATCTTGCCGGCGTCCATCAGCGGATGGATGACCTTCCAGTCGGCGGCATCCCAGCCGACCAGCAGAACCTTACGGCGTCTCATGGAATGGACGCGGTCCGTCCATCAGGATTATACCGGGCAGAACTCTGTTACTTCGTAAAGCGGTCTCTCCCGGCTCGGTGCTTCCGGGGAATCGGGCACCTGGGCTGACGCCGCGTGCCGGCGGTTTGCGGGATAGACCGGGAATTGCAGATTAATCGATGCGCAGGTAACCGGCGCGGAAATCGACGGTCAGGCGCAAGCCACGAAAAAAGTCCAGCCCCGGCAACCCATCGATTCCCGTGCTCGGCGGTAAGGTGTGGGCAAGAACCTGGAGACCATGGCGCTCCTGCCCGAGGGTGGTCAGTCTCTGCCATTCGACGCGAGGCGCAAATTCCACACCGCTCGCGGTTGTAACCTGGACTCGTGCTGTCGTGAGCGCGGGATCGTAACCGATGGCGACGAGCATCGCAACGTCAATTAACGTGCAACTGGCTCCCGTGTCGAGAGCCAGTTGCAGGGCGCCGCCACCGCTTGGTCCAGTCGCTTCCGCACGTACAACGATCAATCCACGCTGTGGGTCGAATGCGAAGGTCAAAGCGCGTTGGCGATCACCACTTGCCGGTAATCGGCACGTCACCGGCGACACCGCCGTAGCCGAACGCAACGATCTGGTTCCCGCCCAGCACTGTGGGTGCGCTGCCGTTGTTGTCGACGACCCAGAAGAAGCCGGAGCGGAACATCCCGGCCTTGGCGTAGCCTGTACCATTCCAGTCGCCCACCACCGGGACATCTCCTGTAATGCCACCGAAGGCGAAGACCAGGTCGCCCGCGCCGATGGAGTGGTCGTTGTTGGCGTCGAGAATCCAGAAGGCCGGAGTCCCGCCCGGGAAGAACACGCGGACGACGCCGACTTTCGCCTTCCCGTCGCCGTTCCAGTCGCCGGCAACGGGCACGTCGCCCGCTACACCACCGAAAGCGAAGGCCTGATCGCCGGCATCGAAAGTGCCGTCGCCATTGTAATCGAGCAGCCAGAAGTATCCCGAGCGGAAGATGCCGATCTTGGATGTCCCCGTGCCGCTCCAGTCGCCGACGACCGGTTTGTCGCCCGCGATCCCGCCAAAGTTATAGGTTACGTCGCCGGCATCGTAAACGCCGTCGCCGTTGACATCGAGGAACCACTGGCCCGTCGACGGCCGGTAGATGCCGATCTTCGTGGTGCCCGATCCGCTCCAGTCGCCGACGACGGGGATGTCGCCGGTATGGGCGGGAATGAAGTTGGCATAGAAGTAATCAAGACCCGGACCGGTGCCATCGTACGTGCGGTTGCCGTTGGCGTCGAGCAGCCACGCGAAGGTCTGCCGGAAGACGCCCACTTCGGCGGGACCGTACGGCGTAATGGCGAACGCCTGTGTGACCGGGGTCGCCGGGGCGTAGACCGCATTCCCCGCCTGACTCGCCTCTATCGAACAGGTGCCGACTGTGAAGAACGTGACCGACGTTCCGGAGACCTGGCAGATGGTCGGC
>Ga0302320_10030280_pt1 | contig 10322 bp, 5 predicted proteins | sample Bog_T0_3_FD_202130 | JGI IMG/M metagenome (GOLD analysis project Ga0302320, IMG submission 202130) | Peat permafrost microbial communities from Stordalen Mire near Abisko, Sweden - Bog_T0_3 | ecosystem: Environmental > Terrestrial > Soil > Wetlands > Peat | place: Sweden: Abisko, Stordalen Mire... | reverse complement strand
TCTGTGGAAATCCTTCCAGACGTAAATTCCTGCCACCAGGATTGCCACGGCGGCCAAAGCACCGACCCACTTCAGTTCCGAAGAACTCTGCGAACCAGGCAGACTTGACTGTTGCCTCTCCTGGGTGATAACGCTGGTTTCAACCGTGTGCTGCTGAAAGACGATTCCACCGGAGGGATTGCCGTCTCGACTAGGCTCGCCGTGAACGACAGTCAGGCTCTTTTGGGCCACGGCGGTAACGGGCATGACGAACTGATATCCCCGGCCGGGCAGGGTGACCAGGTAGCTGTTTTCGCCCGGCTTCTCGGCCAGAGCCCTACGCAAAACCGAGATACTTTGCGCCAGACTATTCTCGTCGACGAATGTGTCCGACCAGACGTTCTTGAGCAATTCTTCGCGGCTGATGACCCTCCCCGGATTCTGCACCAAGTATAAAAGCACATCAAACGCCCGACGGTTGAGTGCGACAGGCTCTTCTTTTCGCTTCAAAGTGCGCGCCAAGGCGTCCACCTGAAAATCCCCGAAGCGAAATAGTCCCTCCGTTTTCATCGACTTATGGCCATTCAGAACTTGTCAAACCCTGTAAGGAGTCGTCACTGGCCTTTCTTATTCGAATGCGAAATATTCGCGGCGAGTGAACCGCCAGACTGCATACCGACTTTACCAATCGCTACGCAGGTGGGCAAGCCTCTTGTTTAGTGCTTCGCCCCGGCCGGACACGACGAACCAAGTCATGACGAACCAGGTCACGATCACGCGGGAGAGCAAGACTCTGGTGGTGCGGGGAAGCGTCACGGGATTCGACGTCTGCCCGTTGTGCGGACAGAATCTGGTTCCGGGAGAGTCCGACCATTTGACTCCTCGGCTGAAAGAGGGTTCGACGGGCGGCGATTGCGGCTGACGACTTTTAGAGGGGCGATTTTATGAAAAAGATTGCAGGTTTGAGAAACATAAAGATCACGAAACTATTCGGAGGAATAGCCATGAACCGCAGCGTAAGAAATCTACTTCGCTTGATTCTCGTCATTGCCGGTCTGGCAGTTTCAGGATTGGCGCAACAATCTTCCAACGCAGCATCTCGGAGCGTTACCAGCGCGAGCAACGCCATCGTGCCGCCGCTGGTCAACTTCAATGGCATTCTGACCGCCGCGAGCGGCAAGCCGCTGACGGGTACGGTCGGGGTAACGTTCTCCCTATATAAGGATCAGCAAGGCGGCGCCCCGCTTTGGCTCGAGACACAAAATGTGCAGCTCGATTCGACCGGACACTACACTGTGCTGCTTGGTTCGGCCACCAGCCAGGGACTGCCCGCCAGCATTTTCACCTCCGGCGAGGCCCACTGGCTTGGCGTGCAGGTGCAGGGTCAGGAAGAACTGCCGCGCGTTCTGCTGGTCAGCACTCCTTATGCGTTGAAAGCCGGCGATGCCGAGACCATCGGCGGATTACCGCCTTCGGCGTTTATGTTGGCGGTTCCGGCGAATGAGAACTCGCCGTCTGCGCCGCCCTCAGGCAACACAAATAACAGCGCGCCGCCGCTTGGAGGTTCCGGCACGGCGGACTTCATTCCGCTCTGGACCGATAGCTCCGGCGATCTCGGCAACTCGATTCTGTTTCAGAAGAGTACGACAAGCGTTGGCATCGGCACCACGACTCCCGCGGCGACGCTGGACGTCAATGGCGGCGTCATTTCGCGTGGTGCATTGCAGCTGCCCTCGACAGGCACGGCAACCGCTACGCAAGGATTCGACTCGCAGCCCTTCACGCTGCAAGGTTCAACCTTCGACAGCACTTCAGGTAAAGCCATCGGACCTCTGTTTCAGTGGCAGACGGAACCGCTGAACAACGATACCTCGACTCCTTCGGGAACTCTGAATCTGCTCTACGGCACCGCACTCGGTTCGACTAAAGAAACCGGGCTGAACATCGCCCAGAACGGACAGATCACTTTCGCCACCGGCCAGAAATTTCCCGGCGCGGGCACCATCACCTCCGTTAGTGCGGGCACGGGACTCAGTGGCGGCGGTTCGAGCGGCAACGTCACGCTGAGCATCAACACGACCTTTGCCGATGAGTTCTATCCGCAACTTGCCGCAGCGAATACTTTCACTAAGAGCCAGACGATCAATGGCAATCTCACGTTGAGTGGATCGGGCAACGGCATCGTCTTTCCCAACGGCACCAAACAAACCACTGCAGCCACGGGCGGCGGAGGCACAATCACGGGAGTGACCGCTGGTACGGATCTCACCGGCGGAGGCACATCCGGCACCGTCACGTTGAATGTCGACACCACGAAAGTTCCGCAACTGGCGTCGGCAAATACCTTCACAAATAATCAGACGATCTCCGGATCCGTGACGGCATCCTCGTTCTCTGGCAACGGCGCGTCGGTCACTAATGTCAACGCCGCCTCTCTGGGCGGAGTTTCTTCGAGCGCGGTCAGCCAGCTTGCGCTGAGCAATGTCTATCAATCTTCGCCCCTGGGAACGGCGATTCCGCAAGTGCTGGCGCCGGTCAACAGCGCCGGCGCCTCGGCCGGATTCAACTCCAATCCCTTCGACTTTGCCGCTTCATCGTTCAACAGCTCAGCCGACGCGGCGCAAAAGCAAACCTTCCGCTGGCAAGCCGAGCCGGTCGGCAATAACACCACAACGCCATCGGGAAAACTGAACCTGCTGTTCGGAGCCAACGGCGCGACGCCGACTGAGACTGGATTATCGGTCGCGAACACTGGCATCATTACCTTCGCCGCTGGGCAAACTTTCGGAGGCGGAGGCGGCGGCACCATCACCGGCGTGATCGCGGGCACCGACCTCACCGGAGGCGGCACCAGCGGCTCGGTCACCCTCAACGTGGATACGACGAAGGTTCCGCAACTCGCGACGGCGAATACTTTCACAAATAATCAGACAGTGAACGGAACCATGACGGCAATTTCGTTCTCTGGCAGCGGCTCCGGAATCACGGGTGTGAACGCCAACGAACTCGGCGGGCTGGCTTCGAGCAGCTTCGCTCAACTTGCGGCCAACAGCAATAATTTCTCCGGCGCGGTAAGCATCACGACAAGGACTGGCACTCCGCTGACTGCCACCAACCTCTCTGCCTCCGCCACCGGCATCTCCGGTACGGGCGGAGAAACCGGCGTCTTCGGCACCGACAGTGCCGCAGGTGGCACCGGAGTCTATGGCAATGACGTGCAGGGCGGCTATGGCGTCTTCGGCAATGGCGGCACAGGCGTCTTCGGCGAAGACCTCGCCTCTGGTGGAACCGGCGTCGAAGGCCATGACTACTTTGGAAACGGTTATGGCGTATTTGCCCAGGGCGGCACGGGCGTATATGGTGGGGACACTGGCGCAGGCGGAGTTGGCGTACTCGGGTTCGACATGTCCGGAACCGGGCGTGGCGTATTAGGCGTCGGCGGAACCGGCGTTTTCGGAGGCGATGACGGAATCGCTCAAGGCTATGGGGTTTATGGCGAGGACACCTCGGGAAGCGGCTATGGCGTTTACGGCACCGGTGGCTACGGCGTTTACGGCACTGACAACGGTACCCCGGGAGGAATTGGCGTTTCGGGCAATTCAGAAATTGGCATCGGGGTCTACGGCACCGGTTTCAACGGCGTTTTCGGCATTGCCACGCCGTCGGAATTTGGCAACGGCGTCGGCGTTTTCGGACAGGCCAACGGTAGCAGCGATGTTAACACTCCCGCAGTGCCCTTCGGAGTCTGGGGTGACGTTGGCGGCGCGTCGGGCTCGTCCGTTGCGGTCATCGGGACCGCGGTCGACAACAATGCCGGATATTTTCTGAACATCGGCACAAACAACAGCACGCTGTACGCGGAGAGCCAGAGCACGAGCGACACTAGCTCGGTCTTCCTCGCCATCGATTACAACTTTGGGGGGTTCTGCGAGATCGATGTTCTCGGAGATTTGGCCTGTAGCGGCGGAGTCAACGAACCGGTCAAAATAGACAACGGTGCGCGCAGAGTTTCCGTCTATTCCGTCCAATCGCCGGAAAACTGGTTCGAGGATTTCGGCTCCGGTTCGCTCTCTCACGGCTCCGTCACCGTTAAGCTCGATCCCACCTACGCCCAGACCGTCAATACCGGGATCGAGTATCACGTATTCCTAACCCCCAACGGCGATTCCAAAGGACTATACGTCGCGCAAAAGAGCGCAACGTCGTTTGAAGTGAGGGAGCAGGGTGGCGGAACTTCGGATGTTGCCTTCGACTATCGCATCGTCGCCAAGCGAGCCGGCTTCGAAAACGTTCGTCTCGCCGACGTGACCGACCATTACAACAAAATGGCTGCGCAGCATCAGAAGATGCAAAACTCCACAGGCAAACTCAGGTCGATGCCTAAGCTAGTGATGCCGAAGCCGCAGCCGCCGCAAAAGGTCTTAGCGCTGCCGAAGCCACCCGCGCCATTGAGGATGCCGAAACCACCGGTGCTGCCAGTCCGCGCAGGCTTGCAAACCGAGGCCGCTCCGGTCAGGTAGTGGAGTTGAACCAAGGCGGCTGGGCCGTCAAGCCTGGCCGCCAGTTCTTCCCACGACCCTCAACGCAACGAAATTCATAAACGAAATCAAGGAGAAATGTATGCAACATCGCGAACAAAACTACTTCAGAAATTTATTCACATTGATATTAACGACTCTTTTTTCCGCTGCACTGATGGCTCAAAGCGGCGCGGATCCGGCGATTCGGCCGGGGATGAGTGTTCAGGCTCTTCAACTGGCGCGCGCCAAAGCGGCGGTGCAAGCTCCCACAGGCACCGCCGAGAACGCTCCGCTCACGCGCAGGGAGCGGAGCGCGCAAGCGCATCATGCGTCGCAGCCGGAATCTTTTCGCCTGCCGGGCGCACCGGTCGCCGCTGAGGCCTATGTATTCGGGCGGATGGATCTGGCGGTAGACGACGCGCCACAGGTCGTCCTCACGGGAGCATTTCAGACTGGCGGTCCGCAAAGTATGGCAGTGCTCAATTCGGATCCGACTGAAACGGTTTCAATTCTGTTGGGCAGTTCGAACGGAACCTTCCAGGAGAAGACCGACTACCCCGTCGGCGTCGAAGCGGACGATATGGTCGAAGGTGATTTCAACGGCGACGGAAATCTCGACCTCGCAGTCGCAACATACGGTGGCGTAGTCGACATTCTTCTGGGCAAGGGCGATGGGACCTTCCAGCCCGCGGTGAGTTACTCGTGCGTCGAAACATGTATCAATCTGGCCCTCGGCGACTTCAATAACGACGGCGAGCTCGACCTTGCGGTCGACGCCTACGACGCCAATGAAATCGTGGTTCTGTTGGGTAACGGCGATGGAACCTTTCAGTCTCCGATCACCACGCTCGCGCCCACTCGTCCCACGGATATCGTGGCTGGCGACTTCAACGGCGACGGCAAGCTAGACGTGGCCAGCGCGCCTGCCTTCGGAGACACCATCGCTGTGTTCCTGGGCAACGGCAACGGGACATTCCAAGCTCCGCAGGAATACGTGACTGGCGATGGTCCCTACACTATTATCGCGGCCGACTTTAATAAGGATGGGAAGCTCGACTTAGCCTCGCAAAGCACTCTCACCAACACCGTATCTATCCTGCTGGGCAACGGCGATGGCACTTTTCAGAACCACGTGGATTACCCCGCCGGCAATGGGCCGATCTGGCTGGTTGCCGGTGACTTTAACAGCGATGGCAAGTTGGACATCGCAACCGCAAACTACGGAGATGACTCCGTTTCGGTTTTGCTGGGAAAAGGCAACGGCACCTTCGCCCCCTATGTTGAATATGGCGCTGGAGCTGTGCCTTACGCTATCGCCGCAGGCGATATGAACGGTGACGGCAAACTCGATGTGGTCGTGGCCAACAGTGGCGCCAATACGGTTTCCGTGCTGGTGGGCGATGGTAATGGAACCTTCCAAACTTTGACCAGCTACGCGACTGTTGGGTTTCCCGGAACCGTAGCCATCGCCGACTTCAATGGCGACGGCAAGCCTGACCTCGCCACCGAAACGGCCAACAATACAATCGCAGTGCTGCTCAATAAAGGCAGCGGTAAGTTTGGCGCGGCGGCGAGCTATCCGGTCGGCTATGCTCCTTACGGCACGACCGCTGCAGACTTTAACGGCGATGGAAAGATCGACTTGGCCGCGAGTAACGTTGGCGAAAACACCATTTCGGTACTCCTCGGCAACGGCAATGGAACCTTCCAGAACCAAGCGCAGTACACCGCGGGAGGCGAGCCCTACGGTATCGCGGCGGGAGACTTCACCAACAATGGCGTCCTCGATCTGATTACCGCCGATTTCTATGGATCAAGTGTCGCGTTTCTCGCAGGCAATGGCAACGGCACGTTCGCGCCCTTCACCAGCACGATTGCGGTGCCAGCGTTTACTTACTTCACCATACCGGGAGACTTCAACGGTGACGGCAAACTCGATCTGGCGCTCACCACGGGTGTCGATAGCGGGGCGGGAACCGTTTATATCTTCCTGGGAAATGGAAACGGAACTTTTCAGGATCCGGTGCCCTATCCCGTCGGAGAAGTTGCCCTTGGGCTCGTCGTTGGAGACTTCAATAACGACGGCAAAGCTGACATTGCTACAGCCAACGAAGAAGACAATACCGTCTCGATCTTGCTGGGCAACGGCGACGGCACGTTCCAGCCGCAATTGGTTCTCCCCGTCGGCCTCAACCCGTACTTCTTGACGGCTGACGATTTCAACGCCGACGGAAACCTCGACCTCGCGGTAGCGAACTACGACTTCTGCGGCGCCGAACCATGCGTTCCCGGTACCACTTCGATTCTATTAGGCAACGGCGACGGGACGTTCCAACCACAGGTGGTTTATCGCAGCGGTCAAGGCTCATACGGTGTGGCTTCGGCCAATCTCAGCGGTCAGGGCGGAGCCGATCTGGCGGTCACGGACTACAACAACGCAATCTCCGTGCTGCTGAATCTGCCGGTGATCTCGGTCTTTCCGAACTCGCTGAACTTCGGAACGGTAAATGTCGGCAGTAGTAGCGCGCCGCAAACCGCGACTATCAGCAATCCCAGTGGAACGCCGATCGACATCAGCAAGACCGGAGTTGTGGGCGCAGACGCGAAAGACTTCATCGAGACCAATAACTGCCCGGTCTCGCCAAAGACGCTGGCTCCGGGCGCGCAATGCACCTTCACCATCACCTTCAAGCCCAAGAACAAGGGGAATCTGTCTGCCAAGGCGGGACTCGAAGACAGCGTTGCGGGCAGTCCGCAAGTGATCGCAGTCAAGGGCACCGGCAACTAGCGACAATCAATGCGAGCCACTCCCGAATGCGCAAATCCGGGAGTGGTTTTTTGAAACCAACTTTTACCTGTTGAGGATACCCTTATGAAAGGTGCAATCGCCTTGGACGATCTGGGTACAACAAGTTGAGAGCCTGGAGCGACACACCTTTGTCCAAGTGATGAGGAATTGAAAATGCAGGATGAACTTCTAAGAGAATCCTTGAAGTCGGCGCTGATTACCTGCTCGCCGTGAAGGAAGGGCAGTACTCACGTTTGCTCATCCGCTTGCGCCGCATCATCTGCCGCTTTCTTAAGCAATCGAATGTACCAATCTCGGCATTGGGCAAGATGTCTTTCATCAACAATCGGGCCGCCCAGTTCGATTTCTAGCAGGCCGCCACTTCGCGGAAATATATCCGTGCCTACAATATCCCAATAAGTTCCATCCGCCTTGCGAATGCAACTAAAGCCTCTCTCATCATCGCCTTCGATTTTCGCTTCGATTTTCCACCAACCCGGTTGCTCGCGTAGCTGGCCGCCTGCGATAATCCAGTTCCTTCGTGTGCCCATAATGGCCATAGTATATGGGAAAGCACGGTGGTTAGGTTTTAACCAAACCTTCAATCCAAGCCTCAAAGTCTGCATGTCGGAACCTCACCGACTTGCCAATCCTCAAACATGGCAATGGGTGCATAGCCCCTTCAGGCGACTTCAATGAGGCAACAAACGAACTCTACCTCTTGAAGTTGTCGTCCACATACAAGTGATTTGCGCCGCGCTCAAACACGAAACGGACATGATCGCCGCAACTATTGCACATAGGACATTTATCACGATAGAGGCCCGTGACTTCGTGGTCTTTGTATGCCCTTGATCGCGGACGACGCGATCAATACCAGGTTGAGGGCATTCTTCGCCCGCCTTGAATACTTGGTCGCTCGGTTTGAAGATATACTCGCTGTTTGTTCTGTCATATCGCGTTACCTTCCGCCCTCGCAGCAAGCAGTCTAGTTCGACTACACGGTCGAGTTGCACCGCCACACCCGGGACTCGCCGCCTGCCGCGCGGAAGGGATGCCGTGGAACTATCGCGAGACTCCGGCTCGAAGTGTGCTCTCCGATTCGGCAGAGTTATGATTATCCCTGATGGCGGAAAGGGTAGACTCCGGACAGACGGGAGTGTCACGCGAAAATGGCCGCCAAACAGACCCGTAAAAGCGCAAAATCACGTAGGGTTTTGGGCCAGGCACGTGCGGCGCATTCTCGCGGCAAAGGAGTTTAGAGCGGATTGTTAGACAGCGCAAACCAAGAGATTTTGGCCGTTCAACAGCAGTGGCTCGAATATGAGCTTGATGGCAACGTGACGGGCGTTGTTTCTCTCTGCGTCGACGACGTGGTCTGGTTGCCTCCGAATCAGCCGGCCTTGCGCGGCAAGAACGCAGTGGCCGCGTGGCTGGCCGTACTGCCGGAACATCGGATCCGGCGAATCGAAATCACAAACGTTCACATCCATGGCAGCGGCGGGCTCGCCTACAAGCTGGCGGACTTCACTACGTGGTTTGAAGAGGCCGGACAAGCCAGGGTTGAGCCGGTGACAGGCAGCCACGTTTGGGTACTGCGGGAATCGTCACCAGAACACTGGCAGGTAGTTGTCGTAGCATGGTCAACTGCCGAACACACGAATTCGGCTTAAACCGACCGTAGTCTGGCGCGAGCGTCGCGGTCCCGACGCACTCGAGGATCGATCCGACAAGGAGAACGCAGCATTTCGATGATTCTTGCAAAATCGCCTTACTCAATGAACGGTCGAAAGGTGCTAACGCCCGTTTTGAGACAGCCATACTGATGTACACTGCAGGGGAAACTCCGATTGAGCGTAGCGCATTCATCGAAAGGAGGTGCACCCGGTGCTCAAATCCCTCGCCGCCGTTGGTGGCAGCTACTTGCTCTCGGTTATTCTTGTCGTCGCCACGGACCCATTGCTTTCCCGCCTATTCCCAGGTGACTTCGTCAAAGGGCGGACCCCATCCAACTCTGCGCTCTTTGCCAGCACAGCTTTCTTTGTAGTCATCTCGATACTCTGTGCCTGGCTTTGCGCCCGCTTTGCTCCAATCCAGGCGGCGAAGCATGTGCTCTGGTTCTTCGTCGTCGGAGAAGCGCTGGGCATTGCTGCGACTATTCCGAATTGGAGTAAAGGATGGCCGCACTGGTACTGGCTGTCGTGGCTTCTAAGTTGGCCGGTGAGTTGTTGGATTGGCCTGCTGCTTTCAGGGCGCCCGAGATGATCGACCGTGCGGTACGGCTCTCTGCCTGGGCACTGTGTTTTTACTTGCCAGAAGGCGGTTTCCAAGTTTCGCTAATTTCTCTCTGTGGTTTGGGACATTCTGCGTAGTACTTTTCCGCCGTTAGGGAGCGGGCTGTCAGGAACCTTTGTTGGGCGAATGCGGTACTGGCAAGACCCACCTCGCAACGGGCTTGTGCGTGGCCGCGGGCCGGCAGAAACGGAGAGCGCGATTCACCACAGCGGCGAACCTGGTGAACGAGTTGGTCGAAGCGCGGCAACACAATGCGGTGAAGCGAGTGCTGGCGCGCTGGTTGCGCTAGGACGTGATCGTACTCGATGAAGTCGGTTATGTGCCGCTGGCCGACATCGGGGCGGAGTTCCTATTCCAGGTGATCGCCGAACGCGCCGAGCGGGCCGCGTTGATCGTGACCACCAACCTTCCGTTTTCCGAATGGACGCAGGTGTTTCCCAATCCCCGGCTGTGCAAGGCATTGCTGGATCGAATCACGGACCGAGCGCACATCATCGAAACCGGCGCTGAGTCGTATCGCTTTCGCAGAACTTTGGAGGTGCGACAGAAAAAGAAAGCATCGTAGTGGTCGAGGAAGTCTTTTCTACATTGCTGGTGCAAAGGAAGGGGCTCAAAACGGAGGGTGTTACGAAACCCACTGGGAAATTGGTAACAAGGATGCGAAGATGCCCTACAGGCGAGGTCATTCATGGCATATATCGAGGGCGAACAACGCAGTCAGCACACCTTGTTTCCAACGG
>Ga0302320_10030278_pt1 | contig 10322 bp, 6 predicted proteins | sample Bog_T0_3_FD_202130 | JGI IMG/M metagenome (GOLD analysis project Ga0302320, IMG submission 202130) | Peat permafrost microbial communities from Stordalen Mire near Abisko, Sweden - Bog_T0_3 | ecosystem: Environmental > Terrestrial > Soil > Wetlands > Peat | place: Sweden: Abisko, Stordalen Mire... | reverse complement strand
GCCTGCTCAAGGCTTCCATCGCCAACCTGACGGGTGATGCCAACAATGATGGCCTGCCGGATGCATGGCAACAGGAATACTTTGGTCCGGGCTTTGCCACCAATAACGCGGCCGCCTACAACGCGGTCAATTCCTCCGGTTATCCGAACTGGTTGATGGCGAGTTTGGGCATGAGTCCCTTCAGTGTTCCCACGCTGAAAAACAGCGGCGGGATCCTCTTTAATGGCAACAACATCGTCAATGGGGAGACCAATGCCGTCACCATTTACACGGCGGCGGAAGTCGCCTTCAACACGGAGGTGGGCAACACTTACCAGATTCAAGGCATCTCGGCCTTGAACGGCGGTTGGTCGAACATCACCACCAACATTCCCGGCACCGGGGGCAGCATCAGCTACCTCACGCCGACGCGAAATGACGTCCAAATGTTCTTCCGCGTGGTCACCAATCCCTGATCGCGGTCTGATTTAGAATCATCACCCCCTTCCTGCGCGAGTAGGGAGGGGGCTTTTACTTGTTATTTGGCCGCGTTGGTGGCGCTATTCTTCATTGTGTGGAAAAGCGCCAGCTGGATTTGCAGTCGGGCGGCAAGGGCTCTGAGCCTCTCCCCTTGGGCAAGTTGGACTTCCTGCAAATTTTTCCGGGCGGCATCCTCGTCCGCGGCGGAGCCATTGCTTTGCGCGCGGTAGACCTGCTCGGCGGCAGCGTTGACTTTCGCCTCGATTTCCTCGCCCGCAATGGCGCATTGCTTCAGAAAGTCATCATGAAAGATCCGGTCGGCATCCGCCAATGAAGTGCTGTTTACATCCGGAATCAGTTGCTGGATGGAACTGGTGATTTCCGGGTTGGGTTGGGCCACCTCGGGAGCCGGCTTGGGCGGTGGCGGGAGGATGGCCACCCGTTTAATGGCCCGCGCCAGATCATATTCCAAGGCCGGTTCCCATTCGGGCTGCAACCGGGTAAAGGTTTCCTTGTGGTCGCCGCTGCCGATGGCGAGACCAAGGAAGCACGCCTCGCCTTTTTCAAGATTAAACGCCTGGATGCCATCCATGCTGGCTGCCGTGGCGTTGGTTTCGGCGGGTGTGTCTACGGCGGTCACCTTGAGCTTGCCGGCGCTGGCGTTCTGCATGCTGTCGAGCAGCCTGCCTACCCGCCCCGCAAACGCCTGAAGTGATGGCTCGGACGTTCCCGTCGGCAGCACGGAATAATAGCGTATGGTCACCAATGCCGGCAATTGCCCGAGCACATTCTGGGTGGGGACGGAAAGCTCACCAACGCTGCCGCTTTCGGAATGGCCGTGCAGCCAGATCCCGGTGCCAATCCCGGCCAGCAAGGCGCCCGCCACGAAGGACATGGCCACCAGCAAAAGTGGATGGGCGCCACCAACTTGCGATTTCGCCGCCGGGAATGAACCGATGGACGGACGATGACTCTTCATTTTGCTGGGATTCTCCGCCGATACCGCAGGGTGTCAATGCTGGAAATTCCACGGACCGGACGCATTGTGCAAATTTGGCCTGGCATGAAACAATAATTGGTTAGATAAAAGCCCGGGACACGCTAAAGTTCAATTAAGAAATCTGGCCGGGGCAATCGGTGAGTTGCCGGCGGGCGACGCGTGTTTCACAGTCGCATGGCGATGGTTGCATGACCAATGCGAAGTGCGTTTTGAATTTCAGTCCATGGTGTGTATGAAATTTTTTCCTGTGAGAAGGTTGGCTCCCGTGCTGGCGATTCTGCTTGGCCTGGCGTTGCCGGCGACGGCCCAATCCGTACAGCACCTGACCATCACCGTGCCGGGCGGCATGCCCGGACGGCCGGTAATGACCGGCATCAGCACGCTGACCAACGGCGTCCAGATTACTTGGGACGGTCCTTCCGGCTACTATCAAGTCTTCGACCAGAACCGCCTGCGCGCGCCCTGGTCGGCTTGGGGCGGGGCCACCAATCTTCTCCGCACGGCCACGATTACCCAGCCCGGCAGCAACCAGTTTTTTCGCGTCTCCGGCCCGGCGCCGAATTATGCCGGCTCCAAAATATGCATCTCATGCCACTTGAACGTCTGTCGCTATGAGACCAACACGGCTCATGCCTCGGCTTTTTCCAGCCCGGGCTTCCTGGCTTTGGGGGGACAAAGCAATCCGTCCTGTCTGCCCTGCCATACGGTCGGATACGGTTTGCCAACGGGCTTTGTCAGCGCCACCGCGACGCCGCAGCTGGCAGGCGTGCAATGTGAAAACTGCCATGGGCCGGCGGCGAATCATGCTGCCAATGAGGATGATCCTGCCGTGCGCCCGCGCGCCGAAATCGCCGCCACGGTCTGCGGCGGCTGCCATGCCGCCAACCCGGCCTACAGCAACCCACCCACCTTCGAGGAATGGTCGGCCAGCGGTCACTCGGCCGTGGTCCCGGATGCACTGAGTGCCATGGCCTCCTCCACCAATGAAATCAACAGTTGCGGCGTCTGCCATTCCGGTTCCGCCCGGCTGGCTTTCATCAACGGCACCATACCGTCTGCCAACGTGCCGATGGATTATGACGTCCCCATCACCTGCGCTGTCTGCCACGATCCCCATGCGACCAACACGCTCGCTCCAGCACAGCTGCGCAACCCGCTTTTCTCCACGAATGACTTTCACCTGACCAGTGCTGACGTGGCCAGTGTGGGTGCATTTACCAATCAATACCAGGCCAATGCCAACATCAACCTCTGTGCCCAGTGCCACAATGATCGCGGCGCCGCGTGGACGGACACCGCCCGCCCGCCCCATCATTCGTTACAGTACAACCTCCTGCTGGCCACAGTTGGCGAACTGGCGCCTTTTTATCCCAGCTACCAGGCCGCCCATGCGGGGTTGCCCGGGTCGGCTGCGGTTTCCATTTCCGGTACCTTCTATCTGACCAACCAGTGTGCGGCCTGTCACATGCAGCCGGATGCGGCGCCGGCCGGCGCTCCCCGCCACACCTTTGCCGTGGTGACGAATGTCTGCGCGAATTGTCACGACACCGCTCTGTTGCCGCCTTTGCCGTTGACTGCTTACGCCCCGGGTCTCTCCAACCAGATTGCCGGCGTGATCGCCGCCTTGAATCAGTGGGCCGCCACCAAGGCGCCGCCCGCCTTGACCACCAATGGATCGGTGGCCTGGGAATATCCGACCGCTGACGGCCTGGCGTGGCAGACCAATGCATCCGGCCTGCTGGCGGGGTGGAATCAAGCCCAGCAATCGCCCGCGGTTTTCAACGGACCGGGCGCGCCTTTCCAGTCCACGCTCACCAACTATCCGGGGGTCATGAAGGCGCGGTTCGATCTTTATCTGGTTTTGAACGACGGCAGCATGGGCGTCCACAATTGGTTGTATTCGGCGTTTCTGCTGGATTCGGCCCAGTACTTCGCCCAGCAGGAATTGAACAAATGAAATTGCCCGCATGAAACTGGTTTGCTTCATCAAACGATTCTGGCCGCACCAACGGTGGGTGCGCCTGGCCACGACGGGCATCGCCGGCAGCTTCTTGCTGGCGATGATTTCTTGCAGCACCACGCGGCAGGCCGTCGTTTTGCCCGAGGTTCCGGGCGCGAAATACATCGGCTCCAGCGAATGCGAGCAGTGCCATGACGAACTCTATCGCGGATTCAAGACCGCTGACCACGCGCGGCTGCTGGCCAAGGGCAAAAACGGGAAGGATTACGGGTGTGAATCCTGTCACGGACCCTGCAGCATCCATTCGGATTCCGGCGGCGAGACCAAACCGCCCTACAGCTTCACCGCCGGCCGCCCACAACCGACTGCATCGGGCGCGCAGCTGCCATTGACCTCCGCGCGCGCCATCGAGACGGTTTGTTACCAATGCCACCTGGACGTGCGCGGCCAGTTCAATCTTCCCAGTCATCATCCGGTGCCGGAGGGCAACCTGACGTGCGTCCAATGCCATCCGCCGCATCAAGGCGTCGCCTTTGCCGCCGGAGGCACCCGGCTATTGTCCCAGGATGAAAACTGTCTGCAATGCCATGAGTCACAGCAAGGTCCGTTTGTCTTCGAGCACGAGGCGCTCCGCGAGGGCTGCACCACCTGCCATTCGCCGCATGGCAGCGTCAATGCCAAACTGCTCACGGAACGGAATGCCAACCTGTGCCTGAAATGCCATTTCCAACAACTCCAGCCGGGCGGCGGCATCCTGATCGGCGGCAAGGATCACACTTCGTTCGTCAACCAGGGCGCCTGTTGGAGTGCTGGCTGTCATGAGGCCGTTCATGGTTCACGAGTGAGTCCGACCCTGAGATTTTGACCAACGTCACGGAAGCCGATGAAAAAATCATCCCGCAAAATAAAGAAAAAACATTCCGGATGGCGCCGGAAGGCCGGTTATTTCGTGGGCGCGTCGTTGCTGGCCGTTGGCGTCCAATCGCGCGCGGCGGGAGGAATCCCGCCGGGACAGTCGTTTGAGGGCGGCACGAATGCTTATAATAACTGGATCGAGTTGTCCGCCGGCGGACTCGTTACGGATGGCAATAAAGCCCAGGCCGAGCAAACGGAACGTCTCAGCAACGGTGCTTTCGGCGGCATCGAAGACTTGCATTACCAGACGGACGTGGCCAAGCAAACCACGCTCTCGCTGGATGGGCATGCCATCTTTGATAATCACAATTACAAGGCCGGCCTCGGTCTGCAAAAGGATGACTTTGGCTTCATCCGCCTCAGCTTTGAGAATTATCGCTATTATGATGCCGACAACGGTGGTTACGATCCGGTGGCCGGTGTTGCGTACCCGAACACGGGCAATGCCCTCAACATGGATCGTGGAAAAATCTCCCTGGAAGCCGGCTATAACAAGGACGGCAAACCGAAAGTCACCTTCAAATACACCCATACCTATCGCACCGGTGACAAGGGCTCGACCGAGTGGGGTCCGTCACCCAGTCTGACTCTGCCAACCTTGCGGCTGGCTCCCGGCATTTTGAACGTGGATGAACATTCGGACGCTTTCCAGCTCGACGTTTCGGACCATATCAAGAAGACGGAGGTTGGTGCGGGCTTCCGGTTTGAAACCAGTGATCTGAACGACGCGCATTTGCTAAGCTCATTCCAGCCGCAAAAAATAACCGACCGGCAGGATGTTTCCTACGACATGGAGAGTGTTCATGCCTATACGGAAACATGGTTCAAGCCCACCTTGTTTCTCTCCACCGGTTTCATGTTCGATAACGTGGCGGACACGTTTACCGGCAGCCGGATTTACGGGGATGATTTCGACGTGGTCTATTCCCCGGCCTACCCGGCCAACTATTACGGTTACTATAACCTGGATGGCATGTCGCACGAGCACGAATATGTCTTCAACGTCAATCTGATGACGCTGCCCGCCAAGGATCTCACCATCACGCCGTCCTTGCGTGTGCAGAAGGAGGATTGGAACGCGCAATCCACCGAAAGCGTGATTGATCCCGGCGGCGCGACTGACCAGAACAGCTTTGCCAATAATAGCGGCTACGATACGCTGGAAGTGCGCGAGCGTTTGGAAGCGCGTTATACCGCCGTGACCAACTGGGTCCTCTCCGCCAATGCGGACTTGACCGAGGAGCAGGGAAATCTCAACGAGCACGGCGGCATTTACCAGCCGGTTTTGGGCGGACCACCGGATGGCCAGTCCCCGGTGAATTTTTCGACGGATGATTCGCATCTCTTTCAAAAATATGTCTTGAGCGCCCGCTGGTATCCCGTCCGGCAGGCCAGCCTTGATGTGGGGGGATATTTTAAGGACAACGAATACGACTACAATAATTCACCCGCGCCCGGCAACGTCAACAGTGGGCTCCCGGCGTATCCCGGTCTCATCGTTTATCAAGGATTTCAGACGTGGGATGGCAACACGCGTCTGACGCTGCATCCGCTGAGCAAGATTACGTTGGTCAGCCGCTATGAATACCAGCTTTCCACGATTGCCACGCGGCCCGATGCGAGTACCGGTCTGGGCGAGGTGGACTCCTCCCGGATGCACAGCCATATCCTGGGCCAGAACCTGAGTTGGACGCCGTTGAACTGGCTCAGCCTCCAGGCTGGTGCCAATTATGTCATCAGCGAAACCAGGACTCCGGCCTCCGATTACACCCAGGCCATCCTAAATTCGCAGAACAATTATTGGACCATTAATTTTAACACCGACTTTGTGCTGGATGACAAGACGGACTTGAATCTGGGTTATTATTATTATCGCGCCGCCGACGGCCAGAATAGCATCGGCAGCAACGGTCTGCCGCTCGGCACGGACACTCTGGAAAACAGCGTCACCGCCACCCTAACCCGGCGGATTACCAAGAACCTTCGTTGGAACTTGCGCTACGCTTTCACACGTTACGAGGATCTCGCGTCCGCGGGCGGTTACAACTTTGACGCGCACATCCTGTTCACCAGCATGCAATATCGCTTCTAGCTGGCGCGGGGCGTTACCAAACGCGGGGCGCACAGCGGGAGGTTCTCCCGTCGGCCATCAATTTTGCGAGAGTCGCCCGCTCCGGGCCGCGAATCAGTGCCCGTTTTTTCGAAACCATTCTACAAACAGCGGGATGCCGTCCTCGACTCTCATCCTTGGTTCATAGCCCAGTCTGGCCCGCGCCTTGGAAATATCGGAAAAAGTCAACGGCACGTCGCCGGGTTGCAGCGGCTGACGATCAATCACAGCCGGCTTGCCCAGCGCGCTTTCGATCAAGGCGATCAATTCCGACAGCTTCACGGTGCGCGACTCGCCAAGGTTGAAGATTTCGAAGCCAAATTCGCGCCGGGTGCAGGCCATGACGCCTTCGAGGATGTCTGAGATATGCGTGTGGTCGCGCGCCGTGCTGCCGTCGCCAAAGACCGGAATGGGCCGGCCGGCATCAATCAGACGCGTAAATTTGTGAATGGCCAGGTCGGGCCGCTGGCGCGGACCATAGACCGTGAAAAAGCGCAGCATGGCCACGTCCATTCCGTAAACATGATGCCAGGTGTGGCCCAGCGCCTCGCAGGCCAGTTTACTGGCGGCGTAGGGCGAGACCGCGGAAAAAATCGGGTCGCTTTCGTTAAATGGCACCTTGGCATTGACCCCATACACCGAGGAGGAGGAGGCGATGGTGATTTTCTTGACCGCGCTGCCGCGGGCGGCTTCCAGAACGTTGACGGTGCCTTCGACATTGACGCGCTGGTACAGCGCGGGTTGCTCCAGGCTCGGCCGCACGCCCGCCCGCGCGGCGAGGTGGATGACCTGGTCAAACCGGACTGAGGAAAATAATTCAACGAGCGCGCTGGCATCGCACAAATCGCCTTGAACGAACTCGAACGGCTGGCCGAGGTTCTGGATTTCGCGAAGATTGCGGCGCTTGAGCCCGGGATCATAAAAGTCGTTCAAATCATCAAAGGCCCAGACCCGGTGGCCGTCGCCAAGCAGGCGTTCGCAGACGTGGGACCCGATGAATCCGGCACCGCCGGTGACGAGAACATTCATGCCCGGAAATTAGCCGGCGCGAGTTGGGGTGTCGAGCTTGCGCCGAACGCGGATTTGTCAGGGCAAATCGGTGTCCCCCATCAGATGGCGGTCGCATTCGCGCGCGGCGCCGCGGCCTTCGTTGAAGGCCCAGACAACCAGGCTTTGACCGCGGCGACAATCGCCGCAGGCAAACACGCCCTTGAGATTGGTGGTGTATTTTTCGAAATCGGCCCGGGCATTGCTGCGCGCATCGCGCTCAATGCCCAGGGATTCGAGCAGCGGCTGTTCGGGCCCGAGGAAGCCCATGGCGAGCAGCACGAGCTGCGCGGGCAGCACCTTTTCGCTGCCGGGAACGTTCCTGGGTGCGAGCTGGCCCTTGTCGTTTTTGGTCCATTCCACTTGCACGGTATGCACGCCCTTGACGTGCCCGTGCGCATCACCTTCAAATTTTGTGGCCGTGGTCAGGTACGTGCGGGGATCGGCGCCAAACCTCGCGGCGGCTTCCTCCTGGCCATAGTCCACCTTGAGGGTCTTGGGCCATTCGGGCCAGGGATTATCCTTGGCGCGTTCCAGCGGCGGCTGGCTCATGATTTCCAATTGCACCAGCGATTTGCAACCATGCCGGATGGAGGTGCCCACGCAGTCCGTGCCGGTATCCCCGCCCCCAATGACGACCACGTCCTTGCCGGTGGCATCGATGAAGCTGCCGTTCTTATGGCCATCCAGCAGGGCCTTGGTATTCGCGGTGAGGAATTCCATGGCAAAGTGAATGCCCTTGGATTCGCGTCCGGGGATGGGCAGATCCCGCGGCTTGGTCGCGCCGGTGGCGAGCACAATGGCATCAAAATCCTGCAACAATTTTTCCGCCGGATGGTTCTTTCCGATCTCGGTGTTGCAGATGAATTGAACGCCTTCCTGTTCGAGTAGTTGGAGACGGCGGAGCACCACTGCCTGTTTATCGAGCTTCATGTTGGGAATGCCATACATGAGCAAACCGCCGGGGCGGTCGGCGCGTTCGAAAACCGTGACTTGATGGCCGGCCTTGTTCAATTGGGCGGCGGCGGAGATGCCCGCCGGGCCGGAGCCCACGACCGCAACCTTCTTACCGGTGCGCCGACGGGGTGGCTCGGGCTTGACCCAGCCGCTGGCCCAGCCGTGATCAATGATGCTGCACTCGATGTTCTTGATGGTGACCGGCGGATCGTTGATGCCGAGCACGCAGGAACCTTCGCAGGGCGCGGGACAGACGCGACCGGTGAATTCAGGGAAGTTGTTGGTCTTGTGCAGGCGTTCCAGCGCCTCTTTCCACAGCCCGCGATAGATCAGGTCGTTCCATTCCGGAATGAGGTTGTGGATGGGGCAGCCGCTGGCCATGCCGCTGACCAGCTGGCCGGTGTGGCAGAAAGGAATGCCGCAGTCCATGCAGCGCGCGCCCTGCTTCTTCAGGTCGGCCTCGGGCAGGTGTTCGTGAAACTCCTGCCAGTCGGCGACGCGTCCGAGCGGCGAACGATCTTTGGGCAGTTCGCGTTGGTATTTTAGAAATCCGTCGGGTTGTCCCATTTGAATTTGGTGTTAGGTGTTAAAATGTGATTGCTTAATGGCCACCCTTCACGTTTTCCTCAAAAGCCGCCATGATGGCTTCCGCGCCGCTCAAGCCCTGTGATTCAACCCGCTTGAGCGAAAGCAGCACCCGCTTGTAGTCCTGCGGCATTACTTTGACGAACTTGGGCACGTAATTCTTCCAGTCGGCCAGGATTTTGGCGGCGCGCTCGCTGCGGGTATAAGTCTGGTGGCGCTGGATCAATTTCCAGACCTGTTCAATTTCGTTGGGATCCTCGAGTTTCTCGAGGCCGACGAGTTCCATGTTGCAGCGGGTGGCAAAATCGCCGGCTTCGTCGAGCACATAAGCGATGCCGCCGCTCATGCCGGCCGCGAAATTGCGCCCGGTCTTGCCGAGCACCACAACCTGGCCTCCGGTCATGTATTCGCAGCCGTGATCACCTATGGCTTCCACCACGGCATTGACCCCGGAGTTGCGCACGCCGAACCGTTCGCCGGCCATGCCGCGGACGAAGATTTCGCCACCGGTCGCGCCATAGAGCGCGACGTTTCCGATGATGATGTTTTCCTCGGGCACAAAGCTGGACCCTTTGGGCGGATAAACAATCAGCTTGCCGCCGCTCAGGCCCTTGCCGAAATAATCATTCGCATCGCCCTCGAGTTCGTGCGTCATGCCCCGGGGCATGAACGCGCCAAAGCTCTGACCGGCGCTGCCGTTGAACTTGAGGTGCACGGTGTCTTCCGGCAGGCCGCCAGGCCCATATTTCTTCGTGATTTCGCTGCCGACAATGGTGCCGACCACGCGGTTGACATTGTGGATCTCCAGTTCAGCCCGGACCTTTTCGCCCCGTTCAATCGCCGGCTGGCAAAGCGCCAGCAGCTTGGTGACGTCAAGGGATTTTTCCAAGCCATGATCCTGGGCCTGCTGGCGGTAACGGCCGACCTCCGGCGCCACCGTCGGTTGATGCAGGATGGGCGTGAGATCAAGGCCTTTGGCCTTCCAATGCTCGATGGCTTTCCACGGCGAAAGCAGGTCGGTGCGCCCGACCATTTCGTTCAGCGTGCGCAAGCCGAGCTTGGCCATGATCTCGCGCAACTCCTGCGCAATGAAACGCATGAAATTGACCACATGGTCCGGATCGCCCGTGAAGCGCTTGCGCAGTCGCGGGTCTTGCGTGGCCACTCCCACGGGGCAGGTGTTCAGGTGGCAGACGCGCATCATGATACAGCCCATCACCACGAGCGGGGCGGTGGCAAAGCCGAATTCCTCGGCGCCGAGCAGCGCGGCAATCGCCACATCGCGTCCG
>Ga0302320_10030274_pt1 | contig 10324 bp, 7 predicted proteins | sample Bog_T0_3_FD_202130 | JGI IMG/M metagenome (GOLD analysis project Ga0302320, IMG submission 202130) | Peat permafrost microbial communities from Stordalen Mire near Abisko, Sweden - Bog_T0_3 | ecosystem: Environmental > Terrestrial > Soil > Wetlands > Peat | place: Sweden: Abisko, Stordalen Mire... | reverse complement strand
GGTTCACGGTCACAGCCTGATTGGGATATCCGAACCCCGAGTTCATGAGCGCGGACTTGATGCGCTCGCGGCTCTCCCGCACCGCCGTATCCGGCATGCCGACCAGCATGAAGTCGCGCGCCATCCCGCTGCGGAAAAGGTCGACTTCCACATCGACCAGATGGGCGTCGATCCCGTAAACGGCGGCGCTTCGAGTCTTAAACAGCGGCATGGCACACGTCTCCCCGGAGCGAACCTTCGCTCACAAGAGGTGGTGGCCGGACGGGCGGCATTTCTCAAGAATCTTTGCGAGGCTGCCAGTATCATAGTGCGTTGAGGATCAGAACGGCGGCGGGCGTGGCTCTGGCGGTGTTGCTGGCCTTCGGGCTGCGCGTCATCCCCGCCTGGGACGCGGTTTTCACGGCGCAGGGGATCGGCTTTCAGGAGCCCGACGCGTGGTTTCACATGCGCACCGTCCACAACCTGCTTGCGCATTTCCCTCGTCACAGCGGTTTCGACCCCTACGCGCTCTATCCCGGCGGGCAGGAAGTCGCAACCGATCTCTGGGACGATCTGCTGAGCGCCGTCGCGTGGGTGCTGGGCGGGGGCGCTCCTTCCGAACAGCTCACCGATCGGGTGGGCGCCTGGCTGCCGGCCATCGTCGGAGCGCTGTTTCCGATCCCGGTTTTCTTCCTCGGGCGCCGGCTGTTTGGCGAGCTGGCGGGAATGCTGAGCGCCTTCTGGGTGGCCGTCATACCCGGCACGTTCCTCTGGGTCGGCCATCTCGGCATGCCCGACCATCACGCAGCCGAAGCGCTGACCAGTTTCCTCGCGCTGGCCGCCGTTTGCACAGCGGCGGAATTGAACGGCAAGGCGCGCTGGCGGATGTCGGTCCTCGCGGGAATCGCGCTGGGCGTCTATCTGAACATCCGATCGAGCGGCCTGTTTGTTCCGGGCGTGCTGGCCCTGGGCGCGGTTGCCGCGCCGTCGCTGGCGCCGGTTGTGACGGTCGCGGTCGCGATCGCAACCGCGGCTTATTGGGTGGGCAGTGCGGGTCCCTGGTCCGGCGTCACTCTGCTCGTGCTGGCCGGCTGTCTGGCTGCAGCGGCGGCGGCCTGGGGATTCGGCTGGATCGGACGGCGGCGCAACTGGTCGCCCTGGTTGCTGCGCGGCGCAGTCGCGGCGGGTGGAACCGTATTAGTCTGCTGCGTCGCGGCGGCCCGGCCGGCGATGGCCCGCTCGCTCGCCGCTCTCATCCTCACTTATACGCCGTGGCATTCCGGCGATGCGATGAGCGACAAAGTGCGGGAGCTGCTGCCGCTGTGGCGCGCCGCGCCGGGGGGATTCGCGTCGTTGAACTATCAGCTCGGAGCGCCGTGGGTTCTGGCGCTAGCCGGCTTGGTGGGCGTCGTGTGGATGGCGCTGCGCACCGGCCGGCCGGCGCTCATTCTCTTTGCGCTGTGGAGCTTCACGATGATCGCCGGCGGGCTGCTCCAGTTGCGCATGACTGTATACGCGGGTTTTGTGGTCTCGATGCTGGCTGGCCTGGCTGGCGTATGGATCGTCGAGGCGGTTCCGCCTCGCTTGCCGTGGCTGCGGGGCCTGGCGGCCGCGATCCTTCTGCTCGCCGGCACGGCGCTGACGCTGCCCAATGCCATCCGCCAGGAGCGCATCGGCGGCGGCCCGGATTCCGACTCGTGGGCCGCGCTCAACTGGCTGCGCTCCCATACGCCCGAACCGATGGGCGACGCGCGCGCCTGGTATCGGCAATGGCCCCGGCCCGGGCCCGGCCAGACGTTTGCGTACCCGCCGTCCGCCTATGGTGTCATCGCGCAGTGGGACAGAGGCTGGTGGATCGACGCCATCGCGCGGCGCATTCCGGTTTCGAACGGCACGCAGGCGGGCGCGGTTGAAACGGCGCATTTCCTGATCGACCGCGAGCCGGAAGAAGGACGCCGTTATATGCGCGCCAGCGGCTCGCGCTACGTGCTGCTGGGCGCCGGGCAGGTGACCAACACGTTTCCCGCCCTGGTGTCGTGGGCGGGCCGCGATATCGCGCAGTACTCGCGCCTGTTTTACGTGGCGGGGCCGGACGGGCAGCCTGCCTCCACGCGCGTCTACCTGCCCGCCTATTTCCGCTCGATGGCCGCGCGCCTTTATCTTTTCGATGGCCGGCGGATGGACAGCGCAGCCGGCGGAGCGACCGTGTTTATCACGGACCTGGTTTCTTCGCCCAAAGGCCCGGACCGGGAAATGGTGCGGTCGGTGCGCCACTTCGCCTCGGAGAAAGAGGCTTCGGCCTGGATAGCCGCGCATCCGCTCGAGAGAGCGGTGCTCGCCAGCGCCGACCCCACGCAGCCCTGCGTCGATCTGGAAGAACTACCGTGGCTCCGGCGCGTTTACGCTTCGAACAACGAGGCGATCCAGGGCGGCCGGCAACCGACGGTCGAGAAGGTGTTCGCGCTGGTCGAGTGAGACTCGAATGAAGACCGACCGGAGCTCGCCTTGGCGACGAACCGGGAGTTTTCCCGATGCACAATAGAGCATGCACCCCGCCAGCATGAGTCCCATGCGCCGGTTGACAAGGCTCGACGGCATCGACGCCCTGCGCGGCCTTGCAATTTTCTTCGTGCTGATGAACCACGTCAATATGAGACTGCGCCTTGCAGGAGTACCGTACACGACCGGCTTGCCGGAACAGCTCGTTTCGTCGCTGGTATGGAACGGCCAGTTTGGCGTTCAGATATTCTTCGCGGTGTCCGGATTTCTCATCACTTCCACTGCGCTTCGACGTTGGGGCTCACTATCGCGGCTCAGCGTGCGGGACTTCTACGCGCTTCGCTTTGCCCGAATAGCCCCGTTGCTCGTCCTGCTCCTCACTATTCTGAGTGTTCTCGATCTCGCGGGCCTGAAGAACTTCGTGGTTTCCCCAAAGGTGGGAGGCCTCGGGCGCGCACTGTTTGCCGCACTGACGTTTCACGTCAATGTTCTGGAGGCCAGGCGCGGATACCTGCCAGCCAATTGGGACATCTTATGGTCTCTTTCGGTTGAAGAGATGTTCTATCTTTTCTTTCCGGTGGCTTGCCGCGTATTCCGGTCCGGCAGGCTCTTCGTTGTCGTTTTGATGCTGTTCGTTGGGCTCGGGCCGGTCGGCCGGACCTTACTCGCTCAGGGCAACGGCGTCTGGAAGGAATATTCGTACCTCGGGAGCATGGATGCCATCGCCCTCGGCTGCCTCACCGCCTTGCTCGTTTCGCGAGTTCGCTTTTCACGGGCCTCCCTGCGGACTTTCGCACTCTTCGGTGCCGCGTTGATGGGCTTCATCCTGATGTTTTCGATCCGCGCCAGCCGGTGGGGGCTCGAACGCAGCGGTTTAAGTATGACGATCCTTGCGATCGGCACCTGCATGATAATGATCGCCGCCGCGCAGACGCAGTGGGCGGCTTCGCGTGTCATCCGGCCGCTTCTCCATATGGGCGAGCACAGCTACGAAATCTACCTGACGCACATGTTCGTCGTGTTTGCTTTCTTTGAGCTCTTTCTTCAGGCCGGAAAGCCCATGCCGGCCGTCCCGGTGTTCTTCATCGCCACGCTGCTGACCTCGGCGCTGCTCGGAAGGGTGACGGCTCGGACCTTCTCCGAGCCGATGAATCGCCGCCTTCGCAAGCTCTTCGGACGAGAATCTCACCGGCTCGTCTCGGTCCTCTCAGAGCCGGTCCGGCACGGAAGCGTGGTTTGCGTCCTCGCCGTGACCGGCATGGCTTTGTCCACGGCACTCGTCGCATTCGCGCAGGATTCTGAACCTGCATTAAAGTTCGAAGTCGCCGACGTACATCCGAGCGCGAGTTCCGACATTACAGAAGTGAGCGGCGGACTCATGCGCGGCGGGCGCTACCTTCTGCGGCATGCCACGATGCTGGATCTGGTGCGCCTGGCGTATGACGTGGATGCCAGGAAGGTTCTCGGCGGCCCGAGCTGGCTCGAACTGGATCGCTTCGACATCAGAGCAAAAGTTCCCGCAGGGACTACCTCAACCAGCATGAAGCCCATGCTCCAGGCGTTGCTCGCGGAGCGGTTCGGCCTCGTCGCGCATCGCGATATAAAGCCCGTGCAGGCGTGGGCGCTGACCGTGGGTCAGCATCCTCTGCCGAAGCGGTCCGACGGTTCCGGTGAGAGCGGCTGCCGCTCCGCAGAGTCGGACGATCTGGTTAACCTGACGTGCCGCAACGTGACCATGGCCGCGTTTGTCTCGAACCTGCGACGCGGTGACGGCGGCGTCTGGTATTACCTCACCGACAACCTGGTGGTGGATCAGACGGACCTCGCGGGCTCATGGGATTTCGATCTGAGATACTCGGCCAGGTGGAACACAACCGTGGCGGGGACCAGCGTTGTCAGCTTGTTTGACGCCATCGACAAGCTTGGATTGAAGCTGGATGCGTCGATGGTCCCCACGCCCGTTGTTGTAGTGGACCGCGTGAACAGGACACCCACGCCCAATTCACCCGCTGCCGACAAGGCATTTCCCCCAGTGCCAACCGAATTCGAGGTGGCCGGCGTGAAACCGGCCAATCCCGACTATCGCGGCTCCGACGGTTTTCAGTTGCAGGGCGGCGGGCTCGTCAACGTTCGTGCCGTAACGCTGAAGTGGCTGGTCGCGACCGGCTGGGGCGTTACCGAAGAAATGATTCTGAATGGACCGAAGTTCATGGACTTGGATCGCTGGGACATTGTCGCGAAAGTTCCGGACGACGTGATAGCCGCGGATGGCGATGCCGATTTCGATGCGCTGTACGCCATGGTGAAGACGCTGCTGGCGCATCGGTTCGGGCTGGCCGCGCATTTTGAGGACCGCTCGATTCCGGCACTTGTGATGACCGCGCCGAAACCGAAGCTGAAGAAAGCCGATCCGGATTCCCGCGCGGGATGCAGGGAGGGTCTTACGACCCTGGTGAAAGTGGACGCGCGAAGCACCAATCCGACGGCGGCACGGCTGGTGACATGCACAAACGTTTCGATGGCTTATCTGGCGTCGCAATTGCGGTTCCTCGCGAGCGGTTATGTTCACAGCGATGTGCTGGACGCGACGGGCCTTGCGGGCGGATGGGATTTCACCTTGAGTTTCAGCAAGGTGCGGCAGTTGCAGGGGAACAACGTATCGGCGCCTGGCGTCGGCGAGGCGTCCGACCCCAATGGCGCGCTCTCCGTGCAGGACGCCATGGAAAAGCAACTCGGTCTGAAGCTGGTGATGCGGAAGCGGCGGGTGCCGGTACTGGTGATCGATCACATCGAAGAGAAGCCGTCCGGGAATTGAGTGGTCCGGTCAAAAGGCCGGTTGCGGGGTGATGCGGGGAGTTTCGCGGTCACCCGACCTAACGCTGCTGAACGAACCAACGGCTTAAGCAATTGCCCGCAGCAGAGGCCCCACCGCCAGATCCTCGTCAATCAACGGCCAGTGGATACCGTAGCCGGAAGGCGATAATACTGCGTAACTTCGCTCTGTCGGAGATGCGAGCGCGAGCCGCTCTGAACACTCTCTCCATGGAATTGACACCGACCCGCCTTCGAGGATGAGAACCAATGTGTCGGGTGTGGTCTCGATCGCCTTTGCTAAAACCGGCTGTGTCTTACTCTGCACAATCTTCTCCGAAATGTTCTCGCCACGCTGCCACGATCTGTTCGAAGTGCTCAAAGATGATCTGACGCGTCTCGCGTCGCAAACGCGGTGTGCAATTGTACTCGAAGTCCTCCGTGATATCGAAACGGTCCGGGTGCAGCCAGTATTTGCATTCGGCGTCTCCTTTTACTGCATGCACATGCATCGGCTCGGTGCCCTCGTTCGAGTAGAAATGGAATCGCCAGCCCTGCACATAGAGGATAGTGGGCATCGATTCGCAATTCAATTATAAACTGCACCAAAATCGGACGATGCGGCCACTCGGCTGGTTAGTCGCATCCCGGCAAAGGTATTTCGTTCCGCTGCCAAACCGGCGCTATCCTGAAATTTGGACGCGACGCAACAGCGTGACCTGACGCGGCAACTGGCCGCGTGGTTCCTCGGCCCCAAGGCCGAGAACGCGGAACTGGAGGAGAAAATGATCCTCCATATCCTGCAGGATTATTTCCACTGGCGGCGCAATTATTTTCCCGCCGACGAGATCCTGATCACGCAGAAGCTGCGCCGCGACGCGGTCGCGTGGAACGACAACCTGCTCCAGCAGCTCTCCGAAATGCTGGCCGGCCTGCGCCGCCACTTTCCGGTTTACAGCCCGCGCTACAACGGGCACATGATCTCCGACCAGACCATTCCGGGCGTTCTCGGATACTTCGCCGGCCTGCTCTACAACCCGAACAACGTGAGCCCCGAAGCGGCGCCCGTCACCGTGCAATGGGAATTTGAAGTCGGCGCGGATATCCTGCGTATGCTGGGCTTCGAGGCTCCGCCCGCGGACGTGCCGGCGGCGGGCGTGCGCAATGAATTCGGCTGGGCGCATGTCACTTCGGGCGGGACGGTGGCGAATCTCGAAGCGTTGTGGGCGGCCCGCAACATTCGGTACTTTCCGCTCGCCGTGCACGATGTCGTGAAGCGACACGGCATCGCGCTGTCTCTGCGATTGCCAAACGCGACGGGCGAGGCGCGCGAGCCGATGGCGTCGCTCGATCCCCGGGCCTGCCTGGGAATCAAGCCGAACCAGGCCATCTATCTCTATGCGCGTTACGTCGACGCGGTGCGGCATCACTTCGGACTCGATCGCGCCGCGGCCGCCCACAAAGCCTTCGAGCTGCTCGCGGAAAGCGATTACAGCATCCCGCACCATGGCACGGCGGCATGTTACAAGCTCGCGCCGCCGGCCATCTTCGTGCCGGGAACGCGCCACTACAGCCTGAGCAAGATCGCCGACGTGCTGGGCATCGGGCGCAGCAATCTGGTCATCGTGGATATCGACTGCATGTTCCGCGTGGATATCGGCGACCTGCGCGCCCGCATCGCCGCTGCCCGCTCGCGCGGCATGTTCCCTCTCGCGGCGATCGGTGTGGCCGGAACCACCGAAGAGGGCGCCGTCGACCCGATTCATCGCATCGTTGCACTGCGCGACGACCTGGAGCGCACCGAAGGAGAAAGCTTCTGGCTGCATGTGGACGCGGCGTGGGGCGGCTATCTGCGCGCGCTGTTCATTACCCCCGATGCGGCCGATGTCGGCGCCTTCGTCTCGCGCCACATGATAATTCATCGCGGGCGTTACGAGAAAACTCTCCATTTGCAGTGGGGTTATTCCGAAGTAACCTCCGCCTTGCTCGCGTTCCCGCAGGCCGATTCGATTACGGTCGATCCGCATAAGCTGGGCTATGTTCCCTATCCCTGCGGCGTGGTGGCTTTCCGCAACGATCTGGTGCGCCAGTTCATTACCGAGGAGGCGCCCTATATTTCGGACGCCAGCCCGGAGGATGTCGCGTCACGCCACCACCGGCCGCCGACTTCGGTGGGGCCGTTCATCCTCGAGGGATCGAAACCAGGCTCGGCGGTGGCGGCCTGCTGGCTCTCGCATCGCATGATCCCGCCGGATCGCAGCGGCTACGGCGAAATCATCCGCGCGTCGTTGCTGGGTGCGCGCGAATTCTACGAACGCCTCGTCCACTGGGAAGTCTCGTGCCACGTGAACGGCCAGGAGACGAAGGCTCGATTTGTGCCGCTGACGGCCATGCCGCCGGACATGAACGTGGTCTGTTTTATCGCCGCCGCGAAGCATGCGCCCGATCTGGCGCAAACCAATGCGCTCAATCGCCGGGTCTACCGAAACTTCACCATCGACGCCGAGCATGGCGACCAACACTACAGCTATGCGCAGCCGTTTTTTCTTTCCCGCACCGAATGCCGGATGCCGGAATATCCCGCGGCCGCGATGGCCGATCTGTTCCACCGCGCCGGGGTGACGGCGGACGACTATGCGGAGCAGGGCCTGTTTGTGCTGCGCGCGACGGTGATGAGCACCTACCACGTGATGGCCGCTGAGACGGGTCACAGCCAGTTTTTGCTGGCGGAATTCGTGGAAGTTCTCGCGTCTTTCGTCGAGGAAATCGTGGCTCAGTCTTTCTGAACCATCACCTCGGTGGATTTGATGACCACCCTTACCGCATCGCCCGGCTTAAGCGCGAGCTCTTCGGCGCTTCCTCGACGATGCCGGGCAGTTGGTTTCTTGAGGAGAGTCCCATGCATCCGTTTTACCGGAGAGTGATATACTTCGCACCGATAACGCCAACTGCGGAGAATAAATCATGCGTCATTTTAAAGGTTGTGCGATGGCCATTGTGGCCTTTGTCTTGTCTTCCCCGGCCATCCGGCCGCTCGCCCAGGCGCAGTCCCGGACCCAGCCTCGGGAAGCGACGCGGGCCGACTTCGACCGCCTGTTTACAGAGCTTTCAAACTGGGGGCGCTGGGGCAAGGACGATCAGATGGGCGCGGTCAATCTGATCACGCCGGCGAAGCGCAGGCAGGCGCTCGCGCTGGTGAAGGAAGGCGTGCCGGTTTCACTCGCGCGCGATGCCGAAACCGAACCGGCCGTGGATAATCCGCAACCGATCGTCCGCGCTGCCAGCGGACGCGGGCCCGCGCGCGGTGGCCCTAATGCCAACGCGCAGCCGAAAGCACCTCCGAGCGACAGTTCGAGCACCGGCGATACGTTCTTCATTTCCTATCACGGCTACGTCCACACGCACATGGATTCGCTCTGCCATTTCTTCTACAAGAACCAGATGTACAACGGATTCTCGCGCGATGAAGTCACGCCCGAGAAGGGCGCGGCGAAGAACAGCATTCTGAATTTCAAGAACGGCATCATGACGCGCGCCATTCTGATGGACATTCCCCGGCTCAGGGGCGTCGATTATCTGGAGCCGGGCGCGCGCATTTATCCGGAAGATCTGGACGCGTGGGAGAAGAAAGCTCACGTAAAGGTCGGTTCGGGCGATGTGGTGATCATTCGCACAGGGCGCTGGGCGCGGCGCGCGGCCAAAGGCGCGTGGCCGGTTTCCGACGGCCTGCCCGGCTTGTATGTCACGTGCGCCAAGTGGCTGCACTCGCGCGATGTGGCGATACTCGGCAGCGACGCCGCGCAGGACGTCCTGCCTTCGGGAATCGACGGCATCAGTCAGCCGATTCACACGCTGGTGCTGGTCGCGATGGGCATGCCCATCTTCGACAATCTCGATCTGGAGACGATTTCGAAAGAAGCCGCGAAGCGCAATCGCTGGGAGTTTCTGATAACGGCAGCTCCGGCGGCAGTGCCGTTCGCGACCGGCTCGGTATTGAATCCGATCGTGACGTTCTGACGGCTGTTCGCTGGCTCAGGGCCTGCCCAGCAGCGAAATCAGGTAAGCCTGAGCGGCCGGCTCGTCGCGAATGGCCCGCCAGCTCAGGAAGGCGGAATCCACGAGCTTGATCAGAGTCAGGACCTCGGTTCGAGTCCACTGTCTCGCATTGTCGTAGTCCGCGGTATGACGCTGCTGCTGAGCCTCAAGAAAACGTATCGGCGACATGACGAAGGTGGCGCGCACAATCGACTTGCGCCCCGGACGGCGGATTCGAGTGAATGAACCGGTTGCAGTCGGCGCGCTGTCTGTCGGAGGCGGATTTCATCCTTCCGTGCTCGAAGAGTCTGGCGAGGACGTACCTCTGTTCGGCGCGTTTCCAGTTCAGCGTGGCCTCCGCGATCAGAAAGTGGAACAGCGCGTAATAAGCTGTGGACACGGCGCGCCGGAGGCTGGCCTGCCTGGGTTTCCCGCGCTCGCGATTGGCAAGATGTTTCGCCTGCTCCAGCAGATCTTCAGGGAACGGCATCCGTCATGCCCAGGCCGGATCTTTAATCGCTGCCTGTTCCGACTCACTACGGAAATTGAAGTAAGCGTGGAGGCCGATTTCGTCCGTCCGGGCCTCGTCCGCGAGGCGCATTGAAATTCGCTGAGCGACTTCGCTCAGGGTGGCCGGATCACTTGCGGTATCGGTCAGCAAAATCCGGAAAAAAACCGACGGTTCTCCGCTCCAGTCATCGTCGAAGCTGTAGCGGATAGGAACAACTTCAGGGGCGAGAAACCGCTCCGCTCTGCGAATCGCCTTCTCGACCTGGGTTTGGTGAATGAATCCGGTTACCATCGTCACCGTTCCATTATCGCTCGGTTCGAGCTTACTTCTTCACCACTTCGCCCGTAGTCGGGTTCAGCAGCACCGCCTTCGCGTGCGCCGCCGTGAAGTCGAAGCTGTTCAGGATACTCCCGGCCATAGCGTCGAACGACTGATCGCCGATCCGGCCCAGATCCCAGTTATCTTCGATGAACCGCAGGATCGACGTCG
>Ga0302320_10030273_pt1 | contig 10324 bp, 6 predicted proteins | sample Bog_T0_3_FD_202130 | JGI IMG/M metagenome (GOLD analysis project Ga0302320, IMG submission 202130) | Peat permafrost microbial communities from Stordalen Mire near Abisko, Sweden - Bog_T0_3 | ecosystem: Environmental > Terrestrial > Soil > Wetlands > Peat | place: Sweden: Abisko, Stordalen Mire... | reverse complement strand
CCAGCGCCCGTCGCGTCTTCATAGTTGCGTCTTCATTGTCTCATGTAGGATTTCATCTTCATCGTCTCACAGATTATTAAGCAGATTCGGTTGCTCCCTGTGTTCCTGCTTTTGGGTGGCGCAGCGCCGGGGTCCCCAACACGCCCGGTTTTGGCGTGATGGGGTGGAGCGGTTTACCGCTGCGGTCCATGTGTTGGCCTTGATCGACGGCTTTACAGTTTGCTGAAACACTCAGCTTTTTGATTTTGCTTTGAAGGGGTGCGCCTTCAGCCGCACCGTATTAGCGCAGAATCAATGCGGCTTTAACCGCTGAGGGAGCGACTGCGGCGCGCAACCGAGTTTTTCAGCAAACTGTTTAGCCGCTGCGGGAGACTGCGGCAAGCGCCACCTTTTCTCAGCGCCGCTCAGGCTCGCTCCTTTTTCTTAGGATGTGCCGCCGTCAACTCCTCCGTCAACGCCGCCGGACGCCCCACACTGTAATAAGAGAATCCGTGCTCCACCATCACCGCCGGATCATAAAGATTCCGCCCATCCAGCACAATCGGATACTTGACCAGCCCGCGCAAACGCTCCAGATCCAGCGCCGCGAACTCCTCCCACTCCGTCAGAATCAGTACCGCATCCGCGCCCGCGACCGCCTCGTAAGCATCCGCCGCGAACTCCACGCCCGCTTTCAGCACTTCCTTCGCCCGCTCCATCGCCGCCGGATCATATGCGCAAACGTGACATCCCTCCCGCAGCAGTTCCTGCACCAGCAGCAGCGCCGGAGACTCCCGAATATCGTCGGTCCCGCCTTTGAACGCCAGCCCCAGCACGCCCAGCCGTTTGCCCCGGAGAGTCCACAGCACGCTCCGCACCTTGCGCAAGAATCGGAACCGCTGATCCTCATTAATGCGAATCACTTCTTCCAGCAGCCGGAAGTCGTAGCCGTTTTCCTTGGCCACCGCCCGAAACGCCATCAGGTCTTTTGGAAAGCACGACCCGCCATACCCGATCCCGGGATTCAGAAATCGCGGCCCGATCCGTGAATCCGTCCCAATCCCATCGCACACCTGCTGCACATTCGCTCCCACCGCTTCGCAAATCGACGCCACCGCATTAATAAAAGAAATCTTCATCGCCAGAAATGCGTTGGAAGCATGCTTAATGATTTCCGCGCTCTTCGTGCTCGTAATCAGCAGCCGCGGCGGCCCTTTTTCCCGCGCCGCTTCCGGACGCGGAATCGCATCTCCCCGTCCGTAATACCATCCGCTCGTCAGCGGCCCATAAAGCTCGCGCATCACCTCCGCCGCCGGTTCGCTTTCCACTCCCACCACAATCCGGTCGGGATAGAGGAAATCCGTAACCGCCGATCCTTCCCGCAGAAACTCCGGATTCGAAGCCACGTCGAACTGCGATGGATCCGCCCCGTTGCGCGTGATGATGGTCCGCACCCACTGACTCGTGTACACCGGAACCGTGCTCTTCTCCACCACCACCTTGTATCCGTTCACGCCGCCGGCGATTTCCCGCGCCACGGACTCGACATAGGACATATCCGCGTCGCCACTTTCAGTAGGAGGTGTCCCGACCGCGATGAACACGGCTGCACTCTCCCGCGTGGCTGCCTGCAAGTCGCCAGAAAACGTGATGCGCCCGCCCAAATGCCGCGCCAGCAGCTCGGGCAAAAACCTCTCATGAATCGGCACTTCGCCCGCGCGCAGTGCCGCCAGTTTCTTCTCATCGTTATCGACCAGCACCACCTCATGTCCCAAATCCGCAAAACACACTCCCGTCACCAACCCGACGTATCCGGAACCGACCACCGCGATGCGCATAGCGAGCCTGCTCTCCTTAGGATTTTAAATGTGCATTCCGGCTCGTCGGAGTGCATTTCCTACTGTAGCAGCGTTTCGATCTCCGTCAGCCTCTCCAACGTAATGGCGGCGTGCCAGCAGCCCAGGAATGGGAATTCGAATCTCACAAAAAATCCGTGACCGCCATCACTGCATCCACGGGCGGCATCCAGTCCCGAAGGGACGACCGAGATTAGCCCAGCGCTTCAGCGCTGGGTACGTGTAGACGCAAATGCTTCCAGTCCCGGAGGGACGACCGAGTTCCCGCGCGCACGATTCCGCTGCCGGCTAAAAGGTAACCCGCGCGACGCATCCCGCCTCAATCCCCACCCGCAAACCAGCTAAACTAAACAGGCCAACTCTCATGACGAGATTTGCCGCCATTCTCCTCTTCTGCGCCACACCGCTCTTCAGCCAGAGCAACACCGGAGAGTTGCGCCTCAAAATAACCGATCCCGACGGTCTCGCCGTCAAGACCACGGTTCAGATCGTCAGCCACGCCAATCAGTACCGCAGCACTCTGACCACCAACGAGCAGGGAAGACTAGACGTCCAGCGTCTTTCCTACGGCATCTACCAGCTGGAAATCAAGCAGTCAGGTTTTGCGCAAATCGACGAATCAGTAGACATTCATTCCCAGATTCCAACCGACTACACCATCCGGCTCCGCCTGCCGTCGGTAAAGGAATCCGTAACCGTAACCGCGCCCAACACCCTGATCGACCCCGATCAGCCCGGCTCCGTCAATCACGTAGGCTCCGACGATATCCAGGACCGCCTAAGCTCCATCCCCGGCCGCTCCCTGCAAGATCTGGTGAATTCGCAGCCCGGCTGGCTCTACGAAGGCAATGCCGTCCTCCATCCCCGAGGCTCCGAATATCAAACCCAGTTCGTAGTCGACGGCATTCCCCTAACCGACAATCGTTCTCCCAGCTTCGGCCCCGCCATCGACGCCGACGACATCCAATCCCTGAGCATCTATACCGGCGGCATTCCCGCCGAATACGGCCGAAAAATGGGCGGCATAGTCGAAGTCAACACCCTGCAGGATTCCCAGCCCGGTTTCCATGGCCAGATCGAGCTCTCCGGCGGAAGCTTCGATTCCGCCGCCTCCGCCGCCGAGGGCCAGTACGCTTGGGGAAAGAACACCCTCGGCGCCAGCGCCAGCGGCAGCATGTCGGGCCATTATCTCAATCCCGTAGTTCCCGAAAACTTCACCAACTCCGGCACCCTGGGAGATTTTTCCACCAACTACGAGCGCGACCTCACACCCAAAGATCGTCTAAGGTTTATCGTCCGTCACGAACTAGCGCGTTATGAAATTCCCAATGAGCTAGTGCAGCAAGACCCGCAGCTCATCGGAACTCTCGGAGGACAGCCCCCGCCTCCGCCCGGCACGCCCGCGCAACTCCAGACCGCCGCCAACTTCGAAACCATGGGCAGCGTCACCTATCAGCACATTTTTTCGCCCAACGTTCTCATCGACGCCCGCGGCATGGTCCGAGACAACTCCAACGATTTCTACTCCAATCCCTACTCCTGGCCCATCATTGTCTTCCAGCACAACGATTTCAAAGAAGGATATTTCCATACCTCCGTCTCCATTCACCACGGCCATCACGAATGGAAAGCCGGCATCGAATCCGACAACGTCTTCCTCCACGAAAACTACAGCGACCTCATCACCGCCAACCCGAATTACCTCGTCAGCTATCCCTTCGACCCCGGCACTGTAACCACCTTCGCCTTCACCGGTCACCGTCCCGACCTCGAGCAATCCGCCTACGTTCAAGACCTGATCCACGTCGGCAACTGGACCGTCAACGCCGGCCTCCGCTGGGATCACTACCAGCTCCTTCTCAATCAAAACGCCGTCAGCCCGCGCCTGGCCGTAGCCCATAATTTCCCCAAGGCGAACGTGATGCTCCACTTCTCCTACGACCGCATCTTTCAAACTCCGTCGTTCGAGAACATCCTGCTCTCCAGTTCCGCCGAGGTGCAATCCTTCGAACCCAATGTCCTGCGCCTGCCCGTGCAACCTTCCCACGGCAATTACTTCGAGGGCGGAGCCACCAAAAGCTTCTTCGGACAATTCCGCGTCGACGCCAACCTCTTCCGCCGCGCCGTCAACAACTACGCCGACGATGACCAGATCTTCAACACCAGCATCAGCTTTCCCGTAGCCTTCGAAAAAGCCATCATTTACGGCGCCGAAGCCAAGCTCGACCTCCCGCACTGGAAGCGCTTCTCCGGCTTCCTCAGCGAATCCTACATCGTAGGCAACGCCTGGTTCCCGGTTACCGGAGGCCTTCTCCTCGGCGTAAGCAAAACCTGTATCAGTCAACCGACCGGCAGCACCTGTCTCCCGCTAAGCGGCCATTTTCCCGATTCCCAGGACCAGCGCCACAGCGTTCGCGGACGCCTTCGCTACCAGCTCCACCCGCGCCTCTGGATCGCCGCCGGAATTCAATATGACACGGGTCTTCCATTTCAGATCGATACCAGTCCCGCGCAGGCGCTAGCCGAATACGGACCGCAAGTAATCGCCCGCATCAACTTCGCCCGCGACCGAATCGATCCCGCCTTTCAACTCAACGCTTCCGCCGGAGCCGATGTCTACAAGTCCGACCGCATCACGACGCGAGTCCAGATCGACGCCCAGAACCTGACCAACATCCTCAACGTAATCGATTTCGGAGGCCTCTTCTCCGGCAACGCCACAGGCCCATCGCGCAGCGTATCAGCCCGCCTAACCACCACCTTCTAGACCTGCTATTAAATTGTCATCCTGAGCGGAGCGAAGGACCTGCTTCTCGTCCGCCACGGAAGCGTCGATCTAGGGATTTTGGGATTATCCCGAACGATGGGTGCCCCATCCTTGCGCGTTGTGTGCGCAAGGGTGGGATTCCACGGCAGCGCCGATCTAGGGATTTTGCATTTGGTTTTGCTTTTGGTTTTGCTTTTGGGTGGCGCAGCGCTTCAGCGCTGCGGTCAAGCCCTGGAATCAAAGACGACCGGGAAGGGCATGGCTTCAGCCCCGCCCAACAAAGGACTGTGCTAGTTCGGCTCCCCGGTGACCAAGAAGCCATGAACCACATAGTTCGCGTCCAAATAATATCCCGTGATGGCGCCCGCTGTGTTGTTGCTTACGGGGACGGTGCCCTGCGCAGCCCCGGTACCCGCAGCTGGAACGTCGAACGTTGTGGCACTGCCGTCATTCGCCCGCACAAAGCCGTGGTAGCTACTGCTGTCGTCGATAAAGAACCCTGTAGCGACGCCTTTCGAGTTGATGTTTTGGACGACTGTGCCTTGGCCAGCCCCGGGGCCCGCGCCCAGAATTTCGAATTCCCCGCCTTTTTCGTCGTTCACGAAGCCATGAAATACAGAGCTCGAGTCAATGAGGTATCCTGCGCTAAGTCCCGCCACGTTGATGCTTGTCGGGAATGTACCCTGGCTGGGGCCAAAGCCCGCACCCCCAACGCTGAACTGCAGGAAGCCGCCATCGTCGGTGGCCCACATATAACCATAACCTACGGTGCTCGCGTCATAGTATGTCCCGAGGATATACCCCGAGATGAGGCCCGAGAACAAACAGGCGAAGGTACCCTGTCCAGCCCCGGTACCCGCATCTGGAGCCTCGAACGTCGTAAATGTGCCGTCCTTTGCGCGGAGGAAACCGTGACTGACGCCGGTCGAGTCGAGGTAGTTTCCGGCGATTGTCCCGGCCGGATCGATGTCTCCGCCGATTGTGCCCTGGCCGGCGCCAGTGCCTGCGCCGGGAGCGTCGAACGATGTGAAATCGCCCTTCTCTGAGCGCAGGAATCCGTGAGCCACATTGCTTCCGTCGATGTACTTTCCTGTGATTGCGCCAGCGGTATTGATGCCGAAGGGGATGGTGCCCTGAACCGGGCCGGTGCCCGCACCAGGAGCGTCAAACTCCGTAATAGTGCCGTCGGCAGCGCGCACGAACCCATGATGCACGTTGTTCGTGTCGAAATACCACCCCAGGATCGTGCCCTTGGTGGTAATGCCGCCTGCGAAAGTACCCTGGCCCCGGCCCTTGCCCGCGCCCTTAACATCGATCTTGGTGAAAGTCTGAGCGTGCGCCGATCGGGCTGCAACGGACGCTAGCACGAGCAGAACTGTTACGGCCAGCGCCGTGCCTGCCACGCGCCCGCTCAGTTCAAGTAGCCAGCCCTGACGTTGCATTCGGTTCTTCATAAGGTTTGTCTCCGGCTTGCCCCCTAGTTCACTTTTGCCGGGTGCGCCCCATCAACGCGGAAAGCATAACGCGGGTCGTTCTTCAACGTCGACTAAAACAAGTCGGGGTGCCCCCCTTCTCGCGCCTTTCGAGAAGGGGGCCTTCCGAGTGCCAGTCTCTAGGCTTTGCACAGAAAGGCCGGTACGGCCATGACTAAATGTGCAAGTCATGGGCTTTTTGTGCAGACGCTATTACTTAGTTCTATTCCTGTAGTCCTCACAATCCTCGTTGAAGCAAAAATGCACACCGCACGGAGTGGTACCGAGCAGCGTCTCGCCCGTGAAATCTGCATGGTCAATCTTCGAGAAGGTCGCCCCTTCCACATTGAAACAATATTCAGAAAGACGGGGATTTGTGTTAATGCCGTCCTGATAAACAGCCCATCCCCAGAAAAACATGTGCTTTTTCCCCAGTTGAACATCCTCTACGTCTTGCAGGGAAATAAAACCGGGAGCCAGTTGAATGCCGGATTTTGGGGCAATTACTGCGGTCGTAATGCGCTCCTGCGGCAATTGATTAAAGTCCATGTCTTTCGCGGGAGAGCTGACGCCGATATAAATATTGGATTGCAGGTTAGCGGTCTTAGTACCCAAGTTCCCACTGTTGACCCAAGTAAAAACAATGTTGTATCCCTTCAACGTTAGGAACTTTATTGACGCCGGGGCCAATAGAATTAATGCTAGCGGCCTGTGTTGCGATAGATATGTCGTTAGCTACCTTACTCACTTGCCACAGCAGGTGACTGAACAGGGCGAGTACGCAAGTGAATATAGCGGTCCAAGCAGCGGCCTTGTCTTGACCGGACCGATCTTTTGTACCAAGTGGAGTGTTAGTGTAACGCCGCCCCACGTTTCGCCTTCGAAACGTGGGATTTCAGATTGTGTGCACTTTGGGCTTGGATTTTGCTCTACCTTCGTGAGCCGGGGCTCATGATGGACGGGGAATGATGGGCAGAAAATGACGGGCGAAAAAACGCGCAACAAATATAGCATGTGGAGTCAAGCCCCGTTTGCGCTACCAGAAATCGCCGAACTCCTTTCGTATGTTGTGTCTGCACAGACTGTACGTACATAGTCGTATGCAAAACAATATTTTGTTCGCCTGTTGTTCGCATATTGGCCGCCTTTTTGTGCGCTCCGCCGCGGCGGCTCTGTTCGTGTTTTGTTCTCTCATTCGCGCCCCCAGCCATACATATTGGTACATACAAAAATTGTAACTACAAAACGTTTCACGTGAAACATTTTTGTAGTTACATTTTATGTATGTACAATTCCGGCAGCCCGCTCAGCGGACGTTGTGGACCACAAGAATCATCCCGGGACGCAGGACGGCGATGTCCCGGTTGTCGTGTTTGATGGCAGTGACCGTTGTATTGTAGGAGCTGGCGATCGAATAGAGGGTCTCGCCCGGCTTCACTTTGTGCCGGACCACTCCCATAGCCGGCTTGCTCGACTTGCCAGAAGCCCCGCTGGGCGCGGCTTTCGCCGAGGCCATCCGGGTACGAGCCGGGTGATGCGTCCCGCCGGAACTCTTGCCGGCAACCTGCGTCGCGCGCGCACCGGGCGCCACCGGAAGGTGAACGTACAGCACCTGATGTCCCGCTAAGCCCTCGCCTTTCAAGTGGTTCCAGCTGCGAAGCATCTTGGTTGACACGCCAAAATTCGCCGCCACCGACTCCACCGTATCGCCCTTGCGAACCTTGTAGCGGGTAATGGCGTGGGCGTAAGTGCTGGTGTCAGCCTGTTTGCCGGGAGCGATCGGAATAATCAGCCGCGCCTCAGGAGCCAGCGCATCTCCATTTAAATCATTGGCTTCGGAGATAGCTTGCGGAGTCGTGTGATAAGTTCGGGCGATCGCCGCCAGTGTTTCTCCACCCAGCACCTTGTGATAACGCCACCAGACCCGCTTGTCGGCGGGAATCGAAGCCACCGCCGTCTGAAACTTGTCAGCCGTTCCGGCCGGAAGGTGAAGCTCGAACCTCGAATCCTTAGGAGTGGTCATCCGCAGCAGGCTGGGGTTCAGGTCGAGCAGGTCGTCGGCGGTAGCATCCACGCACTCCGCGGCCAGCCGCAAGTCGATAGGATAATTGATCTTAACCGTGTCGTAGCGAATCGGCCGTTCCTTGACCACGGAATCCAGTCCATACTGCGCCGGATTCTTGGCCATGATGGTGACGGCCAAAATGATGGGGACGTAGTTGCGCGTTTCCTTGGGCACCACGTTGCGCCGGTAAAGCTCCCAGAAATCGGCGTAGCCGGTGCGCTTGACCGCGCTCTGGACCGTCCCAGGGCCGGAATTGTAAGCGGCCATGGCCAGGTACCAGTCTCCGAACTCGTTATAGAGGTCATGCAGATGGTGAGCGGCGGCGCGGGTGGCTTTTTCGGGATCCTGGCGGTCATCGACCCACCAGCTGCGTTCGAGTCCGTACCCTTGGGCGCGGCTGCCCATGAACTGCCACATGCCGCGCGCGCCGGCTTTGGAGACGGCTAAGGGTTGGAATCCGGATTCAGCCTGAGCCAGATAGATCAGCTCCTGCGGCACGCCCTCTGCCTGTAAAGTCCGGCGAATCATGTCTTCGTAGCGCCCGGAGCGGGCCAGGGCGCGCTCGACGGTGCCGCGTCCGCGGGTGGAGAAGTAGTTGATGAAGCCGGCGACTTGGTCGGTCATCATCAGCGGCAGATCGGAATGGGTGGATTTGATCTCGGCTTCGGCTTTGGCTTTGACGCTTTGGTCGACCGCGGGAGTGAGTTCGTTGGCCTCGTCGATGGGGGCCGGTTCCGATTTCTGCTCGGCAAAACCGTCGCCCTGCTGCAAGGCGGCTAGTTCGAGGCCGCTGATGCCGTCGAGAATGCGGTCAAGCTCGCGTTCCAGCCGGTCATCGGAGCTGAGATCGAAACCGCTGCCGAGGAGCTGGTTGAAAGCGGAGTCGAAGTTCTGCTTGGCGGCTTCGAGGTGTCCGGTCTGGTAGTTATTCTGGCCCGACTGGTATTCCTTTTCTACGGTAGCGATCAGGTCGCTTACGGGATCGATAGCGGCATCGCCCGTCTGCGGCTTAGATTGCTGCGGCTCAGCGGCCGATGCGGCGGGCTTTTTCTGGGGCGGGTCCGGCGCACGGCTGGCCGCTACCAGAGCCGGTGCCTGGGCCTGGGCGGGGGGCATGAAGGACTCCCTCTGCGCACTCTGGCAAGCGACCGTCGCCGCCAAAGTTGCTGCCAAGGCGGCGGAGGCGAGGATTGCCGGATAAGAGTGAGAGGAAAGCCTCATATTTTCACAGACTTACTGAATCGCCACCTGGATCAACCGACTGTTATCTATGATGTGATGGTACTATCGCAAAATTCGTTGGGTCAATGCTACGGAAGACACGTGACTTCAAGTACTTTGGGAACCGGAGGGGGATGTTACCCCAGCCGCGCGAGAGATGGCAAGCGGGATATCCGTCCTCAGCCGGCTCAAAACTCATGAATCGAGGTGGATCGCAAAACCATGCCCCAATCACTTAAGCGGAATAAAAAGGAGTTGCCACCAGAACAACGGGAACAACTGCTCAGAGCATTGAAAGCCCGTTTTGAGAAGAACATGAACCGCCATAAAGGTCTTGAATGGGCTAAAGCACAAGCAAGGCTGGAAGCGAATGCTGAAAAACTGTGGTCACTGAGTGAAATGGAAAGAACTGGCGGCGAACCGGACGTGGTTGGTCATGACAAAAAGACGGGCGAATACATTTTCTACGATTGTTCAGCGGAAAGCCCGAAAGACCGCAGAAGTCTTTGCTACGACCGTGAAGCGCTGGACTCAAGGAAAGAAAATAAACCAAAAGATAACGCCGTTGATATGGCGGCTGCCATGGGCATTGAGCTCTTAACGGAAGAACAATATCGAGAGTTGCAGAAACTTGGAGAGTTCGATACGAAAACATCGAGCTGGGTAAAAACACCTCCTCATATCAGAACACTCGGCGGAGCCCTCTTTTGTGATCGCCGCTTCAATACTGTTTTCGTGTATCACAACGGTGCGGAATCTTACTATGCCGGTCGCGCATTCCGTGGGTCGCTAAGGGTCTAGCCAGAAGAGTCTCACGTCTTATCCGTGGGCGGCGCGGCTCAAGGCGCCCGGCAATTAAGAAACGGGGAACGTCCCGTCTGTCCCCAGGTTTTTACACATGGACAGAGGACGAGACGTTTCTGTCCGACGGACGGCAGGTCCTTCGCTTCGCTCAGGATGAGAA
>Ga0302320_10030268_pt1 | contig 10325 bp, 8 predicted proteins | sample Bog_T0_3_FD_202130 | JGI IMG/M metagenome (GOLD analysis project Ga0302320, IMG submission 202130) | Peat permafrost microbial communities from Stordalen Mire near Abisko, Sweden - Bog_T0_3 | ecosystem: Environmental > Terrestrial > Soil > Wetlands > Peat | place: Sweden: Abisko, Stordalen Mire... | reverse complement strand
TATGCAGAATGTCTCCCGCAATCACCACGGTCACGCCCTGCAGAGTCTTCCCATGGACCGTATCCGCATGTAACCCAAGCCGCAGCAGGATCGTCCTCAGGTCCAGCAGCGCCTGCGACGGATGCTGATGCATTCCATCGCCTGCGTTCAGCACCGGCAGCCCGGTCACGCGGGCCAGCAGCATAGGCGCGCCGGACGCCAGATGGCGGAGGACAATCGCCTCGGCGCCCAGCGCGCGCAGGGTGAGGCCCGTATCCTTCAGGCTCTCACCTTTCTCGATGGAGGAAGACTTGTCACTGACCAGCGTCGTGGTCGCCCCCAGCGACTTGGCCGCCAGCTCGAACGAGGTCCGCGTCCGCGTGCTTGACTCGTAGAACAGCAGCGCAATCGTCCGCCCCAGCAGCACGCCCGCCCGCTCTTCCGCGGCCATCCGCTCCAGCCGCGCCGTGGCGGTCAAAATCTCCGCCACATCGGCGACGGAAAGATGCTCGACCGTCAGCAGCGATCCGGGTGCATATCCAGGCGGCGTTGCGAAACGGGCTGGCGCAGCTTCCGTCGCCGCATCCCTGTTCGCCAGCTTCGTCACTTGGCCTTCGCGCCTCAGTCCACCAGCTCGACCAGCAGCACCTGCTCCTGCCCGTCGACTTCGTTCAGCTTCACTTCGATAATCTCGCGCCGCGAGGTCGGCACCATGCGTCCGGTAAAGGTGGCCTGGATGGGCAGCTCGCGATGGCCGCGATCGATCAGCACCAGCAGTTGCACGCTCTTCGGCCGTCCATGCGCAAACAAAGCATCCAGCGCCGCGCGCACCGTGCGGCCGGTATACAGCACATCGTCGATCAGCACGATGTCGCGCCCATTCACGTCGAACCCGAGCGCGCCATCCACCACCGTGGGCCGCGGCCCGCTGGTACTCAGGTCATCGCGATAGAAGCTGATGTCCAGCACGCCCGTATCCACCGGGTGCTTCTCGATCTTCTCGATCATCCGGGCCAGCCGCTCGGCCAGCGGGATGCCGCGCCGCTTGATCCCGACCAGCCCCAGGTTGTCGCTGCCATCGTTCTTCTCGACGATCTCATGCGCCAGCCGCACCAGAGTGCGCTCAATCTCCGACGCCGACATCAGCCGGCCCTTCTCGCGCAGCCGTGGCGGCGCCTTGCCCGTTCCAGCAGATACTTCCGTGGTTTCGCTCATGTCGTCGCCATCATTCTGGCGTAACCAGAACGTCTTCGTTCCGGCCCGCGGTGTCGAAGTGATGATAGCAGCACCGCCGCCCCCATTGCGCCACGATGTGGCACCGAATCGCTGGATGGGAGGCACGGGAGGTCGGCATCTGCCCGTCCCCCTCAAGATAGGACCAGCCAGCCCGGCGCTATTGGCCCGCGCGCGGAGCGCCTCCGCTGGGCAGCTTGGCACTCTCGTCCAGCTCCAGGCGCAGGTAGTCCCACACCACGCCGCTTTGCAGGTCTCCGGCAGGCACCGTGAAGGTCATGGTGTTCTCTCCGGCCTTCAGCAGCGCCGCGTCAAACTTCAAGGTCCGCTGCTGCCACAGGCCCTTGTCGGTGTTGTAGCGGATCGCGTTGGTCTGGATCAGCCGCTGGTTGTCCGGATTGCTGCCATCGCCCACCGCGCCCGCGCTTTGTCCGTTCACGCTCACCGCAAGTCCGTTGCGCAGTCCGTCGACGCCGGCCAGCGCCACCCGCAGCGCCGCGACGCCCTGCTCCTGCTTCGGCAGGTTGAATTTAATCGTCCACACCGTGTCTTTGCCGTGCCCGTATACCTTCCACGGCCCGGTCTGGTCGGTCTGCGGATACTGCATCAGCGACTCGGCCTTGACCCAGCCAAAACGCTGGTTCGCAGGGTCCTTCGCCTCCGGATTCACAAACGACAGATCGGTCGCGTGCGGCACTTCCTCAAAGAACCAGTCCTTCTTTGGATCGCTCTTGCCCACCGTGTAGGTCAGGTCGTTGGGGAACAGCAGCGCGTAGCGCAGGTTCCAGCCCCACAGCCAGAAGTTCTGCCCATCGCCCTTCAGGAACTCGTCGGCCGCGCGGTCGGGATAGCCAATCTCCCATATCTGCTTGCCGTCGCGCACCGGCTTCCACTCCAGCTTGCCCAGGTCGATCGTCTTGCCCGGCTCGACGGTGATGTCCGCCTTCGCAAAATCGCCCAGCACCCCGTCCGCCGTCGCATGCAGCGTGTACTTGCCGGGAATCACCTTGGTGATCGCAAACTTGCCATCTTCCGTTCCGTCATTGAAGAACTGATAGTACCTGGCCTCATGGATCCAGCTACCCGCGTCGGGATTCGGGGCAAAATTCCCGAACCCACCGCCGCCGCCGAAACCGCCCGGCCTGCCACCCGGCCCTACTCCCGCCGCACCACCTGGCCCACCTGCCTGTCCCGCGCCCGGGCCAGCGCCCGGTCCAGGGCCTTGTCCCGGCGCTGCCGCCAAACCAGCTCCCGCACCGGCCCCTGGCCCCGCACCCGGCGCAGCGCCCAGCCGCACTGCCGCTCCGCCCGCAAACGTCGGCCGCGGAATTGAAGCTGGGTCTATATCCGGATGCGTCAGCCCAATCACCAGATGAGGCAGCTTGGTCGATGAACCCTTGGGCGCCAGCGGATCGACCAGCACAATCTGCCCGGTCACCGTGCTGCGCTGCGCCAGAGGCGTGTAGGGCACACCTTTCACCCAATCGAACGGCCACGCCGCGTTCTGCTTCTTGTACTGACCCAGCGCATCCTGCCACAGCGCGTTCGCGTTCGCGGTCCAGCTCGCGGGCACCGTTGGATTCCCCTCCGTCGCCTTCAGCGTATCCAGCTCCGCCTGCGTGGTCGGCTTGGGCTTGTCCAGCGAGTTGACGTAGACAAAGATCGGCCCCACCACCTTGCTCCACTCCTCGCCGGCCGCGATCTGCGCGCGTGTGCCGTCGTAGTGGCCGCTGTGCCAGTAGTCCAGGATGATCGGCTCCGGGTCGCCGTTGTCGCCGAAGTGGGCGTCCAGGTCGATCCTCGTCGGGCCGCCGCTCAGGTACTCCGTGGTCGGATTGATGAACCATGCGCCAATGTGGTCCTTGGTGTCCGACCAGCCATACGCCTTGGTCACGTACTGCATGCCCGAGTAGCTGTACTTATGCTCGACCGAGTTCTTGTACACGCCCTTCGACATAAGGCGCTGCTCTTTGGCGTGGACCACCACGCCCTGGCCCCAGTCGGTCGGCGCCGCCTCCAGCATGTTGCGGTCCTTGTCCACCGTGATCCAGTTGAACGCCTGGTTCAGCCGCATAATATAGCGGTCCTCCGCGCCCACACCCATCGCCGGATACGACGCCGGGTGACTCAAAATCGAATACACATAGATGCCGCTGTCGCCCCGTCCCAGCGAGTAGCGGATCTCGATGTCGACCATCGTACCGCCGCCCGGCGCACCGGCTGTCATCATGTGCGTGCCGCCGGAGATGCCCTTGATCGAGACCTCGGCCCACGCGCCGCCGTTGGTCGCTGGATCGATCGAAACCGAGTTGGTCAACGTGGGTGCGCCCTGCGGATTGTGCTCCCAGGTCCCGCCGCTCGCCTGCGTGATCTGGATGCCGTGATAGGTCAGCGACGGCATCGACCCACTGTCCTTGGTGACGGTCGCCTTCACAATGCCGTTATCCAGCGTCCACGAACGACCGTTATCGGTGACGGTTACGGCGGCGTTCGCAGCCGGTGCTGCCTGGCCCGCGTGCAACGGCGAAGGCGACAGAACCAAGGCGAGGGAAGCGAACGCAAGCAGCGCGGACGGGCGGGCAGACAGAAATGCTCTCATGGGGGACTCCAGATGGTGAGACGACCTTACCGCGCGCAAAGACTCAATCACTCGGCGCACCGGATTCTAGCCCCTTGTCCTATTCACTGTCCTATTCATTGTCCTATTCACCCGTCAAATCAACCCGTCTCTGCCAGTCCCCGCCTCTTCAACGCAAAGCCGCTTTTGCATTCTCATCCAGTTCCAGGCGCAGGTAGTCCCATACCACCCCGCTTTGCAGGTCGCCGCCCGGCACAGTGAACGTCATCTCATTCTCCCCAGCCTTCAGTTGCGTTGCGTCGAACTTCAGCGTCCTTTGCTGGTTCAGGCCCTTGTCGGCGTTGTAGCGAATGCTGTTGGTGGTGATCAGGCGAGCGTTTTCGGGGTCGCTGCCGTCGCCGATGGCGCCGATGCTCTGGCCGTTCAGGCCGACGGCGAGGCCATCGCGCAGCCCGTTGACACCGGCCAGCGCAACCCGCAACGCAGCCACGCCCTGTGCCGGCTTGGCCAGATTGAACTTGACGGTCCAGACGGTGGTGCGGCCAGTGCCGTAAATCTTCCACGGCCCACTCTGGTCGGTCTGCGGATACTGCGTCAGCGACTCCGCCTTGACCCAGCCGAAGCGCTGGTTCGCCGGGTCCTTCGCCTCGGGATTCACAAAGGAGAGGTTGGTCGCGTGCGGGACCTCCTCAAAGAACCAGTCCTTCTTTGGATCGCTCTTGCCCACGGTGAACGTAACGTCGTTGGGGAACAGCAGGGCGTAACGCAGATTCCAGCCCCAAAGCCAGTTGTCGGCTCCATCGCCCTTGAAAAACTTGTCGCCGGTACCGTCGGGGTAGCCAATCTCCCAGAGCTGTTTGCCATCGCGCACCGGCTTCCACTCCAGCTTGCCCAGGTCGACGGTCTTGCCCGGTTCGACCGTCACGTCCGCCTTGGCGAAGTCTCCAAGCACGCCGGCGGCGAAGGCATGCAGCGTGTAGCTGCCGGGGCGCACCTTGGCGAGGGTGAACTTGCCGTCTGCGGTCCCATCGGTCCAGAACTGGTAGCCCGCGGCATTGTGGATCCACGGGAGGTTGGGGGCGTCGGGCACGGTCAGGCCGACCGTCACCTGCTGCAAACGTGCAGCGGTCTTCGGATTCGGCGCCATCGGATCGTTGAGCACGATTTGCCCGGTCACCGTCCCGCGCTGTTCCAGATGCGGGTAGTCCACTCCGTTCACCCAGGCGTACGGCCACTTCGCGTATTCCTTCTTCGCCTGCGCCAGCGCATTCTGCCACAGGGCATTCGCGTTGGCGGTCCAGCTCGCCGGAACAGTTGGGTTCCCCTCAGTGGCCTTCAGCGTATCCAGCTCCGCCTGCGTGGTGGGCTTCGGCTTGTCCAGCGAATCGACGTAGACGAAGATTGGGCCGACAACCTTGCTCCATTGCTCGCCCGCCGCAACGTTGATGCGCGCGCCCGTGTCGTAGTGTCCGCCTACCCAGTAGTCCAGGATGATCGGTTCGGGATTGTCATTGTCGCCGAAGTGGTCGTCGAGTTCCAGTTTGGTCGGGCCGCCGCTCAGGTACTCAATCGTCGGATTGATGAACCAGATGCCGATGTGGTCCTTGGTGCTGGACCAGCCGTACGCCGGGGTCCTGTATTGCACCCCCGAATAGCTGTATTTATGTTCCACCGAGTTCTTGTAGACGCCCTTCGACATGATGCGCTGCTCTTTGGCATGAACCACCACCCCGGTGCCCCAATCGGTCGGCGCCGCCTCGAGCATGTTGCGGTCCTTGTCCACCGTGATCCAGTCGAACGTCTGGTTCAGCCGCGTAATGTAGCGGCTCTCCGAACCGACCCCGCTGGCGCGATAGCCGGGCGGGTGAGTGAAGATCGCATACACGTAGATGCCGCTGTCTCCGCGACCCAGGGCGTAACGGATCTCCATGTCGTCATAGGTGCCACCGCCCGGAGCGCCGCGACCGAGCATGGTCTGGCCGCCGGTGACGCCTTTGATGGAGATCTCGGCACGCGCACCGCCGTTGCTTGCGGGATCGATGGTGACGGTGTTCGTCAACTGCGGCGCATCCTGGGGCGTCTGCTCCCAATAGCCGCCGTTGCCGCCCATCGTCTCGACGCCGCGGTAGATCAGCGACGCCATCGATCCGCTCCCCTTGCGGATGGTCGCCTTAACGATCCCGTTGTCCAGTGTGAAGGAAGTGCCGATATCGGTGACGGTTACGGCGGCGTTCGCAGCCGGCGCGGCCTGCCCCGCACGCAGTGACGACGGCGGCAGGACCAGTGCGAAAGAAGCGAACGCAAGCAGCGCGGACGGGCGGGCGGACAGCAACACTCTCATGGGGGAACTCCAGATGGATGAGACGACCTTGCCGCGCGCAAAGACGCATTCACCCGGCGCACCGGGTTCCAGGCACCTCTTATCGATTGGTCGTTGAAGGGGACCGGCTTCAGCCGTGAAGGGGACGGGCTTCAGCCCGTCCATAGGCGCCACAAAATAGGAGGGGCCTTTATGGCCCATCCCCTTCAAAACGTCGACTTAGTCGGAGGCCCTTCAGTGGGTTGGGCGACGGACGGCGCGGCGGTAGGCTGCTACCTGCTTGGCATGTTCCTGCAGGGTGGCGGAGAAGCGGCTGTGGCCCTGCGCGTCGGCGACGAAGTAGAGGTAGTTGGTGGCCGCAGGCGCCAAGGCAGCCCTGAGCGCGGCGACGCCGGGATTGCAAATGGGGCCGGGAGGCATCCCGGCGTGGCGATAGGTGTTGTAGGGGGAATCGGACTGTAGGTCGGAGGCGAAGATGGCGCCGCGATAGCGGCCGTCGAGCAGGGCGGCGTAGATGACGCTGGGATCGGTGTCGAGGGGCATGTTGCGGGCAACGCGGTTTTCGAAGACGCTGGCGACCAGCGGACGCTCAGAGTCCTGATTGACCTCTTTTTCGATGAGCGAGGCGAGGGTGACGGTCTGGGCGATCTCCGAGATGTACCCCTTCGGGATCTCGCCCTGGAGCGCCTGCTCGGAGCCGGCGAAGCCAGCGGGCGTCTTCATTCCGAGTTGGATCCAGACCTGGCGGAAGCGGCCCACCATCGTGGAGAGGATCTTCACCGGCGCGATGTGGCGGGGAAAGCGGTAGGTGTCGGGGAAGAGGAAGCCTTCAAGCGAGGGCGCGTTGGGCGAGAGGTCGCCGATGAGAGAGTAGGCTTCGCTGCGTTCGGCGGCAAGGAAGTCTTCGCGCGAGGCGAGGCCGGCGGATTGGACCGCCTGGGCGATGTCGAAGATGTTGTAGCCCTCGGGGATGGTGAGGGCGATGGTATAGACGTCGCCGCGGGTTAGACGCTCGTAGACCTCGGTGGCAGGCGCGGGATGGTTGAAGCGGTACTCGCCGGCGATCAGCTTGCCGCCCTTGAGGATGCGGAGAAGGTCGAAGGCGTAGCGGCTGCGCAGGACCCCGGCCCGTTCGAGCTGGGCGGCGATGGCGCGGGAGCCGGTGCCGGGGGCGATGTCGACGTAGATGGCGTTGTCGTTGGAGTCGGAGGCGCCTTCGGGCGGGCCGACGGGAACGTAGATCGCGTAGGCGGCAAGCGCGGCGCCGACGAGCGCAAGCAGCAGCAGGGATGCGAAGAACTTCAAGCCGGGCCTTTCGTCTCTCGATTGCGCAGGGGCAACGGTTCGTCCGGTTTGGACTCTCCGGACTCTGGAAGCATTCTACTGTGCGGTGGGTGGGTGTGCTGCGGCAGGCGCACGGGGCGCGCGTCTGCGGGTGCTGCGGAGGGCTGCGAACCGGGGCGCAGGCGACGGGTCGCCCGGCCGGGGTCAGACGCGGGCGCTGCTCCGATGGCGGAGGATGCGCGTGAACCTTGCCTCCAGCGCTTCCTCGCTGAGGAACTGCTGGGTCTGCATGGGATGCGGCTGGCTCAAGCATCCGGCATCGCGATCCAGCAGATACTGCGCTGCTTCGACGAGCATCTGCGAAGTTGATTTGCCGGCGTGCAGGGCAATCAGCTCGAGTCGTGCACTCTGCTCGAAATCCAGTTGTAGGTTCACAAGGTCAACGCTACACGTTCGGGTGATAGCGTTGTCAACCAAACAATGGTAATGCGCTGGGTAATGCGCGGGCGGGTAACCGGCGGGCTGTGGAAAGGCGAACCGGCGTAACCTGATATCCGGCAGCGAATTGCGGCAGGCGAGAGCATCCCCGGCGCGCTCAACCTCTGTAGAATAGCGAGGTCGAAGCCTTGCGACTCGCAGCGGGTTTCGAACTGTAATTCGGGAAGGTGAAACGTTATGGCATCGGCGATGGCAAGTATCGCGGCATTGAAGGACGTGCACACGCAGTTGAAGACGCGCATGGAGAAGACGGTGGGCGACTTCCGGGCAAACCTGCTCTCGACTCGCACCGGTCGGGCGAGCGTACACATGCTGGACCAGGTGAAGGTGGACTATTACGGGACGGACACCCCGATCTCGCAGGTGGCGCAGATCTCGACTCCGGAGGCGCAGCTGATTCTGGTATCGCCGTGGGAGATGACGATGGTCGCGCCGATCGAGAAAGCGATCCGCACCAGCAACCTGGGCTTCAACCCGATGCACGACGGCAAGGTGATCCGGGTGCCGGTGCCCCCGATGAACGAGGAGCGGCGCAAGGAGGCGGTGAAGCATCTGGCGGCGGTGCTGGAGGACCATAAGACGGCGATCCGCAACATTCGCCGCGATGGCAACGACCAGGTGAAGAAGGCAGCCAAGGACAAGCTGATCTCGGCCGACGACGAGAAGCGCGCGAACGAAGAGATTCAACAGCTGACGGACGCGGAGATCAAGCGCATCGACGAGCTGTTCAAGGCGAAAGAGAAAGAGATTATGACGGTCTGAGGCCACTTCGTGGCGTGTATTGGGCTTCGCGTGGCGCTCCCGAGCCACTTCGTGGCGTGTCTTGGGCTTCGCGTGGCGCTCCCGATGGTCGCGAACTAGATCCCGTATTAGAGCAGATCGAGGAACTCGTCGACGGTCATGTTGGCAGCGCGGATAATCGAGCGAAGAGTTCCGGGCTTTAGCTCGCGATGCTGTGGGATGGTGAGCGTTGCTCGCTGGCCGTCTTTAGTCATCATGAGGTGGCTTCCTGTTTGACCTTCGCGAAGCCAACCGGCGCGAAGGAAGGCTTTGACCGCTTCTTTGCCGGAGATGTTGGCGAGAGAGTGCCCATGGATCAAGGCTATAGCAACTTCGCTGCACTAATACTTGTGCAGTCCGCTTTTCCTCCTAGGCCTGTGGAAATGGTTACCGAATGGTGGGCCTAGATGGCCACGACCAAGGAGGAACGATCTTCCGGTATAGAGCGCGCAGCTTTCTGGTCTTCGGCCCACAGCCAGCCGGTGATCGCTTCCTTGATATTGACGAGGGCTTCCTGCTCGTCCTTGCCCTGCGAGATGCAGCCGGGAAGCGCAGGGCATTCGACCACAATCCAACCATCTTCGACGGGTTCCATGGTGACGTGGAAGATCATCGTTGCCCTCTCAATTGCAGTCTATCGTAATACGGACAGTCAGTAGCACAAAGGCCTAGGTGGTGTGGTCGAGGACGATCTTCCAGCCGTCGGCGGTCTTCTCCAGCACCAGCGAGAAGGAGCCATCGGCGGGGCCACCCTCCTTCTTGGTGCGGTCGAGGTGGTACTTGCCCAGGCAGATGGCGAAGGTGTCGTTGAGCGGATGCACCTCCAACTCGGAGAAGCCCAGCGTGCCCATGGAGGCCTTGGTGGGGTAGTTGTGCTTGTAGTCGTCCAGCATCTCGGCGTAGCCGCGGGAGATCTGCTTGCCGATGAAGATGGTGTCGGGCGAGTTTTTGTATCCCTTGGCGTAGGCGTCGAGGTCGCCGTCGTTCCAGGCCTTCTCCTGCGCCAGCAGCACCTTGACGACGTCCAGCTCCTGGCGGGTGGCGGTGTGCAGGGGATTATCCGCGTCCTGCGCCGTGGCGTGGCTGCCGGCCGCCAGCAGCAGGACGAACAGAGCGCAGGCTGCGCCCAAGTTCAGGATTCCCAACCCCTTCGACCTCTCGACGAAACGATTGCCACCCATGGCCTAAACCTCGTGTGCGAAGAGTGTAAACCGTTTGCGGCAGAATCGTATTTCCCACGCGAGTGCATTGACTTGAGGCCTGCCGGTGGGCTAATCTGGAAGCTCGCGCAGTCCCGCGTCTGCACGCGTTGGGCGATTCATGCCCCAAAGGTGCAGCAGGATGGGACAACCGTGGTGGATTCACCGGGAGCGGCTTGAGCACGATGGGCCGTCCTGAAGCACCCACTTACCAGGCAATGTGCGACTTCCAGGCGGTCTGGCTTTTCCGCGTTTAGGCAGTGAGCTCGAATTTCAGGCTCAATCCTGACCTTCGCTGCGCTCCGTTTCGTTGGGGGTCTAGTTAGGCTTGGATCGGGTTTTATTTGCACGCAGAGGATTGGCGTTTCGCCGAAGTTTGGGCGGTGCGCATGGATGTTCAACGCAGGACCAGTCATCTCTTCCGTACCATGCCGGGCTGGCTGGATTCTTCAGG
>Ga0302320_10030266_pt1 | contig 10325 bp, 7 predicted proteins | sample Bog_T0_3_FD_202130 | JGI IMG/M metagenome (GOLD analysis project Ga0302320, IMG submission 202130) | Peat permafrost microbial communities from Stordalen Mire near Abisko, Sweden - Bog_T0_3 | ecosystem: Environmental > Terrestrial > Soil > Wetlands > Peat | place: Sweden: Abisko, Stordalen Mire... | reverse complement strand
TCTTCGATCGCGTCACGCTCGATAGCCCCGGCGCGCGCCTAGGCATTCTCGCCAGCGGCAAGGCCTATACGGACCTGCGGCAGGCGCTGGAAGACCTCGGCGTCGACGACGAGGCCGCGCGGCGGCTTAGGCTACGTATCTACAAGGTCGGCCTCGCCTGGCCGCTGGAGGAGGAGTGCGCGCGGCGCTTCGCGGAGGGGCTGCGAGACATCCTCGTGATCGAGGAGAAGCGCGGCTTCATCGAGGACCAACTCGTCCGCATTCTCTACAACACGGAGGCGTCGCGGCGTCCCTCGGTCGTCGGCAAGCGCGACGAAGCGGGCGCGCCGCTGTTGCCGAGCGAGGGCGAATTGTCGCCGACCCTCGTCGCCGCCGCGCTGCTCTCGCGGCTCGGACGGCTCGGAACGCGCGCTCCGGAGTTGGAGCAACGCTTGGCGCGGCTCGAATTGCTTGAGCGCGTGGGCGCCTCCGGCGCCGTCAAGACGCAGCGCACGCCGTTCTTCTGTTCCGGTTGCCCGCACAATACGTCAACCAAGGTTCCCGAAGGCAGCCGCGCGATGGCGGGCATAGGTTGCCACGGCATGGCGTTGTACGTTCCGAGCCGCCGCACCGCGACCATCACGCATATGGGCGCCGAGGGGGCGAACTGGATCGGGCAGGCGCCCTTCACCAACGAGCCGCACATCTTCCAGAACATGGGCGACGGCACCTATACGCATTCCGGTTTGCTCGCCCTGCGCGCCGCCGCCGCGGCGGGCGTCAACATCACCTACAAGATCCTCTACAACGACGCGGTGGCGATGACCGGCGGTCAGCCGGCCGAGGGCGGGCTGACGGTCGGGCAGATCGCGCATCAAGTCGCCGCCGAGGGCGCGCGACGCGTCGCCGTGGTTTCCGACGAGCCCGAGAAATATCCGTCGCGCGGCTATTTCCCCGCCAGCTCGACGATCCACCACCGCCGCGACATGGACGTCGTGCAACGCGAATTGCGCGAGATCGCGGGGCTCACGGCGCTGATCTACGATCAGACCTGCGCGGCGGAGAAGCGCAGAAGGCGCAAGCGCGGGCTCTATCCCGATCCGCCCAAGCGCGCCTTCATCAACAAGGCCGTCTGCGAGGGCTGCGGCGATTGCTCGGTCGCCTCGAATTGCATTTCGATCCAGCCGGTCGAGACGGAATTGGGCCGCAAGCGCCGCATCGACCAATCGAACTGCAACAAGGATTTTTCCTGCGTCGAGGGCTTCTGCCCGAGCTTCGTCACCGTTCGCGGCGGGACGCTGAGACGCGGGCGTTCGACCCAGGCCCAAGCCATCGATGTCGATCTGGCCGAGCCGCCAATCCTCGCCCTGGAGCGGCCCTACGACATCCTGATCGCGGGCGTCGGCGGCACGGGCGTGATCACGATCGGCGCGCTCCTCGCGATGGCCGCGCACCTCGAGGGCAAGGGCTGCACCACCCTGGACTTCACCGGACTTTCGCAGAAGAACGGCGCCGTCTTGAGCCATGTTCGCATCGCGCCGCGGCCGGAGGATATCGCGGCGGTGCGCATCGCGCCCGGCGCCGCCGATCTCCTGCTCGGCTGCGATCTCGTCGTCTCCGCGAGCGGCGCGTCACTGTCCCGCCTGCAGGCGGGATCGAGCCGCGCATTGGTGAATGCCCACGTTCTCCCCACGGCGAGCTTCGTGATCGATCCCGACATCGACCTGGAGGGCGCCGCGCTGCGCCGAGCCATCAGCGCCGCCGTCGGCGAGGATCGGCTCAGCGTGCTGGACGCGACGACGATCGCGCGGCGCCTCGCCGGCGACGCCATCGGCGCCAACGCGTTCCTGCTCGGCTTCGCCTTCCAGAAGGGTTTCGTGCCGCTGACGGAGGCCTCGCTCATGCGCGCGATCGAACTCAATGGCGCGGCGGTCGCGCTGAACAAAGCCGCTTTCGCCTGGGGCCGCGTCGCGGTCGCAGACCCCGCCCGCGTCGAGGCCGCGATGGCCGGAGACGACCGCGCGACGGCTCGGGAAAAAACGTTGGACGAGGCGATCGATTATCGCGCCGACTATCTGACGCTCTACCAGAACCGCGCCTACGCGAATCATTATCTCGCCTCCGTACGGAGCGTCCGCGCCGCCGAGGAGGCGGCGTCCTCGGGGTCCACGATTTTGACGGGCGCCTTCGCGCGGTCTTTGTTCAAACTGATGGCCTACAAGGACGAATACGAAGTCGCGCGACTTCATTCCGACGCCGGCTTCGCGCGCGAAATCGCCGAGACTTTCGAAGGCGACTATCGCGTGAATTACAATTTGGCGCCGCCGCTGTTCGCGCGTCGGGACCCCGCCACGGGACTTCCGCGCAAACGCGAATTTGGTCCCTGGATGGGCAAGGCGCTGGCGGCGCTGGCGCGCTTCAAGTTCCTGCGCGGGACAGCCTTGGACCCCTTCGGCCATACCGAACACCGCGAGCGCGAGCGCCGTCTGCTGGAGGACTTCGAGACCGCGATGCTGGAGTCCTGCCGAAGTCTGACCGCGGACGACCTACCGGAACTCGCGCGTCGCGCCGCGCTTCCCCAGGACGTGCGCGGCTACGGGCCCATCAAGGACAAGAGCATGAACGCATTCGACTCCCAATGGGAAGCGTACCTCGCCACGAAGGCGCCGCGCGACGCGAGTCCCGCTCGTTCTCGAGAACTGACCGAGTCGAGGTAGTCGTAGATCGAGACGAGCGAGGATTTCTACCCCTCTGTCGATGCGGGATAGGCTAACGGGAAGGAGCGGCAGGGCATAGGAGACCGCCGCGACCGAAGCTCGCGCAATCCGGGGCGGAAGCGGGGGCGGTTGCGGCATCGCCACAATAGGCGGCGCCTTTGCCGAGGCTGCCGCAATGCGCCGCGATCGGCGAACGGAGCGATTGCGAATAGGAAAGCCCGAGCGCGGTCAATGCGACGATCCCGCCGACGAGCGTCGCGCGGACGAGAGGACCGGCGAGGGCGCGCGCCCGCTCTTGGCTGATAGGGGCGGACCGCTGCGGGAGATGAAAAGCCAATTGAGGACGTGTGATCACGGCGCGCTCCCCGACAAGACGGATCGTGGGGCAGGGTCTAGCGCCGGACGCCGTAAGCGCTCCATTCCGTTTGCGGAGGGCGGATATAAGGATGTCGCAAATGCCCCCTCAGGGGCGCGCGACGCAGCCGACGATCGCCGCGTAGTGGCAGGCCGCCCCCGCTGCGACGAAGGCGTGCCAGATCGCGTTCTGGTATTTCAGGCTTTGCCAGAGGTGGAAGATGATGCCCGCCGAATACAAAAGGCCCCCGACGACGACGAGTACCATCGTCGCGAACGGCAGCGAGTCGCTCATCGGCTTGGCGCCGACCACGGCCACCCAGCCGAGCGCGACATAGACGACGATGGACAGCCGATCGAAACGGCCTGGAAGCGTGATCTTGAGACCTATCCCGGCCAGCGCGCCCGCCCAGACCACGACCGCGAGCGCCCAAGCCCAGGCGCGATCCTGGAATTGCACCAGCAATGGCGTGTAGGTCCCCGCGATCATGAGATAGATCGAGGAATGGTCGAAGCGACGGAGCAGCCATTTCAGCGAGGACGGCGGCGTCATGTTGTAGGCGATGGAAAAGCCGAACATGGCGAAGAGCCCCGCCGCGTAGACCGCGACCGCGAGCCCTTCCGAAACGCTGCCGCGCATCACGACGAGCATGAACAGAATAGCGACGCCGACGATCCCCGCGAGAATGGCCGCCGCGTGGACGAGAGCGTCCGCGACGAGTTCGCCATGGCTGTAGCGGCGCTGAAAATGAAACGCGGGGAGTTGGGGAGAGGACATGAGATCACCTCATCGCGATCACGCGATGTCGATCATCATAGCATATCCCGAGCGGTGCGTCCCTGACGCTCGACCTAGAACGCGGGCGAATGGTAGCCGGCTGTCTGACCGCGCTGCCGTCCGATCTGACCCGACGGATAGGCGCCCTCGTGATGACAGCTAGGGCAGGGCAATTGTCGCGCCGAACAATGGGGTTCCGGAACTTGTTCGGGCGAAGGCGCTACCGCGAGCGAAATGTTCTCGCCACATTGCTTGCAGGTGACGAAGAAATACCAAATGTTCGAGTCATAGGCTCGAGCCATCTCCTGACCTCCCGTCGACGTTTTCTTCTCTCCATTGAATCACGAAGACGCACGGCGGTCCAATCACATCGGCGTGGCGCGCGGGCGCCACGCCGGCGCCCCGCCTCAGGCGGCGAGCTGTTTGGCGATGAGGGTTCGCAGCGTCGTCAGGTCCTTGGCGAAGCCGCGAATGCCCTCGGCCAGCTTCTCTGTCGCCATGGCGTCTTCGTTGAGGCGCCAGCGGAAGCCCTTCTCGTCGAGTTCGATCTTCGCCAGCGCCTCGCCGGGCGCCTTCGGGTCGAGCCGGCGAGGCAGGTCGCCTTCGTCCTTGGCGAGTTCGCCGAGCAGTTGCGGCGAGATCGTCAGACGGTCGCAACCGGCCAGCGCGGCGATTTCGTCGGTGTTGCGGAACGAGGCGCCCATCACCACCGTCTTGACGCCATAGGTCTTGTAATAGGCGTAGATCTGACGAACCGAGACGACGCCCGGATCGGTCTCCGCCGTATAGGGGCCGCCGCCCGCCTTGACGTGCCAGTCGAGGATCCGGCCGACGAACGGCGAAATCAGGAACGCCTTGGCGTCGGCGCAGGCGATCGCCTGGGCGAGGCTGAAGATCAGCGTCAGATTGCAGTCGATGCCCTTGGCCTGAAGCACCTTGGCGGCTTGAGCGCCTTCCCAGGTCGCGGCGACCTTGATCAATATCCGGTCGCGCCCGATGCCGCGCTCCGCGTAATCCGCGATCAAGGCCTCGGCCTTGGCGATCGTCGCCGGCGTGTCGAAGGAGAGGTCGGCGTCGACCTCCGTCGAGACGCGGCCGGGCACGATCTTGGTGAGCTCCGCGCCGAAATTGACCGCCAGCCGGTCCGTGACCGCTCCAGCGGCGGCGCCGCGCTTGCGGCCCCAGGCGACGGCCTCCTCGAGCAGGTGGCCATAGCCCGGGATTTGGGCGGCCTTCAAGATCAGCGTGGGATTGGTGGTGGAATCGGTGGGTTTGAAGACTTTTATGGACTTCATGTCGCCGGTGTCGGCGACGACGGTGCTCATCCCCCGCAGCGCGTCCAATTTGCTCGTCATCGCATTCTCCTGATCTAGGCGCGGGACATTGCCGCGCCGCGCGCGCTCGCGCAACCCGTCAACGCGGCCCTGTCGCTCAACGTTCCGTTTCGCCGCGCGTCGGCGACAACGAGAGATATGAAAAAACAAAAACGCCGCGTCATGACGGGCATGACGCGGCGCGATGGAAACGGACGCGCAGTCCTTTTACGCCGCGTCGTACATCGAATGCGGACCCGCCGAGCGGACTTCCTGGTCAGTCGAATCCTCGAAGGTCTTGAAGTTCTCGCGGAACATCTTGACGAGCTTCTCGGCGGTCTCGCCGAATTCGTTCTTGTCGCGCCAGGTCTTGACGGGATCGAGGATGTGCGGCTCGACGCCGGGAACGTCCTTCGGCACGGCGAGGCCGAACAGCGGATCGGTGCGGAATTCCGCCTTCTGCAACGAGCCGTCGAGCACGGCGGCGAGCAGGCGGCGCGTGGCGCGGATCGGCATGCGCCGGCCCACCCCGAACTTGCCGCCGGTCCAGCCGGTGTTCACCAGCCAGCAATCAACGTGGTGGCGGCTGATGAGGTCACGCAGCAGATTGCCGTAAACCGTGGGATGCAACGGCATGAACGGCGCGCCGAAACAGGTGGAGAACGTCGCCTCCGGTTCGGTCACGCCTTTTTCCGTGCCCGCGACCTTGGCGGTGTAGCCCGATAGGAAGTGATACATCGCCTGCGCCGGGTCGAGCTTGGCGATCGGCGGCAACACGCCGAAAGCGTCGCAGGTCAGCATGATGATGTTCTTGGGATGCCCCGCGCGACCCGTCGCCGAGGCGTTGGCGATGAAGTCGAGGGGATAGGCGATGCGCGTGTTCTCGGTCTTCGACGCATCGTCGAAATCGGGAACGCGGGTGTTCGGATCGAGCGTCACGTTCTCCATGACGGTGCCGAAGCGCTCGGTGGTCGAATAGATCTCGGGCTCGGCTTCGCGCGACAGCTTGATCGCCTTGGCGTAGCAGCCGCCCTCGAAATTGAACACGCCGTTCTTGCCCCAGCCGTGCTCGTCGTCGCCGATCAGGATGCGGCTCGGATCGGCCGAAAGCGTCGTCTTCCCGGTGCCGGAAAGGCCGAAGAACACGGCGGTCTCCCCAGCCGCGTTGGTGTTGGCGGAGCAATGCATCGCCATGACGTTCTTCGGGGGCAGGGTGTAGTTGAGGAAGGTGAACACCGACTTCTTGATCTCGCCGGCGTAGCTCGAGCCGCCGATCAGGATGATGCGCCGTGTGAGGTCGCAGGCGATGATCGTCTCGGTGCGCGCGCCGTGGCGAACCTTGTCGGCGCGGAAGGTGGGCAGGTCGACAATCGTGAGATCGGGGACATAGGCCGCGAGTTCCTCGGACGGCGGGCGGATCAGCAGGTTGCGGATGAACAGCGAATGCCACGCATATTGCGTGAAGATGCGGGCCTTGACGCGCAACGCCGGGTCGGCGCCGCCATAAAGGTCCTGCGCGAACAGCGTCTTGCCCTTGGCGTGCTCGAGGAAATCGCTGAGCAGATTCTCGAAATGCTCGGGCTTCATCGGCCTGTTGTTGTCCCACCAGACGACGGGATCGGTGTTCGCGTCGCGGACGACGAACTTGTCCTTCGGGCTGCGGCCGGTGTGGACGCCGGTGTCGGCGACGATCGGGCCATGCGCGGCGACCTTTGCTTCCTTGTTTTGAAGAGCAAATTCATAGAGTTGCGGCGCGCCGAGATTCCAGTGCACGCCCGCCAGATCGCGAAAGCCGAATCGCTCCGCTCCGTACTCTTTGTTGTGTTCGCCCGTGTCGGTCATTGGTCGTTCCTTTTGGCGCCACCGGCGCATAGCTCCCGAGTGCTATGCGAATTGACTATGTGGAGGTCAAGTCGGGAAGGATAGGAAAACGCCTGTTGCGACCATATGTGGCGGGCCGCGTCCGCGCTGTTTGACATAGCGCAGTTCGCCGCATCAATTCGCCGGTTTGTCCTCGTAACCCGAGGCGTTGATGACCGAGACCGTGCTGGTCTCGTCCGGGCGCGGGGTCGCCATTTGCGCGCCGATCGCGTGCAGCACGTCGGGCGTCACGGCGTAGGAGCCGTGGTCGATGAAGCCGTCGGAAAACGCGGACAGATCATAAACCTGCGCCCCGAGCGAGACGATCTTGGCCTTGTCCTCGGGTTTGGAGGGATCGATCGCGCCGACGCGTTGGCGAGACTGCGCCAGCGTGCTGGAAAGCGAGAGCGCGCGATCGTTCGCGGTCGCGAACACGGTCACTTTCGCGGGGCGAAGGCGCGCCATCTGCGAGGCGAACACATCGACGTCGATGTCGGGGGAAGCGAGCATGATCTCGCCGAGGTGTCCGTCGAGGTCGCGATGGCCGGCGATCGCGCTTTGCCGCAGCGCCTCCATCGCGAGCCAGCCGCCCATGGAATGCGCGAGCACGTGGATCTTGCCGACGCCCGGCGTGGCGCTGATCTGGGTCAGCAATTCCTGCAAGGCGTCGCGCGAGGCCATCGCGCTGTCCTTGTCCGAGACGTAGCCGAACAGTTCGTTTTTCGAGGGCCAGGTGAACATCACCGGCACGCCGCCGAAGCGGCTGTCGGCGACGATCTGCGCCGTGCGCAGCCGCGCTTCGTCGAAGCTGTTGTTGAAGCCGTGCACGAAAACGAGCACGTCGCGATTGACGCCGATGCGGCCGGAGACGTGGGAGGCGAGCTCCGCCTGGAATTCGTCGTTGTCCATCTCGCGCTCGCCCGCGACGACGATATGGCTGCGCGGGTTGGGCGCGCCCCACATCGGGCTCTCGATCGCGCCGGATTGGTGGGAAGGCGGCATCGTCAGCGTCGCCAGCGCGAAATGCGTCCCGTCGGTGGAGGCGGTCTGGGCGGAGAGCCCGCTCTCTCCCTTGCGGGTGGAGGCGATGAAGACTTGCAACATCTTGGGGGGAGGCGGTGGCGCGCCCGCGCCGCCGAGGCCGCCGACATAACTCGTGGCGCCGTCGATGTCGGCGCAACCGCCCAGGCTCGCGGCGAACACCACGACGGCGGCGAGACGCCATAAGCCTATGAGTCTGGCTTTCGCGCCGAAGGTGGCCGCGTTCATATGCTCGATAATCCCCGATTTATCGCGGCGACCTCGTGGGCTCGGCGCTTCGTTTGGGTGATGCGGCAGCGATGTGGCGATTGTGAGACGTGGGCGCCGGACCCGGCGACGGTGGCGCGTCGGCGCCCCTCGGTATAGGGTTCGACGGAAAGCGGCGGTGGTCCGCTCGTGAAGCCTGGGGAATTTCTGGATGCCGAATTTGACGCCCGAGGGGCTCCGCATCGTGTCCGACATCGCCGCGCGCCACGGCGTCAGCCGCGACGCCGCGTTGAGCCTGCTCGAATCGCTCAGTCTCGCGGGCGGCATGCAGGCGCAGTTCAACCATCCCGATCTCGGCGGCATGGGACAATGGTCGCAGGGCGGCATGATCATGATCGGCGACATGTTCAACCAGAACCTGAAATACCGCGTCGATGGGCTCTGCAACGAACTGGCGGGGTTGCTGCGCGACCAGCCGTCGATTCACGCGGCGCCGGCGAGCTTTCAATCGCAGAGCCAGGGCGGCCAGGGCTACAGTCTATTCGTTCAGGGCTCGGGATCGTGGTGGCCGGGCGATCTGGGCCAGCCCGCCTCCAGCGGCGGCCAGAACGACATGCGCTACGCTTTTTTTCCTGGCGCGCGGCGGCTGGCGATTCAGGTCGGCGGTAAGGTCCGCGTCTACGACACCGGCGATCATCAACTGCAGGGCTTTTCGCAGCAGCAGGGCGGCGATCAGTCGCTGACCTTCAACAGCCAATATGGGCTCGTGCGGGTTTCGGAACTGCCCTTGGTCGCGGGTGAAGCCGAGGCCACGGCGCCTTCCGCGCGGGCGCCCAGTTACGAGCCGCACATCGCGTTCGCGCCGCCGTCGGCCCCGCATGTCGCCGCGCCGACCCCTCGGTCGGCCCCGGCTTCCACGCTCGGCGTCGATGAGATCGTCAAGATCATCGAAAGCCTCGCCGCGCTTCGCGAGAAAAACATCCTGACCGAAGAGGAATTCGCCACCAAGAAGGCCGAGTTGCTCAATCGGCTTTGAACTTTTGCGCTTTTGCGTGCCGCCCGCTTGCATTTTCCCGCCCGTCGGCGATTCTGGCGGCCGAAGCGAATCCGTCGCGAGGAGCCGAACAGTTGATTCCGCCGCCCCAAGGCATGAGCGAATCGGATTTCGACGCCATCGAGGCCGCCGTGATGGAGACGGAGCGCGGGCGTTGGTTTCTGGCCGAATTCGCGCGCCGTCGTCGCGCCGAGGACACCGCGCGCATTCTGGCCGCGGTTGATCGGCTGGAAGCTGGAAAATCCGAGGTTAACGTGGCGGAGGCGCGCGCGCGCTTGGATGCGGAACGCGCGGCGGGACTGATGCGAGAGCTGGCCGAACTCATCAAGGAGTTGCGCCCGGTGCGCGACGCCCGCGCTCGCACCTCCGCGCTGGCCGTGATCGCGTCGTCGCGTCCGCCGGCGACCGCCGTCGAGCCCGCGCGGGATCTGGAATCCCGGCTCGCCAAGCTGGTGCATCTCGACGCGCTCGACGTCGAGGAGAAGCTCAATTTGTTCGGGTAGTCGTGGCCGCATTTACAAGGGGTAAAGGCCCGGGCCCCTCGTGGCGGCACACTGACGCTTGGCTCGCCACGCGCCTTCGGTTTGCGCTTTCCGCCGCGGCCCGTGCGTAGTTTCCGATGCTGCCGAGGCTGTCAGGCGGAGCGCAAGGCTGCGGTCCCGAGCCGAGGTGAGCGCAAATGATCGAAGTTCCCAAGCAATGGAACGAAGAGGCCGATGTCGTCGTCATCGGTTTTGGCTTCGCCGGAGCGGCGACCGCCATCGCGGCGACCGAAGCGGGCTCTAGCGTGCTGCTTCTCGAAAAAGCGCCCGAGGAACATAAGGGCGGCAACAGCCGCGTCTCCGCCAATATCGTCTTCTGGCCCGATGACGTCGACAAGGCCGAGGTCTACTTCAAGGCGCTGGCCGGTCCTTACCTGGACAACATTTCCGACGAGATGGTTCATGTCTGGGCCGAGCAAATGCACGCCAATCGCGCATGGCTGGAAAAACTCGGCATGAAGCCGGCGGATCTGCCGCGGA
>Ga0302320_10030265_pt1 | contig 10326 bp, 7 predicted proteins | sample Bog_T0_3_FD_202130 | JGI IMG/M metagenome (GOLD analysis project Ga0302320, IMG submission 202130) | Peat permafrost microbial communities from Stordalen Mire near Abisko, Sweden - Bog_T0_3 | ecosystem: Environmental > Terrestrial > Soil > Wetlands > Peat | place: Sweden: Abisko, Stordalen Mire... | reverse complement strand
GCATAAGGTGAAACGCGTGGCTGAATACGTTGAATACAGCGACTCTCTCGTCAGGAAGCTGGAGGACGCTCTTCGGACATCATTTCATCAGCGATCTTTGTTTCTCACGCGACGGGAGAAGAATGGATCGTTGGGAGACATACGAATTACATTACAACGTGGCCCTTCGGGCCGAGAGTTTGTCGCTGGAGATGGAGATGGCCGGGATCACTGGGTGATGGAGATATTGGCAGATGGCGACCGCGGGAGCGGATTCTGGTTTGGCTTTTTCGCCAGATTCGCACTTGTGGAGTCGCGAAAGCCTACTCTTCAAGATGTCAGCATCTTAGTATTCCAGGATGTTCGAGGAGCCTTAATTCCGTTATTCCGCGCCGAATGGGCTCAGGTCGCTGTCCTTGACCCCGTATCCAACCATGCTCAACCGCACTGGCACTTCACCCAAAGTCCGTCATTCATTGAGAACACAATTCGTGCGTTTATTAGATCAGATCCCGACGAAGTACGTGAGTTTGTCCCAGAAGCCGAGGATGGAGTATTTGTCGGCTTGGCAGATTGTGGCATGTTTCATTTCGCAATGACCTCCCTTTGGGAAGAACGTGATCAACCACCATACCTTAAGCGGCAATTTGATTCAAATCAATTCCCCAGGTGGTTTAAGAGCCTGACTGACTATATCGCGGGGCAGATATCATATTTGGTTTCGCATATGCCGAAAACGGGAATCGCCACGATAAAGGAATTTGTACCTCTTGGGGTAGAAGCCCAGAGTTAATTCGAGTGGTCGATCTAGCCGAAGAAGCTTGATTTCTGGAAACATGGCCTTCTACTTCTTATGCGCCTTGATTTGAAGCCGACCATATAGCATGGCAAACTGGGATGGTTACCGCTCGAATACGGTTCCTTACGTCGTCGCGCTCGACGATGTGGGGCGGGCGGTCCCGGTCATCCCAGCCAAGCAGGTTGCAGTCAAGGATGTGCGCTTGCAGGAAGCAGTGGTTGCCAGATGGGTCACGGATCTGCGGACGGTTGTCACGGACGCAGTGGTTCAGCGGCGCCTCGTGGATGAGGTCTATGCGCAGACCGGGCAGAATTCCCCGGCGTCGGCGAGCATTACAGAGTTCTACTCGAAAAACTCTCCCTTCGACCTTTTGGCGAAGCAGACGGTTGATGCCTCGATCGAATCCATCGTTCAGCAATCGCCCAAAACCTACGAAGTGGCCTGGACGGAGGTGACTCGCGACCTTGGCGGCGGACTGGTCGCTAGTCGTCGCTACCGTGCCTTCGTCTCGGTAGTGACTCAAGAGGTCACGGACGCAAAACAGGCATTGGTCAACCCGCTGGGTCTCTACGTTACGAATCTGACGTGGGGTGAAGTGGTCTCGACGGGCGCGGACGCGCAAATCGCAATTGGAGGACAGAACAAATGAATTGGCCCGTAGCAATGATGGTGGCAGCCCAAATAGTAAGTGCAGCGGCGGGCGCAACGGCCGCCGCACAATCTGCTTCCCCTCTGACGGCACAGCAGAAACAGGAGTTGTCTACGTACAACTTCAAAGGCGCGAAGGCGGCTTTGGAGGCAGGGGCCAATCAGCCAGCGCCAAAGCCAAACCCTCTGACCCCTATTCCTCCGCTCAAAGCCCCTCCGATCACGAGCCGGAATCCGGTGGCTCAACCCCCACAGACTGGTGCTCCCAGGGACAAAGGTTCGGAAGTACCGCCGAACTGGAAACCACCCCACGCGGAATTGAATGTTGCCGCGTTCGGCGCGGCGGAAGTTTCTCGTCAATGGGAGACCGGCGTTGCTACGCCCACGCCCGGTGTGGATGGCCGGGTAGTCTACATCTTCGGTCAGGGAATGCCCGTCATGGTCTGCGCTCCTCTTCGCGTCTGCGCCATCGAGTTGCAGGCCGGCGAGCACCTGCAAAGCCCGCCTCAAATTGGCGATTCTCGCCGCTGGGAGATCACTCCAGTTCTCTCCGGCTCGGGGCTCGATGAAACACCGCTGCTCATCGTGAAACCGATTGAGCCGGGCCTAGAAACCGACTTGATCGTTCCAACTGACCGGCGAACCTACGTGTTCCGACTCATATCTGATCCCACGCGGTTTGTGTCCAGGCTGGCCTTTCAATATCCCGGCGAAGAAGGCGCAAAGTGGGTGGCTTTCCAGGCCCAGCAAGACGAGGCAAAGCGCGATGCCGAGGCACTCGCAGAGCAGACGCGCGAGAAGGACAAGAAGGCTGGCGTTGTGCCAATGGCCGAAAACGCCCTGGACAACCTGTACTTCGACTACAAGCTAAGCGGAGACGCAGCATTCCGGCCCGAGCGCGTTCTCGACGATGGCCAGCACACTTACCTGATTTACCCGAACGATGGCCGATTCCGCGAACTGCCGACGCTGCTGATGGTGGTAAACGGCAAGACGGAGCTGATCAACTTCCGCGTCGACGGATCGCGCTACATCGTTGACCGCTTGTTCGACAAGGCAATTCTGGTAGTCGGCATCGGCAAGAAGCAGAACCGCGTGGCCATCACGCGAGGAACACCTTACTCCGGCACCACCGGAAAAAGGAGCTGAGCATGGCGACCACTGGAGAGAGTCCAAAGCCACTCGACCTTGAAACCGCGGCAGCCGAGCAAAATCAGGACGAAATCAGAGCTGCCGCGCAGACCGAAAAGGTCGTGCGCGGAGTGAATGGAAGTCTCACCCCGAAGGCACGCAAGCTTCGTCCGCTTGCGGGCATCATCATTATCGTTCTGGTAGTGTTGGCGGCTGCCTACATGCGGCATGGGTTGGCAAGCCGCAGCAAGAAGGTTACGAAGCAGGCGGAAGCGGAAAGGGTCGGCATCGGCCCAGCCACAACAGTAGAGAAGGGCATGTTGTCGGACCAGACGCGGAACGGGCTGGACACCGGACAATCCCACGTCCCTTCTTCCCTTGAACCGCGTGCGTCTCTCTTCTCCGGCGACCCTCCGCCTGGCCGGTCGAGTCTGTTGGCTGGGACGGGCAGCGGACCCCAAACCAGTTCCATCCCACCTCTTGAATACAGGCAGACCCCTGCGTCGACCGCCGCGAACGGTTCTTTGTCGTTTGCAGAGCAAAGACGCCTGGATGAATACAACCGGGAGCGCGAGGCGATGGATGCAGGGACTTCAGTTAAAGGCAACCTCCCCGGCGAAGATAAGGAAAAGGCAGTAGCGGAGACCGATCCGCTCCAAGCAATACAAGCCGCCCTCATCAATGCCCGCGCTGCCCAGGGCGTTGGCGGGGTTCCTCAATCGCCCAGCCCGCTGGCCGTGGCCGGACAGCCAGAGCAGCGCACAGACTATGAGCGCCAGAATGATCAGGAGCAAAAGGCCGGGTTCCGCCAGCAGTACGGGAAGCCGGAGTCCGAATACCTCTCCAGCGTGCGGAAACCGCCCCTGGGAAAGTACGAAATCAAGGCCGGATGGCTCATTCCGGCTGTCCTCGAACAGCAGCTCAACTCCGATCTGCCAGGCCTGATCCGCGCGCTTGTCCGTGAGAATGTGTATGATTCGGCTACTGGGAGGTACATTCTAGTACCAGCCGGGAGTACACTTGTCGGGACTTATAATTCTCACATAGGTTACGGCCAAAATGCTTTGCAGGCAGTCTGGCGGCGGGTCATCTTCCCGGATGGAAGTAGCCTCGCGCTCGGCGGTTTTGAAGGGGATGACAGCACCGGCGCGGCAGGGTTTCGAGACCAGGTGGACAATCACTGGCGGAGAATCCTTTCGGGCGCTCTGCTCACGTCGCTTTTCAGCGCCGGGATCGAGGTGAGCCAGGGAACGAACTCCTCCGTGCTGCAATCGCAGAGCGTAGGCCAACAGGTGGGCCAGGCCGTCGGCCAGCAAGTCGGGCAATTGGGAGTCGAGGTAACACGGAGGAACCTGAACGTTCAGCCAACGATCATCGTGAGGCCGGGGTACAGGTTCTTTGTTCGGGTCGAGAAGGATCTGCTGTTCAAAGGTCCTTACTCGCCGATGACGGCAGTGAGTGAGTCTGGGCCCGTTTCTGATGAAGGTGTCGGGCGTAGTCCCGGAAGGCGTGCAAGTGGCAGTGAAGAAGGCAGCGAAGACGGCAGCGCGGAAAGTGAACCGCGAGGGGCAACGGTGGACGGACGACCGTCCGGGAATGACGCTACGCCTCCCCATTGATCTGCGCGAAGCAGTCACCGAAGAATCTCGTGTAAAGGGCGATCTGGCCAGGATCGTCCTTTTTGCTTTGAGCCACGTTGAACGCGAAAAGGTCGAAGTCAAGCAGACCCGCAAGGCCGGCATGGAGCTATCCAACCCTCAGCTCCTCCACGTCGGCTCGGAGGCCAGGCTTGCGCTCAAAGAGTGGGCCGAAGCGGAAGGGGTCAGCGTCAATGCGATTGTGGTGAGTGTCCTCGAAGAGTTCTTCACGCGCCTCAAGCGAAGCAAGGCGCTCCGGGAAGAACTGAGGTTGGAGATTCGTGCACATCGCGGATTTATGCCAGGGTGAACAGAGGCATTGATGGGTTCTGTTTGCCATCGTGTACCAATATAACCTCCGAATCAGCAGTCAACACCTGCGTCTTACGGTTATTCGAACAACACTTGCCGTAGGTAGAAGGACACGACGGGACGGACAAATACACTGCAACTGAAGTCTCGCCGAACCATTTCCAGTTTTGGAAATATGAGGAGAGGCATCCGTGAAAGTCGTTCAGTTAAGAATTGAAAATTTCCGCAGTGTGCGGTCGGCGGATCTAAAGTTCGACGGACATGCCCTGCTCGTTGGCTCGAACAATGTCGGCAAAAGTACAATCTGCGAAGCATTGGATTTGGTCTTAGGACCTGATCGGCTGAACCACTTTCCACCTATCGAAGAATATGACTTTTACAATGGCATCTATCTCAAGCCCGCGGAAAACGAAGGTGAGAATCCGGTTCCTGTCAAGCTGCGCGTAGAGGTTCTCCTCATCGAAGTTAGCGCAGAGGTACAGAAGCGATGCGGTGGACATCTCGAATTCTGGCACATTGCAGAGAAACGGATTCTTACGGAAGGTGAAGCGGCGGCGGCGGCTCCCGGCGTGTCCATCCCCTGTTTGCGTCTGGAGACAGTTGGACAATACGACACGGATGAAGATGAGTTCGCGGCGGAGACCCTGTACACGCATAGTCCTTCCGCGCCCGAAGGCGAGAAGGATGTCGTTCGCCGGGATATCAAACGCCTTTTTGGTTTTTTGTACTTGCGTGCGCTGCGCACAGGCTCCCGAGCGCTTAGCCTGGAGCGGGGATCGCTTCTCGACGTGTTGCTTCGATTGCAGAAAGTGCGGACAGGACTTTGGGAACAGGCGATCGTCCGTCTAAAGGCCTTGGATATCGAACAGGATGCAACGGAACTCGAACCCGTTCTGACTGCAATCGAGGAGCGACTGTCGAGCTACGTGGCCGCGACGAAGACAGGGCGCAAAACTAAGCTCTATGTTTCCCAGTTGACCCGCGAGCATCTGCGCAAGACGATGGCATTTTTCTTGGCGATGCGCGAGGATCAAGAACCGGTGCCGTTCCAACAGGCGGGAACGGGAACCTTGAACACGTTGGTGCTTGCACTTCTATCCTTCATCGCAGAATTGAAGCCTGACTCGGTCATCTTTGCAATGGAAGAGCCTGAAATTGCAGTTCCCCCACATACCCAACGGCGTATCGCTGATTATCTACTCTTCAAGACGACGCAAGCGTTCGTGACTTCGCACTCGCCCTACGTGATCGAGCGTTTCAAGCCGCAGAACACCTTCCTGCTCACCCGCCTTGCAGCAGGAAGTCTTGGAGCAATGTGCCTGGCGGATGCATCAGGTCTCAAAGAGAACGACTATAAGCGCTATTCACGACGCGGGCTGTCTGAATGCATGCTCGGCAAGGGCGTCATCATCGTAGAAGGACTGACAGAGTTTCATGCACTTCCGGCGCTCGCGCGTTGTCTGGAAGCACAGGACTCTTCGCTCAATCCCCTTGATCTCGCGGGCGTCTCCATCTTCGACGCGGAGAGCGACGGCCCGATACCAAAGTTCGGAAAGTTCTTTCAGGCACTCGGCCTCAAGACGTTTGGCTTCTACGATGCGAAGCAGCGCACTCAGGATGAGAAAGATAAGTTTGCAGCGGTCTTGGATGTGAATGAAGAACACCCCTACAAGGGATTTGAAGGTCTGTTGGCTGCGGAGATCCCAGTCACACGGCTCCGCTCCTTTCTGCAAGACCTATTGAATTCAGGTGTCGATGCTGCTCACTATGGAATCCCAACCGCACTACCCGCCGACGATACTACTCTGCGCAAGCTTGTGACCGGTGTGCTGGCATCATCGAAGGGCGCTGGTTGGGCGGCACGGCTACTCGAACAGTGCGATCCCAATGAACTTCCGAAGACTGCCGTGGATTTTCTGAACAAAGTCTACGCTTTCTTCCCCGCTCCCGTTGCTCCTCCTGCCGGGACTTCAGGCCAAACGCCATGATAATCTGCGCTGAACGTCAGAAGCTCTTGGACTGCGATGGTCACGCCGTAGTGGTCGGTGGGCCTGGCAGCGGGAAAACTACGATTGCATTGAGGAAAGCTCTCGTTCGAATTGATGCCGGGCTGTTGCCTGGACAATCGGTACTGTTCCTCAGCTTCTCGCGCGCGGCCGTAACACGCATCGTCCAAGCGTCACGGATGCAACTTCCCAAGAGGCAACAATTTCTCCTCAATGTTCAAACATTTCATTCCTTCTTCTGGGATGTACTCAAGACGCACGGCTACCTATTGGGAACACCACGGCGACTTCGCATCCTAATGCCACAGGATGAGCGGGTACGAAATGGGAACGCCAAGAACGAAGAAAGTTCGTTAGGATGGGCCGCTTGGGTCACGGAGCGTGAGCGGATTTTTCATCAAGAAGGATTGGTAGGATTCGATCTGTTTGCCCCGAAGGTCGCGGAACTGCTCCATCGTGGTCCCCTGATTAGGCAGCTTCTAGCCGAACGATTCCCGCTCGTGATTGTCGATGAGGCGCAGGACACCGGCCCGGATGCTTGGCGGTGCGTCGAAATGCTTGCGCCGCTGACGCAGGTTATCTGTCTCGCAGACCTTGAGCAGCAAATATTCGATTATCTTCCGGGTATTGGACCGGAGCGACTGGACGCTATCAAAGCTGCATTGCGACCATTGGAGATTAATCTTGGCTCCGAGAATTTGCGTAGCCCGGACTCGCAGATTGCCGAGTTTGGCCGGGACATCCTTGCTGGTCGAGTTCGACATGGCGGATACAAGGGCGTGAGCAATATGTCGATTGCACGAGACGCGGATCTCAGCGCGACCATGCGGAAAGCGTTAGGTTGTTTGCAACTCCAAGTAAGGAAAGAAACGAAGGAATGGGCAAAAACGGTTGCGATTCTTGTGCCTTCGGCATCTGAGGCAACAAAGGTCTCTGTTGCTCTGAATAGTGGAGAAAAGCCCGTGCCGCACAAGTTGATGTTTGACGAAGATGAAGCCCGTTTAGCAGCGAGGTTCGCGGCTTTCTTGTTAGAACCTCGAGATGGTCAATCTGAGGAATTGCAGATAGCAGAGGCTCTCCTGATTCTCTGCGATATCAAAAAGGCCGCCGGTTCAGTAACTGCTGCTACCCAATTACTTGGATGGGCAACGAAATGCCAAGCGGGAAAAATAAGCTCATCCGGTTTAGTGAAGGGAGTTCAGACCCTTCTAGGCGTTCTTAAGACAACCGCATTTGTAGGTGATCCCAGTCGTGACTGGGTCTTGGTGAAGAAAAAGCTCCGTGAATCAAATGAACCGATGCTTATTACGGTTGCGCAACACCTGGATCACCTTGTGGCATTCAATCGAGGCAAACGCATCAGTGCCAGTCTGGGCGCAGCCTGGGAAATGTCCGGAACCTATTTGCGCGCGCGCGAGGCGTTGGATGCTGCGTTGGCACAAGACCTGATTCTGGATGGGCTGGACGACCCAGACGGAATTCAGGTTATGACCATCCACAAAGCCAAGGGGAAGCAGTTTGATGGCGTTATTGTGTTGCGACGGCAGCGTCATGACGGAAAGGGTCTTGTCTCCAATTTTGTATGGAGGGACGATAAATCTCCCTTCCGCCGCAGCAGGAAAATATTGATGGTCGCGATTACGCGAGCGCGTTACCACACAATGATGGTGCAGCAGGTATGGCCAGACTGCCCGATCATGCGGGGGTATTCGCTTGATTCTGCCTACGATGTCAAAACGAGGGTTAGTTAGGCCTTTATCGGTCCACACCTTGCCTGGCGCAAGGCGTTCAAGCCCGTCGGGTGGGCCAAACCAAGCCTGGCGCGAAGCGACTGCACATCGTAGGGCGGGAAGACGGGCGAAAAAGAACGGGGCCTGCGCTGGCAGACCCCGTTTGGAAGGCTTGGAAGTTGAGGATTACGCGGCTTTGGCCTTTTTGACTGCTGCGGGTTTTGCTGGCTTCGGCTGGACCCTTGAGGCCGTCTTCTTAGCCGCTTGCGCCTTCTCCTTCGCGGCAAACTCCGCTTTGACCTTCTGGGTGATGGCGTCGGTGTCCACCTTGTAGTGCTGGGCGGCGTCTTTGAGCGCCTTCCCGGTCTCCGATTGCGTCCGGGCTGAGTGAAGAATGACCGTCTCAACCAATAGCTGTCCGAGTTCGCCTTCCTCGGCCTTGCGGATATAGGCGCCCATCAGCTTCCCGATGGAATCGGCGGCTTGCGCCTTCTTGATGCCTCGGTTCCGGGCGAGAACCTCGATGCGCCGGTCCTCCAACTGGAGAATCAGGCGCTCGACAATGAAAACGAGGTCGCGCTTGGTGAGGCGCACCGGCACAGCGGCAACGATGGCGGAAAGGACGCGCAAGCCTACAACGTTGGCAATCGCCTCCTCGCGGCGCTGCTTTTCCTGCTCGGCTTTGATACGCACATCTCCGGCCGGCCGCTGCTTCTTCGGACGGTGAACGGGGCATTCGGGGTTGGCGCAGATTTTGCGAACCTCGCCTTTCTCTGTGCCTTCGGTGACGATGGCCTCGGTCATGGACTTGCAGGTCTGGTACTCCGGCCAATCCCTGTGCTTCTTTGCGTTGGGGTCTTGCGGCTTGATCTCGATGTACTTGTTGCGGGGCAGGGCCGCGCTGGCGCTGTCGCTGGCAGTTGTGGCCGGTCCGTAGGCCGATGAAATTTGTACCAGCTTCGGCTTGGCTGTGATGGTCTGCGCTACGAATCCGTCCAGCTTGGACTGGTAGCAAGCCGGGTCGGTGCAAGCGTCCTCTGCGATGTCGGCGAAGAGTAGCGCGTTTCCTCCAGTGCGCTTGGGGCAATCGACACAGGCTCCGGCGGCGGGGTTGACATTCGGGTCGGTCTTTGAGAACGGAGCGTCTTTCAGAATGAGAAGGATGTTTTGCTCTATCCATTGGTGGAGATGGCGGACAGGGAGCAAGATGCGCTTGGCCTTGCCCTGGCCGCCGTTCCAATCCTCGCGGAAGCAAGCGGAGAGGGCCTGTTCCTGCTCGGCTGGCTGTAGCTTTGCGAGTAGCAGGGCATGGCCTACGCCAATTTCGTCTTTGGCGAATGCCTCGGTAACGGCGGCGGTGAGTTCGGTCAACTTGACGCGCTGGGCGCAATAGGCAGGGGATTTACCCGTCTTGGCGGCGATCTGCTCAATGGAGTATTTCGGCTCGTCAAGATTGAGCAGGGCGTGGAATCCCTGCGCCTCCTCCAATGGGTGAACGTCGCGGCGCTGGAGGTTTTCGATCAATTGCGCCTCCAATGCCTCGGCGTCGGTAAGGTTGACGATGCGGACGGGTACAGTCTCCGCCTCGGCGAGTTGGGCGGCGCGGTAGCGTCTGGCTCCGGCGACAATCTCGAAACTGCGCTCGGTCAATGGCCGCACAAGCAAGGGCGACAGAACGCCCTGGCTGCGGATGCTTGCGGCCAATTCATTGAGGGCTGAATCTTCAAAGAATCGACGCGGGTTGGTCCTCGACTCGGTGAGGAAGGACAGTGGAAGGTCGCGGTATTCAGTGGTGGTGTTTGCAATCGTCATAGATGCTCTCTCCTTGTGAGCGGGTTTCGGCTGGTCGAACAGGCAAGAACTGAGCGGACAGGGCTGTTAACCCTGTCCGCAGGGGGCGAAGGGGAAGCAAGCGGCCTAAGCCGCTGCCTCCGCGGTTGCTGTTTCGCTGCGGCTGCGGCGGCTTCGCCGGGGTTCGGGGGCCGTGTCGGCGGTTGCGGTGGCCGTCTCAGCGGTCTGCGGTTGGGAGTCTTCCGGGGAAGGCTCCTCCAAGACAGCGAGAATCACGGCGGATGTGCGCTGGA
>Ga0302320_10030264_pt1 | contig 10326 bp, 5 predicted proteins | sample Bog_T0_3_FD_202130 | JGI IMG/M metagenome (GOLD analysis project Ga0302320, IMG submission 202130) | Peat permafrost microbial communities from Stordalen Mire near Abisko, Sweden - Bog_T0_3 | ecosystem: Environmental > Terrestrial > Soil > Wetlands > Peat | place: Sweden: Abisko, Stordalen Mire... | reverse complement strand
GATGCTGCAGGCCAGTGCCGCGCTGGGACGAGAGGTGTCTTTGAGCGTTGTGGCATAGAGGACTGTGCGTTGAGAGTCTCCGTCTTCAGACCGAGTGGGGAGATGAGCTTCTGGTCCCACGGTAATGACCGGAAGGTTGGCTGTGCGCAGTACGTGTTCCGCCACCGAACCCAGGAACAGCTTGCTCAGCTTGCTACGGCTTCGCGTGCCGAGAAGAACGCGATCCACCTGGAATTGGCTGAGCGCATTGACGATCTGCTGTGCGGCATTGCCTTCGCGGACGACGGCGTCGCAGCTGGTGCCCTGGTTGTAGGCGAGTCTGCACCAGGGCTCCAGGGTCATGGTTGCTGCGTTAAGTGCGGCGTCCGCATCGAAGTACGGAATGCCGGCGGCATCCGCGGACATGACCGCTGCGGAGGCCGCGACGTGGAGGAGAATCAGGTGTGCGCCCGTCTCCGCTGCCTGCTCGAGAGCAAACGGCATAAGGCGGCCAAGGTCGCTAAGGTCAGTGGCGACGAGGAGGACATCGGGGCGTGTCCAGCGCCCCAATCCGTCGTCCTGGGCTGAATCCGGAGCTGAATCTGGAATGCTGTTTGCCACGTACGGTAGGGTGTCACCACAAAAAGACCTGGGATGTGCCCGCGCGCACCGGTTGGAGTGATTTGGCTCACCAGGGGCTGCGGGGGACGATAACTGGAACGCTTAGGCCTGAAGGCGGCTGCTGACTGTGGTCTGAAGGTTGAATTGGTCTCCCAGGGCTGAGAACAAGGGTTAAGGCGGTCAGGTCCAGGCGAACCGCAGGCTTGAGCGGATGCTGTCTTCTCTTTGCCGGATTTTCGCCTGAGAGCGGAAGAAAACCGTTTTGTTTTAGCGTAGAACCGTCTTAGCCCGAGTCTTTTTCGCCAATTTCCTTATTGATTCTTTATGGGATTTCTTTATATCGTTACCTATGGTAGTACATCTGCAGACTTTCCATCCTTGTAGACACCCAAAGAAAAAATAGTCTCTTGTGCGTTCATGGGCGCCCGCTCATCTGCATCTATTTCGATTTTTTTGCCGGGCGCATGACAGTACAACTTTACCTGCTTTACCTGGAGGACAGGCACAATGGCGTATCGACTTACCCGAAGTGTATTTTCTGCGTTGCTTTTGGTTCTAGCGGTGCTGATCGCACTGCCGGCCACGGGCTTCGGACAGACGTTTCGCGGCGGCATCAGCGGCACGGTTACGGACCAATCAGGAGCCGTTGTGGCGGGGGCGCAGGTAGCGGCCACGGAAACAGCAACCAATATCACATACAAGACGGTGAGTTCGAGCGCGGGCGAGTTCGTTTTCGCGAATTTGCCTTTGGGCAGCTATACGATCTCTGTGGCGGCCTCAGGGTTCAAAGGTGAGAAGGTTGACAAAGTCCCGGTAACGGCGGGCGCCACGTACACGCTGCCTTTGAAGCTGAGCGTTGCCTCCGCGGGTGAAACGGTGGAGGTGACTGCTGACTCGTTGAGCCTGGACACGGTGACTGACACGCAGTCCACCGCGCTTCCGGAGGTCGTTGTGCAGAACCTCCCGAACAGCGGCCGCGACTTTACCCAGATGATTGCACAGACTCCCGGGTTTGCGGGCCTTTCTACAGGCGGCGGCGCCGGTGTGGCCAGCGTCAACGGCACCCGCACCAACTCAGTGAACTGGCAGATTGAAGGAACGGACAACAACGATCTGTGGTGGAATATTCCGGCGGTTAACCAGGGCGGCGTTTCCTCGATCGCCGGCGTGATTCTGCCGGTGGATGCAATCGAGAACTTCTCCTTTGTAACCGCGGGATCAACAGAGTTGGGTCGTAACTCCGCAGGAACGGCCAACCTGACCATCAAGTCGGGCACCAACAGTCTTCATGGATCGGGGTATTACTACAACCACAACGAGTTTTTCCAGAGGACCAACCCGTTCGAGACATCCAAGGCGGAAACCCGCAACCAGCATTATGGTTTCTCCGTGGGCGGTCCAATCTGGAAGGATAAGACCTTCTTCTTCATCGGCGGCGAACACCAGGCATTCCTGATTGGTGCTGAAAACAGGGCGACGGAACCCTCGGCTCTCTACCAGACGGCGGCCTACGCGGTTCTGGACCAATATGGTGTTCCTCACAACCCCGTTTCCGCCAACCTGCTGAACGGGAATGGCACGCTTCCGGGGCTTTGGCCGACGTATGCGCTTACGGGAGCGGCGACCCCCCTCAACTATGGTGCGGTGGGTAACCTGACCGGACACAGCTTCAATGGCATCCTCAAGCTTGACGAGCAGCTCACGGCCAGGGATCACATTGCCTTCGTCTGGTTTGTCGGACAGGGAACACAAACCGCTCCAGTGTCTTCCGATCTGGCCCCGTATTTTGAAAACGCCCCAATTCACGTGGATAACTTCTCGCTGGTTTACAACCGCGTCCTTTCCAACAGCATTACCAATCAGCTTTCAATGGGTGTCAGCTATTTCAACCAGGTGTTCGGCGATCACGACACCGACTTCGATCCCGTGGGCCTGGGCCTCGATACCGGAGTAACGTCTCCAACACTTGCGGGTTCCCCTCACCTGTGCATTGACCCTCACGGCTGTCCCAGCGGTCTCAGCGCGAGCGGTATCGGCTTTGACCCGCTCGGTGTAACCCCTCCTGAGGGCCGCAACGACATCACCGGCCACCTGGATGAAGACATGTCCTGGACCAAAGGCGCACACCAGATGAAATTCGGCGGCGAGCTGCGTCAAGCTCAGGTCGACGATTTCTACCAGGTGGGCCAGCGGGGCACTCTGGTCTTCGACGGTTCTCAAGGGCCCTGGTCTTCAACGAATTCTCCCTGCGCAGCGCTGGGTAACGGCACTCCGCCCTACACTGCCTCCAATGGACCATCCAATGGGCCAACTGATCCGAATGTTCTCTATCTCGCGGATTTTCTGGCTGGCTGCTATGATCCCTCGGCAACTTCGACCGTGCTTGGCGACCCGAAACGTCAGGTCTTCACGAACACCTTCTCTTTCTGGGCCCAGGATGCCTGGCAAGTCAGCAAAGCGCTGAGCTTCAACTTTGGCGGCCGGTACGATTACGAGGGGCCGGTGCATTCCGCGCTTCCGAACCTTTCGGTCTTCGACCCCTCGCTCCCCACCGGTCTGGCCGTTGCGGGCCAGGATGTGCCGAACATCTACGAACGTTTCTGGGGCGGCTTCAGCCCACGGCTCGGGTTCGCCTACGAACTGGACTCGAAGTCAGTTCTCCGCGGTGGCGGCGGCATGTATTACGACTCCATTTATATGAAGTCCGTTCTGCAAAATGGAGATCTGTCGAACATCTCGGTTTTCGGAGTGGGATTGAATCCGGCGGGGTCGTCGAAGGTGGCGGACGCTACCGCGCTTAACACGGTGATTCAGCCAAATATGCCGTTCTACGAGACTCTGGATCAGGCTTTGGCTGGCGCGGGCATCGTGTCGGTTTCCTCATTCGACAAGAATTTCCGTCCCTCTTACACCGAATCGTTCGACCTGAATCTCCAGCACAGCTTTACGCCGTCAGTCATTTGGCAACTGGGCTATGTAGGCACTAAAGGTACCCACCTGATGGGCATCTTCGATATCAACCCCGCTGGGGTCGGAAGCGCAAGTCTCCCAAATCCCAACATCAACCGGCCCTATTACAGCCAGTTCCCCGGCTTCTCGGTCATCGACGAGGCCAAGAGCAATCTTGGCTCCATCTACAACGCACTCCAGACCACCTTGCGAGTGCAAAACTGGCACAGCCTGAGTTCGCAGCTGGCCTACACATGGGGCCATGCGCTGGATTACGAGACCGGCCTGCTGCCTTATGTTCCGCAGGATCCCAGCAACGAGAGCGGAGAGCGTGGCAATTCGGATTATGACGTAAGGAACACATTTACCGGCTATCTGGACTACAACGTTCCGGCGTTTCGCGGACCCAGGCGTCTCACCAAGGGCTGGGAGGTCAACTCCGGCTTCTCCTTCCATGGCGGAACTCCTTACACCGTTCTGTCAGGAAGCAACCCAAGCGGCAACCAGGAATACAATGACCGTGCGGTACAGGTGATGCCCAAGCCATCAGGAGGCGTGCCACACGGCATCGGAGCGGTCTGCCCGGGTGTCGTCCAGTGGTTCAGCTCTTCGTCCGCATCCGCCGCCAACGGCTGCGTTGCCAATGAATCTTCTGCATTCGTCGATGCCCCGGCCGACACTTATTCACCCACACGCCGCGGCCAGAACTACAACCCCGGCTACTCCGCGGTGGATGCTTCATTCCTGAAGACCACCAACATTACTGAGAGGGTGAGCGCACAGTTCAAGGCGGACGTCTTTAACATCTTCAACCGCACCAACCTGGCGCCGGTTGGCTTGCCAACGACTTCTGAGTCGGGCCAGATCGGCTCGACTCTTGGGCCGTACCTTGGCAACCCCGGTTTCGGACCGGGCGAGCCGTTGAATGCTGAATTCGCGTTGAAAATACTGTTTTAACAGCAGTGGGCAGATCACAGGTTACAGATGACAGTTGAGAGCTGGCTTCTGGAACTTGGTATCTGTATCAGAAGGACAACCTAAGCAACAACAAAAACCCCGCTGCGAGGCGGGGTTTTTGTTGTTCATGGGGCGGAGGAGATAGATGGCAGGCGAAACAAACTGTCATCTGTAACCTGTCATCTGTTACGACAGGTGCGTGAACGGCCGCTCAGCGAGCTTGCGGGGCAGCGGCGGAGCGACCAGGCCGGCCGTGGGGCTGGCCATGACCTCAGTGAACGCCTTGCGGAAGGCGAGCATCTCGTCAGTGGTGCCAACGGTGATGCGCACCTGGGTGGGCCACGCCGGCCAGATGCGGCCGATGTAGATATCCTTGGCTGCCATGGCAGCGAGGACTTCCTTGCCGGGGCGCCGGACGTCGAGCATGAAGCAGTTGCTCTCTGACGGCGTGCAGGCGTATCCGTTCGACTTCAGCCACGCAAGATTGTCAGCGCGGATGTCTCCGATGATCTTTCTGCGCGAGGGGACCAGGTCGGGATCGATCAGGCTGGCTTTGGCTGCGGCAATGGCGGTGATGGGCAGCGAGTTCTGGCCGCCGAACGGCATCAGCTTGGCTAACAGGTCAGGCCGCCCAACGGCAAAGCCCATACGGATGCCGGCCATGCCGTACAACTTGGAGAAGGTGCGCAGCACGATCACGTCCTTGCCTTCCTTGACGAAATCAAGCGAGTGCGGCGCGTCGCAGAGATGAATATAGGCCTCGTCGATCAGCAGGATCGTGCCCTTGGGAGCGTTGGCCACGGCGTGCTCAATGTCCGCGCGAGGGGTGCACGTGCCGGTGGGGTTGTTGGGATTGCAGATATAGATGACACCGGGCGTGGACGCTGCGGCGAGCATGGCCTTGATATCGTGCATGGCTGCGCGGGCGGGGTCAGCTAAAGGAACCTTGATGACGTTAGCGCCAGAAGCCTGCGCGGCCCACATGGGCGCCTCGTAGCCAGGGTCAGCGATCACCAACGGCTTGTTCTTATCAGTAAATGCGAGCACGGTGTAGTGCAGCGGCTCGCTGGAGCCGGCATAAGGCATGACCGAATCGGGACTGAGGCCCTCGATCTTGGCGAAGGTTGCGGCGAGGTCTTCCTGCATGTTGAATTCGTAGCGTCCGCCCTTGGGAATGATGTTGGCGATGGCCTGGCGCGCGGCTTCCGAGGGCCCGAGCGGATTCTCGTTGGCGTCAATATGAATGCCTTTATTAGGATCGGCGAACTTGGGGCGAGCGGCGAAAGCGAGGCGGGCTTCAGTCAGGATGGGCATGCTGGCCAGGGCTGAGGCGCCGGCAGCGAAACGGAAGAACGTACGGCGTGATAGGCCACTACAACCAATGGGGTCAACAGGCGAGGTCATGGGCAATGCTCCTTGGGATCGGTTGGGTCTGAACGAGAACCTGGGGCGGACGCGCAAGGGCCGCGAGGGAAGGGGTTTCAGGGATGATCAAGCTGGAAGAATAGAGCCCCATGTCTCAAGGTATCGTTGAATTGCCGGGAAGACAAGGAAGAAATGGCTCGGGATGTTGGAAGGCGGCGGTGCTGTGGTAGACTTCGTTCGGTAAACGATTACCCAATTCCGGATGACTCTGTATTGCGAGCTTTCGGAAATCAGCGCAAGCAGCGAGCAGCGGCGGGAGGGATTTCTCCACGAGTCCGGTTCGCGGGTTGACAAGTACCGCAGTAAAGCCATTTACTTAAGGGCGAATGTCCGAGCGTTCCTCGGGCAGATTCACCCCCTATCAGGTGACGTCATGTTCGGATTGGTCCCAGCCTCCATCGCCGCCGGTTTACCTTCGTCGTCCGCCGCGCTGCTCGCCCTTGGCGCCCCTTCGCTGGCGCACCTAAGTCTTCTGGACATTGCCGTGATCGCCATCTACTTCGTGATGGTGATCTGGATAGGCTTCTACCTGAAGAGCAAGGCCAACACCAGTGAAGAGTTCTTCATGGCGGGACGTGAGATGACGGCCTGGATCGCGGGCTTGAGCTTTGTCTCCGCCAACCTGGGCTCGCTGGAGCTGATGGGCTGGGCCGGCTCGGCATACCAGTACGGCATTCTCGCCGCGCACTGGTACTGGATCGGCGCCATTCCAGCCATGCTGTTCCTGGGCATGGTGATGATGCCCTTCTATTATGTGTGCAAGACCCACTCGGTGCCGGGATATCTGAAGCTCCGCTATGGTCAGGGCTCCAGCACCGTGGCCGCTGTGTCCTTCGCCTTCATGACCGTGCTCATGAGCGGTGTCAATATGTTCGCCATGGCGGAAGTGATGAAGATTGTTCTCGGCTGGGATCTGAACTTCTCGATCATTGTCAGTTCCCTTGCGGTTGCCGCATATGTCGCGCTCGGCGGACTGCGCTCGGCCATCTTCAATGAAGTTCTCCAGTTCGTGCTCATTTGGGGCGGCGCGCTTCTGGTGCCGATCCTCGGACTCATCGAGACCGGCGGCTGGACTGGGTTCAAGGCGCGCCTGGCCCACAACATCGCCACCGGCGCCACTCCCGGCGGAGACTACACGCACATGTGGCGCAGCATGGGCCATTTCGCTGATAATCCGATGGGCATTCACTGGACCGGCATCGTCTTCGGCCTTGGCTTCGCCATCAGCTTCGGCTACTGGACCACTGACTTCCTTGTCGTCCAGCGTGTGCTCGCTGCCAACTCGCTACGTTCGGCGCGTCTGGCGCCGGTGATCGGCTCATTCTTTAAGATGGCCGTGCCTTTCATCGTTATATTGCCGGGCCTGTTGGGCCTCGTCGTGCTCCAGAACTCCGACGGCAGCCTGATGCACCTGGTCGGCGAAAATGTTGTCGCCGCGCACCCAGGCGCAGGCCTGCATAGCTATAACGAAGTGCTGCCGTTGATGATGGTTCGCTACCTGGGGCCAGGCTTGCTCGGCCTGGGCATCACCGCCCTCATTGCCGGATTCATGAGCGGCATGGCCGGCAACGTGAGCGCTTTCACCGCCATCTTCACCTACGACATCTACCAACCGCACATCGTCAAGCATGCCAGGGACGAACACTATGTCCTTGTCGGCCGCATCGTAACCATTGTCGGCGTGGTCATCTCCATAGGCGCGGCGTACCTCGTTATGAACGCCGCCGGCATCATGGATTATGTGCAGGCTCTCTTCAGCTTCTTTATCTCGCCTCTGCTTGGCGTCGTGCTCCTCGGCATGTTCTGGAAGCGCGCCACCAGGGCCGGCGGTTTCTACGGCCTGCTCATGGGAACCCTCACCTCCATCGGCCTCTGGGCCTGGGTCTATTTCTATCCCTCTGCGCTGCGCTATGTGGCGCTTTCGCCCGATGCCAAAGGCATGGCAGAGAACATGTATCGCGCCCTCTGGTCCGTCACCACAGCGGTCGGCGTCAACGTGATTGTGAGCCTGTTTACCAAGCCTCGGTCCCTGTCTGAGCTCGCCGGCGTCGTCTACGGCGCCACTCCCTTGCCCACTGAAGAGCCCGTTCCGCTTTACAAGAATGAGTGGTTCTGGACGGCTATCGCCATCATTATTTTCCTGGCCCTCAACATTTACTTCTGGTAAGGAGCACTTATGCATACGTCGGGTATTTCCATCTGGTTTTTCATCGGTGTCATGCTTACCATCTACGGCGCGATGATCCTAGGTTACGGCCTCTATGAGCTGAGCTTGCCGCAAATGGCCGTTGCCAACTTCCATGCTTCAATATGGTGGGGTGCGGTGCTGCTTGCCGCCGGTGTGTTTTACGGCGTACGCTTCCGTCCCGGCCACGCGGAGTAAAAGCCTCGGCGCACCGGGAGTCGTCAGCGGCTTTGTGTAAAGCACGACTCCAGTCGCGCGCAATGATCGGCCAAGCGGCCAGGCTGAGTCCCCTGGGGAAGGAAATACGCCGAGCAAGAATTTGCGCGGAGATTCTTGGAATGAGAATGCGGTAACCCGTCTGAACGCAAGACAAGGAGCAATTAGAAAAATGACAGCAAAACGAACCATGACATTCGGAATCGTCGTAGGAAATCGCGGCTTTTTCCCTGACCACTTGGCCAAAACTGGCCGCGAAGAAATCATCTCAGTGCTTGAAGCAGCCGGTGCCAAGGCCATCGTGCTCGGGCCGGAGGATTCGAAGCACGGCGCCGTAGAAACCTACGCCGAATCGAAAAAGTGCGCGGAGCTTTTCAAAAAGCACGCTGATGACATTGACGGCATCATCATAACGTTGCCCAACTTCGGCGAGGAGCGGGGCATTGTGGACGCCATACGGCTTTCCGGGCTCAAGGTTCCGGTGCTGGTGCAGGCCACGCCGGATCGCTCCGACGACATGACCATCGCCATGCGCCGCGACAGCTTCTGCGGCAAGATGAGCGCCTGTAACAACCTGATGCAGTACGGCATTCCATACTCGCTGACCACGCTGCACACAGAGAGCCCGAGTTCAGCCGAGTTCGAGGCCGACCTTGCATGGTTTTCCGCGGTGTGCCGCATTGTGAAGGGGTTGAAGAACCTGCGCATTGGCGCCATTGGCGCGCGTCCAACGGCGTTCAACACTGTGCGGTACTCCGAACGCATCTTCGAGACCAGCGGCATCACCATCGAGACGATCGATCTGTCAGAGATATTCGGCCGCATCAATCGCATGAAGGACACAGACGACGCCGCGCAGGCTAAGCTGGCGGCGATCAAGAGCTATGTGACCACGGCGGGCATCCCCGAAGATGCGCTGATGAAAATGTCGAAGCTGGGCGCGGTGATTGATGGTTGGATGAAGCAAGCCAACATCACCATCAGCGCCGTGCAGTGCTGGACTTCGATGGAAGAGTTTTTCGGCGTGGTGCCCTGCACCATCATGAGCATGATGAGCAACAACCTGATTCCATCGGCCTGCGAGGTGGACGTGCCCGGCACCCTGAGCATGTACATGCTGGCATTGGCGAGCGAAACTCCCTCAGCGCTGCTGGACTGGAATAATAACTACGGCAGCCATCCCGACAAATGCGTTTGCTTCCACTGCTCAAACTTGCCGAAGCACTTTTTCGGCGAGGCTCCAACCATGGACTACCAGGCGATTATTGCCGGTACGGTGGGCAAGCTGAACACCTTCGGCACGTGCGTGGGCCGCGTGAAGGCTGGGACGATGACTTATGCACGCTACTCGACAGACGATCGGCGCGGCGTGGTTCGCGGCTACACGGGACAAGGCAAATTTACCGACGATCCGCTGACAACATTCGGCGGCGCGGGCGTGGCGGAGATTCCGCAATTGCAGAAACTGTTGAAGTATATTTGCCGCGAAGGATTCGAACATCACGTGGCCGCCAACTTCAGCGATGTTTCAAAGGCCATCCATGAAGCTGCGCGCTACATGGGCTGGGAGAGCCATCACCATCCCGAGCTCGAAGACTGACAAAGGCAGTGGTCAGTGGACAGGGAACAGTGATCAGTTCTGTCGGCGGCATTGCTTGCGCGGAATCTTTAGCCAGATGAATCTCGGAGACATCTGCAGTCCTCTGATGCCATCGCCTCACTGTCCACTGTCCACTGAAAAGGAAGTGCAATCATGAGCAAGAGAATTGGCAAGAGCCTGGTGGTGGCCGGCAATACACTGGCGACGGAAGCCAAGTGGAATGCGGAGTTGGACGCCAAGCACGACAAGCTGGTGGAATGGCTGAACGCGCAGGGGCTGGCTGGCGTACTGATCCGGCGCAACGAGAATGTGGCGTGGGTGACGGGCGGGGCGGTGGAACTGCGCGTGCTGACACCCTGCGAGACGGGTGTGGCTTCACTGCTGGTGACGGCCG
>Ga0302320_10030262_pt1 | contig 10326 bp, 7 predicted proteins | sample Bog_T0_3_FD_202130 | JGI IMG/M metagenome (GOLD analysis project Ga0302320, IMG submission 202130) | Peat permafrost microbial communities from Stordalen Mire near Abisko, Sweden - Bog_T0_3 | ecosystem: Environmental > Terrestrial > Soil > Wetlands > Peat | place: Sweden: Abisko, Stordalen Mire... | reverse complement strand
ATTGTGGTGTTCCGTCGGCGTCAGTGGCATCAATACCAGGCTGATTGACGGGCTTGTGGAAGACCACGATATCGCCGCGCCTCGGCTCGCGATACCTGATGAGCGGCATCCACGAAGCGGGCGGCATTAGCGTGATCTGGTCGACGACTAGGTGATCGCCTACAAGCAACGTGTTCTCCATCGAACCTGACGGAATGACGTAGTTCTGAGCCAAGAAGGTCAGAATGAACAGTCCCACCACCAGAACTGAGCAAATGCTGGCCAGCGCCTCGAAAGGAGTCTCTTCCCGATTGATGTTGGCGGAAGCTGCGGGCTTCGTAGAAACCGGAGAAATCTTCGTCGCTGGACTCATCCAAAGGCTCCTCAGGAGGCTGGCGAGCCCCAGGGCGTTCGCAGCGGTCACTTCAAAAGAAATGATTTCATGTACGTTCGACTGTCGTCGAGTTCGCGTCTTGACCAGAGTCTATCAAATCCCTGTGCAACGTAGAATTATCCGGACGATTCGGAGTGCGAGCGGTTAGTCGCTAACCCGAAAGTATGACGGATTTTGAAGTTCCAAGGACAACCGCGGATCCTTCACTTCGTTCAGGATGACAGTGCCTTCGAGAGGAAGGTGGGTGCCAGGATCGGCTTCGTGGGTGGTTTGTCGCCAACTCGCAAGTATGGTGGACTTTGAGATGTGAGGAACGACCGCAGATCCTTCACTACGTTCAGGATGACACTGCTGTGGGGAGAGGATGATAGTGGCGGACGGGCCTTGTGGCCGGATGGTCGGCAATTCGGAGATTGCGCTAATCCGGGAATTGCAGCGGCCTTCGAATGGCCTCGAGAGGCTTGCGCAAGGCCACTGTCTCTCCTGCCATTGCCACTCCTATTTTCAAGGTGTTAGCCTCTACTCTGTCTGCACATTGAGAAGGGAACCTACCAAACACATGCAAACCACCTATAACGGGCTGGAATTGCCGCAGGACGGCCAGCCGATTGAGTACGCGAACGGGCAGTTTACGGTGCCCGACAACCCGATCATTCCCTTCATTGAAGGCGACGGGACGGGGCGGGACATCTGGAAGGCCAGCCAGCGAGTTTTTGATGCGGCAGTGGAAAAAGCCTACGGGGGAAAGCGCGCGATCCGCTGGTTTGAGATTTTTGCCGGGGAGAAGGCGTTCCGGCAGTTCTCGACGTGGCTGCCGGACGACTCGGTGGCGGCGGCGCGGGACCTGCGGGTGAGCATCAAGGGGCCGCTGACGACGCCGGTGGGCGGAGGGATACGGTCGCTGAATGTGGCGCTGCGGCAGTTGCTGGACCTGTATGCGTGCGTGCGGCCGGTGAAGTATTACCAGGGCGTGCCCAGCCCGGTGAAACACCCGGAGAAGGTGGACATTGTGATCTTCCGCGAGAACACGGAAGACGTGTATTCGGGGATCGAGTTCAAGCAGGGTTCGGCGGATGCGGCGCGGCTGATTTCTTTCATCAACGACGACCTGCTGAAGGGCGACAAGAAGAAGATTCGCTACGACTCGGGGGTGGGGATCAAGCCGATCTCGATCTTCGGGACCAAGCGGCTGGTGCGGTATGCGATCAAGAGCGCGCTGGAGACAGGGCGCAAGACGGTGACGCTGGTGCACAAGGGGAATATCCAGAAGTTCACCGAGGGGGCTTTCCGCGAGTGGGGGTATGAGGTTGCGGTGGAAGAGTTTCGCAACGAGACCGTGACGGAGCGGGAGAGCTGGATTCTGGGCAATGCGGACGCTAACCCGAATCTGACTGTGGAAGAGAATGCGGCGCTAATTGAGCCGGGGCTGGAGTTTGGCTCTCCGAGCTTTCGCGAATCGATTTATGCGGAAATCAAAGCAGTTCTGGATTTGATCGGGAAGACGCATGGGAACCGGGCGTGGAAGTCGAAGATTCTGGTGAACGACCGGATCGCGGACTCGATTTTTCAGCAGATTATTATCCGGCCCGAAGACTACAGCGTGCTGGCGACGACGAATCTGAATGGCGATTACATTTCAGACGCGGCGGCGGCGCAGGTGGGTGGGCTGGGCATTGCTCCGGGCGCGAATATCGGCGACGGGTTTGCGGTGTTTGAGGCCACGCACGGGACGGCGCCGAAGTATGCCGATAGGGATGTGATCAATCCGGGGTCGGTAATTCTTTCCGGCGTGATGCTGCTGGAGTTTATCGGCTGGAAGGAAGCGGCGAAGCTGATTGAGACGTCGCTGGAGAAAACGATCCAGCAGAAGTTAGTGACGTACGATTTTGAGCGGCAGACGGCTGGGGCGACAAAAGTAGGGACCAGCGAATTCGCTACGCGGATTATTGGCAACATGACAGCCAACAGCTGACAGCAGACAGTTGACAGCTTCAGCGTGGCGAAGGGGTCGAGTGTTTCGCCACCATCATTTTCTAGCTTTTAGCTGTCGGCTGTTAGCTGTCAGCTTTCCAAGGAGAAATGGAATGCGGAAGAAAGTAAGTATTGTGGGCGCTGGGAATGTGGGCGCTACGACGGCGCACTGGATTGCGGCCAAGGAGCTGGCGGATGTGGTGCTGGTGGATGTGGTGGAAGGCGTGCCGCAGGGCAAGGCGCTGGATCTGCTGGAGGCCATGCCGATTGAGAAGCGCGATGTGCATGTGACGGGGTCGAACGGGTACGAGGCCACGGCGAATTCGGACATCGTGGTGATTACGGCGGGGATTCCGCGCAAGCCGGGGATGAGCCGCGACGACCTGCTGCATACGAACTTCAAGATCATGTCGGACGTGGTGTCGAAGGTGGTGGCGCAGTCGCCGGAGTCGATTCTGATTATTGTGTCGAACCCGCTGGACGCGATGGCGCAGACGGCGTACCGGCAGGCTGGGTTTAACCGCCAGCGGGTGATTGGAATGGCGGGCGTGCTGGACTCGGCGCGGTTCCGGACGTTCATTGCCGAGGAGCTGAACGTGAGCGTGGAGAACGTGACGGCGTTTGTACTGGGCGGGCATGGGGACACGATGGTGCCGCTGGCGCGCTATTCGACGGTGGCGGGGATTCCGATCACGGAGCTGATCGCGCCGGAGCGGCTGGAGGCGATTATCCAGCGGACGCGCGACGGCGGGGCGGAGATTGTGAAGTACCTGAAGACGGGCAGCGCGTTTTATGCGCCTTCGGCCGCGGCGACGGAGATGGTGGAAGCCATTCTGAAGGACAAGAAAAAGATTCTGCCCTGTGCGGCTTACCTCGTAGGCGAATATGGGATCGAGGGCTACTACATCGGCGTGCCGTGCAAACTGGGCGCGGCGGGGCTGGAGCAGATCATCGAGATCAAGCTGACGGCAGAAGAAGACGCGGCGCTGAAGAAGAGCGCTGAGGCGGTGAAGGAGCTTTGCGCGGTGATTGGCGTGTAGAACGGCTTTCGGAGATTCAAACCAATTCGCATTTCACAGGGTCGCTCCCGCACAGGGAGCGGCCCTTGTCGTTGTGCCTCCACCGTTTGGATGAGACAGCGACCCATCGAACGGGCGAAGACGCGTGGATCGCCTCAGGCTAGACTTCGTGGTAATTCATCGTATTGCAACTTGTGTGCGCAGCCGCTCCAATTGCATCCGGCTGCGCACACCCTTTGCCCAGGCGGGAACGCAAAGCCTGTTCCCGGCCGAGGGTTCCAGCGGTTATCGGCGGGCCTTTCACCCGCAGTCTTTGCGACATATGGGCCGCATTGGGGTTGGACCCTGCACGGCAAACGGCAACGAAGACGGGTTGCGGCGCGGCCCCCTTTGGTTGGCTCATGAGCGGGCATATGGACTGCTAGAGCGAAACCAGAGTAGCTGTGCCCTCTCGATTTTCGTGCAAGGTCGCCGCTCCCTGGGGGTCGCGTCGACTTGAGAGCTACGGCCTCGGGATACGGTCACTCTGGTTTCGCTGTAGGCGGGAGCGCAATGCTACCGCTTCACAAACTCCACCGCTTCCGGCCCGATCTGGGCAGCGCACTGGCCGGGGGCAAGATGGCCGCAGCCGGGAACAACGAGCAACCGAGAATGCGGGACAAGCGCGTGCATCTTTTCTCCCAGACTGAGCGGGGTGATTTTGTCTTCCGCGCCCCAGACAATCAGGACCGGCATTTTGAGGCCGGGGAGAAGGCTATCGGTGGCGTCTTTGCCGGTGAGCATGGTGGCGAGGGCGCGTTGAACGACCCAGCCATTCTGTTGGGAGAGGCGGAGGATGTCGCGGGCGATGAAGTCAGGGACGACGGGCGGGTGGGGCATGAGGAGCGCGTCGAGCTGGTCGAGATCGGCGGGGGTTTGAGGCGTGAAGAGACGGGTATCCCAGGCCGGCTTCTCGTAGATTCCGGCCGAGTCGTAGAGCATGAGATGCCGGACGCGCTCGGGATGGTCGCCGGCGATGCGCTGGACGATCCAGCCGCCCATGGACCAGCCGCCCAGGTCGACCTGCTTGAGGCCGAGGGCGTCGAGGAAGCCGACGACGGCGGCGGCCTCATCGGGGATGGAGTAAGAGAAGCCGGCGGGTTTCTCACTGCGGCCGTAGCCGGGCAGGTCGGGCATGTAGACGCGGTAGCCGGCATGGACGAACCAGGGGGCGAGGCGGCGCCAATCTTCGGCGCTGCCACCAAGGCCGTGGACGAGAACCACAACGGGGCCAGCGGCGGGGCCGATGACGTTGTAATGCACGCGAAGGCCGGCGACGGTGACGGAGTGGGACTCAAAGCCGGAGAGGCACTCGCGCATGTAGGTCAAATGAGAGAACCAGGTGACCGGACGGGCCCAGAATCCGAGTCCGGCGGCGAGCACGAGCGCGGCCAGCACGCCTGCGGTGGAAAGCTGTTTTTTCTTCCAAATCATGGGATTTTTCGCCTTTCTGTTTCCAGCGATTGCGCACGCTGCCAACCGGCCTCCATGACGCGGACGGTGATGGGCTCGAGCGCGAGCGCGCTATGGCTGTTCCACTCCGCGCGCTCGACCCAGCGAACCGCATCGGCGTCAGAGGCGGCAAGCAACTGTCCACCGGCGACGCGGCAGAGGTAATCGGCAATCACATAATGGTAGCGGACGCGGTCGGCCTCGCGGTGGATGCGGTCGAGGAGCTCGATCAGTTCGAGGGGTTCGACGAGGAGGCCGGTCTCTTCCCTGACCTCGCGGACGACGCCGGCGGCGAGGGGCTCGCCGAGTTCAAGCAGGCCGCCGGGGAGGGACCAGTGGCCTTTCAGGGGCTCGGTTCCGCGGCGGACGAGCAGGACGCGGCCGCTGTCGACGACCACCGCGCCAACGCCCAATAGCGGGGCTGAGGGAAATTCTCGCTGCATGTGCCTCCGTGGGTTCTCAAACCTCTCTAGAATAGTGCCCGATGCCCGGGGTGCATCTTCGGCGAACGGAATATCATCAAAGAAAACAGGAGAAGACAATGGCTGAATTTACGTTGCATATCGATGGGATGCATTGCGGCTCGTGCGTTCGGCGGGTGAGCCAGGCGCTGGCGGCGACCGAGGGAGTAACGGTGGAAGAGGTGCGGGTGGGCGCGGCGCGGATCAGTTCGAGCGCGAGCCCGGCTCCCGTGGAGCAGGCGGTTGCCGCGCTGGCCAAGGCCGGATTTGCGGCACGGCTGGAACCGTAATCACCGCAATGGCCACTCATGCAACCGAATCGTTGACACTGCCCGTGCTGGGCATGACCTGTGCCTCGTGCCAGCACCATGTAGAAGAGGCGCTGCGCTCGACGGCAGGGGTGGAGTCGGCCCATGTTGATTTGATCGCGAACCGCGCGCAGGTGGAGTTCGATCCCGGCGTGGCGACGCCCGGCGCGCTGGTGGAGGCGATTCGCGCGGCCGGTTATGACGCGGTGCTTCCCCGCCCCGGCGCAGCCGGCTCTGGCTTGGCCGCGGAGGTTTCGACGTCCGGGCCGGAACGCAAGGCGCTGGCCACGCTGCTTGGGGGCGCGGCGGCGATGGTGCTGGCGATGCCGCTGGGAATGCCTCAGTCTTCAGAGGCGATGGCCGCGCCAGGGGCCGTGGACGCGATGGACCGCGTGCTGATGCGGCTGCTGCCGTGGCTCTATGCGCTGCCGGCGGATCTGCTGCGGTGGGTGCTCCTGGCGATGACGGCGATTTTGATGGTGTGGGCGGGGCGCGGGATTTATGTAAGCGCGGCGCGGGGCCTGCGGCACGGCACGACGAACATGAATACGCTGGTGAGCCTGGGAACGGGGGTGGCGTTTACCTACTCGGCCTATGCGACAATTTGGCCGGTCGCGGGACGGCAGGTTTATTTCGATGCGGTTCTGCTGATTATTGGGTTCCTGCTGCTTGGCAAGGCTCTGGAAGCCCGCGCCAAGCGGCGCGCGCTGGCGGCGCTGGACGCGCTCTCGCACCTGCGGCCGGCGACGGCGCGGCGGATTGTGGACGGAGTACAGGCGGTGGTGCCGCTTGAAGAGATTCAGGTGGGCGACCAGGTGCTGGTGCTGCCGGGAGAGCGGTTTCCGGTGGACGCGACGATTGTAGAAGGGCGCACCAGCGTGGACGAGTCGATGCTGACCGGCGAGCCGACGCCACTGGAGCGCGAGCCGGGAGGACGCGTGCTGGCAGGGAGCTTGAACTACGACGGCGCGGTGACCTCGAAGGCGGAATCACTGGGCGAAGCAACGGTGCTGGCGCAGATTACGCGGATGGTGGCGCAGGCGCAGGGGTCGCGGGCACCGATGGAGCGGCTGGCGGACCGGGCGAGCGTGGTGTTTGTGCCGGTGGTGCTGGGGCTGGCGGCGATGACGTTTGTGGTGTGGCTGGTGGCGGGGCACTCGCTGCCGCTGGCGCTGGCCAATACGGTTGCCGTGCTGGTGATTGCGTGCCCATGCGCGATGGGGCTGGCGGTGCCCGCGGCGCTGACCGTGGCCGTGGGGCGGGGCGCGCAGTTGGGAGTGCTGTTCAAAGGCGGAGAAGCGCTGGAACGGCTGGGGCACCTGGACGCGATTGTGCTGGACAAGACGGGGACACTGACGGTGGGACGGCCGGTGCTGGAGCGGATTCATGCTATGGCGGGGCATGCTGAGGACGATTTGTTACGGATGGCGGCGGCGGTGGAGGAGCGGTCGAACCATCCGCTGGCTCATGCAGTGGTGGATGCGGCGCGGAACCGGAAGTTGCGGTGGGCAGCGGCGGAGGATGTGCAGAATTTTCCGGGACGGGGCCTGAAGGGCAGGGTGGAGGGACACGACTGCCTGCTGGGAAATGAGGCGCTGTTCAGCGAGTGGTTGATCAAGCTGCCGCAGGACGTGGCTGCGCCGGAGCCGGGGGTGACGCGGTTGTGGATGGCGCTGGACAAAGTGCCGGCCGGTTATTTTGACGCGCGCGACGCGCTGCGGGCGGATGCGGCTGGGGCTGTTGCGGCGTTGCGAGCGGCAGGGCTGCGGGTGCTGATGCTGACGGGCGATTCGGCAGCGGCGGCAGCGCCGATTGCGCGTGAGGCCGGGATCAGCGAGGTGGAGGCTGGATTGGATCCGGCGGGGAAATTGGCGCGGATTCGGGCGCTGCAAAAGAGCGGATTGCGCGTGGCGATGGTGGGCGACGGGATCAACGACGCGGCAGCACTGGCGCAGGCGGATGCGGGGATTGCGATGGGGAGCGGGGCAGATTTGGCGCAGGAGGCTGGCGATGTGCTGCTGTTGCGGGCGCAGCCGGCAGCGATTCCCGCGGCGCTGGGACTGGCGCGGCAGACGCTGCGCGTGATGCGGCAGAACCTGGGGTGGGCGGCGGGATATAACCTGCTGGGAATTCCTCTGGCGGCGGGAGTGCTTTACCCGGAGTTTCACATTTTGCTGAGCCCGTGGGTGGCTGCGGCGGCGATGGCGCTGAGCTCGGTGAGCGTGCTGGGGAACAGTTTACGGCTGCGGGGATGGCAGGGCGCATCAACGCAATGAAGCCCGGCACGGTAGACTAGGCACAGAGCTGACCGTGCGCATCCTGACCCGCTACATTCTCGGCGAGATTCTCTCCCACACGTTGATCGGCGGCGCGCTTTTTACCTTTATTTTGTTTATGCGCGAACTTCCCCACCTGCTGGAGATGATGGTCCGCAACAGTTCCACGTTCACCAATGTTCTGCAGATTTTTCTTTTCATGGTGCCCAATACCTTTCGTGTCACCATTCCCATGGCGGTGCTGGTGGGGGTGTTGCTGGGGTTGAGCCGGCTGGCGGCCGACAGCGAGATCATCGCCATGCGGGCCTCGGGGCTGGGCATCGGCTATTTTGTGCGGGTGGCGGCGATTGTGGCCGCGGCGGGGACGCTGCTGGGGCTGGTGAACTCATGGTATGTGGCGCCGCGGGCCAACCAGGCGATTCTGGATTTGCAGCAGGAACTGGAGACCTCGCAGGCGTCGTACGAGATTCAACCGCGCGTGTTCTACGAAGACTTCAAGAACATGGTCCTGTATGTGCAGGATGTGCGCGCGGGGGCGGGCGCCAGCAACTGGCGGCAGGTGTTCATGGCGGACGTGACGGACCCGGCGACGCCGGCGATTACGACCGCGGCCTCGGCCACGGTGACCAACGATCCAAGCCAGGAATTATTGATGCGGCTGCGCGACGGATCGCGGCATGAGATGGTGGCCAACCAGCCGCAGCAGTACAACATCTCGACCTTCGCCACTACCGATATGCCGCTGCTGCTGAGCCAGCAGAGCACGGTGCAACTGGGACGGCTGGATACGGCTCTCTACGCGCTGCCGATGAAGGTGCTGCTGGCGCGGACGCACGGGCCGGACGCCAAGCGGTTTTTGATTGAGTGGCACAACCGGTTTGCCTTTCCGGCGGCGTGCCTGGTGCTGATGCTGGTGGGGGTTCCGCTGGGCGTGGCGTCACGGCGCGGGGGCAAGAGCTCAGGGTTTGTTTTCACGATTCTGCTGGTTTGCCTTTACTACATTCTTTCTTACACAGGAATAGCGCTGGCGAAGCAGGACAAGGTCTCGCCGTTTTTCGGGGTCTGGTCGGCCAACCTGATCTTTGCCGCGGCGGGGATGTTTCTGCTGTGGCAGATGGCCTCGGGCGGGCGGGTGCTAGCGGTCATCACGGGCTGGGCCGTGCGGTCACCCGAACCGAAGCCGGTGGCCAAGCCCAACGGCAGCGGCCGCTTCGGCTTTCTGACTAAGTTGCAGCCGAACTCCCAACGCAGCAAAGCGCGCCACGTTTTTCCGCGCATTCTCGACGAGTATGTGGTGCGCGAGTTTCTCACCACGTTCGCGATGGTGCTGGCCGGGTTTGTGATGCTGATGCTGATCTTCACCTCGTTTGAGCTGGTGGGCGACATGATCCGCAATCACATTGCGCTGCGCACGCTGGGCGACTACCTGGTGAACCTGACGCCGAGCATGCTCTACCAGATTGCGCCGCTAGCGGTGCTGATCGCGGTGCTGGTGACCTTCGGCGTGCTGAACCGCAACAGCGAATTGATTGCCATGAAGGCCACAGGCATCAGCCTTTACCGGCTGGTGGTTCCGATTGTGACGATCGCCGCAATGCTGGCCATCAGCCTGTTTCTCTTTGACCAGTACTATCTTCCGCAGGCCAACCGGCGGCAGGAGGCGCTGCGGTCGACGATCAAGGGGCGACCGCCGCAGACCTTTCTGCACCCGGAACAGAAGTGGATCTTCGGGCAGCCGCGCGCGGGCGAGCCGGGGCGCATTTTCTACTACCAGTTCTTCGATCCGGACCGCGACCAGTTTGCCAATCTGTCCCTGTTCGAGTTCGATCCCAGCACGTTTGCGCTGTCGCGGCGGGTTTTTGCCAGCCGTGTGACATGGGATCCTGCGAGCGCAACGTGGATCTTCGAGAATGGCTGGCAGCGGGACATCGCGGGCGCCAACGTAAGCGAGTACCGCGAGTTTCCGCGCACCACCTATGCCGAAATTCACGAGGAGCCGAGCTACTTCAAGAAGGAGAGCCTGCAATCGCAGGAGATGAACTTTGAGCAACTGGATCGCTACATCGGCGACCTGCGGCAGAGCGGCTTTGACACCATGCGGCTGCGGGTTGCGCTGTGGCACAAGCTCTCCTACCCGCTGATCGCGGTGGTGATGGCGGTGCTGGCGATTCCGTTTGCGCTTTCGATGGGGCGGCGGGGGTCGCTGACGGGGATTGCCGTGGCGATTGCCGTGGCGCTGGCCTACTGGGTGGTGGATGGGCTGTTCGGGGCGATGGGCAATGTGAACTATCTGCCGGCGGCGCTGGCGGCGTGGTCGGCCGATGTGCTGTTTGGGCTGGTGGGCGGGTATCTGTTGCTGCGAACGCCTACGTAAGCAAAATGTTATAGGCGGATGTCGCGAATTACGGGGAATATGATAATCTGATT